>Ga0194062_1000197_pt1 | contig 25282 bp, 24 predicted proteins | sample SepL2225m_MetaG_FD_155481 | JGI IMG/M metagenome (GOLD analysis project Ga0194062, IMG submission 155481) | Anoxic zone freshwater microbial communities from boreal shield lake in IISD Experimental Lakes Area, Ontario, Canada - Sep2016-L224-25m | ecosystem: Environmental > Aquatic > Freshwater >... | reverse complement strand
ATTTAGCCATTACTGTTGTCAATGCAGCAGTTAATGTGGTTTTGCCGTGATCTACGTGACCAATTGTGCCTACGTTTACGTGGGGCTTACTACGTGAAAATTTTTCTTTAGCCATGAGTTAATACCTAAATTACAATCGCAATACAATATTGGAGCTCATAACCGGATTTGAACCGGTGACCTCTTCCTTACCAAGGAAGTGCTCTACCTACTGAGCTATATGAGCATAATCTCAGAATTTGGAGCGGGTGATGGGAATCGAACCCACGTGATCAGCTTGGAAGGCTGGAGTTCTACCATTGAACTACACCCGCAAATTTTTACTTAAATTCAAGATGGTGGAGGGGGGAGGATTCGAACCTCCGAAGGCAGAGCCGGCAGATTTACAGTCTGATCCCTTTGGCCGCTCGGGAACCCCTCCTATATCGGGTAAGCTGATCATTATCTTGTATTAAAAAGATCCTGTCAACTTATTTTGAAGAACTTCTACAAACTTTTAAAACTTATGCAAACATCAGACAAAAATTGCACTATCATTCACAACCGACTGACAATACTATATATGATTTCCTAACACAAACTAAGCATTTAATTTATTCATAACGACAGCCATATCACCGACAACCATTTGATCTAAATAAAGCCTAGCCGAGTCAAACACACCCTCTATCAAATCCAATTCAACTCTTGAAGGCACACAAAGAACAAAGTCTGCAACTGACTTACCTGCTGAAGGACGACCAATACCCACTCTTAAACGATAAAAGTCCTTTGACCCCAAATGCGCTATGATATCCCTCAGCCCATTATGGCCAGCATGACCACCATCTTTTTTAAGCCTGACTACACCCGGATTAAAATCCAACTCATCATGCACAACCAGCATTTCTTCAGGCAACAACTTATAATATCTGCAAATTTTACCCACAGCCTGACCACTTCTATTCATAAAAGTATCAGGTTTGAGCAACATAATCTTAGTTTGTGCAATACTACACTCAGCAAATAAACCATGAAATCTTGACTGATTAGACCAAGCGCAACCCATCTCTTTAGCCAAACTATCTAAAAATAAAAACCCGGCATTATGCCGGGTTTTCTCGTACTGCTCACCTGGATTCCCCAAGCCAACAATTAATTTTATCATTTATTAGACAGCTAAAGCCTTAGCCAGCAGCTTCATCTTTACTAGCTTTTGACGCCATTATTGAAACAACTGGCAAATCATGTTCTGGACCTTGAGCAAGAGCAACAATCTCAACACCCTTTGGTAAAATGATATCAGATAAATGAATAGTACCACCCACATCCAAGCTAGCTAAATTTACCTCAATAAATTCAGGCAAATCAGAAGGCAAGCATGTTACTTCAATATCAACCAAGGAGTGCGCTGCTATGCCACCTTTCTTAGCACCTACTGATGTAGACTCATTAACAAAATGCAAAGGCACATGCACCCTTACTGTATCTGTCAGATTAACTCTCAAGAAATCGAGATGCAAAATTTGAAACCTGGCAGGATTACGCTGAACACCTTTCAGAATCGCCTTTTCTGTTTTTCCATCAACAGTTACATCTAATACATGCGAATACACCGCCTCATGCTCAAGATGCTTAATAACCTCATTATGATTCAATACCAACAACTGAGGCTCACTTGCACCGCCGTAAATTACCGCAGGCACATTACCTTGACGACGCGCACGTCTTGCCACGCCCGACCCTGATTGCCCTCTACTCTCGGCAACAAATTCAAATACATTCGACATCTTTCCTCACCATTTTTCTGAAGTCTGCGCCATTTAAGCACAAACATTAAATTCTATTAAATGACCGCTAATCCACATAAAGCGAACTAACTGATTCACCTACTGCAATGCGCCTTATAGTTTCAGCCAACATTTCAGCAACGCTTAACTGCCTTATCCTTCCCGAATCAACAGCCTCTTGACATAATGGAATAGTATCAGTAACGACTAATTCATCAAGCTCCGATCCATTTATATTTTTCATTGCCGGTCCTGACAAAACAGCGTGAGTACAATATGCAACAACTTTTAAAGCACCCTGCTTTTTTAGAGCTGATGCTGCATGGCATAATGTACCAGCCGTATCAACCAAATCATCGATCAATACACAAGTCCTACCCTCAACATCACCTATAATATGCATTATTTCAGAAACGTTCGCTTTTGGCCTACGCTTATCAATAATTGCAAGATCAGCATCATCAAGTCGCTTTGCAAGTGCTCTAGCCCTGACCACGCCACCCACATCAGGCGATACAACAATTAAATCCTTGTACTGCTGCCGCCACACATCACCCAACAGAATCGGAGATGAATATACGTTATCAACGGGTATATCAAAAAATCCTTGAATTTGATCAGCATGCAAATCAACCGTCAAAATTCGATGAGCACCCGACTGTTCTATCATCTTTGCGACCAACTTAGCACTAATCGGAACCCTTGCTGACCGTGACCGCCTATCCTGCCGAGAATAACCATAATAAGGCAACACAGCAGTAATTCGTGATGCTGACGCCCGCTTTAACGCATCAGTCATCACTAATAATTCCATTAAATTTTCATTTGTTGGAGAACATGTTGGCTGAATGACAAATACATCCTTACCGCGAACATTTTCTTCAATTTCTACAGCAATCTCGCCGTCACTAAATCTGCCGACTGTCGCCATTCCCAAGCGCATGTTAAGCTTCTTAACTATACCATCAGATAGAGCAAGGTTAGCATTTCCAGAAAACACCATCATAGAGGTGTCATTCATTCAAGCACTCCAATACGAAATTTAACTTAATGGATAAAATGGCTGGGTCGCAAGGATTCGAACCTTGGTATGCGGAGATCAAAACCCCGTGCCTTACCGCTTGGCGACGACCCAATAATTATGATATAAACTAGCTATTTAACTTGGAATACAAGGGGGATACATTTAACCCTTTAGCTAAATAAACTTTCCACCCATTTAATTCGAGCGACTTATAAGCACCATAAGCTAGTTCTTTCGATTCAAACTGCGCAAAAACGCATGCGCCTGTCCCTGTTAATCTCGCTTCTGAAAACTCAGATAACGCATGTAAAGCAGCTTTAACATCTGAATATTCTTGACTTACTACACCAAGACAATCGTTTTTATGCTGCCCTTCCATAAAGTCTGCTATTCTGATCGATTTACTATCACGTGTCAAATTTTTAGATGAAAAAATTTCTTTGGTATTAACATGGCAGTCAGGTTTAATGACTACAACCCATTGCTCAACAGGCGTTATTTTCTCTAATTTCTCACCAACACCTTCGGCCCAAGCGGAATAACCATAAACAAACACAGGCACATCTGCACCTAAAGCCAACCCCAACTCCATCAATCTTTCCTTAGTTAGCTGTAAATCCCACAACTTATTAAGAACGACTAAAACGGTTGCTGCATCAGAGCTTCCGCCACCCAGACCTCCTCCCATAGGCAGATTCTTCTCCACTTCAATACAGACACCTGCCTTACACCCTGTCTCAGATTTCAATAAATTGGCTGCTTTGACTGTCAGATCATCTATCTCTGGCACACCGGGTATTGGATTTAATAACCTTACCCGCCCATCATCAACGGGATGAAAAGTTATCCAGTCACATAAATCAATAAACTGAAACACTGTTTGCAATAGATGATAACCGTCAGCTCTTTGCCCAACAATCCGCAACATCAGGTTCAGTTTTGCTGAAGCCGGCCACTTTTCAGCCCACATCGATGAATTATTTAGTTTTAGTGTCATTTAATCCCCATTGATCAATCATTAACTTTAGCTTGACCCGTTCATTTGTTACTGAAATTTTACGCGGAAGAAGTTCGCTATTAACAACCTGCTCCTGCTTATATTCAATCAACCACCCTGACTGGACAAACCCATCAGTAGTCAGCACAAAAGTAGTGCTAGGTTCAGGCAAACCAACTACCCAATAGCGCAACGAACGAACCGGAACCGCCAGCCCTAACTGTTGATTAATAAAATCTTCTGGCTGCCTTGATGACAAGACCTTACCATCACCTCGATCAATGATCACCTCATCGCTGGACAGCCTAATAACCGTTGCACCCTGACCCAATGGACCCGACAACTTAATCTCGTCACTACCCAAATCATGAGCCCAGACAATATTGGCCTGCCATGCATCCTTTTTACCGGTTAATGCCAATCGCCCACTAAAGGACCACGACCCGAGATCATACAAATGCTCTCTAGTTGATTTTGAGTACTTAATGCCTTCTTCTACTTGAGTTGTTGAACAAGCAGTCATTACCAGGAAAACCATCCCAAGAATTAACCATCTCCTGCGATTATTCAACATACCTATTTTTTACCCTTCACCACTCTGCGTTTAAAATCCAAAAGATACTCATCGCTTGGAGACTCCTGCATAGCCTTATTAACAATTTTTTCAGCATCTTCCTTTCTTCCCAAACCCCAAAGCACTTCTGCAAGATGGGCAGCGATTTCATTTTCATGCTGCTTGCTGTAAGCTTTTTCTAAATAACCCAGAGCCTTTACCAAGTCACCCCGCTTAAATTGCAACCATCCATAACTATCAATTACAACAGCCTCGTCTGGCGCTAAACTGAGCGCCTTTTCGAGATACTTTTCAGCATCCGCAAAACGAGTTGAATTAGTCAACAAGGTATAACCTAACGCGTTCAAAGCCTCAACATTATCTGGATCAACCGATAACAGCTTTTTTAGATCAGTCTCTACCACATCATTCTTGCCCAAACGCCCCGCCATTAATGCTCTCGTATACAAAAGATCTTTCTGATCTGGAAACTCCGCTAAGCCCGCATTTAACAAACTAAAAGCTTTGTCATATTGCTTCTGCTGACTTAGCAACTCAACCTGCACTAGCAACAAACGTACTTTTTGCTTTGGAAACTTTGATTGTAAAAGACTTAACCTTGAACCCGCCTCGTCTAATTGATTATCCTTCTGTAGCAATGAAACAGCCGATATTGACGAATCAAAAACGTAAGGCCCATCGATCACTTTGTCAAACCATCCTAATGCTTTTTTCAAATGCCCTTGCTTCTCTTCAATCTTTCCTAAATAAAAATAAGCTTGATATTTCCACTCAGGCTGGTCAACCAACCTTTTAAAAACATCTTCAGCTTCTTTATCCTGATTTAACTGCATGTAGATTAGCCCTATTGCAAACTGACTTTCAGCGTCCTTAGGGTTCTTTGAAACAACTTTCTGATAAACTTCAATTGCCTCTTTGTATTCTTCAGTTTTAATTAAAACCTGAGCAAGCATTTTGCTGATTCTAGTGTTCTCTGGATACTTTAACGAAGCTTCTTTCAATAGCAATTTTGCTTTCTTCAGATCACCTGAAAATATTTGTATCTGTGCTTTAAAGATAAGCGCCTTATCCCAATCGGGTCGTAATTTTAACGCCTGCTGTATTTTTGCTTCGGCTAGATTTTTATCTTTTTTCTGTGTAGCCAACATAGACTGCACAAAGAATATCTCTGCATTATCAGGATGCAGCTTTAACAATTCATCCAACGCATCGTAAGCGACATCAACCTTCCCTTCCTTCTGTAACGTTCCGACCAACTCCAGCAAAACATTCTCAAAGCCTGTTGGGTCGGATAGTAATAACACATTCAAATGCTGAGCAGTGGCCGACTTATCTCCCGCCTTTAACGAATATAATGCAGCAATCTTTCTAACCTCTGGATTCTTTGGATCTTGTTTCAACCATAGCTCTAACGCTTCATTTGTTTTAGTTGTATTTTTGACGTACATAGCAATCATAACCGCACGCTCCGAAAACTTCGGATTTTGCGTGCGCTTGGCTGCGGCCATATAGCCGTCAAACGCAACATCATATTGACCGCGCTGACCGGCAAGCTCGGCGGTCATCAAAATAAAAAGCACATCGGGCTCAATGGATGTTTTTGACTCATTTTGCCGATCTTTACCTTTGATCTCAGCAGACAGAGGAGGCACAATCGCCTCTTCAGAATCGATCGGTGTCACAGCAGAGTCGGCGCAACTATTAAGTAAAACGAAGGCTGTTAGTAAAAGTAATCTAAAAATTAACACAGGGAATCCTATTTATTACTCAATATTTATTCAGATGATAGATTAGCATAAAAAAACTGTCGATTTAGACAACTGATTTATTCCTGGCTTGGATACAGTTATTATATTTCTTAAAATTCGACTACATAATATACCGACGAGTCTATTAAAAGCTATGCCGTTAACAGGTAAAATGCCAGACAATAGTTAAAAAAAGTATTATCTTTGATAACATAGCATGTATTTTCCACAAAACCAGACCTAAACAATAACCCAGACTATGACTTTTCTTGCTGTAGGGATCAATTACAATACCGCACCGGTTTCTATCCGGGAGCGCCTGTCATTCCCTGCTGACATACTTGAATCCTCTTTAAAAGATTTAAGCCGCGTCAAAGACATCCGTGAAGCCGCTATTCTTTCAACCTGCAATCGTACCGAGTTTTATTACACAGCCAATACGACGAATCAACAAAACTTGATTGAGTGGGTTGCTCATCATAAACAAATCAGTCCAGCAGATTTTGCACCTTACCTGTATTACCATACCGATCGATCCGTGTGCCGCCATATATTTCGAGTGGCTTGCGGCTTAGATTCAATGGTTTTAGGTGAACCTCAAATCCTTGGACAAATGAAAACAGCTTACCAAGCGGCTTACGATGCGGGAACGCTCGGAAAACGTTTAGGCAAACTATTTCAACATACCTTTACGGCTGCCAAAAAAGTACGTACAGACACTGCAATAGGTTCCAGTCCAGTATCTATTGCCTTTGCTGCCGTACAACTGGCACAACAAATATTTGACAATCTAAGTCAACAGACAGCTTTACTTATCGGAGCAGGTGAAACAATAGAACTCACTGCACGACATTTATCTCAACAAGGTATAGGCCGTATCATTATTGCCAATCGTACCTTCGATAAAGCACATGCCTTAGCCATGCAATTTAACGGCTATGCGATTGACTTATCAGAATTACCCATGCATTTGGCTGAAGCTGATATCGTTATCTCTTCAACAGCCAGTCAATTCCCTATTCTTGGCAAGGGTCGCGTTGAAAGCGCCCTTAAAAAACGTAAACATAAACCCATGTTTATGGTTGATCTTGCCGTGCCCAGAGATATTGAAGCCGAAGTTGAACAACTTGCCGATGTCTACCTTTACACCGTCGATGACCTGCAGAATACCATAGACCAAAACATGAACTCTCGTCGCTTAGCGGCAGAACAGGCAGAGGAAATCATTGATACTCAAGTTGATTATTTCCTGGCTTGGTTACGCGCCCAAAACGCACAATCAACCATCCTTGAGTTTCGCAATCAAGCCGAACAATCGAGAGATGAAGCCTTACAAAAGTCCCTCCTACTACTAAAAAATGGTGCACCTGCAGAAGAAGTGCTTAATCGACTGGCTCATACACTGACCAATAAGCTTATTCATACACCGAGCACACAAATTAGAGCGGCCGCTGAAAACGAGCGCCATGACATTATTACCGCTGCCCGCGAAATCTTTAAATTACCTACAACTCAATGAAACAATCTATACAGCTTAAACTTGAAAACTTGTGCGAACGTTATGACGAAATCGCAGCCTTACTCTCAGAACCCGAAGTACAAAACAACCAGAATAAATTTCGCTCACTGAGCCAAGAGTATTCCCAAATAGCTCCGTTGGTTGATTGCTATAAACGCTATGATCAAGCACAAGAAACCCTAACAGTGGCCAAGGAAATGGCCAATGATCCTGACCCGGAATTAAGAGAACTGGCTAAAGAAGAAGTCAATGAAGCTGAAGCCCTGATAGAGACCTTGGACCATGAGCTCCAACTCTTATTATTGCCTAAAGATCCAAACGATAACCGCAATATCTTTTTAGAAATACGTGCAGGTACGGGTGGCGATGAAGCCGCAATATTTTCAGGCGATCTTTCTCGCATGTACCAACGCTATACCGAAAGAAAAGGCTGGCAAACTGAAATTATCAGCGAAAGCCAAGGTGACCACGGCGGTTATAAAGAAGTTATTTTGCGCGTTTCCGGGCGCGACGTTTATTCGCAACTTAAATTTGAATCCGGCACCCATCGTGTCCAACGCGTTCCTGAAACAGAATCACAAGGCCGCATACATACTTCAGCATGTACCGTTGCCATCATGCCCGAAGTTGATGAAGTCGATGCAATTGATATCAATCCGGCCGATCTTAAAGTAGACACCTATCGATCTTCTGGCGCTGGCGGACAACATGTTAACAAAACCGAATCGGCTATTCGTATAACACACATCCCCTCAGGTGTTGTCGTGGAATGTCAGGATGAACGCTCACAGCACAAAAATCGGGCACGCGCCATGTCTTTACTGGCTTCCCGCTTATTATCCGCAGAACAGGAAAAGCACCACGCTGCACAATCAGCCACCCGCAAACTTCAAGTAGGCAGCGGCGATCGATCTGAACGTATTCGGACTTATAACTTCCCACAAGGACGACTCACGGATCATCGAATCAATTTAACGCTGTATAAACTGGATGATATTATGCAAGGCGGCCTAGAGCAAGTTATTCAGCCGTTGATTAGCGAGCATCAGGCTGAATTACTGACACAACTTGGCGAAGATTAATTCGGCATGCCCTGCATTAAAAACGTACTGACTGACGCTACGAAGATACTGGCTAACTGCTCAGATTTACCCCAACTGGATGCAGAAGTTTTGCTGTGCTTAACACTGAAAAAAGAACGCACCTATCTTCGTACCTGGCCTGATAAAGAACTGGAAGCAGAACAAGAAACAACCTTCTGGGAGTACCTTAAAAAACGTCAGCTAGGCACTCCTGTTGCTTATCTGACTGGCACGCGGGAATTCTGGTCACGTGACTTTCTGGTAACGCCTGACGTTTTGATTCCTAGAGCCGATACCGAATTATTAGTCGAACTGTGCTTAAGCTTAATTCCATCCAACGCACCATCAAGCATTATTGATCTAGGCACCGGCTCTGGGATTATAGCCATCACTTTAGCGGCAGAATACTCACATGTACAAGTCACTGCGACTGATTATTCATTCGCAGCCCTGCACATTGCCCAGCTTAACGCAAAAAAGCATAACATCAATAACATTCAATTTATTCAAAGCGACTGGTTTAACGAGATTACTCCGACTCAGTATCATCTCATCGTCAGCAACCCCCCTTATATCGCGCCCGATGATGAGCATTTAATACAAGGTGATCTCCGTTTTGAACCACTTTCTGCTTTACGTTCTGATGAACACGGCTTAAGAGACATTAAAATCATTGCCGAAACAGCACCTCGCTATCTACTCCCCCAAGGCTATTTATTAGTTGAACATGGCTATGATCAACAACAGGCTGTTCAAGCACTCTTTAAAGAAAATGGTTTCAGTCAGATTCAAACATTCACCGATTTATCAGGACAACCACGCGTCACTCGTGGACAATGGCTATAAAGCCTTAACCATAGTAACTTCCATAAATAAATCATAAAAGACAATGAACCCTAAAGAAATACACCTACCTCGTAAAATAGCAAACCAACTTTTACATCTGGCCCAAATATCACCGGATGCAGAAATATGTGGCTTAGTCAGTAGCAAGCAAGGCAAAGTAAGCCATTGTTATCCAGTCAAAAATGTTGCGAACCACCCTCAACAACGTTTTTTACTGGACGCCAGCGAACAAATCACTGCTATGGCTCAAATGCGCGAATTAAACGAAGACTTATTTGCTATTTACCACTCCCATCCCACTGCCCCTGCACAACCTTCCATCCATGACATTGCCCTGGCGTCTTATCCAGAAGCCTTGCATCTGATTATTTCACTCAATACAAAAGGGGTTCTTGACATGCGTTGCTTTAAAATTGAGCCGCAAACTGCCCTAGAGATTCCGCTGATTATGTGTGATTAATGAGTTAATTCCACAGCTCAATTTGCAATAAAATTAAAAAGGATCACAGAGATAATTACAATTTGGTTAATAACCTAGTAAAATATCGACTGTTATATTGTCTGAAAAAGATAATCATCAAAAAACGTCTTCTAACTGATTTTTTAAAGCCTATGCAAAACATTATTAACTTTAAAAAACTAATATAATCGACTCAAATTGAAAAAATTCATCATGTTTATTGAGGTGTTAGCGTGGAGCTAAACGGAGCACAAATCGTAGTTCAAAGTCTTATAGACGAGGGCGTAGAATATATCTTTGGTTATCCTGGTGGTGCGGTATTGCATTTATACGATGCAATCTTCCAGCAGGATGAACTCAAGCATATTCTGGTTCGACATGAACAAGGCGCAACCCATGCAGCAGACGGCTACGCCAGAGCTACTGGAAAACCGGGCGTTGTCCTGGTCACATCTGGCCCGGGAGCAACGAATGCCGTAACAGGCATAGCGACTGCATATCTGGACTCCATTCCTATGGTCGTAATTTCTGGTCAAGTATCACTGCCCGTCATTGGCAGCGATGCCTTTCAAGAAGTTGACATGATTGGCATTACTCGCCCCTGCGTAAAGCATAATTTTTTAGTCAAAGACGTAACTAAATTAGCTGAAACCATTAAAAAGGCTTTTTATATTGCTACGACAGGCCGCCCGGGTCCTGTTGTTATCGATATCCCTAAAGATATTACTGCACCCAACATAAAAGTACCGTATTCATACCCACAAAAGGTATCTATCCGCTCTTACAACCCTGTTTTAGTGGGACATAAAGGTCAAATCAAGAAAGCAGTTGATTTACTGCTCAGCGCCAAAAAGCCGATTATCTATTCAGGGGGTGGCGTTGTTTTAGGTGAAGCCAGCAACGAGTTGATCGAGTTTACCCAAACCCTGGGATACCCAATTACTAATACGCTAATGGGTTTAGGATCGTATCCAGCCACAGATAATCAATTTGTTGGCATGCTGGGTATGCATGGCACTTATGAAGCGAACATGGCGATGCATGAAAGTGACGTTATTATCGCGATCGGTGCCCGCTTTGATGACCGTGTAACAGGTAAATTAGATCTATTTTGCCCCTATGCCAAAATCATTCATATTGATGTTGATCCTGCGTCTATCTCAAAAACAGTTCGCGTTACTATTCCTATCGTAGGTGACGTTAAACCTGTGCTTGACCAAATGATGGAACTCATCAAAGAAAACAAAAACAAAATTGATGGCGTTGCCCTGGCAGAATGGTGGAACCAAATCAGACAATGGCAATCGGTTAATTGTCTTGAATTTGACCGTAGCAGCCCACTGATCAAACCCCAATACGTGATTGAACAACTTTATGAAGTCACCAAAGGCGATGCTTATGTGACCTCTGATGTCGGGCAGCACCAAATGTGGGCGGCACAGTATTATCCCTTTACCAAACCACGGCGCTGGATAAACTCCGGTGGACTGGGCACAATGGGCTTCGGCTTACCGGCAGCTATAGGCGTTAAATTGGCGTTTCCTGACGCGGATGTTGCGTGTGTTACTGGCGAAGCCAGCATACAGATGTGTATTCAGGAACTATCAACCGCCTTGCAATATAAGACACCTGTTAAAATCATTAACCTTAACAATCGTTATATGGGTATGGTTAGACAGTGGCAAGAATTCTCATACGAAAGCCGCTACTCACACTCGTATATGGACACTATTCCTGAATTCGTAAAACTGGCAGAAGCCTATGGCCATGTCGGTATCCGTATCACTAAGCCTGAAGAAGTCAGACCTGCACTTGAACAAGCGTTTGCCTTAAAAGATCGTACCGTTTTCTTAGATGTTATGACTGACAGAACCGAAAACGTTTACCCGATGATTGAAGCAGGAAAAGGTCATCACGACATGAAACTGAGAGTTGCTACCGGCACATCGACAGACAGAGAACTCGCATGATTAGACACATTATTTCTATTCTGATAGAAAATGAATCGGGCGCATTATCACGTGTTGCCGGTTTATTTTCAGCACGTGGCTATAATATTGAATCACTCACCGTTGCCCCAACCGAAGATGCCAGCCTATCCAGAATGACCTTGGTCACTCGGGGTAGCGAAGAAATTATTGAGCAGATAACAAAGCAGCTTAACAAACTCATTGATGTGGTAAAGCTGATTGATCTGGCCGAATCAAATCATATTGAGCGTGAGTTATTATTGATCAAAGTCAAAACCTCGCCTGAGATGCGTGAAGAAATCAGAAGTCTGTCTGATATCTTCCGTGGCAAAATCATTGATGTGACACCGACTACCTATATCATTGAAATGACTGGACCCTCAGAAAAGCTGGATGCCTTTGTTGCAGCCATCGATCCGGATTCAATCATTGAAACTGTTCGCTCTGGCCCAACCGGCATTTCAAGAGGCGAAAAGGGTTTACACCTTTAAATACACACCAAGGCCTTTTAATACAGGCCTGGTTTTTATTTACTTAACTTTAAATTAAAGAAACACAGGAAAACACATGCAAGTTTATTACGACAAAGACGCCGACCTCTCAATCATCAAAGCTAAAAAAGTAGCGATCATTGGATACGGCTCACAAGGTCATGCTCATGCCCTTAACTTAAAAGACTCTGGCGTTGATGTCGTTGTTGGCTTACGTGCTGGCTCACCTTCAGTCGCCAAAGCAGAAGCGCATGGCTTAACTGTTCAAGACGTTGCTGTTGCCGTTGCTGGCGCTGACGTTATTATGATTTTGACTCCGGATGAATTCCAGTCAAAATTATACAAAGAAGAAATTGAACCCAACATCAAACAGGGCGCTGCGTTAGCCTTTGCTCATGGCTTCTCGATTTTATATAACCAGGTTGTGCCAAGAGCTGACTTAGACGTGATCATGATTGCGCCTAAAGCACCCGGCCACACTGTACGCTCTGAATTTGTTCGTGGTGGCGGCATTCCAGACTTAATCGCAATTCATCAAGATGCGTCTGGTCTGGCTAAAGCCATCAGCTTATCTTATGCCTCTGCCATCGGTGGCGGTCGTTCAGGTATTATCGAAACCACTTTCCGTGATGAAGCAGAAACTGACTTATTCGGTGAACAAGCAGTATTATGCGGTGGTGCAGTTGAATTGGTTAAAGCCGGTTTTGAAACGCTGGTTGAAGCCGGTTATGCGCCTGAAATGGCTTACTTTGAATGTTTACATGAGTTAAAACTGATTGTTGACTTAATGTACGAAGGCGGCATTGCCAACATGAACTACTCAATTTCAAACAATGCGGAGTACGGTGAGTATGTTACTGGCCCACAAGTCATCAATGAAGAAAGTCGTTTTGCCATGCGTGAAGCCTTAAGAAGCATTCAAAATGGCGAATACGCTAAAAAGTTTATCCTTGAAGGTCTAACCAACTACCCAGAAATGACAGCAAAAAGACGTTTAAATGCTGAACACCCCATCGAAGTAGTCGGTGAAAAATTACGTAGCATGATGCCTTGGATTAAAGCGAATCAAATCGTCGATAAAACCAAAAACTAAGCATTAACTGCTCGTTAACGTTATAGCCTAAAAAAGCCTATCACCTGATAGGCTTTTTTTATGTCTGCAAGAAACTTTAGTGACACACTCAGATTCTGGATTATTCTGTAATAAATTATAGCGTTACTTAGAGGTCATTTACTGCACATTGTTTGGAGTGCCTCGTGGACATCGCTCTTCATGGGAATCACTCGATCCATTCTAGTTAGGCGGAATAAAGCGACTACGCTATCCTTGGCATTACAAATCGTTAACTGGCCCTGAGGTCGAAGGGCAATCATCGTAGCGATAATCGCACCCAATCCGCTACTATCTACGAAATCGATGTCGCTCAAGTCGAGCACGATTTGCAGATGACCCTCTTGTACAATGTTTTTCATATGAACCTTGAATTCATCGGCTACATAGGAGTCCAAACGATTCTCCAGTGGTTTAACGACTATGGCTTCAAGTTCTTGGCGTTCATCAAATTTCATTTTGGTTTCCTTGTTCGTGCCGTTTTGATGTATAGAGTAATTCTTAACTTAAGAGAAAGTTTATAACTATAACATTCCCCAAATGTCCTGAGCATATTCCCGAATGGTACGATCACTGGAAAACTTGCCCATCCGCGCGACATTTAAAATAGCTTTACGCGACCACAATAACTGTTGCGAAAAATCCTCTGCAGCAAGGGCCTGAGCATCGCTATAAGTATTGAAATCCGCTAAGTGGAAATAATAGTCACCCTCATGAACCAGCGCATTGAATATCCACTCAAAAAGACCCGGTTCTCCAGGGCAGAACAACTCGGCTTTGATCGCATCCATCACCCGTTTCACACGATCGCTATGCAGGTAATATTCTTCCGGCCGATAGCTGTTATGTTGGCGCATGTCTAGAATGTCTTCTGCCTTAAGACCGAAAATGTATATATTATCATTGCCCACTTCCTCAAGAATTTCGATATTAGCACCATCCAATGTACCTATCGTCAAGGCTCCGTTCATGGCCAGTTTCATATTGCCGGTACCTGAAGCCTCCATACCAGCGGTTGAAATCTGTTCTGACAAATCAGCAGCCGGAATGATACGTTCAGCCAGTGAAACACGGTAGTCGGGAATGAAGACGACCTTAAGTTGGTCGTGAACACGTGGGTCGTTGTTGATGCGCTGCGCGACATTGTTGATGAGCTTAATGATCTGCTTAGCGGCCCAATAACCGGGTGCCGCTTTGCCTGCAAAAATACACACGCGTGGCGTGGGCAATTGTTTACCATCTTCCACGATGATCAGATATAGATAGACAATGTGCAGAAGGTTTAATAGTTGTCGCTTATATTCATGCATGCGCTTGATCTGAATGTCGAACAGCGCCAATGGATCGATGCGTACCCGATTGGTCACCCATACAGTATCAGACAACAGACGCTTATTATTCAGTTTCACATCAAGAAAACGCGCCCTGAATGATGAGTCATCGATATAGGACTCTAAGCCGCGTAATTGGTCTAGATCGGTAATCCATCCTTGGCCAATGGTTTCAGAAAGCAGGCCGGCTAGCCCCGGATTCGCTTTCAGCAGCCATCGCCTGGGCGTTACGCCATTGGTTTTGTTATTGAATTTCTCTGGCCAAAGGACGTAAAAATCCGGCACCAGGTTTGTGGTGACTAAATCGGAATGTAATTTCGCAACACCGTTGACCGAATGACTACCGACAATGGCTAAATTGGCCATACGTACAAATTTAGTTTCTCCTTCTTCGATAATAGACATCCATGCCAATTTTTTCGTATCACCCGGCCAGCGTGTCTCGACTTGCTCCAAAAAACGTCGATTAATTTCATATATAATTTGCAGATGCCGTGGCAAGACTTTCTCAAACAGGGATACCGACCACTTTTCTAAAGCTTCTGGCAGCAACGTGTGGTTGGTATAACCCAATGTCGCTTGGGTCTGTTCCCAAGCAGCATCCCACTCAAAATGCTCTTCATCGACCAGCGTGCGCATCAGTTCGGCAACTGTCAATGCAGGATGGGTGTCATTTAGCTGTATCGCGACTTTCGTAGAAAGTTCAGCAATAGCATGGGTACCGTGTTCTTTTTTGTAACGCCGGAAAATGTCGCGCAATGTGCAAGCCACTAAGAAATACTCCTGCAACAACCGAAGTTCTTTCCCACTTTGCACTGTATCGGCGGGATAAAGTATCTTGGAGATAGTTTCCGATGAAATCTTTTGCTCGACAGCACGCAGATAATCACCCTCATTGAATATCTGCATGTCGAAATCCTGCGACGAATGGGCCGAATAAAGCCGCAGAAAATTGACGGTATGCCCACCATAGCCAGGTATTGGCAAATCGGAAGGCACCCCTACCAATACTTGCCAGTCCAACCACATTGGATTATAACCTCCGTCTGAGTCGACTCCATTTTCAATACGCCCATAAATGGGTACGATACAAGCATCCTCGGGTCGTTCAATCAACCAAGGCGATCTCAAGGCATTCCAGTGATCAGGCTTTTCTTTTTGATAACCGTTGCGAATCTCCTGCCGAAACAACCCAAACTCATATAAAAGTCCGTAGCCGTAACCAGCGAGACCGAGAGTAGCCAATGAATCCAGAAAACAGGCGGCCAAACGACCCAAGCCACCATTTCCTAGCGCAGCATCCGGTTCGGCCTGACGAATCTCCTCAAGATCTATGCCCATATCCGTTAAAGCACCTCGGCAAACTTCGAGCAACCCCAGGTTGTAAAGGCCGTTACCGAGCGCTCTACCCATCAGAAATTCCATCGATAGATAGTAAAGTCGTTTTGAGCCTTGACGGGCATACCTTGCTTCGGTCTCAAGCATGCCATCGATCAACTTTTCTCTTAAGCTGAGAGCCATTGCCTCAAAGGCTTCCTGATTGGTTAATTGATCATCGCCTATACCCATTCCATAACGGGCATTGTGACGTATGCGTTCTACGAAATCGGAGCGCTTTTGCTCTGAGTTCATGATTTTCGGGGACATAAAATTTCCTCCGTTGCAAATGTGTCAGGGTAAAGTCAACCAGTATTGGCTAACTGACCCGCTGAAATTTGATATTATTGATCTTAATAGTAGAAAGCTAAATTGTTCTTCGGGTAGATATACACACAAAAAGCGGTGACGAATTATCAGCGAATCCTACCACATTAGTTCTTATCTGCGCCAGTGTACTTAATCAATAGCCAGCGATTATATTCATTCCCGTTTTGATAACTCACTTCATCCATGCAGCTTTTCACAATTTTAAGCCCCCTGCCACCTTCAGACAAATTTTCAAGATCGATATCATCGCAATCAAAATTGGCGTTAAGATTATCCAACCACTCCGGTTCTATCGCCTTTCCTTGATCAATCAATTCGATAGACAATCGGTCTTCGCTCAGTAAAAACTCAATAGTGATTTGGTGTTTATCAGATTCTGCGCACGCATGTTCAATACAATTGTTAACCGCTTCGACAGTAGCCAGTTCAATTTCTGCGAGCGCTTCATTGTTAAATGTCCTACAAGCTATTTCTCTGGCGCACAAACCAACCAACCGAGAGTTCTCTAAACTACTAATAATTGTTAAACTTATTCTGTTCATGGCGTTACCTTTTTTAAGTGCGGTAAAACTTGTAGCTTCCAACCCAAGACGAGTAGACTTCAGTAAAATATTAGGTGCACACAGACATTTCCAACGCTAAAACAGAAATATCATCTTCGAACTTATCACTTCCCCGCCATAAACGCATGCACTGTTCGAGCCGAACTAGAACCTCGCTTATAGGTAATTCACGGGTTTCAATGATAAAATTCAATAACCGCTCAGACCCGAACATCTCTTGATTTATGCCCATACACTCAGTGATCCCATCAGAGTAAAAAAATAGGCGGTCCCCAGAGGCGTAATTCAAACTAATAGACTCATATTCGGCCAAGGTCGTAATGCCAACAGGAAACCCGCCATCACCGATGAATTGGGCGGAGCCTTCAGTAGACAAATAAATGGGATTTGGATGTCCAGCCTGGCATATATCGATGGTGTGCAAATGAGTGTCTATCACCCCGTAGACCATGGTAAAGTATAGAGTATGGATGTCATTCATTTGAAAATGAATATTCAGTGCATCGATAACAGCGGAGGACTTCTTTACGATACCGCTGTAGGGCGCTTCGGGCTGGCTGTATTCAATGAGCGGGCTGCCCCGATTCATCTCAGGGGTCAGCAACTGGCTAAGCCTGGAGGATAACATTGCAGCGGCGACGCCGTGCCCAGATACATCGATCACGTAAAAACCAACGTGATTCTCGTCCAGGCGAAAAAAATTAAAAATATCACCCGAAACATGCACAGAAGGACAAAGCAGACAATCAATGGCAATACCTTGCAGACTTGATGAAGCAGTGGGCAAAAGGCTGCGCTGTATAGTTCCAGCCAATTGCAAATCCCAAGTGATGATTTTTTGAGCGGCTAACAAATTGTCGCTGAGTTCCTGTAACTTAACATTGCGATCCTGAAGGACTTTTTCGAGTTGCAACACCCGCTCTCCAGCCCTGATGCGAGCTAAAAGCTCGTTCATTTTAATGGGTTTATGGATAAAATCGTCTGCCCCAGCCTCCATACCATCGACCAGCGACTGCGAATCATCCAGAGAGGTGACTAGTATAATATAAGTGTAAAAGGGCTTATTTAATGCTCGAATTCTGCGACATAGCGTTGGCCCATCGCCGCCAGGCATGACCCAGTCGGTCAGAACGAAATGGATAGAATCACTCAAAATCAGTTCGGTTGCGGCATCAATGTTATCAACAGAGACGGCCTCATACCCCCATTTTTTTAAGGACCGTTCTAACAACATGCGAGAAATCGCCATATCATCTACAATAAGAATACGCATAATTCTATAGCTCAGTAAATGTTTTCGCTTGAACAAGAAGGCGTCCAACACCAAACATAAGATCTTATGTCCTTTGCGCCAGCTTGTCTAGAGCCATTTGCCGGTTATTAAATTAAAAATTTAATGATTTAAGCTAATGTACCCCAACGATGTGATTAAACTAGCCAACCCCACTCCAGTATCCAGTAAAATGCCCCCATCAAAGCAATCAATCAGGATACGAAACACCCCATGCAAGGAACCCAACTTAGAAAATTAGAAGCGGAATTATGGCGAGCCGCTGACCAATTGCGTGCCAATAGCAAACTGACGGCCTCGGAATATTCGATGCCGGTGTTGGGCTTAATCTTCTTGCGCCATGCGTATAACCGCTTTAAAAAAGTCAAAGTGGATATTGAACTCACTTTGCCTTATCACCCGCAACGGGGCAGACGCGCTTTAACCAAAAAGGACTTTGAAGAACAAAACGCCATGTTCTTACCCGATGCCGCACAATTTGAATATCTGGTTAACTTACCCGAAAGCGCTGATATTGGTGAAGCGATCGACACCGCCATGAAATTAATTGAGGACGAATACGACAACCTCAAAGGCGTATTACCCAAGAACTTCTCAATTTTTAGTAAAGACCTGTTACGCAAACTGTTGAGGATCTTTAATAAAGAAGTGCTACAAAAAGCCGAAGGGGATTTATTCGGCAAGATTTACGAATACTTCCTCGGCAAGTTTGCCATGACCGGCGCCCAGGAAGGCGGCGAATTCTTTACCCCCATGAGCTTGGTACAAACCATTGTCAATGTTATCGAACCCGATCATGGCATCGTCTTTGATCCCGCCTGCGGAAGTGCCGGCATGTTTGTGCAAACCGGTTATTTTATCGAAAGCGAAGGCTTAAAACCGGCTGAAAAAGTCACCTTTTACGGACAAGAGAAAGCCGACCTGAATACTAAACTCGCCAAGATGAACCTCACCGTTCATGGACTGGAAGGTAATATTCAAGAAGGCAACACCTTTTATGAAGACAAACACAATCTGGTCGGTGGCGCTGATTTTGTCATGGCGAATCCCCCGTTTAATGTCGATGGGGTTGATAAAGCCAACAATATAGTGAAGAAAGACCCGCGTTTAGTGTTGGACGGTAAAGTCAATCTACCCAAAAACGACAACGCCAATTATTTATGGATACAGTATTTTTACAACTACTTAAAACCCACCGGTAGAGCCGGCTTTGTGATGGCCTCCTCGGCCAGTGATGCCGGACACAGTGAAAAAGACATCCGGGAAAAGTTGGTCAAAACCGGTGCTGTTGATGTCATGGTCGCCATCGGCAATAACTTTTTCTATACCCGCTCCCTGCCCTGTACTTTATGGTTTTATGACCGCGCGAAAGAAACGGTTGAAGCCTCCTCACCGACACTGGCAGCCCATGCGCATAATCATAAAGACCATGTATTGATGTTGGATGCGCGAAAAATTTACCGCAAAGTCACCAGCAAAGTGAATGACTTTAGCCCTGAGCAATTACAAAACCTGATTTGTATCGTTAACCTGTATCGCGGCAAACCCCAAAAGTTTACCGACACGGTACAAGGCTATCTGGAAAGCTCGGCCAACTTGGGTAAAGAAACCGCCGCCGTCCTGCTCGAACTGCAACAGCAATTACAGGCTGTTCATACCTCCGTCAGCGAATTTGCTCAGCGTTATGTTCAAGACGATGCGTCAGCCAGTGTGTTTGTTGAGGCTTTAAACCTTGAAGACCTCACCAGCGTTTACGCACAACAAGACCGCTTAATCGCCGCCACTCAAGCAGAAAATCCAGCCGCGCAGACTGATAACGCCACACTTGAAAACATTGCCTTACTCTGCAAAGCCTTAAGAAAGCCGCAAGACAAAGTTATTAAACAGTTATTGGATGCGATTAGCAGCGCGGTTAAAACCCATCAATTAAGCAAAAACAAAGACTGGAAAGACCTTAATCTTAAAGATGCCCTCGACCCACTCAAAGCCTTGCAACAACAACTCAGCGGTAATCCCGATGAAGGCGACGCCGGTTTATTGCATGATACGGACTATTTCTGGAAACAGGCGCATTGGTTACAAAGCCGCTTCCCTGACGGGATTTATACCGATGTCGAAGGCTTATGCAAAGTGGTTAATCAAGGTGACATTGAAGCTAAAGATTGGAGTTTAAGTCCGGGACGCTATGTGGGTGTAGATGCCACTATCGATGATGATTTTGATTATGAAGAACGCTTGAATGAGATACATATTGAGTTAGCGGGACTGAATGAAGAGGCTGTGGAATTGGCGGGGTTGATTGCTGAGAATTTTAAGACGGTGTTGATATGAGTTGGGAGAAAGTTAAAATAGGCCACATCTCAAAAGTGATTTCGGGTTTTGCTTTTAAATCAAAAGACTTTCAACCAATCGGCATACCCGTTATAAAGATAAAAAACATAAAGAATGAGAACATTACTTTACATGAAAGCGATTGTGTTGATTCAGCAATAGAAGTTCCAATAAGATTTCATTTGGCAAATGGTGATATTTTAATTTCATTAACTGGCTCACATATTACATTACCATCTTCTGTTGTTGGTAGGGTTGCAAGATATAGACACGATACAAATTCGTACTTAAACCAAAGAGCCGGTAAATTTATCAACATTGATAATGAGCGGTGCTTAAAAGATTATTTGTTTTATTTTTTATTACAGCAAGAAACTACAACAAGAATTGCATTAAAAGCTCAAGGTGCTGCTAATCAAGCAAATATAAGCCCTAGTGATGTAGAAGGTGTTGAAATCAATCTCCCGCCGCTCCCCACCCAACGCAAAATCGCATCCATCTTATCGGCTTATGATGATTTGATAGAAAACAATTTAAAGCGGATAAAGTTGCTGGAGGAGCAGGCATTTTTAAAGTACAAGGTTATTGTCAGCAGTGAGAAATTGCAAGAATTTACCATTGAAGAATTAGCAAACGTTGTGATGGGGCAAAGTCCTACATCTGACACTTACACAGATGAAAGTGATAATTTACCTTTTCATCAAGGTGTTACAAATTTCTCTAACTACTTTGTTACACATAAAATTTATTGCCGTGCCCCCATAAAGATTGCAGAGCCAGGTGATATATTATTTTCAGTACGGGCACCTGTAGGAAGGATAAACTTCACAACTGATAGAATTTGTATCGGTCGTGGCTTATGTGCTTTTAGAAGTAAAAAAGGCTTTCAAAATTACTTATATCATCAATTAAAAGAATTCTTTTTTGCAGAGGATGTTATCGGCAATGGAGCGATATTCAATGCCGTCACTAAAGTCGAATTGATGAAAGTAAAATTAAAAACGCCAAGTGATAAGATTCAAAAGGAATTTGAGATAGAAGCACAACAGACTTATGACTTGATTTTAAACTTATCAAAGCAAAACACCAAACTCCGTGAAGCACGCGATATTCTATTACCCAAGCTAATGAACGGACAAATCGAAGTCTAAACTGACCAAAATATTTACTTTTCGTTGGGGCAACGATGGCAAAAGGATTGGCCGCTGGGAGGTTTGATAGTAGGAAAAGCATTAAGTAAACCCTAAAGCTATTGGAAATGTAACGGTTACTTATGGAAAATGCACTCATGCAATTGCAAATGTAAGGGTTACCTGTGGAAAATGTACTGATGCAATTACAAGCGTAACGGTTACTTCTGGAAAATGTACTCATGCAATTGCAAACGTAACGGTTACTTATGGAAAATGCACTCATGCAATTGCAAATGTAACGGTTACTTCTGGAAAATGTACTCATGCAATTGCAAATGTAACGGTTACTTCTGGAAAATGTACTCATGCAATTGCAAGCGTAGCGGTTACTTCTGGAAAATGTACCCATGCAATTGCAAATGTAACGGTTACTTCTGGAAAATGTACTCATGCAATTGCAAATGTAACGGTTACTTCTGGAAAATGTACTCATGCAATTGCAAGCGTAGCGGTTACTTCTGGAAAATGTACCCATGCAATTGCAAATGTAACGGTTACTTCTGGAAAATGTACTCATGCAATTGCAAATGTAACGGTTACTTCTGGAAAATGTACTCATGCAATTGCAAGCGTAGCGGTTACTTCTGGAAAATGTACCCATGCAAAGTGCTTTTACTCGATCTTCAAGTTTTTAAGCATTGGAAGATAGTCGGAAACCCTGTAAGCTGAACAGTGTAAACTTTCACGTATTTCATCACTATGATGATGTACGAGCCAACGCAGTTTATAAAAACGTTTGTCACTGATCTGGATGCAGCACTGGCAAAGCTAAAACCCAATGCGCAACTGACCCAACTGCAGCGGATGTGACTGGGATTTTGTTTAATGGGAATATTGCTGACCAATTCGGTGTGCTGGGCGAAGTTCGAGCGTGCGAGCTTGGGCAACTATAAGATTGCCGCACTTTCGTGGATGTTTCGCGAAACCAAAGTAGCTTGGGAGTATTTGCTTTTGGCGAGCGTGACTTTGGTTTTAGAGCGGCACGGAATTACTGATGGTGTTCTGGTTCTTGATGAATCTGATCGGGCTCACACAAAGCGAACGAAACGAATTTATGGTGTACATAAGCAAAAACACAAGGCGTCAGGAGGCTATGTCAACGGACAGACGGTGGTTTTATTGTTAGAGGATGAGAGTCTGGCGGATAAGCTGAAACAGTTAGCGGGTCTTATTGACGATGTTTTTCAGTTAATGCCTTCTGGCAAACAGATGAGTGGGAGAGATTTGGGTATCCTGGAATCGACAGCTTCCCTAAAATGCCGAGCTGCTGGATGAGACTGCAAAAAGTTTAAAAACTTGAACATCGAGTAATAGCCGATTACAGAAGTATCGGTTGACTGTGATTGGACAAGAGTTATTAGATGATTAATAATTAGGGCGATGGCGCTTTTTAACGCGTTAGTTTTTACCGCATATTTTGGAGTTATTTCACACTTTTACCGATTAATCCTCAATATTAGTTGCATAGTATTTGTAACTGAATAGGATAAACTCAAATTGCTAATATAAGGAATATGAACGATGAATGTTGCAGAAGTTATATATGAAAAAATCAACTCATTACCCGATGAGAAGCAACAAGAGGTTTTTGATTTTATTGATTTTATAGCATCTCGTTACAATAAAAAACAAATAATACCCTCTAATGAAGAATTAACGGACGATCTATTCGTCAATTTTTCAATGCATCACGCTTTAAGAGGCATTGAAGATGATCCAGTGACTTATTCCAGTGAAGATTTAAAAGAGCGCTGGCTATGAAGGTTGCTGGGCAAATTGTATTAACCCCGTTTCCTTTTACTAATTTAGCCGGCTCAAAATTAAGACCTGTATTGTTGCTTAAAAAGTCATCTAAGTTTCACGATGACTGGCTCGTTTGTATGGTGTCATCACAAACACATCAAGCCCAAGAAGATTTAGACGAAATAATTAACGAGACAGAAGCTGATTTTTCCGCATCAGGACTAAAGGTAATAAGTATTCTAAGGCTATCTCGATTAGCTGTTCTATCAAGCGAATTAATGGTTGGTAGTATTGGACGGATCAGTGATTCAAGATTATCTGAGGTTAAAAAAAGACTGAGTAAATGGATATCTGAAGCATAACAACAAGGTCTAAATGATGAGTAGCTGGAAGAATTATCGATGATGACGAATTGGATGCTGTTCTGGAGTGTAATTCATTAATTAAAATACTAGGGTCTGTTGCCATTTCACATAGGTAACCATAAAAATGCACAAGCCAAAGCCAGAGAGCCTTCAAAATTACGTTTCAATTTATCGTATCGCGTCGCAATAGCTCTGAAATGTTTGAGTCTGGCAAAAACATTTTCAACGAGATGCCTATATTTATAGATACACCAATCCATATCGTTATTTCCCACCTTTGAATTACTTTTCCTGGGAATCACAGGGATAGCTTTTTTATCCTTGATTTTGGTACGTAACTCTTCGCAATCGTACCCTTTGTCGGCAACGATATAATCTGCAGTGGGTAGTTCTGCAACCAGTTGTAATGCCTCCTTGCATTCATGGACTTCGCCTCCTGTCAGCCTAAAGTGAATGGGGAGCCCAAAGGCATCAACGGCCATATGAATCTTGGTGGTGTTTCCGGCTACTGACTTCCCGATAGCGGTTTCTTCTCCTTGAGCTGCTCCGCTGCTATGTTGATGCGCCTTTACAATGCTTCCATCAATGAACTCCCACTCGAGTTCTGGCTCCATGACAAGTGTCTTGAAAATAGCCCCCAGCTTCCCCTTTCGACTCCAGTCATTAAATCGTTTGTAGATGGCATTCCAACTTCCAAAAATTTCGGGTAAATCACGCCAGGGACATCCCACCCGTAACCGATAAAATATTCCTTCAATGGTTTGTCTGAGTTGCGGCTTAGCGTAAACTCCCTGCACCAACATAATCGGTTTAAGCTTCGCCCAATATTCGTCTGTAAGCATTTGTCGTAACATTGATTATCCATTCGGTATAAAAAAGCTGGATAATTGGGCAATTAAACTTCGATTTCAAATGTTCATTAGAAAATGGCAACAGCCCCTACTCATTAGTAGAGTGAGCCACTGATTAGTATCAAGAAGAGTACTCATCTTTTGAAGGCTCGCACTGTAGCTTAGAAGCTTTCTGCAATTGGAAGATATCTTTCGTATATCAGCTTACCGCTATTCATAGTGGCTCCATAACCTTAAAATTTTAACTTGTTTAACACTATCCAATACTTGGTAGATTAAACGGTGCTGGATATTAATACGCCTAGAGTAAGCTCCG
>Ga0194062_1000196_pt1 | contig 25337 bp, 29 predicted proteins | sample SepL2225m_MetaG_FD_155481 | JGI IMG/M metagenome (GOLD analysis project Ga0194062, IMG submission 155481) | Anoxic zone freshwater microbial communities from boreal shield lake in IISD Experimental Lakes Area, Ontario, Canada - Sep2016-L224-25m | ecosystem: Environmental > Aquatic > Freshwater >... | reverse complement strand
GGCCTTGGTTTCGGCTCCTGTAAGCATGGGGGAGCGTTACGGCCTTTTTTCCGGTGCGGGCAGTTCCGAACCTTCGTTCGGGTTGCTGTGTCTTGCCGCCGTGGCTCGACAAGCTGGTGCAACGGTAAAAGTCATTGAAGCGTCTGCAAGAGGACTTGATCCTGAGAAAACCCTGACTGAAATTTTAGAATTTTCTCCAGATTGTGTCGGGTTTTCGGCAACAACATCGGATATTATTCCGATTTCCACTCTCGCTGCTCGCGTGAAGGGCGTTTTACCGCGAGCATTGACCCTTATCGGGGGATGTCACGTCACTGCTCTTCCCGAGGAAACCCTCAACGCCTTTCCGGCATTGGATCTTGCGGTATTGGGGGAGGGGGAGGAAACCCTGCGGGAAATTCTGGGCCGGTTGGACGCGGGTGATTGTTTTCCCACGGGTATTGCAGGAACAGTGGGTCGTGAAGGAAAGGGGATCCGGCGGCATCCCGCACGTTCACTCATTGCCAATTTGGACACCCTGCCGTTGCCAGCATGGGATTTACTGGAAGGGTTTCCCTTGCTTTTCAAGCCGTCCCCATCCCGAATCAAGTGCTGGCCATGCGCCTCCATCGTCTTGACAAGGGGCTGTCCGAATCAGTGTAAATTCTGTGATCGCTCCGTGTTTGGAAATCAGTGTCGTGCCTACAGTCCGGAATATGCCGTCAAACTTGTCCGTGATCTTTATGATGGCTATGGGGTTCGTGAACTATTGATTGAGGACGACACCTTTGTGATCGTGAAAGAGCGGGTTCGTGAGTTCTGCGAGCGGTTGATTCAGGAAAAGCTTAAGATAAGTTGGTCCTGTCTGGGGCGAGCTGATCGGGTGGATCCTGATTTGTTGCGACTGATGCGAAGAGCGGGATGCTGGCAAATGTCCTATGGCATTGAAAGCGGGGATCCTGAGATCCTTAAGTCTATGTGTAAACGATTGGATCTTGATCAAATCCGTCAGGCGATCCTATGGAGCCGCGAGGCCGGGCTGAGGACGAAAGGGTTTTTTATTGTCGGATTTCCCGGTGAGACCCTGGACTCCCTCGAGCGAACCCGTCGGTTTGCGTGCTCGTTACCCTTGGATGACATCACGGTGATGCAGCTGACGCCCTTTCCGGGAAGCGAACTGTATGCCATGGCGGATCAAGCGGGGAGATTCGATCGGGACTGGCGGAAAATGAATATCGTCAACACCGTTTTTGTGCCGCATGGATTGACACAAAAAGACCTGGAGTCCGCGCGTTCCCGATTGCTGAGCGACTTTTACTTTCGCCCCGGAGTGTTGTGGCGTCAGGCTCTGCATATTGGGAGTCATCCGCGCCTGTGGAAAGCAACGGTGTCAGGTTTTTGTTCATTGCTCAGGGTTGTGAGAGGGGCATAATGTCATGAAAATTGGAGTTAACACCTTGTTTTTGATCCCCGGTGAGGTAGGGGGCTCTGAAACCTACTTGAGGGATATCCTGAGATATGCCGTGCCGCGGCATCCGGAAATTGAATGGGTGCTATTTACCAATGCGGAAAATCATGCCTCGTTTGAGCAGGCTTTTTCAGGGGTGAATACGGTCACACTTCACCCCATGAGCTTTTCAGCGAGCCGGCGGACGGCGAGGATTCTCCACGAGCAGTTTAGTCTTCCCCGCGCCGCGCGCCGGGCGGGGGTGGATGTCTTGTGGTCGCCGGGCTATACGGCCCCGTTTTGGGCGCCGTGCCCCCAGGTGGTCTCGGTGCTCGATATGCAATATTATGAATTCCCTCACGATTTGTCGTTTTCGGCCTTGTGGGCAACCCGTTTCCTTGTGCCGCTCGCCTTGCGTGTCGCGAGACGGGTGATTACGCTTTCAGAGTTTAGTCGAAGCCAGATTATGCGTTATGTTGGTGTGGCTTCCGAAAAAATCATTCCAATTCATTTGGCAGCGGGGCCTGAGTTTAGTCAGATGATGACAGGGGACGAAGGAGAAAAACGGCGCGCCGCGTTGATTTCGCCTGAGCCCTATGTGTTCTGCGTGGCGAATACCTATCCTCATAAAAATGTTCACTCGCTGGTCGAAGCGTTTGGACTTTTAGCGGATCAATCGAAGTTCAATCTGGTTCTGGTCGGGGTGGCGCGGCGCGGGGAAGCGCTTGTCAAAGCCGCTTTGGACAGGATGCCTGCGCATCATCGGGAGCGGGTGAAACGGTTACGAGGATTGGATCGTCGGGATCTTGTGGCGTTGTATCAGGAGGCATCTGTTTTTGCATTTCCCTCCCTGTATGAGGGATTTGGGCTGCCGGTACTTGAGGCCATGGCGGCGGGGGTGCCGGTGGTGACGACGGTACGGGGGCCGATGCGGGAGATTGGCGGGGAGACCATCCGGTATTGTGATGGGACCCCAGTGGAACTGGCCCGGCATCTGAATGAGTTGCTGAAATTGGATACGATGGCGCGCGAAGAGGTCATTCTGCGTGCCAAAGAGCGGGCATCAGTCTTTACCTGGGAGAAGACAGCCGACCAGACGGTCGAGACTCTGAGAGCGGTTGCCCGTTCTATCGGGTGATATCCAGGATTCGGGATTGAAGCGACTCGTCAGGAGACGGGCTTTCAATATAGGACGTGGTGCGGTACTCCGTGATATCATTGAGGTTGTGTAGCATTTCACGGAGTGATTCTGCTGCATCAATGCTTGAGGCGAGCAGTTCTTCACTCATCGCCTTGTCCGCCGGGCGAACCCGTTGAAGCAGTTCCAAGCTGGCCAGGAGGACGGTGGCGGGTTGGCCCAGATGATGACAGGCCGCACCGAGGCTTTCCACCATGACTCGTTGTCGTTCAGCCTTGTTCTCCGACTCCTGTGCCCGGATACGGTCGCTGATATCCAGAAAGGAGAGTACCATGCCGACCAGTTGTTCATCCGTATCGAGGTTGGGTGCGACGGCAAGCTGGGCGTGCAGGGCGGATCCGTCATTTTTTCGAAGGGCGACCTGTCCGGCCCAGTTTTCTCCGTTTTTGACGCTTTGTCTTATGGTTAGGGCTAAATCCTGATTGATGATCAGGTCGCTGAGATTCCGGCCGATGAGCGCCTCTGTTTTCGCTTCGCCAAAAAGCTGGGTGCCGGCCAGATTGATATAGTCAATCTGGCCCTCCAGGTCAGCGATTGCGATACCGGTAGCCGCGTTTTGGATGGCTTTATTGACGGTGCGCAAGGTTTCCTCAGCCTGGCGGCGCCAGCTGATGTCACGGATGAAGCAACTGAGATAATTTTCGCCACGGATCTTAACCCGATTGACGGCGATTTCAGAAGGGAACAGGACTTGATCTTTTCGGGCGCAATAGGCCTGGATGAGGACGAAGCGATCCTTTTCGATTCCAGCATGGAGGGTTGAAAGGGTTCCGGCATCGGCTCCTGATATGACGTCCGTTAAATTGAGGGCGATGAGTTCCTTGCGGGTGTACTTCAGGAAATCAACAGCGCGTGTGTTGGCGTCCACAATCTTGCCTGTTAGAGTGGAAATAATGGCGCCATCGTAGACACTTTGGAAGAGTTGCTGGAAATCGGTATCACCGAGTGAGGAATGATTGTCAGCTTGAGCAGGAATGGTAGGAGGCGGCTCGGCAGTCGGCATAACGCCGCGTTCCTTGTCGTGTTTCCGGAGCGCCTCCTTGAGGTCAGGAGAAATATCAATTCGCATGGTTTGGGATGCACGAGCAATCATAACCGCCCCGTTTCAGTAAATAGTTTCGATACCATACGCCGTTGTTGAGTTATGTCAAGCAGGGGTGAAAAGCGATAGATTTTCATTGTCATTAAGGGCAAGATCTTACACAACGGAAACCGACTCTCGGATCATCTGTGGTGAATGGTAGCCCCGCATTATCTCTTGCTGTACACCTCAAGGCAGACCAATCATCATAGTAAGAACCTCCACGGGTCACGCGACGGATTCCGTTCGTTGGGCCGGTAGGATCGATTTCAAAAGCCAGTTGGTAACTGGCTGACCAATCCCAGCACCACTCTCTGGCATTCCCGGCCATGTCAAAGAGGCTGAAGTTATTGCTTTGAAAAAATGCGACAGCTGTAGCCGTCCCAATTCCAGTCAGATCATAGTTAGCGTTTGTCGGGTCAAGATATATTGATACAGGATTTGTTGGCCCGGGGCTTACCCAAGGGTAGTAATTTTGTGTCAAACCTCCTCTTGCCGCCTTCTCCCATTCCGCTTCGGTAGGAAGTCGGTAACCGTTTCCCTTCCAATTTACATTGGCCGCGCCTAAATCATTCGTTCCCTCCTTGAAAAGGGTGGTCTGAGTTTCATCGGAATAATAGACGGCTTCAAAACCTTCTTTTTGGGATCGGGCGTTGCACCATTTAATACAGTCATACCAGGAAACATTAGTGATCGGGTAATTAGTGTCAATTCCGGTGGCGGTTCCTTCAAAAGAATAGCCGTTATTGGTGGCCCAATTGACAACCTCATCCCACTTTCCCAAGGTTACCTCGGTGGGATCCATGTAAAAAGCCCCCGTTCGCACCGGGTGAGCGGGGACGTCTGATGCGAAAAAGTCAAAATTATAACTGTCGCCCATCAAGAAAATTCCCGCAGGAATTAATAGAGTAGAATTGGTGGGAGGAAATGGGGTGTCGGGTTTCGGGACTTTGCTGGTCATGATCAGGTTCGTTGCCAGTCCTGTTTCGACGGCCCCCCAGAAGCTGGTCAGGCCAGTTCCAAGGTCTGATGTGGCTTGAATGGTATAGGCGATATTGGTCGCTGAATTCGTCCAGGTGAGATCGCCGGATGCAGTCCAACCTGTGATAGTCGTGTTGGTTTCCGACATAAGGCGGTAAAACAACCTGTCAGAAGTGGCTGATAAGGCTGTTTGACCCAAGGCGAGTATCAAGATTATCATTTTTGAGTAGTGTTTCATTACCATCCTGCCTCCTGCCATGTGATGACTTTCCATTCCAATTCTTCCATTCCATAAACGCGTGTCATGCCCGGTGGTGCGGCATGACGCAAAATTGGATCATAAGCCCAAGTACGAACGGGCGCACCATAGTATGAGGTGGGCGATATCCATGCGTTTGTGGCGATACGGCTTGTCCATAGATCGATGATGGAGCCATTATAGGTGACCTTTTTGCTGCCGGTACTCCAGTCCTCCAGGAATCTCAACACGTTTTCAAGCCCGCCGTTATATCCTGCCGCTGAGTTTCCTTTTATGGTGTCTGAATTTCCCGTCATAATGACGGTGTTATAAGTTGTATTTCCGGGAGTACGGGCGGCGCATGAATAGTTGGAGCTCAGGGCGTCCTGCCAATTAGTAGAAAGGAGGGTGACGGCATCGGCTCCCACCATGCAGGGCAGATTGTTGGTTGAAAAACGATTGGTGAGGTTGAAATTTCCCTCCACATAAAGAGGCTTGTCCGAAATCACTGAAAGCCCCCTAGCGAGGCCAATGTTTTCCGCATTCCTTAACCGAACGACCGGTAGGCCATTGTTGAAGACGGCATTGGTTGCAAACGTGATGAACACAAGATTGGTACGCCAGGGCGAGTTCGTGGTGGCGACGCCGCCTGAGCCATCACTATTGATGTCGTACATTAAATTTGTAATGACCGAAGAGAGCCGGTCAACATAGATGTCGATCGGGGTGACATATCTTTTTTCGCGAGCATCATAAAATCGGTTTGTATAGGTCACCAGATTGGTGCCGATTTTTGCGGTGGAAACGCCAAGATTGTAGAAGCCTGGGGTGTTGGTGGTGATGACATAAGTGTCCATGTTGGTTTTGGTAAATCCAGGATAGAGCGTTCCCTGGTAATTATTGGTTGTGGCGGACAACACAACGTTCGTGAAATATGAATTGGTTGAAATGAGATTGTCGTGCTCATCCCAAGCATATACGGTGGTATTGGACACTAACAGTTTCAGACAGGCGCGAGTGACAAAACGTTCGGCCTCGGTGTCCTCTGTTACTGAATTTGTATAGATGTAATATGGCTTTGAAGAGGCTAGGGTCTGATTGGTTGTCATGGGTCTCTGAATGATGGTGTAAGGCACATCGGTGGCGTTGATGGGGGGGCGAAGTTCAGGGACGCCATGAGCGCGGGAAAGAACCCGGCCATCCCACCGGCTTAGGGATGCGCCCATCCAGAGGGAGTAATCACTATCAACATAAGTAGATCCCATTAGCATTTTAATATTCGCCCCAGCTTGATTTTTGATCGCCACTTCACTCGACAGACTATTGGTTTGATCTTTACGCCGTGCATAGATATTCGCATGAGACGTCACTCGATCATTTAGAGTCAGTGTTCCTCCAAGATACATGTCATGATTGCAGTGAACAGGGCCCGCTGAAAAAGTCATGGTAGCCCCAGGTTGGATTTCTAGGTCATTCTCATAAAAAACTCCAAAACGAATCAGGTAAACTCCGAGTAATTGAACTTTCTTCTGCAACACGGCGGTGACTCCGCTTTGCGGATTTCGTGCCCCGGCAGTGATGGTGAAAAATTGATAATCACCTTCTGCTCCACGACACGCGGATCCATTGGAGATGACCCCGGTAATGACATCCGATGCCACTGAAATTCGAAAGGCCGGCTGCCCATTCGTCCGGGTGAGTACATAGCCGTCAAGTGCATTGGTGAAGGTAATCGCATTGACCAGATTCTGAAGATAATTTGTCTGACAGGGGTACATCGGTTGATTCGCCATGACTTCCGCCAATCGGATGGTCCCAAATTCAACGGCTGAGTCCGCTATCGCGCGGGCTTTGCGGTAGTCGATGGTTCGTCGTGTCTGATAGGCACTGTTCATGGTGTAGGCCACATAGGCACCGCACAAAACGGCGGCTGTAAAGCAGACCAGAAGAGCAACCATCAGAATGGCACCCGATTTTCCGGAGTTTTTCGCCCCTTCTTCGTTCATTGGGTCATTCATGATGATAGTCCTTCCTTAAATGATACAGATTCCGCTATAAATTATACCACCATTGCAGATTTCTCGGGGTAGCGGAAAACTGAAGCACAAACCCCTGATATCCGGTTTTTAAGAAATTTGCACCCGGCGTATTTGTGGCATCACCGACATGCATGGTCACGCCCACAGTGGCGGGTGAGATGTTGAGCATGGTGAAAATTGTGCTCGAGCCGTCCATCGGGGCAACATAATTGCAGAGGGTTTCCTCGTTCCCAGCCACGGATATGTCGGGATCGTAGATAATGTAATTATTGCTAACGGTGGCCCGGTTATTGTCGGCATCGATATAGGACAAACTTCCCTGAATCAGGCTTGTGGCAGTGGGGCGGGTGAGGATCAGGACGGTGGGGGATGAAACGCTACACGCGCGACTATCCTCGATGATCTGAATAATCTTTCCCTGCGCCTTCCGGGCAATGTCGTTATAGTTTACTTGGCGATTTCCCCCGAAGGATATCTTATTGACCATGGCGAAAACGGTAAAAATGGCCAAGGTAACAAGTAACGACACCGATGACGCCACCATGAGTTCAATCAAGGTAAAGCCACTGTATGAAAAGGTATTTTTCATTTGTAGTAAATGAATCCGGTCATGATTTCGAGTTGGGGTTTTCCCTGGTAATCCCAGGAAACGGCAACCGTCACCTGCTTTCGCGTGGGATTGGATAATTCGACAATATCATTCGTAATATACCGGGTACACATGAGCGGGATCCTGGCTGTACCCCCGAGATGGGTCAATAACATGTTGGTTGGCGGAAAGTTATCCTCAATGACCATTCCATAGTTCGCCCCGCGCATTTGCTCAATGGTCTCCCGACAAAGACTGTAACCCGCATAATGGTGTGTTGTAGAATAACACAGGGCGCTTCCTCTGGTGAGAGCCATCAACATGGCGGCAGACACCAGAGAAACAAGTGCCATTGCAATAACCACTTCAACAAGGGTGAAGGCACTTTGACAAGGTTTTATATATGTTTTCACATTACCCCTGAATTTATTAAGCAAAATTTGTGCCCACTGGGTATATATCACGATTACACCCAAAACATTCAATCTATAAAAGCATTATCAGGAATATTTGTCATATTTGAGAATATGCGGTGTGTTTTCAATCTTTATGAGTGCACGCAATGTGAATCGCTGCACGATTGCAGCCGGTGCTTGCGAAGTTCCCCTCATTCTGCTTTATTGCTGGCATTGCACCTGCTTTAATAATCATTCGGTCGGGAGTTCATTGAAATAGGATGGCGTTTACGGAATGACAAAACTGTCCGAACTCATAAAAGTTTTCAAGAGGAACTATTCCGATGTCCTTGGCGTGGACGTCGGATCCTCCGCCACGAAAGTGGTTCGAATCAAGCGTATCAACGGAAATCCGACCTTGGTGGCCGCCGATATATTGCCCGCGATAGTGTTGTCGTCACAAGGTGCCGTCCCTTCTTTTTCAAGTCAGTTGCCGAAGGGATTGAAGTCCCGTTATGTGGCGTTGGCTACTTCGGGGTCCGGTTCGATTATCAAACTGTTGACATTTCCGCCTCACATTGAGAAATCCATGGATGATCAGGTGGGCGAACTTATGGGGCTCGGGAACAATTCTGATTTCCGGGTGGCCTATGAATTAATACAGGAAACGCGGGCTGAATCAAGGGTTTTGGCCGTTGGGCTTCCCAATCCGATTGCCCATGCGTTGTCCGGCCTTTTCCCTGAGGGCGTTCCGGCACCCTGTTCGATTGAGGTTTCGGGTCTGGCGAGCTTGACGGCCTATCAGCGGGGGCCGGGCACCCTGCACACAGACGATTGCGTTGCGATGATTGATTTCGGGGCGGCAGTCACGTTGGTTTCGTTTTTCTTCAAGGGATCATTGGTTCTGATTCGTAAATTTGATTTCGGGGCTGTCAATATCCTGAAAAAACTTCAGGACAACCTGGGCGTGGATCAGGACGTGGCGGCGGGGATATTGAACGATGGATCGTTTGATGTGTCGAGGATTATGCACCAGGCGATGGAGCACTTTCTTCAGCAGCTGACGATTGCGTGGGATTATGTGGAGCGTCGCGAAAACACGCGTATCGCGAAACTTTATGCCACCGGCGGGGGCGTTTCACTGCGTCTTTGGAGGCAGGAAGTTGAAACCACCACGGGACAGCTCCCTGTGATCTGGAACCCTTTTGAAGCACTGGTCATTCAAGCCGGAGCTTTTCCGGATCGGTTAAAGGGTCAGGAAGGCCGGTTTTCTGCAGCCGTTGGGGCAGTTCTGGGAATGTTGAGGCAATAACCTGTCATGCATGTTAACCTTTTATTAGCGGAGGAGCAGAGAAGCTCGAGTCCCGTTTCAATGGGACTCGTCATCCGTCTGTCGGTCATCACGGTTTTGGTCTTACTCGTGGTCTGGGTGTTTTCGTTTTACGCGGGGTTCCGCGCCCTTCAAAATCAGGTTCATTTGGTGGAAGAGGATTGGAAACGAACGGAGTCGAAATACAAGGCGGCAGTTCAACTTCGAAATGAGCTGGCTGACAGGAATGTGACCCTGAATGAAATTACGGGGTGGCGGGATTCCCGGATTGCCTGGGGGAAACAACTTGAGTCGCTTTTGCCTGCGGTTCCCGCCGTGATTCAGTTGACTGAGTTAAGGGTGAGCCAGATGGTTCTTTCGCTTTCCAATAATGTATCCGCCCGCGTTTTTGAAATGAGGATTACCGGGAAAACAGAAGCCCCCCGTTCCGAAGTCAATGTGGTCCAATTTCTGGACGCCTTCAAGCAACCGCCCTTTTCAGGGGTTGTCGAGTCGGCGGTTCTTCCGCCCGGGGCCTTCCGGCAGGATCCGGTGGTCAAGACGGATCGCATTTTTGAAATTATCTGTAAATATGTCCCGAGGGCCCTGGAATGAAAATGCCCGCCACAACAAATGAACGTATGCTCATGTTTGCTCTGGGCGGGGTGGTGGGCTTGGTCGTTCTGATCGGCGGAATTCTGTGGGGTGTTGTGCCACTACTGGATAGCCGGCGCGCTATGCAGTCATCCCTGGTTGAAATCGGGGAGAAGTTGAAGAAGGCCAAACGGGAACTCGATTATGCCCCGGCGATTCAGCGGGAGGCTGATGATGCTGTAAGCCAGATGGCGCGGATCCGGGCCGAGAACATTCTGCGTCCCATTCTGGGATCCTACCTGGTCGGGGTCAGCGAGCAGATCGAGTCAATGGCCCGGTCGACTCGGGTTCGAATCGAGGAAATCCGCGAGGTAGGGGTGGTGAACATTCCTGCCAAAGGGAAAAACATGTCGCTCCAGGAGTTCAAGTCCTTTGTCGTGCAGGTGAACGCCGAGGCCTCTTTTGAGTCGATTTTTCAGTTTCTCCAGAAGATGGAAGCTCGAAATCCGTTTTTTTGTGTGAATGAAATCGGGATTTCATGTCAGCCGGACAGCCCGGAAAAGCAGCGGCTGACGGTGAGGATGGAGTGGCCCATCGAGCCGAGTACAGAAGGTGGGAAAGGGGGCGGATTATGAGCCGGTTCCTTTTTGTGATGCTTGTATTTACGGTCAACAGTCTCTTGATGTCCGGACTGTGGGGGCAGGAGCCCAACCCGCCCCTTGTGCCTGAGTCGGTTTTGGCTCCTGGTCAAGTTGTTTCCGGGCAGACGGTTTTTGCTGAAGAACCCGCTGTTGCGCAGGTCGTTCGGGTGCGGGATCCTTTTTGGCCGGTCGGATACACTCCAAAAATTGTTAACAAAACCGGGGAAGCCAAGGCGGGCGGATCGTCTGCGCAGGCGATTGCGGCGGTAATGCTTGAACACTCCCGTACTCCGCAGTGGGATGAGGCGAAACGAAAATTGGATATCCGCGGGATCAGCCTGATTGGTCGCGACAAGGCAAGCGGGCAACCCAAGTTTTTAGCCATGGTTGCGGGACGATTGGTGGAGGAGGGCAACGTGGTGAGTGTAACTTACGAAGACCGCGTATACCGGTGGAAAATTGTGGGCATCGGCAAGGGTGGAGTGTCTTTTCAAAAACTGGATGTCAGGCAGGAATAATCACGACAGGATCGGGAGCAATAAACGATGAATGCTAATACACTGGGCAAATGGATGTTTGCGATGGGAATGGCGGCTCTGGCGGGCGTGGGTCCGATCGGATGCGATAGCGGTACCGGTGATGATAGTGAATTGGACAATTACTTTGTTAACCATCCTTATGTGTCGGATCCCCGGGATGGCGCTTCTGGCGGCGTGAGCATTACGCCCAATTCCGCTGTTGTGAATACGGTGAATGGGCTTGCTGTTTTTACCTTCAATGGTGGGACGGCCCCGTATACCTGGGATGTCGCGGATTCTTCAAAGGGAACAATTTCCGAAAGCGGGGCACAAGGCGTGTATACCGCCAAAGTGGTCGGGAACAATGATGTGATCGCCTATGACCGGGAAGGGCATGCGGCTATTGCCAAGATTACCGGATCCTCCTCGGATTTGGCAATCAGCGCCTCTCTGTCTTCGCTAGCTACCAATGGCTCCATGGCGATCATTAAGGCGACCGGTGGTGTGGCGCCCTATATTTGGTCTGTTTCTAATCCTCTTAAGGGCGAGTTGGATACTACGACCGGATCTTCCGTGGTATATTCCCGGAAGCTCCCAGGTGACAATTCCGTGACGGTCAAAGACAACATAGGCATGACCGCCAAAATGGTCATTTCTCAGCCGTAATGAACTGGAATTATGCCGTGCAATATGCTGACACGCTGATGCTGCATTGGTATACACTGTCAGGTGATTCAAATATTGTGGGGTTGGATGTGATAACGAATTATATAGTCACAACGATATTGGGAATTTCGAACAGGTTTTACCGGGTGATCGGGTATTGAAGAAGAAAGGGTTGACGCTATGACCAAACGACAGGTTTCATGGGGCTTCGGGATCGTTATTTTTGTGATTCTGGGCCTGAGGGCCGTGCAGGCGGAATATCGCAGCATCGGGCTTACTCCTGAGGCTGAATTTGTAACCCTTTCCGATGTGGCGGCTGTGCCGGTGTCAGGCGGGGCTGAAGCTGTGGCTTCGGCAGTTGGCGGAATGGCTGCCGATATGACCCCCTCCTCGACGGCGAGTCCTGTTGCCCCGTCCGTCCCTATTGTCGTCGAGCCAGTTCAGACTTTAACAGGAGCGGTCACGGAGTCTGTCACCGGCTCGGCAACGAACACGAGTATTGTAACGGAAACGGTGCCGGTCGCCTTGTTTCCGTCTTCTGATAAACAGAACCTGATCTCCGTGGCCTTGGATGATGTCCCCTTGCAGGATGTGGTACGGCTGTTCACCAAGATTTCCGGTGCGAATATTATCGCCTCATCTACCAATTTGCAGGGAAAAGTGACCGTCAACCTCCAGGATGTTGAGTGGAAACCGGCGTTGGATTCTATTTTGGATATGTATAGCCTGATGGTTCTTGAAAAAGTGCCGGGTTCATCGATCTATAGCGTGACGGTAAAACCGCCGGGCGCTGCGGATCCCATGGTCGCTCAGTCAATATTCCTAAATTATGCCCAGGTATCCAATGTGGCGACTATTGTCACCCGGATGCTGGTTAAGGATGGCATTGTCTCGGCGTTCCCCAATGCTAATGCGTTGGTGATCCGGAGCACGGCGGCCAATCTTAATGAAATCCGCAAGGTGATCGGGGAAATCGACCTCCCTCGTCAACAAGTCTATATCGAGGCCAAGTTCCTGGAATTAACCGATGAGGCCATCAAGGATTTGGGAATCAACTGGCAGGTGTTGGAGGGGTACGGAGTGGGAGTGAAGACTATGAGCCAGAGCCTTACCGATAGTCGTAGCAAATTCAACGGACAACGCACAGGTTTGGGAACAGTGGATTCAAAAGAACGTGATACAGCAGCGTCTGGAAAGTCGACTTCTCCGGCGACGGGCTCCGGGGCAACGGACAACCGAAGTTCCAGTGATGTTCTCACGGGCGGAAATACTCTGACCTTGAGCGATACGATTGCAAAATCAGCCAACTACTCACATGAGTCGGAACGGATTGCCGGACAGAGTCTCTCCGATGTTCGTACAGCCGTACTGAGCGCTGATGATTTCCGGGTGGTGTTGAGTGCGTTGCAGCAGATCAATGGCATCAGCGTGGTATCCAATCCCAAGATCATTGTCGCCAATGAGGAGACCGCGAATATCAAAATCGGGAACAAGGAGCCGAATATAAAGGGGACAGTTACGCCAGGGCAACAGGGGCAGGCTAACACCACTACCTATGCGTTGGATGACAAATTGCCTTACTTCCAGTACGGAATCACCGTGGATGTTACCCCGACCATCAATAATCAGGGTATTATTCGCGTTAATATCGTACCGACGCTCAGCCGTTTTCTCGATAATAAGACTGCTCCTGACAAGAATACCTATCCCATCACCTCCGAAAAAACTATCAAGACTTCCTTCAGTCTGGAGAGTGGAAAAACCGCCGCTATTGGCGGGTTGACCGAAACAGAGGAACGTGATGTGGTTAAAAAGGTTCCGCTGCTTGGGGATATTCCCCTTATTGGGAAATATCTTTTCACTCACACTCATAAACAGCGCAAACAAACGGAGACGATTATTTTCGTGACGGTGGGGCTTGCCAATCCTAAGACCCTTCAGCGGGATGAAGGGTTACCCGAGGATACCTCCCTGACCCAGAAGCACATGGAGGCGAAACGACTTGCAGCCAATCCTCGCGGCGGGAAAAAAACCGACGAAAAGGGCGCTAAGCCTGTCGAGCCTGCCAAAACCCCCTGAGTTAGAAACCTGCACCGGTTTCTTTTTTGATTTGCCTAGGGGGCTGGTTTTGATATGAACCACCTGTCAGCAGCGTTTGGCTTGTTGGCAATCAAACTCATCAGACGAGAAAAGGGATATATTATGAAATACGGGCGGTTTTTGAGGATTACGATGGTCGCCGGACTGGCGATGGGGTTTTTGACGAAGGCGTCTTCAGTGCAAGCGGAAGAAAAAGGAGACCGGCATCCTTTTAATATTTCCGTATCACCCGGCTTTATGGACATGGAAGGGGATTTTCCCACCAAGGATGGATTCATCGGAACCGTGAAGTTGGGTTATGACCTGAATGACTGGTGGAGCCTTGAAGGCGGTATTTTTATCGCACCTATCCTGAAGGCTCAGTACTACAATCATCAGAATCCGGACGGAAGCTGGGTTCGTATCAATCGCCTTCAGGATGAGGCGGGTGTCGACGAAACCACGGGCTACGGACTAGTCGGAGATGTCTTGTTTCATCCGACTCCCTGGAAACGAGTGGATACCTATTTGGCCATTGGCGTTCAGGCCCTCGGGTTTACGGATGACATGAAGAATCATGATCAGTTCGGGCTCGGCTTGCGTGGCGGCGCGGGCGTGATCTACAACATCAACGATTCTTGGGGCCTTCGTGCGGACTATCGCGCCGCCTTCGGGGACGGTGGCAATAAGGGGACGGCTAACTCTACAACCGAAGTCGGTGTGCGCTATGTCTTCGGCGCCAATGTTGCTCCTAACTTCCTCGTGTCCGGCGGCCCCAAGGATAGCGATGCCGATGGCTTGACCGATGATGAAGAAGCGAAGTTGGGAACGAATCCCCTTGATCCCGACACGGATCACGATCAGCTCGGTGATTTTGATGAAGTCCGGAAGTATCATACGGATCCTCTCAATCCCGACACGGATTTTGACGGACTGAAGGATGGTGCCGAGGTTTTCAACTACACGACTGATCCCCTGAATCGCGATACGGATGGCGGTGGTGTGGCGGATGGCCATGAAGTTATCGAGGATCATACGGATCCCCGCGCCGGGCATGGTGCTGACGACCTTCAGTTGTTTGAGCTGAATATTCAGTTCGACTGGAACAAGGACGTCATCAAGGCGGAATACTTCAAGGATCTCGACATCATCGGAAAAGTTCTTTCCCGTGATCCCGGCGCCACGGCTCGCATTGAGGGGCATGCTGACAAGCGCAAACTGTCGCGTGCGGACTATAACCTGCAGCTTTCCGAGCGCCGCGCCAAGGCGTGCTTGACCTATCTGGCGGCCAAGTGGAATGTCGCTCCCGCAAGAATGGTTGCTGTCGGATATGGGTTCAGTCGTCCGAAGGCCAAGAATGATTCCTTGACTGGAAATCCGGTCAACCGTCGCGTGGAGGTCTATATTCGCAAGTCCGGCCAGGCGGAACCCACGGCACCCCTGTCCCAGGTTGAAGTCAATAATGTCGGCGCGGTAATTCCGGTTGTAGCGCCCAAAGGCAAGTAAGATTAAGAGACTGCTGAAGGCCCGGAACAGTGATGTTCCGGGCCTTTTTTTCAACGATGACTGATCTTCCCGTCATGTCGATGCGACGCCGGATTCGTGCCCGGTTCGAAGTTCTGGCATTTCATCTTGCCGGGCGCCTGATTCCCGTCCTCTCCAGGCGGTCTGTCGTGGCTTTGGCGCGCTTCTCGGGTCGTCTGGCATGGCTGGTGGCCCGACGGGAACGGCGTGTCGCCTTGGCCAATCTGGAGCTGGCCTTCGGATCTTCACTGTCAGCGGACGAAAAACGGGATCTTGTTCGGAAATCGTTTTCTACATTTGTCCTGACAGGCTTGGACTATTTCTGGTTTTCCCGGAATCGCGAAAAACGCATGGCGGATTGGGTGGTTGTTCATGACGACAATTGGCCCTGGATGCGGCAGGGTGCCACGATTGCTGTAACTGCGCATTTTGGAAACTGGGAGATTCTGGGCTGGCTGACAGTTCAGCATGGCTCGAAGATTGCCAGTGTCGCCAAGCCTGTGAAAAACCCCCTGATTGATGCGGAGATCAACCGGATGCGGACATTGTCCGGGCAGCGGATTATTCCCCGGGAAGGCGCGCTCCGTTCCCTGGTTCGGGTTTTGCGTGAAGGCGGAACGATTGCGCTTCTGCTGGATCAGGACACCTTGCCTGCAGAAGGTGGCGTTTTCGTTCCCTTCTTTGATGTTCCCGTTCCGGTCTCCACGGCGGCGGCAGGACTGGCGTTGAAGTTGAAAGTCCCTATCCTGATGGCCTTTTGCGCCAGTAACGAAAAAGGGGTTTATCATTGTCATACCCGCGAACTGCTTTTGCCGGAAGACATGGAGGGTATGACACCCGAAGACGTGACGATCCGCATTACCCGTTATCTTGAAAATCAGCTCCGGGACGATCCGGGTCACTGGCTTTGGACCTACAAGCGCTGGAAGCGCCGTCTCCCCGAATTTGATCCCTCACGTTATCCCTATTATGCGGATTGCTGAAGCCGGTCTGCTGTCGAAAAAGAGAAGAAGATTACCACCCGCTTCGCTGGAGAAAACGGAGGGGATCGAGAGAGAAAAGAAGAAAATCCGAGCTAGCGTAGTGCAGGGACTCTTTGATCTTTCTTCCGGGGAGGCGTTGCGTGATTTTTCCGAATGGGGTACTCGCCATTCGGGAAAATCACGCAACATTTCTGCTCTTCACTCGCCCTCCTCCGTTTCCTCCAGCGAAGCGGGTGGTGATCTTTGTTATGGATAGTTATTATGGGGAGACTGCACTTGGGGTTTCTGTTTTCGGAACCGTTCTCCAGCGGCGATGAACCCAGATCCATTGGTCAGGATACTCCCGAATCACATCCTCGATGATCTTGGTGTAGAGTTGGGTGTAGTGGCTGATGGTTTCGGGTTTCCGGTCAGGCGGCGGCGGGATAGGAGCCATTACCTTGACCCGATGTCGCCCATTTTCAAGCCGGATCATGAAGATGGGAACAACGGCGGCACCCGACTGGGCCGACATATAGGCGAGTCCCGGACTTGTGCAGGCGGGTTTGCCAAAGAAATCCACAAAGATTCCCTCGGTGTTGATCATGTTCTGATCAAGAATGAAGGCCACAATTTCGTTTTTACGAAGGGCGCTCAGGCATTGCCGGTAGGAATTATGGGCGGGAAGAAACTTCAAGCCGAATCGGCTCCGGGCCGCCATCCACCAATCGTTGATGGCTTTGTTTTTGATCGCTTTCGTGATGATCGTGGTGGGGTAGTTGAATTTTGGCGCGATGGTGCAAAGTAGATCGAAGTTTCCCACATGGGCCGTCAGGGCAAGGGCCCCTTCACCGGCGGCAAGGACTTCCCGTAGGGGGGCCTCGTTATCCCAGGTGATAGAGTCCTGAAGATAGGCCGCTGTAACAGTTGGCATGCGCATTTCCTCCGCGGCATTCATGCCGAGGTTCCTGTAAACCTGATTTAAAAGGCGTTTGCGTTCTGCATCACTTTTTTCGGGAAGGCTGCGCTGAAGAGCTTCCTTTGCATCCCGGCGATGGTGTCGGATGACGATTCCATAGAACCAGCCGATGGCGCTGCCTAATGCCAGTGCCCGGTTCAGGGAGAGCGATCCGAAGATTTTGCTAACACAGTTGAGTACGACTGAAAGCATGATCTCGGTAACTTATTGATTAACCAAGGTTTGGTCAAGCAGAGGCAGGAGCGATATCATCCAACGTACTTTAAACTTGCCTCGACCTACTTCACCCTGCATCATTTAAAAAAAAGGAAGACCTATGAAACAACCACGAAACCGTCTTGATTTCAATTCGATCGCAGGAGGTGTCGGGGCATTATCCGTACTGCTGCTTGGCGTCTGGATTATGCCTGTACAGGCTCAGGAGCCTGCGGGTAGGGATTTGCGCCTGTTTTATTCGCAATATTGCGCCGGGTGTCATGGTCCGGATGGTGCCGCTCAAAGCGCTGCTGGAAAGAAACTCAAGGGACAGAATCTTACGGATCCGGCGTGGCGCAAGGGCACAGCGGACGAAGCGATGGTCAAAGTCATTCAAAAGGGGATCTTCTTTGGACTGGCTATGCCGGGATTCAAGAAGGAACTCACACTCTCAGAGTCCCAGCGTCTGGTCACCGAGATTATCCGCAAGAGTGAAAAGGGCAAAGTGATCGGGAAAGACTGATGACAAAAACCCTTGCGCTGAAAATTGTGAATCCCGTTCTTGGATGTGTTGTGCTGACCCAGGTATTGACAGGCCTATTGCATGGGTTGATGTCGCGTGATGTCTTTGAAGCGGCTCATCTGGTTGGCGGCAGTCTGATCGTTATCATGGTTGCGCTGCATATCACCCTGAATTGGTCCTGGATCAAGGCGAACTTCTTCGGAACCAGATGAGGGTGTGGGCCCGGCAGGGCTCGAACCTGCGACCAAAGGATTATGAGTCCTCCGCTCTGACCAACTGAGCTACGGGCCCGCCGTCTCAGGGCGGTGAAAGGCGTGTATTATGCCTTTCAAGGCGTCTCCGGCAAGAAGTTTATGCGAGAATCATGTCGATAAACCTCTTGATCGGGTGGGCGGGGACAGGTAGCTTATGCGGCTGTTGTGTCAGCGCTGATATCAGGTTCCCACTAAGCCGGGGACCGGTGAGGGTTGGGGGCTATGCGACGAAAGCCGGCAAAATCCCGCCAGGCCCGGAAGGGTGCAACGGTATGCCATGTTTTCGGGCGCCGTAGTTTTCCTGACTTTAGCCGGAAACCGGCTTATTGGGAACCGGTATCAGCGGCAGTATGAAATTCCGGTGGAGACTGTCTTATGGCCTACGAAGTGCTGGCGAGAAAATGGCGGCCGCAACAGTTTGCGGACGTGGTGGGGCAGAATCATGTCACCCAGACGCTCCAGAATGCCATCACGGCAAAACGGATCGCGCATGCCTACCTTTTTGTGGGGCCGCGGGGCACCGGAAAGACCTCTCTTGCCCGTCTTTTTGCCAAGGCGTTGAATTGCACGACAGGGCCCACCATTACCCCTTGCGATGTCTGTGATTCGTGCCGTGAGATCACGGCCGGCACCTCTCTGGATGTGCAGGAAATCGACGGGGCCTCAAACAACAGCGTGGAGCAGGTTCGTGAACTCCGGGATAATGTGAAGTTCGCCCCCACCCACGGGAAGTATAAGATATACATCATTGACGAAGTGCATATGCTCTCCACGGCGGCATTTAATGCCCTGTTGAAAACCCTGGAAGAGCCACCCGCTCACGTGAAGTTTTTCTTCGCCACCACGGAGGCGCATAAGGTGCTGCCGACCATTGTTTCCCGTTGCCAACGGTTTGATTTGCGCCGGATTCCTGTCGCCCTGATTATCGAACGACTCAACCTGATCGCACGCGAGGAGAAGGTGTCGTTGGATAGTGATGCCGCGCTGGCCATTGCACGGGGCGCGGAAGGCGGGCTCCGTGATGCAGAATCGGCTCTGGACCAGCTCATCGCCTTCCGGGGCGAGACCATTGCCGAGGCGGATGTATTGGCAGTTTTCGGACTGGTATCGCGCCAGACGCTCGAGTTGCTGGCCACGGCAATCCTGAAGGGGGATGTCGGGGAAATTGTCCGGACCCTCGCCGAACTAGACTCGGCGGGCAAGGATATGCAGCGTCTCGTCCTGGAGCTGTTGGATCATTTCCGGACCTTGTTGATCTACCTCTGCGTGCCTGAGGCGGCACCCACAATGGATGTCATTGCCCCTCAGGTGGAAAGCCTCAAACAACAGGCTCAACTGGCCGAGCCGGAACGCCTGATGCGCATTGCAGAGGTGCTTTCACAAACCGAGGATCGAATGCGTTATTCCCTGTCGCGCCGGACCTTGGTTGAAACCTCGCTGATCCGGTGTGCCCGGGCGACGACGGTTTCGGTGGATGACTTGATCAGGCGCCTTGAAGCATTAGGTCAGTCGGTGGGGGGAGGCGGCACGATCCCGGCTTCCGTCGTCAAACGTGTGGAGGCGGTCCGGGAGTCCCCGGCCCCCTCCTATGCTCCACGACCGCCTGCTCCGGCTCCTGTTTCGAAACCGGCTCCTGTTCCGGTGCGACAGGCGGCTCCGGAATCGGCTGCGAACGAGTTGGACACTCTGACAGCGCAGTGGCGCGATCAGATTGTTGAGCGGGTCAAGCGGGAGGTGACCATGGCCGGTATCGCCCTGCTGGATGCGAGGCCGCTGGCGGTGGAGAAGAGCCGGGTGGTAATCGGGTTTGACCCGCAGTTTGCCCGAAAACTGGAGCAGATTAAAATCCCCACCTATCACGCCGCTGTCCAGAAGGTCATGGTTCAATTCCTGAAACGTCCCGTGAATGTGGAGTGTGTGCTGATGACGGGGGAGGGCGCTGCGGATGTTCCGGCAGACCATACCGTGGATAAGGCGGGTGCGCCGAAGTCTTCAGAGGGTGCGGCGGCGCATTCGAAGACGAGACAGGACTGGCACCAGGAGCCGGTGGTCCGGAAGACCCTTGAATTTTTTAACGGAAGCATTGTGGATATTCGAGAATAGGAGTGTGCTATGAATGTGATGAAAATGATGCAGCAGGCCAAGACGATGCAGAAGGATATGGAACGTATCCAGGCCCAGCTTGCCGTGAAACGGGTTGAATTTTCAAGCGGCGGCGGCATGGTGACGGCAACTGCGACCGGTGATGGCGGGGTTGTTGGCATTAAGATTGACCCCAAAGTGATTAATCCGGCCGACAAGGATTTGCTCGAGGATATGGTGCTGGCGGCGGTGGATGGCGCCATCCGGAAAAGCCGTGAGATGGCTTCCGCTGAAATGGCGAAGGTTACGGCTGGCATGGGACTGCCCGGCATGTTTGGGGGGTAACGGGAGTCATGAACGGACTCGAGTACCTGGATCGCATTGCGGCGGCGCTTAGCAAACTGCCCGGTATCGGCCGGCGTTCCGCGGAACGTATGGCGTTCCGTCTGGCGTGGGAGCCCGATGGCGTGATGCGAGAACTGGGCGGGGCTCTTCGAGATGCCCAGGAGAATGTCCGTCTCTGCTCCCAGTGCGGGAGCATCACCACGGTAGCTGAGGTGCCCTGTAAACTTTGCACCAACCCGTCTCGTGATGCCTCTGTGGTCTGCGTGGTCCAGGATCCCAGTGACATCGTGGCCCTTGAACGAACCGGTGCCTATAAGGGCCGGTATCATGCCTTGATGGGAATCATCTCCCCGATGCACGGAGAAGGGCCCGGTGACCTCCGTCTTCAAGCCCTGATTCAGCGTGTGGAAAAGGAAGGTTTTCAGGAAGTCATCATGGCTCTTGGAACCGATGTTGAGAGCGAAGCCACCGCGAATTACATTGCCGAGTTATTGAAAGCCCATCCGGTTCGCCTCACGCGTCTGGCGTCGGGGATCCCTGTCGGCAGCGGGGTGATGTATTCCGATGCCGTCACCCTTTCCCGCGCGATCAAGGGACGCCAAACTCTGTAAAGGAAAACCACATGAAGGTTGAACTGATTGCCATTACACCTGATCCTGAACAGGTTATCGAAATTGCAGCCCGTACTTGCTACCAGAGTGGGGACAAGATGGTTCCTGAAAAGCTCGGGGAACTGCTCCCCAAGCTTATTGCTATGGGGCACGAATCGCCTTTTGAGCACGCTACGGCCACGTTCCGGGTCAGCGGGGTTTCCCGCGCCATGACTCATCAGTTTGTCCGTCACCGCCTGCTCGCTGTCTCCCAGAAAAGTCAGCGCTATGTGTCGGAGGGGAATTTCGAGTGGGTGACCCCACCCTCAGTACCCGACGCTGAAAAGGCGGAATTTGACAGCGACATGGAGGTGATTCGATCCATGTATAAAAAGTGGAAAGCCAAGGGGCTTAAAAATGAGGATGCTCGTTTTGTTCTGCCCAACGCCTGCACCACCGAAATGGTTGTCTCTGCTAATTTTCGTGAATGGCGCCATGTCTTTGATGTGCGCTGTCATCGTCGTGCCCAATGGGAAATTCGTGATGCCTGTCTGGCCATACTTAAGGTTCTAGACAAGCATGCGCCCCATGTCTTTGCTGATCAGGCAAAAAAGTTCCTTGCCGCTTCAAAGTGATGACACATGTCGCCTGATTTTAGGCGATTTTCATGACGAACAGGTACCCTTAAACATCAATAAAACTAAATGTTTTCAGGGGTTTTTAAGTGGAGCCAGCTGTGGGACTCGAACCCGCGACCTGCTGATTACAAATCAAGTGGTAAAAATCAAGAAAGACCAATAAAACAATAGTATTTGCTTGAAAGGTGTCAATAAGGTGTCATAATTGGATTCAGAAATGAAGGGGTCTGGTTGATTTGGATAGTTACGGGAAGTTACGGAAAGGACACCACCATGGCAAGAAAGAAGATAATCAGGAAGGAACGGGGCGCGAACTGGGAACCTAAGGTTATTCATCAGGCAGACCGCAATAGATGGATGGTGGATTGCGGTTTCAAATTCGACCCGGCTAAGCGCCTCCGGCAGTTCTACCCGACGGAACAAGAAGCTCGTGACTGGGCCGCAATCAAGAGAACTGAATTTTTGGAAGTCCTTGCCGGTCGGAAGGTCGAAGAAAGAGCAGGCTTGTTTGCCCGACTTTCCAGTCTATCCGACACCCAGCGGAAGCACATCATTGAGGCAATCTCCATCACGGATGGTGACACCTCGAGAATCATCCGGGCTTTGCGGTTCTATGAAAAGCACACCAGCACCGCAGATGCATCCCGGAAGTTGGCTGATGTGTACGAAGAGTACATAAAAGCCAAGGATCAGGCAGGCAGGCGCCCCCGGACAATTCGGGACGCCAAGAGCAAACTAACCCCCTTCAAGAAGGTTTTCGGCGAACAGAGTATTTCAGAGATCAGCACTGCCGATGTTGAAGGCTGGTTGAACGACCAAGACTACATCCCCAGCACAAGGAATGCTTACCGCATCGCCATCTCAGGGCTTTTCACCCATGCGGTTAAACGGCGGTACACCGAACATAATCCCGCGGGTGCAATCGAGGCCGTGACGGTGGATCAGGGGTTGCCGACTATTCACACAGTGGCCCAGGTCAAGGCGATGCTTAAGGCGGCCATGAAACTGGATTCTCATGCCAAGCGGGTAAAACTTGTCCCTTATCTGGTCATCGGTTACTTCGCCGGACTTCGGCCCGAAAACGAACTGGTTAATCTGGATTGGAAGGATATTGATTTCGAGGCCCGGACAATTCGTGTCCATCCCGCCACCGCCAAGAAACGCCGCCAGCGCTATGTGGATATGTCAGATAATTTGGTGCAATGGCTGGCCCCCTATGTTCAGAAATCCGGCAAGATAGGGTTCTCCCGGCGTCTCTTCCGGGAGGTCCGGGTGGAACCCAAAGTCGATTGGTCAAAGGATGTGATGCGCCATTCCTTTGGATCGTACCTGCTTGCCCAGAATGAGGATGCCCCGAAGACGGCACTTCAGATGGGGCATTCCCGGGTCGATGTGCTATTCAATCACTATCGAAACCTAGTGAAGAAATCGGTTGCAGCCGAGTATTGGAAGATCACCCCGTCAATCCTCACCGCCACCACTTGAACCAGGTGAACCACGCGGCCGTCACTCCGACGAACCGCGTGCCGGCCTGCAGGGCCGACATCCTGTAGGCGCGCTGGATCCGGTAGAACCGGGCGTTCGCTTCCCACCCGCCGTGACCGGTCTGCCAGTCGAAGTCATGCCGCAGGCAGGGCGGGAAGTACTTCGTTGGCCAGTACATCTCGGAGACGCAGGTGCAACCATCACATTTTGTAAACCAATCCCAGGACTTGGAGTCCAGCGCCTCCCGGACGAGCACCTGGATATCGCGGGGCACATTCAGAACGTCAAAGGATTCGATGATGCGGTGATACTCGGTCGCTCGATCCAATCCGCCCTCGGTCGCCCCGCCTGGGGTCGCCTGGGCCGTCTTTCGCTTGCATGAACACCCGCACGTCCTTTTCTTGTCCTGTTCATCATTCATAATTCATCCTTCATAATTTCCTCAATCGTTCTCCTTGTGCCGGATGCACGGCCGCTCTTTCAGGTTGGCCGCCAGTCTCATGATGGCGTCCGACAACTTGTCCAGTCGCTTCCCGAACTGGCACCCCTGGCAGTAAATGATCCAGACGCAGAAACAGCACACGGCGCCCAGGATGGCCACCAGCGGCCAGCGCCCGATCGCGTCGAGGCTCTCCGAATCGGGCAGGGCGGCCGCCGTGGTTGCCCCCAGCGCCGCGCCGCCCGCTACTATGGCTTCAAATTTCCCTATCACAGCACGCCCTCCTAATATTTTGCCCAAAACTCAATCTTCATTCCCCGGACATACCCGTAGCCGCCGGCAGTCCCGCCGCCGGGCGCATTCGTCGGCACAACCCAGTACTCCATCTCAATCAGCCCGCTGTCAGGGGCAGGGGCATAAGCCGTGAGGGTCGCCGTCGAAAGGTTGGTGAGGGTGGTACTGGCCTCGAACAATCCGCTGGTCGCGCATGTCCAGGCTTTCAAGCCGCCCTCCCGCCACCGACAGGCCATGGCGTAGGTACCGGTCTTGGAGTGGTAGGTGTACCATTGGAAAGTCACGTTCGAAGAGTAACCCAAGGGCGCCGGGCATGAGATCGGCCCGGCGAATTCGGTCTTTGTTTTGTCATGCTTGGTGAAGACCGCCCCGCCATTTGAGTTGGTCAGGTTCTCCGTGGGGCAGGTGTAGAGGTAGTCGGCCGGGATCCACCCATAATGGTTCGTCACATTTCCCATGGACGCCGCCACTACGGTGCCCGTCGGAGTCGAGGTCACCTTGATATTCTCACCAGCCCGGATCGGCAGGTTGGTCAGCCACCCCAAATACGACGTATCGCTTGCCGATTCCGCCGGGGCCCCGTCAATCACCCAGTGCTCCGGCCTTGCCTTCTTCCCGGCCTCCGCAAAACAGAGGATCGACGCCAGAATCAGTCCGCCAAAAATCAACGCCGCGTATTTCACGTCAGTTCCCTTTCCTGATAACCTGGACCTGCCCGTTGGTCACCGTGCTGGACAACTTCAGGACATCCCCGTACTCAAACGGGTAGTCCGCCTCCGATATCCAGACGACCGTGCTCGCATTCGTCACAGAGAGACTGCCAATCAGGTAGGTGTTTCCCTGGCTCACCCGGGAGACCGTCAGGGCGGCATTCGTTGCCGCCGCAAACTTCCACAAGACAACCTCCGGCATCCACACACTGTTGATCTGCTGATTGGTCACAGCGACCGTTGCGCCCTGGAGCGAATAGGTTTGTGCCCAGGGCGCCGCGTAGACTGCGCCGGCCACCGCCAACATCCCCAAGATTGTGAACAGGTTTTTCATTGTATCTCCCCTCGCTGAAAAAATGTTTTCACCAAAGTTCAAAAATCAACAACTCACGGTCGCCCGATGTCGCCATCGAGGACATTTGTCACGGTCCCGGCCACGAAAACCAACTGGGTTCCGCCCAGAATCATGAAACGCCCAGCCGCCCCCAGTGCCAGTTCATTGGCGGTTACTGCCTGGAAGGTGGGGCTTGCCCCGTTTGTCACCGTCGCCCGGTACCGCGCGT
>Ga0194062_1000195_pt1 | contig 25558 bp, 23 predicted proteins | sample SepL2225m_MetaG_FD_155481 | JGI IMG/M metagenome (GOLD analysis project Ga0194062, IMG submission 155481) | Anoxic zone freshwater microbial communities from boreal shield lake in IISD Experimental Lakes Area, Ontario, Canada - Sep2016-L224-25m | ecosystem: Environmental > Aquatic > Freshwater >... | reverse complement strand
GCATAACAAATTGTCTGCGCGGGAATTCGATGTGATGCGATTAATCTTGAAGGGTCAGAGTGTCAACGCAATAGCCGAATACCTCTGCATTAGCAATAAAACAGTCAGTACGCATAAAACCACGATGTTGCGAAAAATGGGGATGACCAGCACGCCTGAATTGGTGCGCTACGCGATGGCTCATGGCTTATTTCGCGAAGACACTTAAACCGAAATTTTCGGGGCACTCGGATCGCTAATGAATAGTCTGAATTAAGGGGTAATGATGAAAACAGAACTTGGTAAATTAATGGTCAACGTTACAGAAACGAAGGATACGGCGACCATATTTTTGAATGGAAGTTTCATATTTCAAGCGCATCGTGACTTTAAAGCCGCCTATGAAAATAGGCTCAAGCAAGACCACATCGCTCATGTAATCGTCGATTTCGCTGACGTGGAGTATCTCGACAGTTCGGCATTGGGCATGCTGTTGGTCTTGAAAGATAAAACCGAGGCCGCTAAAAAGTCGCTCACGTTGGCGCGCCCCAATCAGGTGACAGCACAAACTTTTGACATCGCTGGGTTTTATAAAACCTTTACGATTAAATAGTGTCGCGCACCGTTCTTAACACCAGCGGCCCTTGTAGGTCGATTGAGCTAGCTCGACTTCAGGCTACGCAGCTACAAAGCCGTCTTAGCTCGCTGCAGCCGGTAGCTCAATCCAGAAAGTACTTCCTATACCCACTTGGCTTTCCACCTGAATCGTGCCGCCCATTGCTTCTACAATGCGGCGGGTGATTGTGAGGCCGATGCCGGAGCCTTGAATGGTGCTGGACTCTGCTCCCAGGCGATTAAAAGGTTCGAATAATTCGGCTAGGCGTTCTGTAGCAATGCCCGCGCCGCTATCAATAACCAAGATGCGTATCTTGCCTGCCACCACTGGCTTTACGTCGATATGAAGTTTGCCGCCTTCAATATTGTATTTGATCCCGTTACTCAGCAAATTGAGCAGCGCCTGCTTTAGCCTTCTACTATCAGCAACAACGCAAGCCCCTTTTTGCCCGCTATGCGTGAGGGTAATTTTTTGTTGTTCCGCTTGCGGCGTAACTAACCTAATGCAGTCGTTAATGATGTCGCACAGCACCACATTGCTTAACACCAAATCAATTTGCCCCGATTCGATCTTCGCCAAATCGAGCACCTCGTCGATGAGATCAAGCAAGTGATAGCCCGCAGCAAGCATATCAACAACATTTTCTTTGTGTGCGGCCGGAAATTTTTCGTCCATCTGCATCAGTTGGCTATAGCCCAAAATTGCGTTCATCGGCGTGCGCAATTCGTGGCTCATACTGGAGAGGAAGGCCGATTTAGCTCGGTTTGCGCTATTCGCTTCATCGCGTGCTCGAATCAGTACTAATTCGGCAAGTTTGCCTTGGGTGATGTCTTGAACCATGCCGCGGGATTCAATCGGCTTGCCGGCCGCATCGAAAGTCGAATTACATTTTTCGTTCACCCACTTAATGCGGCCATCACTCATGCGTAGTCGATGCGCCACTTCGTAAGGTTCTCGCGTGACCAGTGAATTTGCATAAGCGCTATTCACCAATTCACGATCATCAGGATGGATAGCATTCAAAAAGGCTTCGTAGGTCGCCTCGAATTTAGTTTGGTCGATTTCAAACATGGCAAAAATTTCGTCCGACCAGACCAAGGCGCCTGTCACTAGATTGAGATACCAGTTACCGATATGTGCGATGTGTTGCGCTTCTTTAAGTTGGGCGGCGGTGGCGATTAATTGTAGTTCCGCTTGCTTACGTTCAGTGATGTCATAAAAGACCACTAGGCTGGAGGCCGTGCTTCCCTCCTCAAGCGTGGCGGTGGTCACCAGCAAAGTGCGTTTAGAGCCATCTTTGCAACACACCTCCGCTTCCATCGGTACGAAAGGTTGGCCACTTTGAAGCGCATGATCAACATTTTCTTGCCACGCTTTCGCTATCCACTGTTGATAGTCAGGGTCGGGATAAGCCAGCGGCCACCACGTTTCAATATTTGGAATATCGGCTCGTGTGTAACCCAATAAATGGCTAAAGGCTTTGTTAAGATAGCTAATATTTCCTTGCTTATCATTAATGGCAAGTGGAATCGGTGAGGCCTCAAGGATATTAAACGCACGTTGCTTGCTATCATCGAGCGCTTGATCACGCTGTGACAAGTTTTGGATGAGATGGTTAAAACTACTAATCATCGAGCCAATTTCATCTTCGCGCATCACCGGAATCAGCTGAGGTAAGTTTTTGTTAGCGGTCATGGCAGCCATGATTTCAACTGCGTCCTCCATGGGCGCGAGTTCGCGCCGCACTACCCACCACGTTATGCCTCCCGCCAGCAGGGTGAGTGCAATGGTTGCGAAGAGCATTTGTAACTGGATATTGTGAATCGGTGCGTAGGCTTCAGTGGTAGGCAAGGTCGCACCCAAGAACCAGTCCGTCCCCTCAATACTTTTGGCAGAGCCTAATACTTCGACACCAAAGCGATTGACATACTCCGCGCTACCCTCATAACCGTCGAGGAATTTATCGATCTTAGAAACAATGCCGCGCTCAGAGAGCGTTTCTAACAAACGCTTTTTCCCAGAAGACGTAATGATCATGCGATTTTTTTTGTCGACTAAAAAATAGGCTCCGCTTTTTCCGTAACTGCTGCTGGCGAAGGTGTCGAGGAAACTTGGGCGACTCAAATCAAGGGTGCCGGAGAGTGCGCCAATCACACGCTGTTGCTCATCAAAAATTGGCGTGAAACGATATCAGCGGCGTATGTGTTGTTTTGCTCACAAGCCCTTTGCTGATGTTGGTCTTACCAGATTTAAGGGCTAGGGCAACATGCTCGCGATCGCTATAGTTCACCCCCGTGCGTTGCCAAGAAAGTGGAGCGGAGGCAATGCATGTACCATCTCCACGCAGCACCATAGCGCCACCACTATATTGCTGTAAAAAGATGGGGTGGCCTTCTAAAAATCTTTGTAGCTGAGTGGGCTGATTGAGTAAGGCAGGGGTAATCTCAGCGGCAACCGTTTTAAGACCGGTTAGCCGATCAGAAATTTCTAGGCCAACGTCATTTGCCACAAATGAAACTGCAGCAAATTGTTGGTCGCCTAATAACTTTTTGATGTCTTCACGCAAAATATAATTCGCGTAAAACAGCAACGACCACAGCCCGACTAAAAAAATAGTCAAGGTGTAAAAAGTAATGCGTATTTTTAGCGAGTTTTTTAGATACTCAAATTTACGTGGCATTATTTTTTAGTCAGCGTTAAGTTCAAGGGCGCAAGTCTTAACAGAATAATGACACAGAATTTCACTTGGCTGGAAAAAAGTGGGCGTCTTAGGAGTCCGCAAATTCCGCACCTTCAGTAGGGCCACCATTAGCTTGTATTGGAGTACCGATCGCGCTTGTAGGTCGGGTTTCACCCTAGGGGTGCAAGAACCTCTTCGAGGTAACCCGACGTTTTTATACCGCGCTGTTGGGCTGAAGCCCAACCCACAAAACCGTTGCTCTGCTCTTCGTAGGTCGGGCTTCAGCCCGACACAAGTGCACAACAAAATTCAATCACAACAGCCGTGACAAATCTCCGCGCAAAAATCCCGCTAGTGGCTGATCTAAGCCCTTGCCCAAAGCGATCACTTTAAACAGCTCGCCCATCTCAGCGGGACTGGTGAGCTTTTGTACTTGTGCAGAATGCGGGGCATACGCCTTCACCTCTTCTGGCGAAACTTCCGCCAAGAAATCGGCAAGGCCGTTGTTAAATAAAAAATGCGCTTGCGAGGTGTAACCTAAAAAGTGGCCTCCGTGATCAATCGCGGCTTCGGCAATCGCGGTGAAATCCACATGCGCAGTGACGTCCTGCAAGCCAGGCAAATAAAATGGGTCGTCGTGGGCGTGATGGCGGTAATGGCACATCAGCGTGCCACGCGAACGTTGTGGATGGTAATACTCGCGCGCCCCAAAACCGTAATCGATAAAGAGCATTGCCCCTAAATTGATTCGCTCGCAAAGACTGGAGATCAGCCCTCTTGCGGCAAACGAAACCTCACTCAGATAGTCATCGGGTACTTCAACAGTTTGGGCAAATTCGATTAGGGCAGCATTTTCTGGTACGCGGTTTTGCCAAACAAAGCGCTCCCCCTCTAGGGCAACTCCGCGTTCAAACACCTGCCCATTCAGCCAATGCACTAAATGTACGGGCAATGCATCCAGCACTTCATTGCCAAGTACGCCTCCTGAAAAACTTTCAGGTAGCGCATCCAACCACTCTACTCGCGAAACGAGGTGCGGTATTTTCGCTTGCAACAAGGCTTGCTGCCGCTCACGCAAATCTGCACTCACTTCGAGTATTGAATAGCTTTCTGGCAACTGATTTTGTTGTTCTAATTCAAGCAGAATATCGAGTGCTAATTTGCCACTGCCCGCGCCCAGTTCAAGAATGTGTGGCGCGCTAAGTTGCATCACTTCGATTAACTGGCGTGCAACCGTTCTGCCAAATAATGAGGACAATTCCGGGGCCGTTATAAAGTCCCCCGCCTCCCCAAATTTACGGGCGCCTGCGGTGTAATAACCCAATGCTGGCGCATACAACGCCAACTCCATAAAACGTGAGAACGGAATCCAACCGCCTTGCCTCGCAATATCATGGCGAATAAGCTCACAAAGTTCAGTGCTGTGAGCAATCGCTTGCGCTGAGGGTTGGGGTAGAGTGGTCGTCATGGTCGGGTATAATTCGTGCGGTACGCGAGTGTAGTGGAGAGAGTGATGCAAGGTAAAGTAGTGTTGGTGACAGGTGGAGCGAAACGCGTGGGGGCGTCCATTTGCCGTCGCTTACATGCGGCTGGCGCAAATATCGCCATTCACTATCGCAGTTCTTTGTATGAGGCGTTGGCCTTGTGTGCGGAGCTCAACGATGCACGCCCCCACTCTGCGCACTGTGTGCAAGCTGATTTGATTGATCTCGTCGCACTCAAAACAATGGTGCAAGATGCAATTCAACATTTTGGTCAATTGGATGCCCTCGTCAATAACGCCTCCAGCTTTTACGCCACGCCACTCACCGAGATTGATGAAATGCAGTGGATTGATTTACTCGGCACTAATTTAAAAGCACCGTTGTTTATTTCACAGGCTGCCGCAGAGGAATTGCGCCGCCGCCGTGGCGCGATCGTGAATATTGTCGATATTCACGCTGAACGGCCGATGCACGGGCACCTCTTGTATAGCGCCGCTAAAGCCGGGTTGGTTGCACTTACCAAAGGCTTGGCGCAAGAACTTTCACCCGAAGTGCGTGTAAACGCGGTTGCCCCGGGAGTGATTAGCTGGCCTGAAGGTGAAGATTGGCAAAATGAAGAATTGCGCGCGAAAATTGTGGCGCACACGCTACTAAAAAGAGAAGGCACGCCAGAAGATATTGCCCGCACCGTACAATTTTTAATCGCCGATGCGCCTTACATCACCGGACAAATTATTGCGGTAGATGGTGGGCGTAGCGTCAATCTTTGAACAACTCAGCCCCGTAAGCTACGAGTGAAAATCAAGTCACAGCCACTCATTAATTGACAGACCCAATGAACGAAATTATTCAACCCATTCACTTTGAATCACACTCCACCAACTTCAATCGACTCAAGGGGCGTCTGGAAAGCTCGGTCGGCAGAGCCATTGGCGATTTCAATATGATTGAAGAGGGTGACACCGTGATGGTGTGCCTTTCTGGCGGCAAGGATTCTTATACTTTATTAGATATTCTGCTCACGCTACGCAAGCGCGCACCGATTGATTTCAAAATCGTGGCGATGAATCTAGACCAAAAGCAACCGGGATTTCCTGAGGACGTACTCCCTGCGTATCTTAAAAAAATCGGCGTAGATTTCCATATCGAAGCGCAGGACACCTACTCCATCGTTAAAGAAAAAATCCCAGAAGGCAAAACGACGTGCTCGCTTTGCTCACGCCTGCGTCGCGGCATTATTTACAAAGTAGCAGGTGAATTAGGCGCGAATAAAATCGCATTGGGGCACCACCGCGATGACATGATCGAAACACTTTTTCTGAATATGTTCTTTGGCGGCAAGCTGAAATCGATGCCCCCCAAACTGATTACTGACAAAGGCGATCACATCGTGATTCGTCCCTTGGCTTATTGCGTGGAGAAAGATATTGCTCGCTATGCGCGCGCGATGGAATTCCCCATCATTCCGTGCAATCTATGTGGCTCGCAAGAAAATCTTCAGCGCCAAAATATTAAAGAGATGCTCACCAACTGGGAGCGCCAATATCCTGGCCGTAGCCAAACGATTTTTACTGCCATGCAAAATGTGAAGCCTTCGCATTTGCTGGATGGGAATTTGTTTGACTTCAAAAATATGCCGCTAGGCTTAGCGCTGGAAGAGGGCGATGTCGCTTTCGATTAGTCAATATATTCAATCGGTTGTAAATAGTTCACGCTGTAGCTTGCTACGGGGCATTGGCTAGTCTGTTTTTGTAGGTCGGGTTTCCCCGCAAGGGGATCTTGCACCCTCTGGGTGTAACCCGACGCCACCAGTGGCGGGAAGTTAAACCCAAAGGAATGAAAAGGAAATGTTCATGCGCACAAGCTTTTTTCTAATTTTTCCCTTACTTATAGTGGTGGCTGGGTGCACTTCAACAGAAGCGCCTAGTCTCAAGGCCTCTCCTGTCTACGTCGCAAAATATAATGCGCTTTCTGCGCTCGATGTTGTCGCCGCCCTCGAAACGAATGTCACCAATGCTAAAGAGTCCGACATGGAATTTTTAGCGCCGCAATATTATCTTGAGGCCGCCAAAATATTGAGCGAATGCCAAAGTGCGCTGGGCAATAAACCTAAAAGTGTTCTAGTGAACAGCGCGGCTAAAGCAGATGCGCTGCTGGAAAAAGGCCGTACGCTAATACCCATTGTCAAATATCGTTTTGCTAAAGAGCTGAGCTTTAAGTCTCAAATGGAAGCGCATAACGCCCCCAAGCTGTTAGTGAAGGACTATGAAAGAGCCATTGGCGATTTGGCTAAACTAATTAAGAAAATTGAGCTCGACCAGACCGAAGGTATCGACAAAGAAAAAGAAGCACTACTTAAAACGATGCAGGAGCTGGTGATTAAATCGGTGCAAGAAAATGCCTTGCATGAGAGCGAGGCCGTCAATAATGTCAGCAAAAAAAATAATGCCGACAAGCTCTCGCCAATCACCTACAGTCAAGCACTCAAGCTATTTCAAGACGCCAAGAACAAGATTGCCGACGCCTATCAGGACACCAATTTAGTCCAACAAGTCAGTGCTGACGCGCTATTCGCAGCACGCCATGCGCAGCAGGTAAATGCCCGTGTGGTTTTGCTACACACACAACTTAATCCAAACACGAATTCAAATGGCCTCACTGTCGAGCAGCTCGTCTTGCAAGAAGAAAATCGCCTCTTCGCGATTGCCAGCACCTTCGGACTAAAAGATTTACGTGATCAGCCCGTTGAAAAACAGATTGAGGAGATTAAACATGCAGCAGAGGTGGCGCGCCTTGCTAACAACGCTGGGGGCAAAGTTTCCTCCGCCCCCAGTTGTGAAACGCAATTGCTAGATGCGACTAGTGCGAAAAAGGCATCGCTCTCTGCGCTCGCGGTAAAAGATCAACAACTTGAAACTCACGCCCAGCAACTTGCTGAAAAAGATTCGCAGATTAAATTACTGACGGAGCAGGTTGATGAAGCGAAAAATCAGACTGCTGTACTCACCGAAAAATATCAGCAAATCGAAATACTCAAAGCAAAAATTGTCGAGCTAGAGAGTGCGACACCAACTACCGCTAAACCAGCGCCGAAGGTCAAAGTGAATCGGGTTAAACCACCAGCCGAATAAATTGCCGCTTTAGAAGTTGCGCGGCTTATAGGTCGCGTTCTTCAAAATCAAATCGTATAGCCAATTTGGCAGCAGTTTCATCGCACGTCCCACCAAGCCCATTTGCCAAGGAATCACCGCAAACGAGCAACCTCGCTCAATCACTTTTGCCATGCGCTGCGCGGCTTCTTCAGCGTCTAAAATGAATGGCATCGGATAGGGGTTTACCGCGGTCATCGGTGTTTTGATGTAGCCGGGGCAAATCGTTACCACCTTCACCCCAGTGTCGCGAAGCTCAACACGCAAACTTTCCAAATAAGAAATTGCTGCGGCCTTAGAAGCCGAATAAGCGCCAGACCCCGGTAAGCCACGAAAGCCAGCGACGCTGGCTATGCCAACCAATGTCGGTGAAAACGCCCGCCCCTCTCCCTCAATCCCTCTCCCCTTTAGGGGCGAGGGAAGTTTTGTAGCTTCACGCATCGCATTGAGAAAAGGCTGAAAAGTTTTCACCATGCCCATCACGTTGATGTCGAACACCTGCTGAAAGGCATCAATATCTTCGGCATATTCAGTGAGTGTGCCGCGACTGACGCCGGCGTTGGCGATCACCACATCCGGCACACCCACACGCGCCATAAAATCATTCGCTGCCTGCTGAATAGCCGAAGCGTCACGCACATCCACTGTGTAACAAAAAACTTTATTGGGAAATTCTGCTGCCAGCGTTTGTAACAACTCGCCGCGACGGGCAAAGGCGGCAACGACGGCACCGCGCACAAGATAATGGCGCGCGAGGGCTAAACCAATGCCACTCGACGCGCCAGAGATGACCAGCGACTTAATATGCGTTTTTTGCATATTTTAGTCGAATGGCCATGTGGAACTGACTACTTTCATTAGCGCTTGCTACGTTCCTTACGTGCGCGTGCAACAACATCATTTAGCACTTGAATGGTCACTTCTGGTGACAATCCAGTGATCACAAATTTGCCGTCGACCACAATGGTTGGCGTACCGCGAATTCCGAAGTCACGCACCATTTGGTTGCTACGCGATACCTTGCTGCCCATCGTGAAAGAATTATAGGCCGCCGCGAATTTGCTACGGTCAACACCACGCTGAGCAACCCACGCACCAATTTTAGCCTCGTCGCTCAAATCAGTATTGCTTACATTCCACGCTTTAAATAAGTCATCATGCAAACGTTGCAACTGACCCAACGCTTCTAATGCAAAGAAAGTACGCGCCATGGGCTCCCATGAGTCACGAAAAATCGTGGGCACTAACTGCAAGGCAACATCTTTAGGTGCCTTCTTTTCCCACGCCATCAAATGCGGATGCAAATGAAAGCAGTGTGAACAGCCGTAGAAGAAAAATTCCAGCACTTCAATCTTTTCGCCAGAGTGTGTTGCGACCGCTGATCCCATCACGGTGTAATCTCTGCCCTGCTGTGCCTCAGCAAAAACTTGTGTCGAAATCAACAGCGTTGCGATGGCCAATAGTTGTTTCAATAACTTCATGGTGTCTCCTTATTGTGCCTTAATTGAGGTGGCATTTGCCACGCCGTTTTGCTTTAACGATGTGAGTGTTTTATTCATCTCGTTCGCACCCTTAAATGGCCCGAGTCGTACACGGTGGTAAGTGCCTTTATTCGGAATAGCCGCCGTTTGAACAGTAGCTTCCATTCCCAACAATGCCAGCTTTGCTTTCAACTTTTCTGCATCATCTTGATTGGGAAAAGAGCCCGCCTGCACATAGTAAATTTCCGGCAAAGACACTACAGGTTTTGTTTCTTTCGAAGCCGCGTGATTTTTTGACGATGTGCCATCGGTAAGCACTTTGTAAAACTCAAAGTGCTGCTTATCTTCCGCGACAGCGGCAACGGGTGCGCTGGCTGCTGGCGCAACTTTTGCGACTGGCGTTGCTACTTTACTTTCTATCGTTGGCTTAACTTCTTCACGGCGCTCTTTCGCTTCAAATGAAGCCGGATTTTTTTTCAAAATATACCAAGCCACACCGCCTGCAACGATAAGCCCCAACACCATTCCGACCAAGACGCCTGCGAATAATGAGCCGCCCTTACCACCCGAACCACCGCTTTTGCTTTGAGTACTACCTCTGGCATTTCTGCTCATTACCAATCCTTCAGTTTTTTACATTTTTTCTGGGGCGCTCACACCTAACAAAGCCAAGCCATTTTTCAACACCTGTGCGACTGCCGCAATCAATGCAAGCCTCGCCAACTTGACCTTCTCATCATCGACCAAAAAGCGCGAGGCATTATAGTAGCTGTGAAAATCGGCTGCCAATTCTTTCAAATAGAAAGCTACCAAGTGCGGCGCTAAGTCTTCTGCTGCGGTTTCGATTACCTGCGGGTAGTCGATCATGCGTTGCAACAAAGCTGTTTCATATTCACTGTCGAGCACAGAGACATCGGCAGCTAGCAAAGAGTTCCGTTCACCCGCCCATTGCAGCAACACCGTACTGATGCGCGCATGAGCGTATTGAATGTAATACACCGGATTGTCGTTGCTCTGCGACTTTGCCAAATCAATATCAAACACCAGTTGCGAATCAGGGTGACGTGCGGCTAAAAAATATCTCGTGGCATCACAGCCCACCTCATCAATCAAATCGCGCAAAGTCACATAGCTACCGGCCCGCTTGGAGATTTTCACCTCTTCGCCATTCTTCAACACCGTCACCATCTGGTGCAGCACATAGTCAGGCCAACCTTGAGGAATGCCCGCATCCAACGCTTGCAAGCCAGCGCGCACACGGGTAATCGTAGAATGATGATCTGAGCCTTGCTCGTTAATTACCCGTTCAAAGCCACGACGCCATTTATCTAAGTGGTAAGCCACGTCCGGCACAAAGTAAGTGAAGCCGCCATCACTCTTGCGCATCACGCGATCTTTGTCATCGCCAAAATCGGTAGTACGCAACCATAGCGCCGCGTCTTGCTCATAGGTGTGGCCGCTAGCAATCAAATTTTTTACTGTCTCTTCTACTTTGCCTTCGGTATAGAGCGCAGACTCCAGCGAGAACACATCGAACTCAACTTGAAAAGCGCGCAAATCTAAATCTTGCTCTCGACGTAAATAGGCCACCGCAAAATGGCGAATGGATTCAGCGTCATTCACATCACCTTTGCCCACCGTGCTCTGGTCGTCTGACACCACCGACTCTTTTGCCATGTAGCTGCGCGCCACGTCCAAGATGTAGTCGCCGCGATAGCCTGATTCGGGCCAAGACGGATCATCTGGCGTAACACCCTTGCAGCGCAGTTGCACTGACAGCGTGAGGTTATCAATCTGCGCCCCCGCGTCGTTGTAGTAAAACTCGCGCGTCACGTTCCAACCTGCTGCGTGCAACACATTGCACAAGCAATCGCCCACCGCCGCGCCACGCCCATGACCCACATGCAAGGGACCTGTCGGGTTCGCCGATACAAATTCCACCCCCACTTTGCGCCCCGCGCCCACATGCACATGGCCGTAGCCCGCACCCGCCTGTAGCACCCCATGCACGATTTCTTGCTTCGCCGCTGTGGTGATGAAAACATTGATAAAACCAGCACCCGCTATTTCAACTTTTTCGATCACGGCAGATTGTGGCAACGCCGCAATCAGCGCATTCGCAATATCGCGTGGTGATTTACGCAAGGGCCTAGCCAGTTGCATCGCCAGATTACAGGCGTAATCACCGTGTGAGGCTTGTTTAGGGCGCTCAATAAGAATAGTTGCGCCAACCTGATCAGGCGCAACAGCGCTCAATGCCTGGCTAAATAATTCAGCTAAATGGGATTTAAAATTTAAGAAAGCAGACATGAAGCAGCACCGTTAAACGTAAGTTTTGCAGGGAAGGCGAGCGCCATACCCGTTTAAAGAGGCGCGGAGTATAGCATTTGAGAACAACAGAGTTGGAAGTGGGCGGCCCAGCAATTTAATCAACTTGCATGTTGCGCAGCCTCAATGCCAGCCCGTGCCAAGAATCCGGAACGCGACTCACCCGCCCGTTTTGCCGCTTCATCAATCAACGTAAGCACCCTACGCGAAATCGTAATGTTCACGCGCTCCGTCGTATCTTCCAACTTGCTTAAATCAATTTCAACTAATGCCCACACGCCATCAGCATAGTCGGCATTACGCTGGTGATATTCGATTGGGTGTACCGCAGGCAAAGGTTCACCGTCTAACAACAGTCCTTCAATGTGGCATTCCACCGCCTCATGCGCCAGCTCCATTGCCTCATCAAGTGTTTCACCTGCCGAAAAGCAGCCCGGCAAATCAGGGACGGTGACGCCATAATCACTGTTCTTGTCTTTATGAATGACGATTGGGTAGCGCATGGTTATTTCCTTTCTTTCCAATCAAGACCTGCTTGCCGATAAATACTACGCAAGGTGGCCAATGGAATATCTTTTCGCGGATGCGGGACGGTCACTCGCCCAGTTTTGCTGGGATGTTTATATTGATGATGACTGCCTTTGGTATGCACCAAGAGCCACCCATCTGCCTTGAGTTTAGTGATGATGTCCACACTGTTCATAGTGCGCATTATACACACTCAATGGATTTTACTAGATCAAGCTAGCTACAACAAAGCCTGAAATTGCTCAACTGGCACCGGCTTACTAAACAAATATCCTTGAAAAGACTGGCAACCCAGATGTTTCAACAGCGCGAGCTGGCCTTCAGTTTCGACGCCTTCTGCGATCACGTTCAACCTGAAGTTTTTAGCTAGATCGATGATCGTTTGCACCATGACAATGTCATCTTGATCTGAAGTCATATCACGCACAAAACTTTGATCAATTTTAATTTGATCCAGCGGTAGTTGCTTCAAATACGATAGTGACGAATAACCCGTACCAAAATCATCCATCGACAATTTGACGCCCAAGGCTTTAAGCGCGTGCATCTTCGAAACCACGTCAACCACATCATTTAACACGACGCTTTCAGTCAGCTCCAGCTTCAAATGTGATGCTTCAATTTCGTGCAAATTCATCAGCGCTGCGATCTTATCGACGAAATCAATTTGCTTAAACTGTCTCGCGCTCACGTTCACCGCCAACGACAAATCTTTCGTTTTTTCATCTTTAGCCCACACATTAATCTGTCTGCACGCCTCAGCCAGCACCCAGTCCCCAAGCTCTATGATCAGCGCACTCTCTTCTGCAACGGGAATAAATTGTGCGGGGGAAACCATGCCTCGTTTAGGGTGTATCCAGCGCAACAATGCCTCTGCACCAATCACTCTGTGCTCACTATCCACCTGCATCTGGTAATACAAATGCAATTGATTTTCTGACACCGCATGGCGTAAATCCATTTCCAACAGCGCGCGCGTTTCAACCGCCTGCTGCATTTTAGGATCAAAGAAACGCACGGCATTTCTTCCCGCGTCTTTCACTTGATACATCGCCATATCAGCATGCTTCAGAATGGTTTCGGCCGACTCTGCGTTGCCGCGATAGAGACTTACACCGATACTCGGCGAGCTGTGATATTCGTTATCTTTAAGTTGATAGGGGGCGGCAAGCGCGGCTCGAATTTTCTCTGCAATGAGGGCAACTTTTTGTGAGGCTTCTTCGGCGTGAATATCAACATCTTCAAGCAGCACTACAAATTCATCACCGCCCAAACGTGACACGGTATCCACTTCGCGGACACAAGACTGGATGCGCGCCGCCACTTCGACTAATAGCATGTCACCGTAATCATGGCCCAGCGTATCGTTCAGCGTTTTGAATTTATCCATATCCAGGAACAGCAGCGCACCGTAGTGGCGACTACGCATTGAGATTGATAACGCTGAGATGAGCCGATCCATTAACAAACGTCTATTCGGCAATCTCGTTAAGGAGTCATAAAACGCTAAATTGCGAATTTCCTCCTCCGCCATTTTACGTTCTGAAATGTCTTTAAAAATCGCCACATATTGGGTTACGTTCCCCGCCCTATCTTTCACCGCCGTGATGGTAATTAATTTTGGATAAATGGCCCCGTTCTTACGCTTATCCCATATCTCGCCACTCCATGCCCCTTTATCAAGTAGCGCACTCCACATCTCGGCATAAAACTCTTTATCATGACGTCCGGAGTTCAACATATTTGGACTTTTACCGAGCACCTCGTCTGCTGAATACCCCGTAACCTCTTGAAATGATTTATTGACCTTAATGATGCGATTGTGCGCATCAGTAATCATGATTGCCTCATGTGACTCAAAGGTTACCGCTGAGACACGCATTGCCTCATCCGCCTGTTTGCGCAGAGTGACATCTTCAGCAATTCCCACCGTACGATATACATGTCCGTTAGCATCTTTAATTGGAAAAGCGCGATCATGAATCCAACAAACTTCACCACTCGGACGCACAATTCGATATTCCTCGTCATACGTCCCTTGCACCTGTTTCGGCATCGCATCCAAGATTCGCTGGCGATCCTCATGGTGGATGCATTCCACCCAAGACGTTGGCGATTGAATTAACGACTGCACGGTTCGCCCCCATATCTGTTCATAGGCTGAACTGATGTAAAGCAAGGTTTGCTTATCTGGCTCGGTTATCCAAAACACTTGGCTAATATTTTCGGCAAGCTGCCTAAAGCGCAAATCAATCTCGTGCATCGCATCCAACATTGCGTTGAAGTCGCTCGCCAATACACCGACCTCATCTTTACTCACTATCGAAGCGCGCGCTTCGCGGTTGCCCTTTGTGACATCTTCGGTCACACGCATTAACTTGCGCAGGCCCTGTGTTAACGATTGTGATAACCACAGCGTAACCACCACCACGATCACCACACCCAGCACTGCAAACAAGGCCCACATGATTTTTAATCGGTTTAGGTCAGCGTTTTGGGATTCGCGCGTTAACTGCACCCGCACCCACCCCACTTGGAATTTACCTGCCATCACCGGTTGCGCCACATCGATAATATTAAGCTGGTCAACTAACACCATCGGTATCGGCGCTGACAGCAAGAGTTTTTTACTAATTGCATCCTTCACTGTCATGCCAATTTCTTTTGGCTGTGTGGAGGCAACCACTTCGCCGAAGTTGCTCAGAATGAAGACTCGCTTTAAATCAATCGTGCCCGATAGCCCTGCCATAATTTCTTGCAAACCCACCACATCATTAGCCAGTAACAGATATGAAGTGCTTTGAGCCAGCGTGTTCGCCAACAGCTCTGCTCGCTCGACACCACGCCGGTTAAGCGTTTCTTGCTGGAGTTCATATTGCACAAAACCTGCTGTCAGCATCAACAAAAACGTTGCTACGCCGAAGCCAATTGCGAATCGATATTTAATTGAACTCTGCCAGCTACCGCAGATGAGTTTGCATGCTCGTGTTTGAGGAATCCAAAATTTCATTGTTCGACGGGACGCACCGTGGCTGAAAATTGTTTTAGGAATTTACGAACAGGTTCATAGGTCGCATCGTCCGCCCGCTCAAAGCGTGAAACCAAGAGCGGCGCCAAGGCTTTTTTACCCTGCTCTGATTTATCTAGGTTGACCAGCACGTTGCCAAATTTTGCCGCGATGTCAGCATCCACGTTGTTGCGCACCACCCAACCATTATTTAGCAAGGGCGGCGTTTCCCACTTTACTTCGAGCTGGCTTGCCAAATCAGGATGCTCAACATTAAAACGTTTCCAAGGCGGAGGCCAGGTTGCGCCCGCAACGGTGTGCCCTAGCACCACATTCATAATGGCGGACTCTTGCGAGCCCACATAAACATTTTCAATGTCTCGGTTCACATCAATGCCGTTGGTGTGAAAATAATACTGGGGCATTAGCCCAGCGGCCAAGGCGGTGTTCGCAGGGTAAGCAACGCGCTTACCTTTTAGATCGGTGATTTTGTTAACGCCGCTATCCTTGCGCACCAAAACGATACCGTGAAAAATGGCGTCATCGCCCATTTTGGCAAATACGCGATAGCCATATTTAAGCGACAAAATGGTTTGATAAGGGTTGAGCATGGCGAAATCAAAATGCCCCGCAAAGAGCTTCTTCTCAAATTCTTCGAAACTACGCGAAGCCTCCATTTCAAAATGCGCCTCTGGAATGGCGGTATTAATCTGCTCCACCAAACCAACATTAAGCTCCATCAACCGTTGGACATTGTGCTGAGGAAGGATACCGACAATGAAATGCTTGCCGCTAACCACACGTGGGGCGAATTCTGGCTCATAGCTTGTCTCGGCTTGTTTACCACAGCCGGTTAAAATTAATAGTGCAACAAGTCCAGTCCAAAGCTTCATGACGTCACCTCACTTAGCTAAACTCTTTCACAATATATTGCTGGCGCCGACTAATCGGCAAAAGCTCTTCTAAACCTTTTAGTTTTGCTGCCCAATGCGCTTCGCTATCGTCTGTCTCGGGGATTTTTTCAAATCCGACAATTTCATCTTTGGCGATTAAACAATTGCGGTGAATGCGGATAAAGCGTGTCGCGAATTCTTTTTCTAAAGAGATCAGCGATTCCTCAATCAGATATTCGTGAGTGAGTGTGCGAACTGTGATGTATTTCAACTCGGCGCGCAAGTAAAGCACTTGCTCGATTGGGACTAATACGATTTTGCCGCGCTCGTGAATGGAAAGATTTTTCCGCGGTTCTGGTGTGAGCTCTTGCAACACCTCGCTGCGCACCGGCACTGCCGCGCGGGCGCGCGTCAGTGCCTCAAATAACCGCCCCAAGCGAATGGGCTTAAGCAGGTAATCAATCGCGCGCTCTTCAAACGCCTTCACCGCATAATTATCATAAGCCGTTGTAAAAATAACGACAGGTGGCCGATGCAATTTATTGAGGTGTTGCGCCAGCTCGATACCATCCATCTGCGGCATACGAATATCCATCAGCACCACATCTGCGTGCACCTCGGATAACTTATCTAATGCTTCAATGCCGTTACTCGCCTCACCCACCACGGTCAAAGCAAGCTGCTCGGCACAGTCGGTTAGCAAATCTTTAATGCGATTACGCGCGGGCTGCTCGTCGTCAACGATAAAAATGGCTAAGGGCAATTCAACAACGCTCATTGGAATTCCTCTCTCACATAGGGGATCAAAATGTGAACGCGATAATAATCTTTTCCGGCATCAACGGTATAGCTCGCTTCCAAATCAAACTGTAACGCAAGCCGCTCGCGAATATTGTCGAGCGCCATTTTATTGCCGCTATGTTTTTGGCTATCGGGTTGATACGGATTGAGCACATCCAAGTGCATTTCCTTGCCGCTCCGATTGAGCTTAATCACAATCTCGCCCCCCTCATGCATCGGCTCAATACCGTGATAGACGGCATTTTCCAATAACGGTTGCAACATCAAAGGTGGCACCAACGCATCTTCGGGCATCTCTTTTATTTGCCAATTGATCTTGAGGCGATCACCTAAACGTAATTGCTCCAACGCCAAATATTGTCTGGACAATTCAACCTCGCGCTTCAGCGTCACCATTTCGCTCGAATCTGTCATGGCCATTCTGAATAAATCAGACATATCTTCTAGCGCACTCTCCGCACGTTTTGGGTCACTTCGCACAATCCCCAGCACCGCATTAATACTGTTAAACAGAAAGTGGGGGCGAATGCGCGCTTGTAGCGCCTGCAAACGCGCACCGGGAAAGGCCGGAGAGAGCAGACGCGTGCGCAAACGAAAGTACATTAAGGCACCCAGCGTCAGCGCAACTGACACCGCTACTTGGCGCCACAAATTAAAGGTTTCTGAGCCGATCGAGTTACTAAATAGCTCACCACCCAATACGGCAATAGCCCAAGCAATCAATGCCACAACGGCCAATACCGCGGCCACACCCTGCGCATAATTCAAGCGCAACAGCTGCACACTCAGCGCATACAGCGCCAGCAAACTTGAGAGCAACACCGGCTGCAGATACGCCGAGCTTTGCAAAATTCGCGTGACAACATCCTGCCAGGAGTTGGCATGACTCAACAATCCACCTAACACTAGCAAGTTAACCAACAGCACAATGCGCAACATCACGCCAAGATTACGGAAGTTTGGCAATGTCTCGGGCATATTGTTTTGATTTATACTTCGCGACCTTGGCATAGGGCCTCCTTTATGCCGAACATTCTGGACAAGACACGATGACGATGCAAGATAAACAAGCCTGGTCAGGCAGATTCGCTGAACCCGTAGCTGAATTAGTGAAGCGCTACACCGCTTCGGTTGATTTCGATAAACGCTTAGCGTTGGTTGATATTCAGGGCTCACTCGCCCACGCGCAAATGCTCGCCTCGTGCGACATTATCAGCGCACAAGATCTAAAAGACATTCAACGCGGCATGGCGCAGATTGAAAATGAAGTGCTGCTAGGCACGTTTGAATGGCAACTCGATCTCGAAGACGTGCATCTCAATATCGAAAAACGCCTCACTACGTTGGTAGGCGACGCGGGCAAACGGCTGCACACTGGCCGCTCCCGTAACGATCAAGTAGCCACTGATGTGCGCCTGTATCTGCGCCACTCCATTGACGATCTGATCTTGTTAGTTAAAGCCTTGCAAACTGCCCTGCTTGATCTGGCGCAACATCACACGCACACTATCATGCCCGGCTTCACTCATTTGCAGGTGGCACAACCGGTGAGTTTTGCCCATCATCTGATGGCTTACTTTGAAATGCTCAAGCGTGATGGCGAACGGTTGGTCGATTGCCGTAAGCGCGTGAATCGCTTGCCTTTGGGTGCAGCCGCGTTGGCAGGAACGAGCTACCCGATCAAACGTGAATACGTTGCCGAGCTACTCAATTTTGATGGCGTGTGCGAAAACTCTTTAGATGCTGTTTCCGATCGCGATTTCGCCATTGAGTTTGCCGCTGTTGGCTCACTCATCATGACCCACCTCTCACGTTTATCTGAAGAGCTGATTTTGTGGATGAGCCCGCGCTTTGGTTTCATCGACATCGCTGATCGTTTCTGCACCGGCTCTTCCATCATGCCGCAGAAAAAAAATCCTGATGTGCCCGAGTTGGTGCGCGGCAAAACAGGTCGTGTGAACGGCAATTTAGTTGCCCTGCTGACTTTGATGAAAGGCCAGCCGCTTGCCTACAACAAAGACAATCAAGAAGATAAAGAACCGCTGTTTGACACTATCGACACCCTCACGCAAACCCTGCGTATTTATGCCGACATGATGGGCGGCATCACCGTTAAACCGGAGGCCATGCGCAGTGCCGCATTTCAGGGGTATGCCACTGCCACTGATCTCGCCGATTATTTGGTGAAAAAAGGCTTGCCGTTCCGCGATGCTCACGAGGCTGTAGCACTGGCAGTACGTTTTGCCGTAGGTCGCGGCTGCGATTTGAGTGAACTTAAATTAGAAGAGCTGCAACAATTTTCTAAACTAATAACGGACGACATTTATGCCGTGCTCACGCTGGAGGGCTCACTTGCCGCACGCAATCACACCGGTGGCACCGCACCGCAGCAGGTTGAGGCAGCGATTGCGCGAGCACGTAATTCATTGGCATAATTCTGCATTGATATTTTTGTAGGTTGGACTTCAGTCCAACATGTCAGGCTTAAACCAAGGAACGTCATGATCAATATTCAGTGGGACAAAAAATTCGAAGTCGGCCATGTGCGCATCGACTTTGAGCATCAAGTCTTTGTTGATCTCATCAAAAGTTTATCGGTAGCAACCGAACAAAATAGTACTCACGAGCGCAATTTGCGATTGATGCACGAGGTTAAAAAGTACGCTGAGTTTCACTTCGTCAGTGAAGAAAACATCATGCTAGATGCAGAATATCCAAATTTTGCCCAACATCAACAGGAGCACCGCTTGTTACTGACGTCGTTAGAGGACAAGATATTTCAATATCGCAGAGAAGCAGTCTCCCTTGATCAGTTCGCTGCTTTTCTATTTGAGTGGTTTGCGTTTCATACCACGCACAAAGATTTGCCGATCGCTGAGTACATCAAGGCAACTCACTGAATCTAATTTTCGTTGTTTCTGTTGCATAGCAAAGCCCGCAATGCGGGCTTTGTTCATTTCGTAGCACCGTAATTTCAACCCTGATAGGCGTACATGCTTTGTAGAAACGTCTCAGCATCTGCCGTCACCAAGCTCACCGGTATTTCGGTATGTTGTTTGATTAACGATGACATGTGGTCGAGCGTGGCAAGGTGTAATGGTGGATTCCAGCCTCGGTGCTTCAACCCTTCATCAGACTGTGCCAATGCTTCGCGCTCAATTTCGTAGTTACTCATATTCATAATGACTGACATGGCACACCTCCTAAAGTAATTCTGTTTATTTCCTCTGATGCATTACTTATCGGCATAAAACACAAAAGGTTTAGGCCATTTCTATTTCCGAGTAAATTACTTAGAATGCGCGCCTCAATTTATTGCTCAGGAGAGCCCATACAATGAAACGTAGCCTCAGTACCCTCGCTGTTATCTCAACACTCGCCATTTCTGGCTCTGCACTTGCCGATGGATGGAAAACACTTCCTTTCCTAGATGCTGGCTGGAAGCCAAATTTCACGCTGGCTGCAACCGTAGGCTCGATGGATATTAAGGACGTAGGTGCAGCGACCTCTCAGGGTCTTGAACTATCGTTGGATTGCCCTTGGTTTCAACCACCTCAAGGTGCGCTACGTCAGCAGTTCAATTACTCCACTTACAAAAAAGACAATATTTCGCTGAATATTTGGGAAATGAATCCTCACTACTACATAACTGTAGCCGAGGGTTGGACGGTTGGTTTCGGCCCAGGTGTAGGTTATGTGCAAGGCACCGTTGGTAGCTACGAAGCTAAGCTACCAAGCATTCAGTTTTCGGCTGATGTGAATTACCGCAAGGGCCACTACTTCGCTGGCGTTGGCGCACGCGTACAAAATGCACGCAACGATCAGATCGGCACGTTGACTGGCCTCGATAACTCCTTGTTGAACGTGAAGTTGGGTTACAACTTTTAATTAAATTTATTCCTCGTATCGAAAAACGCCCTGCAAGGGGCGTTTTTTATTGGCGGATGTGATACACATAGTCATCATGCTTAAAATCATCACGCCACTTCTTCTTTTCGCCCTTTCCGGGTGCAGCATTATTTCGGTTGGCTACAATCATGCCGATACCTATTTGCGCTACACCATCAACGGTTACACCTCATTTAATCCCGTACAAAAATCACAGATTGAAGTCGAGGTTGATACTTACATGCTGTGGCATCGCCAGCAGATGCTGCCGGAGTACATTCATTTCCTAGACCAAACTAAACAAATCACGCAGGCAGCCCCCGCACTCAAGCGTGAAGATGTCACTCGTCTGAGAAACTTAATTAAGTTGCTTTATAGCCGCACCATGCAGCCCGCCATTGCCCCCACCGCACGGTTGCTTAGTGGTTTAAATGTCGCTCAAATTGATGAGTTGAGTATTTCGTTTGCGGAGAAAAATGCAAAACAGCGTGAAACTGACTTTGCCCACAATCTTGATGAGCGCTTAAAAAAGCGATCCGACAAAACCATTGATTATATTGAGGATTTTGTGGGGCACTTCTCCGACAAGCAGTTAGCCAACATCCGGGGGATGAGCTACAGCTTGCCCTATACGTCTGAACTTTATCTCAGTTTTAGAGAACAGCAACAAGCTCAGTTAATTCGGTTGCTAAAAAACCAAGCTCCCGAACAAAAGATAACCAGCTTTCTTTTAGCGTGGGTAACGACACCTGAAATTAACCGGGCCACTCAAGACCAAGCGGCCATAAGTGCGTTTGAAAATGCTGCAGATCAAATGATTGTTGATATTTACGGCATCCTCACCGATCAACAAAAAATCACGCTACAAAAAAATATCGACAAATACATTCTGATTTTTAAGAAGCTTGCTGAGAAAAACTAAAGTGCCCTAAAGCACTGCGCTGGTTAATTCCGTTGCTTCATGCGCGACACAATTTCGTCGGCTTTATCTGCTCCTTTGCTCGCTGCGCGCTCTAGCCAGTAGATTGCCTGTTGCCGATTTTTTTGTACCCCTAAACCATTTTTGTACAGCAAGCCCAGTTGCTTCTCAGCAAAGGGCGCATCCAGGGCTGCGGCCTTTTCATACCAACGCTTTGCTTCAGCGTAATCTTGCTTTACCTCCCAACCCTTCTCGTACATGTAGCCCATGTATGCGTAAGCTGCCGGTAGGTTGTAGCGCACCGATTCCCGAATGAGCGCCATTGCCTTCACATGATCCTCAGGTAAGCCACCGTGCCCAAGGTTATACATCTGGCCTAGTCGCGTCATCGCTAGTGGCTGACCATGATCGACCGCCTGTTGATATAGCTTAACCGCCTTAACTTCGTCTTGAGCAACCCCGCGGCCCGACTGATACAAAAAGCCCAGTCGTGCTTCGGCGAGATGACTACCCATGTCTACACCCCGCTGGTAATGCTCGGCGGCCTTAACGCGATCTCGTGTTAGGCCCTTGCCAGTTTCATAGAGATAGCCCATGTGAACATAGCCTGCCGCGCTATTGGCACGAATAGCCTGCTGATAATAGTCAGCCGCCTTGCCATAGTCTTTTTCCACGCCTAGCCCAAGCTCGTACAGCACGCCTGTTCTAGCAATCGCATCGCCATCTCCGTTGGCTATTGCTTTAGCGTACCACTCGCGTGCTTTTACATGGTCTTGCACCACGCCGAGCCCGCGTTCGTACAACCAACCCAGTCGATACTGCGCTTGGGGGTAATCCTTCTCTGCTAATGCACTCATCTCACTAAACATTGCAGAAAAATCACCCCTTAGGCGCGCGGACATCGCACGTTGAAATGCCGTACCCACTTCCACATCTTGAACCGCATTCACATATTGCTTAATCAACTGCGCCACCTGAGGATCGCTGGGGCTTTTTGTAACCACGTTCGTTTGCTGCGCTGGCGGCAAGGGGGCAGTAGTTAATTGTTTGGGTTGGACTTCTTCAACGACAACACTCTCGAGGGGTGGCTGCTCTACCGGCTTGGCTTCATTGGGCTTAGGACTCAAACGTGCGGCAGGCTCAACTGTGGGTGACAATTGCGTAATAGCGACGGTTGGCTTAACAAAGGGCTCGCTTACCGTTTCCGGAACAGGCGTTTTAATAATCGTCGGCACATTTCGCGCCAACATAAATTGATCCAACTGCGCTTTCAATCTAGCAACTTCATTACGTGAGTTTTGCAATTCCTCATAAGACTCGCGCAGTGACTTTTCCAATTCCAAATCTGCGCGCATGGCTTTCAGTTTGACTAGCACATCATCTGGATCAGCCTTCATTCCGGCCTTAATGAAATATTGCGGCTGCCGCCATTTTTCATCGAGCACCTTCATCGCCACAATACCGGCGGTGATATTGATGACATCTTGGCTCATATAGGAGTTGCCTAAAGAGTCTTGATGCAGCTTCATCACTGCGCCAACATAGGTGCCGATCTCTTGTAGCAATTCGTGCTTCACCCCATCGACCGCGTTTACTCTACAGGTCGCGGCGGTGTCGTAATTTGTGCCTTGATAGGTGTAGTCGCGAACGTATTCCTGCACTTCAGCAAAGGCTGAGGGCACAGCCCAGCACGTGGCGACAACGATAATTAGAGAATTAATGACGTGTCTGACATTCATAAACACTCCGACTTGAATTGCAGATCTTTATTCGGATAGGGGCGCGAAGCGGGCCAGAGATTCCAGCAGCACATCTTCCTGATAGGGCTTGCCCATGTATTCATTCACGCCAATTTCTAGCGCGTAGTTGCGATGCTTGTCGGCAGTACGCGAGGTGATCATGATAATCGGTAGCGTTTTTGTTTTGGTGTCTTGACGCAGTCGTTTAGCCAGCTCGAAGCCATCCATGCGTGGCATTTCCACATCGAGCAGCATCACCGCTGGTGATAAATCTGCTAATTGCACAAGTGCATCCTCACCATCTTTGGCTGTCGCTACTTGGTAGCCTGCACGCAACAATAAGCGGCTAGTAATTTTACGCACAGTGAGCGAGTCATCCACCACCATCACTAACGGCACATGATGCACTGGCTCAGCGACTGCCACTTTTTTCTCTGTTTTACGTGCGACGACGATCTGCTGCACAAACACAATTGGATTGATGATCAGCACCACGGTACCACTGCCCGTAACCGTTGCACCGGCAATGCCGGGCAAGCGCGCCAGCTGTGGTCCGATGTTTTTCACCACGACTTCTTGATTGCCAATCAACTCGTCAACGTGCACGGCAATGCGATTTTGTCCGCTGTGCAGCAAGAGCAAGGCATTGTAAGGACGACTAACAGGCTCGGTGATTTCGTCGCCCAGCAAGCGCGCTAGGTAATGCAAGGGATAGCTTTTACCTTGCCATTCGATTTGATGTGCCGCATAAATAGCGTCTAACTCTTGCGGCTTAACTTGCTGCACCTGCTCCACCATCGTAGCGGGTAACGCATAAATATCTTTTCCGGCGCGCACCATCAGTGTTCGGGTTATGGCTAAAGTTAGGGGCAGGTGAATCGTGAAGCTCACGCCTTTTCCTGCGGTGGAAGCAACGTCTAATCTTCCCCCCAGCGCACTGACTTCGCTACGCACCACATCCAGTCCTACGCCACGCCCTGAAATTTCTGTGATCTCTTGCGCAGTAGATAAGCCCGGTTTGAAGATCATCTGAATCGCTTGCTCTTCGGTAATCTCTTCGCCCTCACGCAGCACACCATGCTCAAGGGCTTTTTGTTTTAGACGCGCCATGTTCAAACCAGCGCCATCATCGCTTAATTCAAACACCACTTCGTTGCTTTCTTGGCGCAGCGACAAATGGATTTCACCAATTGCTGCTTTATTTAAACGTTCGCGTTGCTCCGGCTCTTCCAAGCCGTGTGCAATCGCATTGCGTAATAAATGCTCAAATGGGGCGGTCATTTTTTCGAGCACGCTACGATCAAGCTCAACCTCGCCACCCGACAACTCAAGGTTGACACGCTTCTCTAGCTCTTTCGCGGTTTGTCGCACCACGCGATAAAGACGATCGCTAATGCTCGAAAAAGCCACCATCCGGATCGCCATCAGGCCTTGCTGTAACTCACGGTTAATCTGGCCTTGCGCAGTCAGTGCCGCTTCAGTTTCGGAAATATTCTTGAGCAGGGTTTGCTGAATGGTTTGTACGTCATGCACGCTTTCATTCATAAAACGTGTTAATTCTTGGAAGCGCGTAAAGCGATCAAACTCTAGCGGGTCAAATTTCGCAGAACTGTCGCCCGTACTAATCGTGCGCGCCTGAATTTGCCCTTCCGCTTGAATCTCAATTTCGCGCAATTGCTGACGTAAACGATGCACGCTATCAGTCAATTCTAAAATGCCACTCTTAAATTCACGCAACTCCAACTCTACGCGTGAGCGCGCAACACTTACCTCGCCCGCTTCGTTTACCAAGCGATCAACCATATCAGAACGAACGCGCAACACCGCCGCTTGCATGGCGCGCTCCGCACCAACCTCCAAGGTCTGTGGCTCGGCTTGTGATGCAGGGGCGAAAGCTATTTCAGCCGAGCTTTCTTTCGTGGCCGACTTACCTGACAGATCGGCAATTCCGCGTGCGATCGCGCCCAAATATTCAGTCAACTCACGCCAAAGTGCCGTATCAAATTGATTATGTGCAATCGCTGTGTCAATACGCCCCTCTACTTGGTGTGTGAGCTCACCCAAGC
>Ga0194062_1000193_pt1 | contig 25694 bp, 16 predicted proteins | sample SepL2225m_MetaG_FD_155481 | JGI IMG/M metagenome (GOLD analysis project Ga0194062, IMG submission 155481) | Anoxic zone freshwater microbial communities from boreal shield lake in IISD Experimental Lakes Area, Ontario, Canada - Sep2016-L224-25m | ecosystem: Environmental > Aquatic > Freshwater >... | reverse complement strand
GCAATCCTCTCTGGCGAGGAGTCTTGACGACTTTTGTTTCCACCAAAGATATAACCGGCGATTAAACGGAACCCCGCGTTAGAAGCCTCGCTAAGTGAACCGTCTACGTAAGTTTCTGCCACTATCATCGGTTTGTATAACCTTAACTCGAAGTCGCCGTTTTTTTCAATCAAACTAAATTTTGGTTCTTCAGTGGCCATGGCGAATGTAGTAGTAAGTAGTCCGATAAAAATTGTAACTGACAGAGTAATGGGTTTTGTTAGTGATCTTTTCATAAACCATCATGTGCTTCTAACTTGGTATATGTAAAGCCAAATCAGCAATTCATCCTTGAAAATATGGAATTCTCATGGCGATAAGTCTGATCGGGACAAATCAAGTGCTTAGGAAATGAATGCCTCCCACTGCTTCACTTGGGGAGGGTGAGATTTCAAAACGCCATCCGCCGTATTTCGTGGCCATTCATTGGTGAGCGAGCTAGCTGACTAAACTTAATATATTAGAATATTCTAATATTGTAATATAATGATATAACTTTGAATCACGAGCTGCATTGCAGAATGAGGATATACGGATGTCGTTATTGGGTAGGGAAAATATTAGTAAATTGGTAGGTGGAGTATTCATAACTTTTGTAGCGACTTCAGCATTTGGTGTAGATCTTCAGGGTTGTGTTGGCATCGCCCTCAGGCAGAATCCGGATCTCATCGTCAGTCAGTCTCAGCTGACTCAAGCGGAATCAGCCTTAAGTCAAGCTAAGGGCCAATATTTTCCCAAGCTTTCGGCTGGGGTAACGGCCATACGCACCAATGATCCGCTGAACGCCTTCGGCCTCAAGGTCGCTCAACATGGCGCCACTTTTAATGATTTTGGACTAGCCCAATATGCCGGAGTTGGATCAGTGGCCCCTACGGCACTTAATTACCCGAGCGCTGTCACGAACTACGATACGAGCCTAGAGTTAAAAATTCCGATATACAACGGTGGGCTAATCTCAGGCTATGTTGATCAGGCTCATGCTTATGTAAAAGCTGCTCAAAAGGGCGATCAGGTAGCTCGCCAGCAATTGATTTTCCAAGTCATACAAGCGTACCAAGGAGCGCATACCGCACATGCCTATGTTGCCGTGGCACTGCAGGCACAAGCTGCGTCAGAAGCATACGTCAAGACGACCCAGAACTTACTGAAACAAGGTTTAGTCGTCAGGAGTGACCTGTTGTTTGCTCAAGTAAATCTGCAGAACGTTATGGTCAATTTAGAGGAAGCGCGGCGGAGTGAGGCGGCTGCTATCGACCAATTACACTTGTTGTTGGGTATGTCGTTAGATGAAAAACTTGAGATCGGTTCTGATTACCGCCCTCCTGCACTTACTGACAGTGTTGCAAAGTTACAAGACGAAGCGATCGCAAGTAACCCAGGTCTGATGGCAATGCGCTATCAACTAGAGGCTGCCGCTGCCGGAGTGACAGTAGCAAGTGCAGATTATTATCCGCATTTCAATGCGATGGTTAGACAAGATTGGAATTCACCAACATTCCAGCAGGTGGCTCCCTCGTACACCATAGCTGGCGTACTTTCTTGGCAAATCTTCGATATGGGCGTGACACGAGGTGCCGTCGGACGCGCCGAGGCAGCCCGAACGGAATTGCAGGCTAAGCTTAAAAAATCCGAAGATTGGATTCGCTTTCAAGTGGCTGACGCTTGGCGGGGTTCGGCTGAAGCAGAATCAAGAGTTAATGCACGGACTGCTGCAGTAACTCAGTCAGAGGAAGCACAACGGTTAGTGGCTAAACGCTATGAAAACGGAGTCACCACCATGGTCGAGGTTTTATCTGCACAGGCGCAGCTCGATAAGGCGCGTGCGGAAGAGGTAGCTGCGCATTACCAGTTGACGTTACAACGTGCTGCATTGCGTCTTGCAGTGGGCAGACTTAATGGCGATCAATTGTGATGCTCTCAGGATTAAGGGGAAATAGGATGAAAGTGCAAGAAATACAAATGCTGACCGTAACTGCAACATTGCTCATGTCGTTAGTGGGTTGTCAGCCACAAGATCAAGCTGCGGCAACGCAGATCAAAACAGTTAATGGACAAACATTCTTACTTAGTTTGACGGATATTCCTGTTACAGATGCTACGCCGGGAGCGATTGTTGCCGAGCAACAAGTTCAGGTGGCTTCGAGACTGATGGGCTACATCCAAGACATTGCGGTTCACGAAGGTGAAGTTGTTAAAGCAGGCCAATTGCTGTTTAGCATTGACCCAACAGATATTAAAGGTCAAGTAGATCAAGCGCGTGCTGGACTCGCTCAAGCAGAGGCTGCTTTGAATGATGCTAAAGCGGACTATGAGCGCTTTTCTAATCTATACAAGGAAGAGTCCATACCAAAGGCGCAATACGACAAAATTAAATTACAGTACAACATCGCACAAAGCCAAGCGAATGCCGCCAAGGCAGGGATGAATACTGCCGAATCGCAATTACATTATGCGGCAGTGCGATCTCCAATCAATGGAATCGTGACGCAAAAAATGGCAAACAAAGGTGAGCTTGCCGTACCGGGCAGGCCAGTGCTGGTAGTAGAAAATCCAGACAAACTAACGATACAAACCTCAGTCAGTGACAAAACTTACTCCCAACTGCAAATGGGAGGTAGCGCAACAGTGGAAGTCGGGAGCGAGAAGCTAACTGGAAGGATAGTGCGATTGGTTTCCGCGGAAGATGCGATGTCACATACTCATTTAGTAAAACTTGAGGTTCCCGGAATAAAAGGATTTAGCAGTGGGACTTTTGCCCGAGTGCGCTTTACAGTTGGAAGCCGTAAAGGAATCAGCTTGCCAAAATCTGCACTTCTTGAGCGGGCAGGTATATCAGGCGTGTTTGTGGTGGATAGTAACAATATCGCCAGCTACCGGATGGTAAGAGCGGGTGGTGAGCAGGATGGGATGGTCGAGATCGAGGCAGGGTTGAATCTGGGAGATAAGGTCGTAGTGAGTAACACCGCGGAACTCAACTCGGGTGACAAAATCAATCAAACTGGAATCACCCCATGAGTGAAAACCAACAGCCTATGAACATTGCTGGGCGACTGGCCAAAACATTTCTGTCGTCAAAAATCACAGCGATGATTATGTTGGCCATCACGCTAGTCGGGTTGGCGGCTGTTATGGTGACGCCGCGTGAATACAATCCGCAGATCGTTGTGCCTGCGGCAAATATTATCGTTGCCAAGCCGGGCGCAACGGCAGAAGAAGTTGAAAATACCATCGTCAAGCCGCTTGAGGCAATCATGAATGCACAGGCCGGAGTGAAGCACACCTTTGGTTACGCAGTTAATGATTATGGTGTCGTGACCGTGCAGTTCGATGTCGGTCAAGATCAAGAAAAAAGTCTGGTCAAGTTATATAACCAGTTGATGCAAAACATGGATCGCATACCCTCTGGCGTAATGCAACCCATGGTTAAGCCGATCAATGTAGACGATGTGCCGATCATGACATTGACACTCGCCTCCACCAAACAAAGTGACTTTGAGCTGCGTGATTTGACGCAGCATGTTTTGGAGCAATTGCGCAATATTCCGGGAGTGTCTTTTACCGAGATCGTGGGTGGACGTCCGCGTGCAGTCAACATCTACATTGATGCGCAGAAACTGGCTTCTGCAGGTCTTTCGCTTGATCAAGTGGATCGCATGTTGAATGCCACCAACATATCGATGCCTGCCGGTGAGTTGGTCGACAACAATAAGAATGTTCCTTTGCGGTTCAACGGATTCCTGAAGAACGCACATGAAGTCGGAAGCATTGTGCTGGGTGCACCTAGAGGCCGGCCAGTATTCCTTAAGGATGTGGCGCGTATCGAAGATGGTCCAGCTGAAGTAGATTCCTCTTCCTACTTTGCTTTTGGGCCAGCAAAAAAAAATCCTGACTTCAAAGGTAATGCACCGTCAGTCACCATCGCCATCGCGAAAAAGTCTGGCACCAACGCGGTTGTTGTTGCCAACGCAGTTCTCGCCAAACTTGAAACGCTTAAACGTGAAGCCATTCCAGAGGGCGTTAGCGTAACAGTCACTCGCGATGATGGCGCCAAGGCGAACGATGCCGTCAATACACTGGTAGAGCATTTGGGGATCGCCATCGCGTCTGTGGTCGTGGTGCTGTTGATTTTCCTCGGCTGGCGTGAAGCGGCCATTGTGACCTTAACCGTGCCGTTAACCTTGTTTGTCGTACTGGCCGTTGGTTTTGTAGCGGGGCAGACCATGAACCGCATTACCCTGTTCGCATTTATTCTGTCGTTGGGACTTTTGGTTGATGCAGCCATTGTGGTTGTGGAAAACATTCACCGTCATTTACATCATCGTTCAGCGAGCTTTAGCGATGCCTTGATACAAGCCACGAATGAGATCGGCAACCCCACCAATGTGGCCACGATTGCGGTCATTTTCGCTTTCATCCCGATGGCTTTCGTCACCGGCATGATGGGGCCATTCATGCAGCCTATTCCATTTAACGTACCCGTAGCGATGATTGCTTCGCTTCTCATCGCCTATGTGGTGGTGCCATGGGCGGCTTTTCGAATGCTTAAAGGTAAGAAGGCATTGGCCGAGCTTGCAAATACACCGACGATGGAAGAGCGGGATGCACAACCGAATGACGTATTACATCGTGCTTATGTCAAGGTGATTACACCCCTGCTTGAAGATGGCAAACGCCGCAATTGGCTTTTTCTGATCGTTATTATCCTGCTTGGTTTGGCGATGCTACAACCGGCATGGCAATTTATTCGTCCTTCAGGGATGAATGGCCCACTCTCCGCTATGGGCGTGGAGCTAAAAATGTTGCCGAACGATAACACCAACACGTTTTTGCTTGAGGTAGACACTCCAGCGGGAACTGCATTGGCACGTACTGATGAAGTGGCTCGTGCAGTGGGTGATGTTCTTGCCCATACACAGCATGTTGTCGACTATCAAACCTTCCTCGGTGTTGCCGCCACGGTAGACTTTGCAGCACTGGTGCGCGGTGACATTCTGAAAAGAGGTACAAATCTGGCACAGATTCGTGTCAACTTAGTGGATAAATATGATCGTTCGGAAAGCTCACACGAGATCGTATCGAAACTGAATGAAACATTGAGGGCAGTCAGAAAAAGGTTCCCTGATACGCAGATCAAACTGTATGAGACGCCACCAGGACCGCCGGTGCAAGCGCAAATCCTTGCAGAATTATATGGCCCTGATTACAACAAACTGCGAGAAGCGGCGGCAGCCGTCAAGGAAGACTTTAACCAAGTTTATGGCATTATCAATGTAGACGACTCAGTAACCGCATCATTAGACAGCTATGAGCTGCAAGTAGATGCAGAAAAGGCCGCGCTTGCGGGCATTGCTCCGGCGCAGGTTGCCAAGTTAGTACATGATTATGTCAGTGGTTTTTCGCTGGGTGCCTTGCACATCGAAAATGCCAGAGAGCCGATCAACTTGTTAGTGCGTCTGCCTCGTTCAGAGCGTCAATCGCCTAACCAAGTGCTATCTCTGACAGTCGTTAACGTCATGGGGCAGCAAGTGCCATTATCGTCGATCGCCACCATGAAACGTGTTGTCGCCGCCAAACCGATTTATGACCGAGATCAACATCAAGTAGTGATGGTTGGGGCAGAGTTGCTACGCTCCAGTCCAGTCTATGCGGTGCTTTCGTTAGATAAGATGCTAGATAACAAAACGTTGGCCGGTGAGCATTTCACCACCGCCAACTTGGGGTTCAATGAAACACAACCCAATGACCTCTCCAAGTACCAAGTGTTGTGGGGCGGTGAGATGCGACTCACTTTGGATGTGTTCCGCGATTTAGGGAGCGCCTTCATTGTGGCGCTGGTACTGATTTATCTGGTGCTAGTTGGCTACTACAAATCGTTCGTGATTCCTTTAATCGTAATGGGCGCAATTCCGCTGACACTAGTTGGCGTATTTCCCGGTCATTGGGTTACAGATCAGGCTTTCACAGCAACGTCAATGATCGGGGTGATCGCGTTGGCGGGCATAGTGGTGAGAAACTCATTGCTTCTGATTGACTTCATCATTGAGCATGAAGAGCGCGGATGTACTGTCGAAGAAGCCGTGATCGAAGCGGGAGCGATACGCTTCAGACCCATTTTGCTGACTGCTTTAGCAATCATTCTAGGCTCGGCGATTATGGTGACTGACCCCGTGTTTGGAGGGTTGGCTGTATCACTTATTTTCGGAACATTCGCCTCTACCGCACTAACGCTGCTAGTGATACCACTGCTTTACTTCCTCTGGCGTAAAAGTAGTAATGCGGTGTAACAGAGCTGCATATGGGTTGCCTCTACTCTGCAGTTGCAGAGGCAGAGTAGAGCGTTATTGATATTAGTTGGTTTAGATACTCATCTTTTTCACATTCACAAACCGATGAGTATTAATCGCCAAGATTAATGCCGATATTTTTTGCACTCCTTACCCAAGGGTGATCGACCGGCACCAGTTTGGTTTTTCCGGCCACGTCCTCGATCGGTACCGGCTCAATGTCATCGCCGCGCGAAGCCACCATCACCCCATAGAGTCCCTGATCGATCATATCTGCACAGGCTGAGCCCAAGCGGGTGGCGAGCAAGCGGTCAGCAGCAGAAGGAATACCACCGCGTTGCAAATGTCCCAAGATGGTGATGCGAGATTCCAATCCGGTCAGTAATTCAAGCTGTTTGGCTAGGCGCACGGTTTTTTCCGCGTATTGCAGTTCGGCTACCGGCTGTTTGTCGACCTTGCGTTTAGAATTGGCTTTTTTCAGCAGCGCTTTATGTTCCTCTACTGAAATTGCGCCTTCGGCAATCGCCACGATGCTAAAACTTTTGCCACTGCGACTACGCTCTTTGATTGCCTCGACAATGCTTTCAACAGAATATGGAATTTCGGGAATCAAAATTACGTCCGCCCCACCCGCAATGCCAGAGCCCAGTGTTAGCCAGCCCGCCTTGTGCCCCATGATTTCCACTACGATGATGCGGTGATGGCTGTGTGCCGTGCTGTGCAGGCGATCCAAGGCATCGGTGGCGATACCGAGTGCAGTATCAAAACCAAAGGTCGTGTCAGTCATCATGATGTCGTTGTCGATTGTTTTGGGTAAGGTAATGACGTTTAGCCCTTTTTCCTTAAGACGTAGCGCGTTCTTTAGCGTGCCTCCGCCGCCTAGGCAAACCAATACATCTAAATGATTGGCATGATAATTACCGACGATGACATCAGTCATGTCGAGCATTTTTCCACCCACCGGCATGCGATGAGGTTTGTCTCGGCTGGTGCCCAGTATGGTGCCGCCTCGGGTCAAAATATCGGACAAATCGGAAGGCTCCAGTCGCATCACGCGGTTTTCCATCAGGCCCCGAAAGCCATCGCGAAAGCCGATCATATGCATTCCATAGTGGCTTAACAGCGTTTTACCAACACCGCGAATGGCTGCGTTAAGGCCGGGACTGTCGCCGCCGGAAGTGAGTATGCCTACGTGTTTTGTCATGGATAAGTTTAAAGTTTAGGAAGTGATCGGCGCCCGAATTTGCCTGCTGGCTATGACTCGATGGACAAGTGGCTTTGGATGGCGGGAAGTTCAACAGCTAAAGTCAAATCTAACCAACTTGAGTAGCGTAGACAAAAATAGTTAGCGAAAAAAAACCGCACGATTTTCACCGTGCGTTTTATTTGTTACTGCAATTTATTTCTTTTGTGTTTCGATCATCACCAGCGGCTCATTATTTGTCGCGGTGTAAACTTCACGTGGACGCGCGCGACGACGTGGAGCTGGCGCACTACTTTCCTGAGGCACTACAACATTCACCGCTTTGTTTGGATCAGTTTCGATCATCACTAAACCTGCCGCATTGAGATCGGGCGCGATATTAGCTTGAACGGGAGCGCTTTGAATCACAGGAGTGATAGCTGCGGCAACTGGCTCAACAATTGTTACAGTTTCTGCTAACGCTTCTACAGGTGCCACTACCGCCACTTCTGTGGCAACTGAAGCGACTAAACTTTCCACAACCTCTATTACTGGCATGGGCTTAACTTCAGTTGCAGCCGCTTGTGGCGCGACAACTTCAGTGAGTGCTTCATTTGCAGTTGAGGAATTAGCGTTTACCTCTTTGCTGACAGCTTGGACGCCATTCATTTCTTCGCGGCGCTCACGCTCACGACGGCCGCCACGACGACCACGTTTACGTCCTTGGCCAGCGTTACCTGTTTCTTCACCATTTGGCTCGTTAGCGACAACAGGTTTGCTGGTTTCTAAAACTGGTTTTTCAGTCGGCGCTGGGCGGGGTGGGCGTGGCTGACGCTCGCCACGAGGCTCTTGTTGCTGAGCTTTGTTGGGCTGGGCGCTTTCTGTGCGTGGGGTGTTCGCATCCTCACGGTCACGACGCGGTTTATTGCGTTGACGGTTTCCTTCTGGGCGGTTGCCATCGCGTTCGCGGCGTGGATGTTGCGGACGTGCTTTAGCCGGCTCAGCGGGTTTGCTTTCTTCACCTGAACCAGATAACCAGCCAAACAGTTTGCCAAAAATTGAAGTGGATTCTGCTTTTTTCTCTTCACGCTTTGGTGCGGGTTGAGCTGGAGTAATTCCCTTAACCGCTGCTTGAGGGCGTTGAGCTTTGGTTTCTTCCGCAGTGGCAGGTGTTGCCACTTTAGTTTCTTCTGGTTTTTCAACTAACTTGTAGCTGGCTTGCATGTGTTCCGCAGTGATGTCGTCAGGACGCAAACGGTTGACCGTGTAATGCGGAGTTTCCATGTGAGGATTGGGAATCAGCGTGATATTCACCTTCAAACGAGATTCGATGCGGTGGATGTCAGCACGTTTCTCATTCAACAGGAAGGTAGCAACATCAACAGGCACTTGAGCATGAATAGCTGCACTGCTGTCTTTCATCGCTTCTTCTTGGATGATGCGTAAGATGTTCAGTGCTGAAGACTCGGTGCCGCGAATATGACCAATACCGTTACAACGAGGGCAAGGCGAGAAGCTGCCTTCTTCCAAGCTTGGTGCAAGACGTTGACGTGAAAGCTCAAGCAAACCGAAGCGTGAAATCTTAGCGGTTTGCACACGAGCACGGTCGTAACGTAGCGCATCGCGCAAACGATTTTCTACATCGCGCTGGTTCTTGCTTGACTCCATGTCGATGAAGTCAATGACAATCAAACCACCTAAGTCGCGCAAACGTACTTGACGGGCAATTTCGTCTGCTGCTTCAAGGTTGGTGTTGTAAGCAGTCGTTTCGATGTCGCTACCGCGTGTGGAACGTGCGGAATTGATGTCGATGGCAGTGAGCGCTTCAGTGTGGTCGATCACGATCGCACCACCAGACGGCAGGTTTACCTGACGTGCATGGGCAGATTCGATTTGGTGTTCGATTTGGAAGCGCGAGAATAGTGGCACATCGTCGTGATAGCGCTTGATGCGATTGACATTGTCCGGCATCACGGTACTCATAAATGCTTGAGCTTGTTCAAAGATGTCGTCGGTGTCGATCAAAATCTCGCCGATTTCTGGGTTGAAGTAATCGCGAATCGCGCGAACCACTAAGCTGCTTTCAAGATAGATCAGGGACGGAGCTTTTTCAGATTTGGCAGCACCCTCGATGGCATCCCACAATTGCTTGAGGTAGTTTAAGTCCCACTGCAATTCTTCAAGATTACGACCAATACCCGCGGTTCGAGCAATGATGCTCATGCCTTGAGGTACTTCGAGCTGCGCTAAAACATCGCGTAGTTCGTTGCGATCTTCACCTTCGATGCGGCGAGATACGCCACCGCCATTTGGGTTGTTCGGCATCAAAACGATGTAACGACCGGCCAAGCTGATGTAGGTGGTTAACGCTGCGCCTTTGTTGCCACGCTCGTCTTTTTCTACTTGAACGAGAAGTTCTTGACCTTCTTTAAGCGCTTCTTTGATGGAAGAACGGCCGCTTGCGCCAGATTGGTAAAACTGTGGGGAAACTTCTTTAAAGGGGAGGAATCCGTGGCGGTTACCGCCGTATTCGACGAAGCAGGCTTCTAGGCTGGGCTCGATGCGGGTGATAACTGCTTTGTAAATGTTGCTCTTGCGTTGCTCTTTACCGGCGGTTTCAATGTCGAGGTCAATTAGTTTTTGACCATCCACAATGGCGACGCGAAGTTCTTCCGGCTGCGTCGCATTGAATAGCATGCGTTTCATATTTTTCTTCTTTCCCGCGCTCAGACACGGGCAGGACAAAGCGACACGCGGTTAACCGCGATCGAGATTTGGGGTCGTGCAAACAGTGTTGAGATTAAGGTTCCAACGAATGTGCAAGGTAGTGTTCTCGGTGTGCTTGTCAAAAAATTGTGTCGCTAGTTTTGTCATAAAGGCGACACGCTAAATTCTATCGGTATCCAAAATCCCGGATGCCTAGAGCGCGTAAATCAATTACCATCACTGCTTATCCCGGTGAGTGACATTAACCGGATGGCGGTAGGTGGAATGGTGCGGCGGCACATCTGCCTTTCTACGCTAGCGGGGAAAAAATAACTTAACATCCCGCTCCCATTACCTAACTCGCGCGGCGCGAAGTATATTCAAAATGAATGGTTTAGGCAAAGAATCTGTAACTTTGGTTGAAATCGATGAGGGTAGCTGCGAGCAGCGTATCGACAACTTCTTATGTAAGCACCTCAAAGGGGTGCCGAAGAGCCATATCTACCGAATTTTGCGTAGTGGGGAAGTGCGGGTAAACAAAAAACGCATCGACCAAACGTATCGCTTGCAGTTGGGTGATCTGGTACGAGTGCCACCTGTTCGGGTGGCCGAGCCTGAGCATCGCGAATATGTGCCAGCGGTGGAGTTTCCTGTTTTATATGAAGACGATGCCTTATTAATCATCAATAAACCGAGTGGCACGGCAGTGCATGGCGGTAGTGGGGTGAGCTTCGGGGTAATTGAACAGTTACGTAGCGCCCGCCCACAAGCCAAGTTTTTAGAGCTGGTGCATAGGCTAGACAGGGAAACTTCGGGTGTTTTGTTGCTGGCGAAGAAGCGTTCTGCGTTGGTTGCGATGCATGAGATTATGCGCGAGGGGAACAGCGATAAGCGCTATTTCGCCTTAGTCTTGGGGCAATGGAAGAATGTGAAACAGCATGTAAAGTTGCCGCTGCACAAATTTGACACGCCACAAGGCGAAAAACGGGTGATGGTGCGAGAAGACGGCATGGTCTCTCACACCATTTTCACCCTGCAAAAGGCTTGGGAAAGTTTCACTTTGCTGGAAGCTCAGCTCAAAACGGGTCGTACCCATCAGATTCGCGTGCATCTTTCTCATCTGGGCTTTCCGATTGCAGGGGATGATAAATATGGCGACTTTGCGAGAAATAAAGAACTTATGAAGCAAGGGCTTAAGCGCATGTTTCTGCATGCACATAGCATTGCCTTTAAACACCCCCTCACAAGTGAACCGATGACAATCACTGCGCCGCTCCCCCCTGAGCTACAAGGATTTCTCGATAAATTGGATAAAGCAGCATGACCACAAAAGCGCACTTTTCCGAGCGCTCGTTATTACTGACGCTGGCAGGTATTCAATTTAGCCATGTCTTAGATTTCATGATCATGATGCCGCTCGGTCCGATTTTGATGCGGGATTTGGGCATTACCACCCATGAATTTGGTTTGCTGGTTGCATCTTATAGCTTCAGCGCTGCTTTTTCAGGCTTATTGGCGGCGACGTTCATCGATCGATTTGAGCGCAAATCATTGTTAATAGTGACTTTTGCTCTATTTGGCGTAGCCACGCTTGCCTGTGGTCTAGCACCCGGCTATCTCACCTTGATGATTGCGCGAGGTTTGGCAGGTGCGTTTGGTGGTGTATTGGGCGCACTGGTGCAAACCATGGTGGGCGATGTGATTCCTTTTTCACGTCGTGCCAAGGCAAGCGGCATTGTGTCCGCGGCCTTTTCATTTTCGACCGTGGCGGGTGTACCGCTTTCGCTTTGGTTGGCAAGTTACTTTGAGTGGCGCGCACCGTTCTTTTTCATTGTAGTGCTCACGGCAATCTTTATGGCGATTGCTTGGCGTGTCCTCCCTGAATTACGTCATCACCTTAGTCAAGAAAAGCTCGCCCATCCCTTTTCTGCCATGTTTGCCGTGATGCGTGATGCAAACCATTGGCATGCGATGGCACTATCCGCCATGATCATTTTTTCCGGCTTTACCGTTATTCCCTATTTAACGGTGTACGCGGTGAACAATATTTTGATCAGCCAGCATGACATTGCTTACATCTATTTAGTGGGTGGCGCGGCCACGTTGGTAACGGCACGTCTTATTGGTCACTGGGCAGACGTGAGTGGCAAAGTTAAGGTGTATCGCATTGTTGCCTTGGCTTCGATGGTGCCGCTTTTGGCGGTGACGCATATTCAAAATGCCTCGTTAGAGCTATGGATAGTCTGTACAACGCTATTCTTTGTGTTGGTGTCGGGACGATTTATTCCGGCGATGGCGATTATCACCTCGGCAGCCCAACCCAAGTTACGTGGTACTTTCATGTCACTGAATGCCACCGTGCAATCGTTGGCGATGGGCTTGGCGGCTTCACTCAGCGGATTTATGATTACTCAGCAGAGTAGTGGTTATGTCGAGGGCTATCAGAATGTGGGTTATGTGGCGATCACGGCCAACTTATTAGCTATTTGGTATGTGTCGCGCATCAAAATGCATGACTCGAATCCCAATTTGCCGGACGTCGCCCCTAAATAATTAGCAATTTATGCCGATATAAAGGTTGTAAGCTGTCCATTAAGGAGGTGTCATGCGCTACGTGACTGATATTCCGACCGCAACGAGAAGCCCGTTTATTCGGCAGGTGACGGGTTTGGCTGCGGTTTACGCAGTGAAACCAGTCCATCCTCGTGATCAACCGATTGAAAATATTGATAGGCACGCGGCATTGCAACCTGAGTTGCATCAAGTTGAACAACATCGAGATCAAGTTGCAACTGATCGTCGCAAAGCCTGTCGGCGCCTGAATCATCAGCAGGTATTAATTGAGCTCCGTTCGGGGATTGATCGTCGCCACCACAATGTGAGGGAAGGCGATGTCGTGGAGCACATTGATATTGAAGCTTAAGCGCGCTTTGCCTTGCTGAGAAATACCGTGACCTCTTCGCGGTCGTGGTAGAGCTGTTTAGCTTTTAAGGAATGTTTGATTCCTTTTTTGCTTAAGGCCGTGCGAATAATTTCGAGCGCAGCATCTAAGGCCACCACGCGTTTTTTCATGGGTAGTTTCAGATTGAAAATTGCGTGTTGCGTTAAGCCATTCACAAACCATTCAGCCATCAATGTGGCAACGCGCTGAGGCTGTTCGACCATGTCGCACACCAGCCAATCGACGGGTCGTTGTGGGCGAAAGCTGAAGCCATCCTTGCGCAAATGTTTGATTGAAGGGTGAGCTGCGGCAGCCCCTTTGAGTGGGCCATTATCCACGGCAGTCACTTTAAATCCGCGTTGCACCAACTGCCATGTCCAGCCACCAGGCGCAGCACCTAAATCAATTGCAGTCATGTTCGGTTTGAGTAGTTGCGACTTTTCTTTTGCATCAAGAAAGACTTCAAAAGCCTCCGCGAGTTTGAGATAAGACCGGCTCGGTGCGTCGTGTGCCATGCTAACGCGGTGAATACCGTTAAGCGCATCGCAACTGTTATGCGGTTCGCTCGTGCCAATGAGGGCGCGGGTTTTATCAGGAAAAAAGAGATGTAAGCGAGGCAAACTCGCATCATCAACCAAACGATCAGCTTCGCGTAACTTGGCTTCTAGCAAGGGTTGAAACCGACGCGTAAAGCCGGAGAGTGTTTTGCCTTCATTACTATCAGGTACTTCTAATAATAAAGCGCTGAACTTTTCGGGGGAGCTAGGAATCGCCGCGAGAAGTGGTGTAAGTCGATCTTTTTCTGGTAGTTCTTTAACTTCACCCTGTATCGAAATGAGTTGGCGTGCAAAAGCAAGTTGCGAAAAATCTAAATGCGGCTTGCCTTGTAGGACGACAAAGCCAGAGTTTTCAACTGCTTCGATGGATTTGGCCTGAGTTTCTTCGACGCAATCACGCTCGAAGCCGGCGCGGCAGTAAATCAGCCATTGTTGAGTGTGAGGTGTTTTCATGGTGCGCCATGCTAGGCGTAGGCGCACCGATTAGCAATGAAAACGATTACTCTGTGCCGAACTTGGTTTCGACCATCACGCCAATTTCTTTGAGGAATGGTGTAGGTAACGTACCGCCTGCGCAGACGATTACACCATCGTTTGGAATAGTCACTTCCTGATCACCATGTTTCATCGTGATATTGTCTTTTTCAATCGATTTGACGCCCGATTTCAGCAAGATGGTGAGTTTTTTTGCATCCGACATTGCCTGCAAGCGATCGCGATTTTTCGGTTTTGACATGCCAAACGCAGTGCCAAATTGGTCGCCGCGAGCCGATAAAGTTACGGTTGTGCCAGGCTGATCTGCAATCGCCATGGCCGCTTCAAGCGCGCTATCACCGCCACCGACCACGACAACGTGCATGTTCATATATTGTTCAGGGTCAATTAAGCGATACACAACTTTAGGTTGCTCTTCGCCGGGCACGCCTAGTTTACGTGGTGTGCCGCGACGGCCAATTGCCAGTAAAACTGCGCGAGTTTCGTAAGAGGCCTTAGCCGTTTTAACGATAAACCCCTTGTCTGTCTTGGTGATGGTTTCCATGCGCTCATTAAAATTGAGCTTCATTCCTGTTTTTGAAACGATTCCTTGCCAGAATTCAAGCAATTTTTCTTTGCTAACTTCTTTGAAGTGCATTTCACCAATAATGGGTAATTTGACAGGAGCGGTCATCGCAATTTTATTGCGTGGGTATTGGAAAATCGCACCACCCAGAGAGGTTTCCTGCTCGACGGTGATGTAGCGCAATTTCTTTTCCATCGCGCCTAAGGTTGCACCTAGCCCCGCAGGGCCTGCACCAACGATGATGACATCGTAAGGTGGGGTGCCGCCTTTAAGTTTGGCAATAGAATCAATTGCTTGGCTGCCTTGCGTTACTGCTTTGCGAATTAGGCCCATACCACCGAGCTCACCGGCAATAAAAATACCGGGTACGTTGGTCTCGAAAGTCGGGTCAACTTGAGGGATGTCCATGCCGCGCTTTTCCGTACCGAATACCAAGGTAATTGCTTCATGCGGGCAGGCGGCCGCGCAGGCGCCGTGGCCAATGCAATGAGTTGGGTTAATTAACACCGCTTTGCCATGAATCATGCCGATGGCGCTTTCAGGGCAGGCGGAAATGCAGGTGCCAGAACCGAGGCATTTTTGCGGGTCAATAAGTGGGTGAAGAGAGGGGGGCTCAGTGAGACCTGCCTTTACGTTTTCAACGAGTGTCTCAGTGGCTGCTGCTTCTTCTTTTTTTCGGCCATTCATGTAAAAAAACAGCACGATAACGAGTGGCGCTAGGTAGATCAAAAAATCGTAATTTTGCATGATGAAATTTTCGTATTAGTTGAACAAATTGTTTTTTAAGCTAACGCCATGAATAACCGAGTGCAATTCAGGTGTATGAGTTGTGTGGCACTTTTGCTACGTCAACTTGGCAAATTATGTTTAATATAGATTACTATGTCCATCGAATAAAAATAGATTAATAAATGCCGCTTAAGGTTTGCTTAAGGTAAGACCCCAAGAATGCAAGCATGGCAAAAAAATAACCGCGTAATTGTGAAATCAGTACCTAATGAGAATAGCGATACGAGAAAAGATAATCTGAATGTGTTGTGGCTCGGTTGTTTATCCGATCATGCATGGCTAAAGCCTGACCAACATTAGTAATGGATTATCTGGGTTCAAAGAACAAATGCAAAAAATTTAGGAGAGAGTGTTGAGTTCAGATATTGCTTCAGCTTCGTCACAAGACCGACGCAAATCTAGAGAAACCAAAAATAACCATGCGTGGGGAATTTTCTTAGCAATTGTCGCTACGATTACCATCGGTGGCTATTTTGTAGTTCATGACCAGACGCTATATACCCCAGGCGACAAGCTTTTTGATTTGGGCTTTAACTTGGGGTTGGCTGGCGGTTTGATGATGATGACGCTCCTGCTATATCCGCTCCGCAAGCGAATTAAACTCTTTCATGGCTTAGGTCTTCTTCCTACTTGGTTTAAATGGCACATGGTTCTGGGGATTTTGGGCCCATTGACCATTATTTTTCACTCCACTTATCACGTTTACATTCCCTACTTTCACCCCGTTGGCTCAGTCAATGCGGCGGTGGCTATTCTGTGCATGTTACTGGTTTCAGGTAGTGGCACGTTTGGACGTTTTTTCTATACCAAAATTCACCATGGCTTGTATGGTCGTCAAGCAACCGTTAATGAAATTAAGGCGTCACTGGAGCAGTCAGGCGATGTTAAGTCTACCTTCAACTTCGCGCCGGAAATTGAAAAAAAGATGGCCGATTTCAAAACCTATGCCGAGGCTAATAGTCAGTCGGGTAAGTTGGGGTTGGTGCAGTTTGCTGCCATTGGCTATCGTGCTCATCAGTTAAAGCAAGCATTGGTGAAACAGTTGCATGTTGTGATGCACGATCAGGCTCGAGAGAAAAATTTTACGGCTTCACAAAATAACAGCTTAGAAAAAATGTATGCGGAATACTCAGAGCTTATTGTTTCGTTTGTGAATGCGGTGCGTGATGCCGCGCAGTTTCATACTTACGAGCGACTATTTTCTTACTGGCATATTTTTCACATTCCGCTGGTTTACATGATGGTGTTCGCCACTTTTTATCATGTGTACTGGGCCTTAGCGGTGTTGATGTAATTGTTCGGATTAATTTATGGTTAAGTTGACGCGGCTTTTTTTCTTTTTACTGATTAGCTTACTAAGTATTAACTTAGCCCAGGCCAGCGTTGGCTCGCCTGGGCCTTTGCATAAGACACACCAGAAAGAAGAAGAAAACTGCGACAAATGCCACAAAAAATTTGACCGAGCTGCTCAGCCCGGCCTCTGTGGCGTGTGCCATAAAGATGTCATTAAAGACGTGAACGAAAAGCGTGGTTATCACGGACGTCTGCAAGAGAAAAAAGAATGCAAAGAGTGCCACACCGACCATAAAGGCCGTGACGCGAAGATCATTGTTTTCGATAACACCAAATTTGATCACGGGCAAACTGATTTCGTTTTGAAGGGCGGGCATCTTAACGAAAAAGTTAAGTGCAAAAATTGTCACGTCGAAGGCAAGAAATACAGCGAAGCGCCTTCGGTTTGTAATAGTTGCCACAAAAAAGATGACAAGCACAAAGGTGGTTTAGGTACCGACTGCGCGAAGTGCCACGTTGATAAAGATTGGAAAACAACCAATTTCGATCACAGCAAAACCAAATTCAAACTGCTGGATAAGCACATTGATGTGAAATGCGACAAGTGTCATATCAATGGCAAGTACAAAGACCTAGCGATGACTTGCGTCTCTTGCCATAAGAAAGATGATGAGAAAGCGCATAAAGCTAAACTGGGCCCTAAGTGTGAGACCTGCCACACTGAAAAAGACTGGAAGACAACCAAGTTTGATCACAACAAGACCCAATTTAAGTTGCTGGGCAAGCACGATGAAGTGAAGTGCGATAAGTGCCACATCGACAAGAAGTACAAAGACACACCGAAGCTATGTTTCTCTTGCCATAAGAAAGACGATGACAAAGCCCATAAAGCTAAATTTGGGCCTAAGTGTGAGACTTGCCACACCGAACGTGATTGGAAAGAAATTCTTTTTGATCATGAAAAGAAAACTAAATTTCCGTTGTTAGGAAAGCATCGCGCGCCAGTGAAATGTGTGGCCTGTCACAAAGGTGATTTATTCAAAGACAAATTGCAGATGACCTGCTTGTCTTGTCACAAGAAAGACGATGACAAAGCACACAAGGGTAATTTTGGTCCTAAGTGCGAAACCTGCCACACCGAACGCGATTGGAAAGAAATTCTTTTTGATCACACTAAGCAAACCAAGTATCCATTACTGGCAAAGCACAAGGACGTGAAATGTGTGACTTGCCATAAAGGAGATTTGTACAAAGATAAGTTGCAGACGACTTGTGTGTCCTGTCATAAAAAAGACGATGACAAAGCACACAAAGGTAACTTTGGAACGAAGTGCGAGACTTGCCACGTCGAGAAGGGCTGGAAGGAAATTCACTTCGATCATGGAAAAACTAAGTTTCCGTTATTGGGCAAACATCAATCGCCTTTGAAGTGCGTAAGTTGCCATAAGGGCGATTTATATAAAGACAAGTTGCAAATGGATTGTTTCTCGTGCCACGAAAAAGATGACAAGCACAAAGGGCAAGAGGGTAAGAAGTGCGAAACTTGCCATAACGAAAAAGATTGGAAGACAACCACCTTCAAGCACAACACCATGTCCAAGTTCCCCTTGTTGGGAGGGCATGCGTTTGTAGAGAAAGACTGCAAGAAGTGTCACGCTGCGGTGACCTTTAAGGATGCGAAGTCTGACTGCTGGTCATGCCATGAGAAAGACGATACCAAGATTCACAAGCGTCGTTTTGGTACGGAGTGCCAAGAGTGCCATAACGTACGAAGCTGGAAGTCGTGGGATTTTGATCATGACAAAACTCGCTTCAAGTTGAATGGGCCACATAAGAACATCCCAAATTGCTATCGTTGCCACGATCGGCCAATGGAGAAAAAAGTGCGCGCTTCACAGACCTGTGGTGGTTGCCATGACCGAGAAGATGTACACAACGGAGATTTTGGTCCGCAATGTGATCGTTGTCATATTGGTGATAAGTGGAAAGAACTGAGGGTAGGGTCAGGTCGTTAAGATTGCCGCCTGTCGGTAAATTTGATGCGCTCGTTAGGTAAAAAGTAGTATTGGCGGGTGATTTTGATAACAGACGGGTGGGCTTTAGCTTGATTAAGCAGGCTTGTTAATATGGTTTTGCAAAAAAGTGAATTGGCTTATGCGATTCGCTAGAGATCGTTCAGTAGGTAATATTTCGAGGAGAAGAAAATGAAACGAATTACATTAGATGATTTGGTGGCAAAGCAAAAACTGCTGCTGACAATGCTAGTCATGCTGACCATTGCACTTTTCTCGATGTTCGCTACAGCGGCCGAAACAGATGCTGGCGATAAAACTCAAACCGAACGAACCGCGCGTGACTTCAATCACTTGTCTACTGGTTTTCCGCTGCTCGGATTACACAGCACGGTGGAATGCGCTACTTGTCACGTGGCAGGTATCTTTAAAGGCACACCCAAAAATTGCGCGGGATGCCACACCAAGGGCATGCGCGTTGTAGCTACACCTAAGTCACTTAAACACCTAGTTACCACTGAGCCCTGTGAGGTCTGCCATACCAATGCGGTTACCTTCTACGGAGCTCGATACAACCACGGGAAAGCGGTTGCTGGGCAGTGCACAACCTGTCATAACGGCGTGATTTCAACCGGTAGAGCTGCAAGCCACAATACAGGAAATAAACTGACAAAGTCTTGTGATACTTGCCACAGAACTTTTGCTTGGTTGCCAGCCAACTGGAACCACTTTGGTAACACTGCTGCTTGTGTGACTTGCCACGTAACTGGTGGCGAGGGCGCGGCGTATGTTAAAACGGCGATTGCTGGAACCTCACCAGAAGCGTTTGCCCATAGTGCACAAAACGCGTCCTTGAGTTGCGAATCTTGCCACCATAGCTATTCAAGTTGGTCTGGTGCTGTTTATTCCCCTCATGGCAGTGGCACGTGCTCTACTTGTCATAACGGCTCAAGAGCAACAGGTACTGCCCAAAAATCTGGACACGTTGCTATAGGCTCTAATGACTGCTCTCAGTGTCATATTGGGACGACGACTTGGTCGGGCGCATTGGGCGGAGCGCCTGCAAATCATACAGGATCGATAACGGCGAGCTGTACTGTATGTCATGCTGGTGCGTCAACAACCCATATTACGGGGCAACCGTTGCACAGTAATTTTGCGGTTACAACCTGCAAATCGTGCCACAACTCTTCCCGCACGTACGCCTTCAGCTCCGCGCAGACTAAAACTTTAGGTAGTCATGAAGGAAGTAATGCTGGGCAAGATTGCAACAGTAGCGGATGTCACCTACCTAGTCCGGGCAGAAGAGGTACTGCCTACGTTAGCTGGTAGTTGGGATTGATGCGTGTTTAGGCCTGCGCGAGTGCGCGCAGACCTAACTTGTTGAGACAAAATAATATAAGTATCGAGGAGAGAGTAATGTCAATCAATCGAGCATCAAAAGTTAGCAGTGTTTTTGCAGGAATTTGTTGCCTAGCTTTTTCTTCAATAACTTCAGCGGCTCCACTTGAGGATGTCAGTGTCCAACAAGTGGGTGACGACGCTCAGGCGACAATCAAGCTCAGCACGCAAGTCCATTTTTTACGCTACGTGCCTGCCGGAAAATCTCGCCTCATGGAGATTTATTACGAGCGTATGCCGAGCTCAAATGTGTCTGATCCTTGGGTGGATAACGAGGTGCGTACTTCAGCCGAAACGACAATCAGCCCAGCGTTTAAGGTAACTACTCGCGACCAAGCAATACAACCCAAGCTAGTCATCGAGTTTGCGCGTGATGTTGAGTTTAAAGTGAGCCCTGCTGCTGACGGCCGTAGTTTTGTCGTAACCATCAAGTCGGAGAAGGTAGAAGCACCAGTGGCTAAAAGTGCTCTGCCACTCTTGCCTACCGTACTCCCCCCCGTAAAAGACCCAAATGCAACGCCAGCATCTGAAGGCGTGGCGGCAGTGGATAACAACCAAGAAGGCTATAAGTTAATGTCAGCGGGGCGTGATGCTTTGTCTGCAAAAAATTATCCTGCTGCGATTGAGGCGTTTAACAAGTTGTTGATGTTGCCTCCGAATCAATATTCGCAAGATGCGCAAGAATGGGTGGGTGTGTCGCGTGAACGTAACGGGCAAGCAGACAAAGCTAAAGCCGAGTACGAACTCTATCTAAAATTGTTTAAAACTGAGCCGGGTGTGTCAAATGTTAAACAGCGTTTGGCTGGGCTACGTGTATCAGGTGCCACAGCCAAAATGGATACACCTGTCAAAAAGATTCAGGAAAGAAGCTTTTTCCAAGGTGGTATTTCTTCGCGCTATTACTTCGGGCAGACAGATATTGAATCTACTTACCAATGGAATGGCACATCGACAACTTCTACCTATTCACTTAAAGATCAGTCTTCTCTGATTACCAACGTAGATGCGACTCAACGTTACATTAGCCAAGACTACGATAACCGTATCGTTTTCCGCGATGTTCACACCAAGAATTTCTTGCCGGGCAAGGCTGATCGAAATCGTATGAACTCAGCTTATGTTGAGGTAAAAAACCGCACTGCGGATTACTCTGCTCGATTGGGTCGCCAAACCTCAAGTGGCGGTGGTGTGATGGGGCGTTTTGATGGCTTGGCAGGAGGGTACGGTGCGCCGCAAGATTTTCGCGTGAACGCAGTGGCGGGTCAGTTGGTTGATTTCACCTCAACAGTGCAACCTGTTTTCTACGGAGCGGGAGTTGAGTCCGGACCTTATTCAGCCTATGTCATTAATCAGACGCTTGATGGCGTGTTAGATCGTCGAGCTGTTGGTACGGAGTATCGTTACTTTGACGGTGGTAAGACGGCGTTTGCTTTGCTCGACTATGACATTTATTTCAGCATGCTAAATGCTGCAACCGTAACCGGGACTTACCAGGTTGAATCAAGTGGCACCTCTTTTAACTTTATGGCGGATTATCGTAAGAGCCCCTCTGTGAGCACACGCAATGCGTTGAACGGCTCTTTAGTGACTTCAATTAAAGACTTGGGTTTGTCAGAAGCTGATCTAAAAGCGTTGGCGATTTCTCGTACCGGTAGCATGGCCTTTACTCAGTTTGGTATGACGCAGAAGTTGAGCAAAAACTGGCAGTTGGGTGGTGATGTTAGATTGAGCAAGATTGACGGTTTGGCAGCGACAGGTTGCGATCCGGTTGACGTAGCTGCGGGTATTGCGCCTGCAATCTGTAGTTCAAACCCCAATCTTGGATATAGCCCACTAATCACAGCTTCAGGTTTGGATAAAACCATTACCGCCCAATTGATCGGTAGTAACCTGTATTCCGATGCCGACATGACCTCAATGGGCACGAGCTATATCACGAGTGATTATGTGAAGAGTGCGCAGTCGATCTTTATTTACAACCGTACGTCTTGGGATAGAGAGCTTTACTTCGATACTTCTTGGAACTTCTATAACCAGACGGATAACTATGGCGGTAGCCTAGCGCGTAATATGCCGATGGTTCGTGTGGCTTATATGGTTGCGCAGACGCTGAGTTTAGATGCTGATTTAGGTATTGATTACTCAACATCGAAAGGAACTTCACAAACTTCTACGACTAAGCGAATTTTTGGTTCATTAGGCTTCCGCTGGGATTTCTAACGTAGGGTTTGCAGTTTGCGTCGTTAATTAAATACGCGCTTTATAAAATTCAACATGCCGTTATTGGCATGTTGTTTTTTTTCTGCCGATTGAATTTCCATGAGAGTGAAATGGCTAAACGTTACGATTTAATTGTGTTTGATTGGGATGGCACGGTGATGGACTCAACCGCCATCATCGCGGCTTCCATTCAAGCGGCTTGTCGAGACTTGGCTTTGCCTGTGCCAACTGATGAGGCCGCCAACTATGTAATTGGTATGGGATTGGTTGAAGCCTTGCGCCATGCAGTGCCTACAGCTGAGGAGTCAAGTTATGAGGCCTTGGCGCAAAGGTATCGTTATCATTTTTTAGCGCAAGATGCCGCAATACCATTATTTCCTGAAGCGCGCGAAACGATTATTGAGCTACATGGCAAAGGTTATTGGCTCGCCGTTGCCACGGGCAAAAATCGCAATGGTTTGAATCGGGTTTTAGAATCAACTCAAATGAACGAGTATTTTCATAGCACTCGCACGGCTGACCAAACTTTCTCTAAGCCTCATCCGGCAATGTTGCTTGAAATTATGGATGAGCTAGGGCTGACCGCAGAGCGTGTTTTGATGGTGGGAGATACCACGCATGATTTGCAAATGGCGCTGAATGCGGGTGTCGATGCAGTGGGCATTACGCATGGCGCTCATCCAGAAGAGCAATTAAGGGCGCTCAATCCTATCGCATTGGTTGATGATTTTGTGGCATTGCGCGCATGGTTTAAAGCGAACGCTTAGTTTTATAACGCATTGATTAAATTGACTAATAGTAATTACATTTGAGGTGAATTATGTCTGAATTACCTAATTGGGAGCGTGGCGTGTTGGAAAAACTGGCCATGTCAGCAATACAAGAGCAGCGTCGTACACGGCATTGGGGCATCTTTTTTAAACTACTAACGCTTGGCTATGTTTTCCTTGTTCTCTTTCTCGTGATGGGCTGGTTTGGGGATAAATCAGAGGGTGCCTTATCAGGTGGTAAACATACTGCGCTGATTAATTTGAATGGCGTAATTTCCGCGGATAGCAATGCCAATGCCGACAACATTATCTCAAGTTTGCAAGAAGCCTTTAAAGACACACACACGCAAGGTGTGATTTTGCGGATTAATAGTCCGGGTGGCAGTCCTGTGCAGTCTGGCTACATCAACGACGAGATACGCCGCTTGCGTACGCTCTACCCCAATATTCCGTTGTATGTGGTGGTGGAGGATATGTGTGCATCTGGTGGCTATTACGTGGCAGCCGCAGCCGATAAAATTTTTGTGAATAAAGCGAGCATTGTGGGTTCGATTGGTGTGTTAATGGATGGTTTTGGTTTTACAGGTGCGATGGAAAAACTTGGAGTGGAGCGCCGTCTAATGACGGCAGGTGAAAATAAAGGGTTTATGGATCCGTTCTCCCCGCGTAACTCCAAGCACGAAGAATTCACCAAAAAAATGCTGGCAGAAATTCACCAGCAGTTTATTGACGTGGTAAAGCAAGGCCGGGGCAAGCGCTTAAAAGAAACTCCAGAGATGTTTAGCGGTTTATTTTGGAGTGGTGAGCAAAGCATTAAGCTGGGGCTGGCAGACGAAATGGGTAGTGTTGAATCTGTTGCACGCGATGTCATCAAAGCGGAGGAGATTGTCGATTACACAACTCACGAAGGGATTGCGGATCGCCTCGCGAAAAAATTTGGGGCAGGTGTCGCAAGTGCTTTTCCTGGCTTTGGCGCACAGATGAGTGGTTTCGCCATAAGATAAATGGCCGTTGTTTGAAGTATAAAAAAACGCCCTGATTACTCAGGGCGTTTTTCATTTCAGCAAACCTATTTTAGCGATTGCCGTTGCTATTACGAGTTTGTGAAAAACCTTGGCCGGATGAGCGACGTGGAGCACCGGTACCCGCTCCAGTACGTCCGCTGTTGCCAGCATTGAAGCCGCCGCTACGTTGGCCGCCTGCGCCCGCACTTGAACGTGGGCTGTTGCCAGCGCTGTGATCACGCGGAGCACCTGCACGGTTGCCATCTACATGGCCGGTGTGAGCGGGTGCATTTGCGCCAAAACGGTTATGCGAATGTCCTTCACGACGTGGCTGACCACCCCGATCATCACGTGGGAAGCCATGACGGCTATCCGGTGCGTGGTGGCGAGGTGCACCTTCAGCGGTGTGGCGTGGAGCGCCGAAGCCGCCAGTGCGAGGTGCGCCAAAACCACCAGAACGAGGTGCGCCGCTACGTGGAGCGCCATTGCTACGACCACCACTTGGTGCTGGACGTGGCTTAAATTTTGGCTCGAATCCAGCAATGGTGTGCGCGTCGATGCGTTGACCGGTAAATTGCTCAATCTTCTTCAAGTGCATTGCATCACGGTTTGAAGCAAATGAAACCGCGATTCCAGTTGCACCACCACGGCCGGTACGGCCAATACGGTGAACGTAGTCTTCAGCAAACTTTGGTAGGTCGAAGTTGATAACGTGCGAAATGCCTGCCACGTCAATGCCGCGAGCAGCTACGTCAGTAGCAACCAACACACGCACCGTACCACGACGCAAATTCACGAGTGTACGATTACGGTCGCGCTGATTCATGTCGCCGTGCAAAGCGGCAGCAGCATGGCCTTGAGCCGACAAGCTGTCAGCCAATGCATCTGCATCGCGTTTAGTGGCAGTGAAGACAAGTGCTTGGTTCAACTCGGTGTCACGCAAGAGGTGATCCAAGATGCGATTTTTATGTGCCATGTCATCAACGTACATCAAACGCTGTTCGATGTTTTCGTGCTTTGCTTTCGAGCTAGTTACGCTGATACGCTTCGGTGATTTGAGCAGTTTTTGTGCCAAATTGCCGATCACGCCATCTAACGTAGCCGAGAACAACAATGTCTGACGGGTAGCCGGTGTGGCAGCAGCAATCCGCTCTACGTCGTCGATGAAGCCCATGTCTAACATACGGTCTGCTTCGTCCATGATCAAAATTTCAAGGCGGGAGAAATCAATACGACCGCGCTCAATGTGATCAATTAGACGGCCTGGTGTTGCCACCAAAATATCTACTGGGCTAGAAAGTAATTTGTTTTGCAACGGGTAGGGCATACCACCCAAGATGCTAACAACTTTCAGGCGCATATTTTTGCCATACTTCGCGGCAGCGTCAGAAACTTGTTGGGCGAGTTCACGCGTTGGAGTAAGTACCAATACGCG
>Ga0194062_1000192_pt1 | contig 25843 bp, 28 predicted proteins | sample SepL2225m_MetaG_FD_155481 | JGI IMG/M metagenome (GOLD analysis project Ga0194062, IMG submission 155481) | Anoxic zone freshwater microbial communities from boreal shield lake in IISD Experimental Lakes Area, Ontario, Canada - Sep2016-L224-25m | ecosystem: Environmental > Aquatic > Freshwater >... | reverse complement strand
CCTCAAATCCCTTCGCCATGTCAAACATCTTCTCCCACGGCATCTCGCCCGCCTTCACCAAGCAGTCCATCCACGACTATTTCATCGCCCCGTTTTTCATGGGCGAAGACATCCGTGGAGCCATCACCGTGCGCTCCGATATCAAAGGCACCGAGCTTCTGAACAAGATCTCGCGTCCATCCTTCATCACCAAGCCAAAAACATCCGCTGGGTTCACCCCAACAGGATCCTTTGCGCTCTCTACCCAGTCCATCACCGTGGCGCCCATGGCCCTGGAGTTCGAGCAAAATGCCCGCGCCTTCTGGGGTTCAATCGTTGAGCAGTTGTTGGCCAGCGGTTACCGCGAGGACGACATCGAGCAGATGAAACAGCCCGATGTATGGAACAAGATCATGCTTCCCATCATTGCCCAGGCCGGACAGCAGGATTTGATCCGCCAGATGTTCTTCGGCAACACCTTGCAGGAGGTTTTATCCTCCGGGATCCCGACCGGAGTAATTGATACCAATTTTTCAGGTTATCAGGGATTCTTAACCCGCTTCATTGCCGATGTTTTATCCACCGCCATCCCGGCCGCCCAGCATGTGGTTGTTGCTTCGGCCACTGCGGCCGTCAAAGCGGAGAAGATCCTCACCTATACGGCCGGTACCGATACATACCTTGTATTAACCATCAACGGTGTGGCCTATTCTCAGGCCTATGCTTCGAGTGCAACCGTTACCTGTAATAACTGGCTTACGGCCCATAAAGCCGCCGTCGAAGCCCGTGGGGGTGCCTTGAGTGGCGTAATTGTAACCAACCCATCGGCCGGGGCCATCAAGGTGGTCAGCAAGTTCAAGGGTCAGGATTTCACCTTCACCGGAGCGGTAACCGGCAATGGTACAGTTGCTTCTTCCGGCGTTGTAGCTGCCACCAAGCAGGGAAAATTGGCTGCCAATGAAGCCGACTCAACGTTTGAGGCCATGATAGATGCCGCACGTCCCGAAATGTTCGAATTCCCGCTGGTGTTCATGTGCACCCGCTCGATGTGGCGCAATTTGGTCCATACCGTCAAGGCCAAGACCACCGGCGACCTTCCGCTCACCATGATGCTGGGAGGACTTCCGGTTCCCTCCTACGAAGGTTATCCTGTGCTGGTTCGTCCCGACTGGGATACCTGGATCGCAAGCTACCAGAACGGCGTCCAGCCTCACCGCGCCATGTTCACCACCCAGCAGAACCTCATCTTCGGCACCGACGGACTCATGGATACCAACGACATCGAATCCTGGTACAACACCGACCTGCAGATGAGAAGGTACAGAGTTCAGTATAAGGCTGCAACAGCATACCTGCATTCCGAACTCCTCGTCCTCGCCGGCTTCGGCAGCTAATTTTTTGTCACGCGTCACGCGTCACGTGTCACGATAATTCGTCACTATGTCCTCCAAAAAGACCAATCCTTCTCCTCCTTCTCCCCGTCCTCGCTTCTACGAGTTCAGCTACTCTCCCGTCCTGGACCTGGTGGATACTGATGTAATATTGGATCCTTCGAACATCAAGGTTTTTGTCCCTTTTGGAATCGACAACGCCCTGCCCCGCCAACTCATCAAGCTCGCCCGTGAAGTTCCGGTTCACCGGGCCATCCTCAACTCCAAAACCAACTACATCCTGGGGCAGGGTGTTCAGTCATCTGATCCTGTTACCGCTTCATTCCTGCAGCTCCCGAATAACCGCAAGGAGCTCTTCTCTGTTACACTGAAAAAACTCTGCTTTGACTACCTCACCTTCGGGAACTGCTTTTACGAGCTGGTCACCAACAAGAAACGATCCTTCGTCTTTGTCTATCACCAGGATGCCTCCCGGGTGCGTTTGCATACCGATGGCAAACAGGCGCTCATCCACCCGAACTGGGATCTGTTCAGAGGCAACAGCGACAAGCACCTGAAATCCATCAGTTTGTTTCCGGAGTTTTCTGCCGGCGTTGATGGACTACTCCATTCAATCGTTCACATCAAAGACTACGAGCCGGAGTTTTCCTGGTACGGCATCCCATCTTACTTTGCCGGTATCCGCAATGTCATCATCTCCGGACTGACAAACATCTGGAACCAGACCCGCCTTGAATCCTCGTTCGCATCCCCCGGTATGCTGGTCATTCCGGGGGTGAACTCCGAGGCCGATGCCACGGCGCTAAATACAACAATGGCAGGGTACTTCGGTGCATTGGGTACAAATTCCGGTAAAATTGTTATACAATTCATGTCAGACCCGGCCCCGGGCGCAGCAGTGGGCGAAGTGAAATTCGTCCCTTTCAGCCGCGACAATGAAGCGCATTGGCTCGATCTGCATACCCAGAGCGAACTGGCGCTGATTACGATCCACAACTGGTTCCCTTCGCTCACCCCATACTCCGACATGAAATCCTCGTTCGAATCCGGGCGCATCCTCAATGAATACGAGGTAGCCATGGCCACCGTGATCAAACCCATCCAGCAGGTGTTTCACCAATCCCTGCAAACATCCCTTGCGGCGTGTGGGTTGCTACTCAAAGACTTCGAGTTTATCAATTCTCCGCCCGTCTCGCGTATCAACCCGATGAACTTCGTCTGGGAGGTCCGCCGCGACTCCGGACTGGAATTCGATAAGAACGACCCCGCTCAGCAACTCCTCGTCCTTCAGCTGCAGAACTCATTCACCTCCAAAACCAGCAATCCCTAATCCCTAATGGCCAATGGCTAATCCCTGCTTAATGTCCCCCCTCGAAATCATTTCAATCGCTTACATCACCGAACTCGACCCGGCCATGATCAAGGATTCCTTCATTCTAACGGCCCAGGTTCAATATATCAAACCGGTGCTGACGGCTCCGCTTTATGACGATGTATTGCTCGATCCTTCAGGGGCGCTCTATGGTACCCTGGTCGAAGATTACATCAAACCATGTCTGGCATATTACGTCAAGGGAAACATGCTCAACCAGCAATTGCTGGAGACCTCTCAATACACCACGGGCTCTGATCCAGCTTTGGCTCAATCCCTGATGGACGTTTCAACAGCCGTGATGATCTCTCCCGAACACCGCCGCGATATCGTCAAGGAGGTATTCGCCATGGCCAAATACAAACTTGATTTGCTCATTGCTTACCTGGTTGAACAGGAATTCCCATTGTACACCCTTCCGACAGCCCGTCGCATAGCCGGAATACGAATCACATAAAACACCTATTAATTCACAACCATATTTTCACATTTTCAAATTTTCAAATTACTTAAAATGGCCCAGGTTGCACGCAAATTGGTTTTATGTAACATGGATATCGGATCGCTGGGCGCTTCAGCCTTTACTCCTTGTGTTCAGGTTCCAAATGCCGGCACCAAAATAACCGTTCAGTTCAAATATAAACTCATCACAAGCCCGGTACTGGTTACATTGTTTCATAGCCTCGACGGAATTATCTTTGATGAGTGCCAAACCATCGACGAAATGCCCATCGCCATTGAACTGGATGTGGCATCCACCTCCGCTACCCTGTTTATTACCGAACTGCTTACCTCCTGGATCCGCTTTAAGGTCGAAAAACAATCTTCCATTCACGGAACACTTGAAAAATTCATAGTCCTATTCGCTTCTTGATATGGGTTTCACTAAATATTTTCAGTCCAATTCGATGCGCTCCAGCGTAACCAACTTCAAAGACTATTTCAGGTTGCCTGTTGCCACTCCACCTAACCGGCCCCTTTCAACGGTTATCCGCACATGGGCCGACATGAACGGCTTTCTCAATTTCCACGATGGGTATACCAATGTCACGGGTAAATTCTTAACCGGAATCCAGGCTGCGTATGATAATCTTTTGGCGGCCTTTAAAATTGTTGGCTCCCTGACCTTTGATACGTACTCAGTTATTATCGGCGGAAACGGTGGAACAATACCCAACACGGCCACCGGGATGAACAATCTTGTTACCGGCTGCGCAAATTCCGCCCCCGGTAGCCGAAACCTTGTCGCCGGAAGTGGTTGTACGGCTTCTTCAGATAGCAATCTGCTTACCGGGATGAACAATTCTATAAACGCCTCACAATATCAAAATGCCAATGCTGTTTCAGGCCGCACCAATGCTGTTACCGGCGAATACAATTTGGTTGCAGGAATTGACAACGTGATAATAGGCCAGCGTAATCTCGTCTCCGGCGATAACAACCATGTTACATCTTCTTTGGCCAACGAAGTATCCGGCGAAGACCAGGTTGTATCAGGTACCCACAATTCAGTTTCTGGCCGCAGTCATAATATTCTGGGCAGTTTTAACCATGTCACAGGTGAAGATCATTCACTTCCCGATCAAAAACATCATTGTACTGCCCAGGGCCATGAGGCTGCTTGTTATAACGATTGTCAGCATGCACACGCTGCCGGAAAGTTTACAGGCGGTACCGCCGGAAATGCACAATACACCAGTGTCATTGCCAAGGGAATCACTACCGATTTAACGCCGGTCGAATTGATGGTCGATACCTGGTCCCGAATCATCTTGGCGGCAAATAAGGGCTATTCTTTTACTGTCCGGGTGTTTGGGATGCTTTCAACCCTGGACTGTGGATATATCAAAGAAATCAGGGGATTGATCTCCAGAGGTGCCACGTATGCCTCCACTGCCCTCATTTGGGCAAATACACCCACCGTCGATACCATCATCCTCGACATGGGCGATGGGTTTACTGCAGTTATTTCAGCCGATACAACCTATGGAGCCTTGAAGATTACCGTCACCGGCGCCGAAACCTCTCCGGTACGCTGGATCGCCTGTGTCGAAATGCTTGAACTCTCTTATCTCTAACCATGTCCTTAACACTTAATCACTTAACACTTAATTATCATGCCACTCTCCCGTACAAAAATCACCTGCAACCTCGACATTGCCAATGGCGATGCTTATCTGGATTACGTTCAGGTTCCCGATAGTTCCATGAACCTCTCCGCCCAGTTCATCTACTGCGGCCTCGACGCCGATGTAACCGTTACGCTCCAACAAAGCCTCGATGGTTCAAAATTCGACGATGTCACCAGTATGGTACTCGACAAAGACGATACCTCCGCCACCCTCAACGTGATGAACCTGCTAACAACCTGGGTGCGCTTCTATGTTCAGGTAGGCAACGCAAAAACCGGAACCATCACTGACTGCTATTTTTCATTTAATTAATCCTCAAATCTTCACATCCCCAAATCCTCAAATCCCATGGGCACCTCAACTTTCTTCAACAACAGCCAGAGCGCCGCCGCCGGCGAATCCGATTTCCAGCAGCACAGCCTGCTTGGCACACCTCCGGCAGCGCCGTCATCCGGGCATATCCGCTCCTTTATCGATGACGACGGGGTGATGAACTTACTCGATTCCGATGGCGATACCCTTAAGGTGATTACGGGTACCCAGGCCGATGTCGATGATGCCGTTTCCGATAAACACGCAGCCGGTACCGACCAGGGCCTGGACACCGGAGGCACAAACGCCGTCACGGCTGCCGATGTGAAATCCGCAGTTGATCTCAAACATTCAAACGCTACGGATCATGCAAACACCCTTGACCATTCCAACGCGGCTGATCACACCCAGGGTACCGATACTGGCCTGGATACCGGAGGTTCAAACCCGGTTACTGCTGCTACCATCAAGGGAGTTACTGATCTTGTCGCTCCTGGCGCTGGCGCAAACTCGGCCATAGTAGGCACGGGTGGCGCCGGTCATCTCAATACGGCTGCAGGCACCTGCAATATCGTGGGAGGAAACGACAATACCGCCGCAGGCAATAATAACCTGGTGGTGGGAGAGGATCACGCCACCGTTGCCGGGAATGATAATATTGTTGCCGGTAAAGCCAACGCCGCTTCAACCTCCGGGTCTCACTATAATTCAATCGCAGGTGAAAGCAATGCTGTTGATGGCACGCACAACCTGGTGGTAGGCTATTCACATGTGGTCACAGGGAATAAGAATGCAGTGTCAGGGAACGACAACACCTGCATCGGCAACAACAACCATGTCGAAGGCAGCACGAATGACCTTCAAGCTTCCGATGGACATTGCGAAGGCACGGCAAATTCATCCAATGGGTTCAACCATGTCCATATGGAGGGAAAAAGCTGCGCTGCTTACAATCACACACAGCATATTAAAGGTGGAGGCATCTTTACCGATGGTGATCTGGGCTGCTGCCAGGTTACCCATATCATTGCCAAAGGTGTCACGCCCACCGATAGCCCAGTTGATCTGTTGGTTGACCCGGCCTATAATATTGTTTTGGCCCAATTTAAAATCTATGCTTTCTTCATCCGGGTATTGGCAACCAGCGGTGATTATGCCTCTGCCCAGCATGCTACAATCGCAGGCATGATTAAACGCGGAGAACTGGCTAATACCACGGCCCTTATCGGAACACCCGTTGTTGTAAATGTGGCCGATAACACGGGCGACAATATTACAATTGAAGCCACAGCCGATACCACCAATGGAGCTTTGAAAGTTACAGCAACAGGTTTGCTCAACACACCCATGCATTGGGTAGCTTACATCGAAATGGTTGAAACAACGACCTTCTAATCACATTAACCTTTGGTCAAGAGCGCTAAAATATTCGGCCTTCCAATCCTTCAGGCAATCAGCCTGGCTACATTCATCATGGGAGTCATTTCAGTTTGGGTCCACCTCGAAATTCAGATAGCTTCGGTCAATGTAGAAATTGTCAATCTTAAAAAGAACCTTGAGCAACATTGCGCCGAAAACCGCAAAGAGCTCGATGCCCTTAAAATTGACATCAAATCCGACACCCGCGAAATCCTGAAGAAAATCGATGAAATCAACCTCTACCTCCGAAAAAAATAATTCATCACTCGTCATTCGTCACTCGTCATTCGTCAATATGAAAACCCGTCTCTTCACCAACTGGCGTACCTCCCTGCTGGGCGCCTTGTTTCTTTTGATCAGCCTTATGCTCGTCTTCAATAAGATCATCGCCTGGGGCGAGTTTATGGCCTTTTTGCCCACCATCTTTGGGCTGCTGTATGTCAAGGACACCATTTTCCAGGTAAAATCAAAAGAATAAACCATGGCCGATATCAATCTGCTTACTCCGAAAATCTTTAAATGGGAAGGAGGCTTCGCCGACGATCCCCTCGATCACGGCGGCGCGACCAATATGGGCGTAACCATTTCAACCTGGCGTCAGGTTGGCTACGACAAAGACGGGGATGGCGACATCGATGTCGACGACATTAAACTTCTTACCAGGGCAGATGCAACGGCTGTGCTTAAAAAGTTCTACTGGGATCGATGGCGTGCCGATGAAATGAATAACCAGGCCCTGGCCGATATCCTGGTCGACTGGCTCTGGTGCAGCGGCAAATGGGGCATCACCATTCCCCAACGCCTCCTTGGAGTAACCGACGATGGCATCGTTGGCCCGGTAACCATCTCCAGGGTCAACAGCTCCAACCCCTGGCAGCTCAAAATCAGGATATACAACGCCCGGGTCGCCTTCATCCGCAGTATCATCAGCCGCGATCCATCCCAGAAACGATTTGAAAACGGATGGCTAAGGCGACTGAACGACTTCTTATGAACAAAAAATTCGTCATTCGTCACTCGTCATTCGTCATTCAAAATCCAATATCCTCCGCCATGAAAACAACCCTTTCCCTCCTCCTGCTACTTCTCTTCACCAGCTGCTCACCCTCATACCGCCTGAACCGTCTTATAGCTCTGCATCCCGAATTAAAAACGCCAGACACCCTTTTTATCAAAGATTCTGTTATAATTCCACAAGTCCGCTTCGATACCCTGTTCGATTATAAAACCATCCCCGATACCGTAATAATCCAGAAAGATCGCCTTCAAATCAAACTCCGCAAAATCCACGATACACTCTTCATTACTGGCAAATGCAAAGGCGACACCGTGTATATCACGCGAAAGATTCCGGTCGAAAAAATCAAAATCGTCAAACCCGACAGGCTTGATAACTTCATCTCCAAACTGCCGTGGGTGGTGATCGGGCTTATCTGCCTCGTATTGCTATTCGTATACATCCGGCGGGTCCCAAAAAGTTAGAAAGCCTACTCCTCCATTGCCAGTTATTAAGCCGGCCTTTCTCTCTCAATTCCTTCACCAGATTCCCCGGCCCCGAAGCCGGCGCCCGGCTGGTTATCAAAGATCAGCTTACTTTATCAGCTGGGGGTCTCTACCTTGAGGGGATATATGCCAACGTGAGGGTAGGGTGGTTGTTTAAGTAAAGTATCACGTTCAATTGAAATATCTTCCCCTGATACCTATTCAAAGTTTCAACAGATATAGTCTTTCTGTTAACACCTTAACAATATATTTTCATTAAAGTTTATTCGATTTAAATAGAATATTTTGCAAATACAATGTTATGTATGTAATAGAATATCTTGGAATTAGGTAATAAATGCTATATTTTGCAATGAATTTAAAATAAAAAGGTTCTAAACCATTTCGTTTTAACAATCAAAATATATAGGAGTGCTTTTTAAGTATATGAGGTTGGTATTTTATTCAAAGAATCGTAAAAACACCTGAAATGAAAAAGCTTTTCAATATTTATATGTTATTGTTAGTGTTCTATTTGCCTATAATAGGATTCAGTCAGACCCAAATCACGTTGATATTTGTGGGTCGAGATGCGGTTACCCAGAATCTTATTCCGATAGACAGCGTTAACATAAACAATTTATCAGAAGGCTGCGATACTTTATTGTCTGGCCCCATTCCTGTGTTTTCATTTGTTGCTTTGTGGCCCGTAGGAATTGGTGAAATAAACGACAACCGGGCGGAAGCATTTATTTTGAAACAAAACTATCCCAACCCTTTCCAAGGTTCTACCGTGGTTAACCTTTACAGGGAATATAGCGGCACTTTGAATTTGATGTTGTTTGATGCATTAGGAACAAAACTGGCAGAATATCAAAACGAGTTTGAAAAAGGGTTTCTTTCATTTGTTATTTCATCATCAGGCAATAAAGTTTTGATTCTGTCAGTGTTTGATGATAAGAACAACAGGTCAATAAAAATCATCAGTGCAGGACAAGGCAATGAAAGTAATTCCATTCAATATCTTGGACAAACACAGAATATCGGAAATAATAGCCTGAAGAATGTCAATAATTCAGGATTCATATATTACCTGGGAAATCAAATGATGTATACGGCGCACTCAACGGGTTATAACGAAAAAATACTCATTGACAGCCCTGAAACAGACAGCACCTATTATTTTGACATGACTATGTTTTATTTGCCTTCTGTAACAACCAATGCTGTCACGAATATAACACAGACCACCGCTACTAGCGGAGGGAATGTGACATCGGAAGGCGGAGCAACCGTCACAGCGAGAGGTGTATGCTGGAGCACCTCATCAAATCCCACAATCGCTAATAGTCATACGACTGATGGTAGTGGAACAGGAACATTTATTAGTTATTTAACGGGGCTGACCCCGAATACCCCTTATTATGTGAGAGCCTATGCTACCAACAACGTGGGGTCAGGATATGGTAATGAGGTAAGTTTTACAACAGGGCAAACCATTACCCCACCCGTTGTAACAACAGCGTTAGTTACGAATATTACTCAAACAACAGCCATTAGCGGGGGAACCGTTGTCTCGGACGGAGGAGCCACAGTAACAGCAAGAGGGGTTTGCTGGAGTACCACTCCAAACCCGACCACCGCAGGAAGTTATACCATAGATGGAACAGGAACGGGAACATTTGTGAGTTATATAACCGGGCTAACCGGAAGTACGCAGTACTATATCCGTGCATATGCGACCAATAGTGCAGGGACCTCTTATGGGAATGAGTTATCATTTACCACCTTGACGTTACCAATAGTATCAACTGCTGCTGTTACAAACATTGCCCAAACAACAGCCACCAGCGGGGGAACCGTTTCATCTGATGGCGGAGCCACAGTAACAGCAAGAGGGGTCTGTTGGAGCGCATCATCAAACCCTACGTTGGCCAACAGTTATACGATAGATGGAACAGGAACGGGAACATTTATTAGCAACCTTACTGGTCTGTCTGGAGGCACTCAATATTATGTTCGTGCTTATGCCACCAATAGTGTTGGAACATCTTATGGGAATGATCTTTCATTTACAACAATCAATCTACCGACTGTGACAACATCTGAAGTAACCAACTTATCAGAAACCATTGCTACAAGCGGAGGAACTATTTCAACCGATGGTGGAGCTACAGTGACTACTAGGGGGGTGTGTTGGAGTCAATCCCCAAATCCAACAACAGCAAACAGTCATACTGCTGACGGTAGTGGCACAGGGACATTTATAAGTAACATAAATGGATTAGCAGGATCTACACTGTACTATGTAAGGGCATATGCTATCAATAGTGTTGGAATTGCATATGGGAATGAAATAGCTTTTACATCCTTCCCTGTTTTTTCTTGTGGTTCATCCATTACAATCAATCATACCTCAGGATCAGTTTCACCTGTCAACAAAACGGTTACCTATAATACGGTTACTAATATCCCCGGTGAAACTTCAAAATGTTGGATTACCAGTAATCTCGGCGCCGACCATCAGGCAATAAGTAAAGATGATGCTACAGAAGCCTCAGCTGGTTGGTACTGGCAGTTTAACAGAAAACAAGGATATAAACATGATGGAACTGTAAGAACACCAAATACTAACTGGATATTATATATCGGGGAAAATTGTGATTGGTTGTTAGCAAATGATCCATGTGCTTTAGAATTGCAAAATGAGTGGCGAGTGCCAACGTACACTGAATGGAATAATGTTTTCATCAATGGGGCCTGGACTAATTGGAATGGGCCATGGAACTCAGGCCTTAAACTTCATGCAGCTGGTCTGCTTTCACAAAGTAATAATAATGCTGAATTAGTTTATAGAGGTATAAATGGTTTTTACTGGAGTAGCACACAATATTCAGAGATTAGCAGTTGGAGTTTGTTTTTCGGAAGCACAGGGAGTTGGATATCAGAAGGTGGAAAAAAACCGGGAAATACGCTGCGTTGTATAAAAAATGCCTCAAGTGCTTCAGCCCTTCCTGATGTCACAACTTCGCCTGTTACAAATATCACTTTGACTTTTGCCATAAGTGGAGGTAATGTATATTCCAATGGACCTGTCTTCGCAAGTGGCGTTTGTTGGAGCACAAACCCAAATCCAACAACAATTGACAATCACTCATCAGATGGTACTGGGATTGGCGAATTTGTCAGTAATCTAACAGGACTCACTCCTAATACAATGTATTATATAAGAGCTTACGCGACCAACAGCGTTGGAACGGATTATGGGAATGAAATATCATTTACAACATTACTTAATCCCATATTACCAATAGTCACAACGACAAACGTCTCAAACATTCAGCAAAATGCTGCAAACAGCGGTGGAGTAATTTCATCCGATGGAGGATCTGCTGTTATAACAAGGGGTGTTTGTTGGAGTGCTTCACCTATTCCTTCTATTACAGGAAATCATACAAGCGACGGATCTGGTTCTGGAACCTATATTAGTTATCTAAGTAATCTATCAGCGGGGACTTTGTATTACGTAAGGGCATATGCAACTAACATAATTGGTACATCTTACGGGAATGAATTATGGTTTATCGCAGTTTCTTGTGGTTCATCCATTACAATCAATCATACCTCTGGAACCGTTTCACCAGTTAACAAAACGGTTACCTATAATACGGTTACTAATGTCCCAGGTGAAACTTCAAAATGTTGGATTACCAGTAATCTTGGCGCCGACCATCAGGCAATAAGTAAAGATGATGCTACAGAAGCCTCAGCAGGCTGGTACTGGCAGTTTAACAGAAAACAAGGATATAAACATGATGGAATTGTAAGAACACCAAATACACAATGGATTTATCCTATATTTGAAAATTTTGATTGGCAGTCAGTCAATGATCCTTGTAACTTATTACTTGGAGATGGATGGCGGATTCCCAGTTCTACGGAATGGTTTAATGTGAAAGAGACTGGAGGATGGTACGATTGGAATGGGCCATGGAACTCAAGCCTTAAACTTCATGCAGCTGGTAGTTTAAATGATGTATTAGTTGATCGTGGAGTCTTTGGTAGCTATTGGAGTAAAACGCAGTACAGTATGGGCAGCAGCGCAATTCTGACGATCATGAGCTTCAATGTGGGCTTGTCGAGTTCTAGTAAGCATGGTGGTGCGACAATTCGTTGTATACGAGAATAACAGGAAAGGAAATTAGTATTCGAAAGGATATGGATTTTGAATTTGAATTTTGTCAATCCAATAGCCTCATTACTATTTATTCCGCTTACTCCCTGGCCAATTGAAAACATAATAATTGCAAGCATCGCCGAGATTAAGATGAATGGTTTCATTTTAGTTTTTTATTTTATCCAAAGTCTAAAACCGAATTGAAAGCCCCCCCTTTGTGAGGCTGGATGCTTACACCTAATTCAGAACAATTTGTGAATAAAATTATTGCCCTATGTCCCAAACTCTTAACGCCCCGATCAATAAGCAATGTGATAACAATATCTACCGGTTCATTGGTTCCGTATAAGATGCATTCTGCCCCAAAACTGGCAACACATTTAACCCTTTTGTGCCCCATGTATCCACTGGCGCCTGATTCAATGGCATGGCATTTGGCCGATTCAAAAAGTTTGATGTTTGGCGTTAAAATTTGCATCGGTTGGAGCATTTGTAATAACCGGTACAGGCTGCTTTCATAATAATCTGTTGAATTTTTCAGATCTTTGAGATAGGTATCCGCAAACAACTTCGGATTCATCCTTACGAGGTTCATATAATAATAAACTTTCTTTTCCTGATCTGTTAAGTATACCTCGTTCTTTGCTGTGTTGGCTGCAAGATATTTCTCATCATCCCAATCTGACATTTGACCGGGGACTGTATCGATTTTATTTTTTGCACTTTCCTTTGCAAGTAGTTCAGCATTAATTTGTATAGGGTTCACTTTTGCCGGCTTCCTTTTTTCATACAATGAAAATTCAATGATTGAATCGTTCACCGATTTGACTATCCTGGCCGATCTGAAATAATTCTTTAAAAAGGAAAGGCTTTGCTTTGCATACCTTTTTTCAGTATAATCTCCTGTATGCAGTTGAATGACACCATTTGTCCTAACTATATAAGCGTTCCTTTTATATTTCGCGGTGAAGTTTCGGGCTTGTTTTCGCATTCCTTCCAGCTCATCCGATTGTGATATCATGATCCGGTACTTGCTATTCAAGGATTCTTTGGGAAGACGATCGGCTATAGCCTGTATCGGCAATGCTTCATCCTGGCCATTTGCATTGGAAAGAAGAAAGCATGAAAAAGCAAGTAACATAAACGTTTTTAAGCATCTCATGGGGAGAAAAATTAGGTTTAAAATATGCTTTTAAACGTAGAGATACTTAATAATGAGATTTTTAGATTAACGAATCATTCGATTAGATGGTATTTTCTTTGAAAAAAATAACCGGTTGTCACTAAACCCTGTTCTTCAAGGTCTCGATATAGCCTATCAGCCGTAAGTTGAATAACTCAAATATATATTCTTTCTCCACTTTTTCGGTTTCCGAAAATTCTTCTTCTTCATATTCGTAAGAGTCACGTTTAGTTTTATCCATTAAAAGGTAACAATCAACCGCGGATTCTATGATTAAATGACTGTCGGCATTGAAAAAGCATGACATCTTATAATCAAAGAAAACCGGACTTATAGGTCCTATTTCAACTGTGAGAAGAATACCGTATTTAACACCCTCAAAACTTGCATAATGCCCCCCTTTATAAGGTTCTCTCTTAACCGTAGCTCTTATATTCTCAAATTCTTTAAGGTAGTTTATGTATTCGGTACAATATGAATACAAATTACTATTAAGGTATTCCAAACGATATACGTTGTTTTTTCCGAAATACTCTCCAATGTTCGATTTCCAGTCCTTATCCATACAAATTATCGATTTAATAAATAATTATTCGTTTAACTCCGGTCCTGCATACTTGACTGATTAAATCCCAGAATGCCTCTCCTGGTGCGGTTCCGAAATCAAACTGATACAACTCTCCTCCGCCTTTTTGCCTATAGGGCCCGTCAATCCGATGAACGACATTACAAAATGGATCAGGTTTTCCTGTCGGGTAAAACCAATTCCGGAACCACAGATCTATGATACCTTTTACCGTTTCAGCATTGGGATAAAACACAAAATTGCATACAAACCAGGGAAAAGGATTGATCTCAATTTCCGTGGCATTTATTGTTGCACTGTAAGGTGAAAAAACAGGAAAATCTTCTTCAACGAATTCACCGTCATCTGATGAAAGGACCGGCCAGCACATATATGGCTTTACGGGTTTATTGTCTCTGAATAAAACCATATCATGCCTGTACATTTTAGTCTTCTGAGCTTTATGAACCGGAACAATATCTTTAAATTTCACAGTGTTTCCGTTATCAATCAAATCACAATCAGTAACCAAACTCCATTGATGGGAAACATTATTTCTGTTATGGGCTTTCACACCAGCGATTTTGCGTTTTACAGCCTTATGCTCTTCGAGAAGCCGGTGAAGATAATGTTGCCGAACGGTTTCTGCAATTGTTTGTACCGTATTCATTTATTGCGTTTGAATCAGGATAATATTTGTTCAGATAGATTGTATTCCCACGTGGTTGCAGTGTGTATCATAAACTTGCAGGATATTACCGGTTTTAGCCAGAAACCCTGAATTGGTAATTCCACAAATCTGATAACCACCTGGCACAACGGTACTCCCCAACTGTCGCTGGTCAGCATCGGTGGTTATGATCAAATCGCCGTAACGCAGAAGTATGAACTTATTTGAGTATCCAAGCATCTCCCCACCGCCAATCGAAAGAGTTCCGACCTTGGTTCCGTTTTCATCCCATACTGCCAGTATGGAGTCGTATTGAATTACTGATCCTATCATATTCATTGTTGTTTTTACGTGATAACCATCATCATTATTTCTCCTGATGATGTGAATGATAAATGCAAAGCTAAAACATCATGTTGCGGAATATCCGTAGGTCATTAAGAAATCCTACCTTTCCGGAAATTCAAAAAACCGGTTCAGATTCATTTTCAATCAAATTATCCCCCTCCCCAATCTGCTTCAAATCGGGGATTGAAGTCCCTGCAATTCCTTTCACGGAGCCAATAAAGTGATTGGTGTTAAGCAGTACTTTTTCAAGCTGTTTTTCTCGCTCCTTCCATATTCGCTCCATGGCCCGCTTTTCGCGGTGGTAGCTCTCTTGTAGTCCAGTAAATCCTTCGATGATGGCGTTAACCTGGAGTTTGAATTCGCTGCTGGTAAGGTAGTCGTAAAGCATTTGCATTTTTTCGCCTTTGTTGGTCTGGGAGGCAAAGGCTTCTGATATTCTGATCAGGCTGTCACGTAAAACAATGGCCAGACCCCTGAATGCATTATAGGAGCACACCCAAACTCCGTTGATCTGTCCGATATCCTGGATTTCGTCAGGCAAGGCCTCCGTTACAATAACACATATATCGGCTTTAACAAGTCCCGCATCTGCCTTTATCTTATTTACCCATTCCTGGCTGAAGGTTTTGGTTCGCTTGCTTTCGTATGCAATCTTACCGCTATAATTCCCCATGCGGTTCATTACAGTATGAACAACATCGGCTCCCCGTATCCCTTTTCCGACTTCTTCTACCAGGTCGAACGGGAACATTTCATGGAGCAGTTCTTCAATCGCCAATTCTTGCACTTCTCCTTGCAACTGCATGGAGCCCTGCTCCGCTTTCCTTTTCATCTCTTCCATCTGTTCTTTCATGGAATTGATGACTTCCTCTTTCTCTTTCAACTTCAACTCGACCCTGTCACTCTCGCGTTTGCGGATCAGATTGGATTCTTCCTTTAGCCTCTCGGTCATCTTTTGCTCAAACTCAATTTCAATGTTCTGTTTCTGGTCTTCCAGTTCTCTTTTCAGCTTTTCATTCTCTATCTTGGCTTTCCTCAGATCTGTGAGCTGCTTCCTGTTCTCTGAATTCTCATCAGTCAGGGCTTTAAGCCTGGACTCATAAGCCTCCTCAAACTGCTTTTTAATCTCAGTGGATCTTCGCTCTCCTTCGACTTTAAGTTTTTCAGCCACCTGTAAATCAATTTCGGACTGAAGTTTTTTCAGATCAGATTCCTTTTTGACGAGTTGATCTTCTTTCGATTTATAATCTTCTTCAATCGCCGTGATCTTCTCATTAAGTTCCAGCCGGTATTTTTCCTCAACTTGCCGGGATATCACATCCTCAACAGCGAATTCGTGGCCGCATTTCGGGCAAGATATTTTAGTTGTTTTTTCCATTGATTGGATTTTAATTGAATTGAATTGATGAATCACACCGAATCAGTCTCATGTTTAAAAAATTCGTAAATCAACACCATGGCAAAGGTATCGAGCTCGCAATATCTCAGCAATCCATTGCCGATAAGGTCACGTTCCGATTTTGTTATTTGGGAGAATTGCATCTTCGCATAGGCCATCAATGCTGCGCCTCCATCTGCCAAAGTAGGTTCCGCCAGGAACTGTTCCATTTCTTCATCTTCAAACCCTTCAAATAACGGGGGCAACAGATCATAAGGGTTTGTAATGCATTGGTTATCCTTTGATATCCATATTTGGTCAGTGAAATTCAAACTCGGAATATTGATTGTTCCGTAAACCGGTTTTGAATATTTATCCTGAAGATATTTACTTCTGTTCAGGATTGCCGGAAGCACTTTTTTTATTGAATTCGAGCTGCCCATGTATGGATCATAATAAAACCGCTTGACCATTTCACACAGGTCGATCATATCACGGGGACCGTCCCATTTATCAGCTTTTTTCTTTGTCGAATGGGTAATAGATCGTATAAAACGGCATAATTCATCACGGTCGGGGATTACGGTAGGATCCGTCTGCATGAGTTGATCATGAATAGCGTTCAGGTAATTATTTTCATGATGGGAATACCTGAAAATCGAACCCTCATCATTTTCCAGTTCTTTTTTCAAAGACCTGATAAAGTCAAAGTTCGGAAACTTACCCTGCTCGGCATTAAGAAATTGCCCGGCATGGATGATCTTCCCTTGAGCATCCACAGTATGATGAGAAAACTGAAAAGCGATCCCTTCATATGGTTTCATCCCCTTATAAAAAGGAATCGCAACAGCGCTGGTTTCAAAATCTATGAAATGCAGTGGGAATTTCCACAAATTCATCTCTTCCTTCAGATCATCTGCAAGGAGGACCATTTCATTATCTCCTGTTACTGCCTTCTGAATCTGATATTGCTGCCTTTCTACATGACTCATTCCGCTTGCATGCGGATTGCTTTTACCCAAATCGCCTGGACTCATCTCGTCCATAAAATATTTTCCTTCTGAGATCAGCTTTTCTTTTTTCCTGTAATCCCAAACGTCAAGCAGCAGCGGCCGTTCAAAATCACGATCTTTAAAACAGGCTACTTTTTTCCAGCATTCCCTGAACCCATCCTTCTTCCCTGAAATGCGTTCCTCCCCATTACATTGAAACTCGCAACCCCTGCATCTCGCGCCCAAGGGAGTAACAACCCGGATATCCTTTAAATAATTATCCGAAAGAAAATCAACATATTCCTGAAATGCCATCCCTAAAAGTCCGGCCCTTTCTGTCCCATCAAATATTTTATCGACCAAGCCATCGACATTGATCTTTCTAAGTACCCAGTTTCCCAGAGCTTTCTCTGAGACATTTCCCGAAACCTTTATCTCTGGGGAGCCGTTTATGCCTTTTTTAACCAGGAAACGTTGATTCAGTCCATCTACGGAAGCCACAGCATTTTTATCAGCCAGCATCAACCAGGCTTGAATATTAAAACCAGGGTAAGCTTTCACAAGCAAATGCTTCTGGAAGGCGATATCATATAAAAACGGAAGCCATTTAGGTTCAATACCCCCTTTTGCATTTAAAAAATCTGATTCTACCTTGCCCACGAAAGACTTCGCCTTTACCTCGATAAGATTGATGGCATTTCCATTTTTAACCAAAACATCAGTTCGTATGAATAGGTTTTCATGGCGAAATGCAGCCTCGTAAAGAATGACTTTTTCACGTTCCAGAAATTCATCGGTGAGCTTTAAAGGCTGATCATATCCTCTGTCACCAATAAGAATTCCTCCCGGGTGATATCGCCTTGCCAACTCGCCAACCTGGAACCCGCCCTCCGCAAGAGATGCAAGAAATGGATCATCGTTTTTCTGATTCGGATATTCAGGCTTGCCCGTGTAAAACAACTTGGTTTCGCATTCAAGGGCAAGCTTTAACCTGGATTTGGTAAGGTATCTGTTCATGACCTATACAATTTTCAAGTGTTAGACATCATTTTTATTTCTCTGGATACTTTGAACCATAAATGCAAAGCTAAAACATCATGTTGCGGAAAAACCGCAGATTGTTAATTATTCTAATCCTTCCTTCGTTTTCTAAAAATCAAATACACGATTACTATAATAATAGTCCAGAAAAACACAACACATTTAAACGGAGCTGTTCCATTTATAAGATGAGGCAGAACTTCAAGAAAACGATTCAGCATTGGGGTGGTGGTCAATTAATGAGTTGGGTGAGTTAAAGCAAAAATAGTTCATGATGTTGCGGAAAAATCGCAGATACTGCAGGATATTGAACAACTTGATACAAACTTAATTCTTGAGAGATGTTTCCCAAAAATGATTTATCACAAAGGATTTTCCCATTCACCCTTGTGATTCAGGAAACCGTTTTTACCGTCAATGCAGGCAAAAGCAAGGTTATTGTCCTTGTTAAAATTTAAAATGTAATCGAATTCCGGTCGAATGATCCATTGGTCATGAGTATCAACAATGCCCCATTTTTTATTTATTTTCACTCTTGCATAGTTGTTGGGACGATCATATTCGATATCATCATACAAAGGCATCAGGATATATTCACCTTTTTCATCAACCAAACCCTTTTTACCATTTATCGTAACAACAAAGATTTCATTCATAATGCTATTTAGTTCCCTTAGGTCGGACAAATGATTTACATCTTCAAAAATGGGTTTTACAATCCACTCCCCCTCTCGATTGATAATACCCCATTTGCCATTTAATCTGGCCTTTATGGTATCACTATTTAAAAACAGATCAACAAAATCAAATACCGGTTCAATGATCCATTCTGCCAGCCGGTTGACATAGCCCCATTTATCATCAATTGCAGCCCGCAAATATCCCTTTGAGTCGAAACTATTATCAATCCAGTCAAATACAGGTTGGAAAATCCATTTCCCATACCGGTCAATGAATCCCCAGTTCTCACTCATTGAAGCTCTTGCTTGCCCGGCATCATCATCGTGAAAATGATCTGCCCAATCAAACACCGGCTGTACAATCCATTTTCCTTTGGAGTTTATAAATCCAATTTTTTGATCAAGGACAGCGCGGGCATACCCTTTTGAATCGAAATATTCGTCAACCAAGTCAAACTTGGGCTGGATCACCCATTGGCCTTTCCGGTCGATAAAACCCCATTTGTCGTCTATTAAGGCACGGGAGAGATCATTTGTAAATTCACCCAAATCATCAAACAAGGGACTGATAATCCATTCCCCTTGATTATTAACAAACCCCCATTTGTCATCAAGCCTGGCCCGCGAATAATCGGCATCGTCAAATTCCGCCAACTGCAATTGCTGAATATCAGTAAAGGCATATGAAGCTGGTATGTCCCATTCACCCAAATAATTAACCAAACCCCATCTTTCTGTTACACCTGACTGTGCAAAACAATTCTGGAATGGTTGAAATTCATTATCAATCAAAGGTTGCAATACCCATTTGCCTTTTTTGTCAATAATTCCCCATTTTTTATCTAACATGGCAAAATAAAGCCAGTCATTATTTAACTTTGTAAGATCATCAAAGGATGGTTGGACCAACCATTCACCTTGTAAATCTATGATTCCCCACTTCTCATTTTGTTTGGCAACAATGCAGCCCGCCCTAATGCCGGCTTCGTACCGGAATCTCCCAGACTTGTTTTCACCCAAAGCATTCCACCAATTATTGTCAAAATCACTGAACTCAAAACCTTTGATTGCATCAAACTCGGGTTGGATAATCCATTCACTCTGTTTATCGACAATTCCCCACCGGCCGTTAAATTTTACAAGCGCTATGTTATCATAAAAGTCATCATTAATTACATCTTCGAATAAGGGATTAAAAATCCATTCACTTTTATAGTTAATAACACCCCACTTGCCCTTGTATTTGGCTTTTATGTTTTTATCACATTCTGGCCATGAAGATTTAGCTTTTCCATCATCGCCTGGTTCTGGATTCCATCCAGAAAACGCTTCAAAAAATGTAGGAAAACAGATTTGAGTGCCTGTAGATTCAATAGAAAAGTTCTTATTGTTATGTTCAAAATCACAATGATCTTTTCCTTCGCAAAAATAGCGGATTGTCTGACTGACCGCTGTTTCACCTTGTCGGTTGATAATATGCCATTTCCTTTTTTTCACAACCCTTGAAAGTCCGTATTTGTCGAATGGATCTGCCTTATCAAATTCAGGCTGAATTAACCAATTACCAATCTGGTTGATGAAACCCCATTTTTCATTCTGCTTAGCCGGGCAAAAACCATCGGAATCAAAACCATCACCCACATCATCAAAGACAGGTTTAATCATCCAATTGCCCATGTTGTCTTTAAATCCAAGTTTGGTCACGGTCCCAATTGTTTCTTCTGATTTAAATAATTTTCCTGTTTCCAACTTTTCGGTTTAACATTGTTTGATGAATCCCTAAAGGCTTTCGTTATTCCGGGAAGCCTGTAATTATAGCCAAATTTTTATAGGTAGGAAAGTCTGATGGGAAATCCTTTTCGCTGAACTTTTCATTAGTGCTTAACTGCGATATTTCAAAATAATCTCCGGGGTTCAGTTCATTTCCAAAAGTCGGAATAACCAATATCCACCTATAGTTACCTTCAATCTCGCCGTGATAAAGAACCATCCTTTTCAGATCAAGTGTCTTCCAATCGATATCGTAAGTCAAGTTGATTGTATCCTCGGCCAACCGGATTACAATTCCAAATATTTTATTGCACTGAATTATAAAAGGAATATCTGTGCTTAATTTTGACACCATTACTATTCCTTTTACAGATATTTCAAAGGTTGTGTGAACTGAATGTCTGATCATTTGATGAATGGGTTAAAAACAAATGTGATTTGACTTGCAATTAAACGAATCGCAATATTTTAGGCTACCATTAATTTTAGTATATCGAGAATTTCTTTGTTGTTATTGATGTCTGTATAGTAATTAAGGAATGAATCATTCAAAGTACAATGAAGATATAAACCCAAATCCTGGTTTTGTCCAATCTGAGTCAAAACGATTATATAAACTTTATGATCCATAAAGTCCTTCATTAATTCGCGATCCAGCCCGGGATATATCTTTATAATTTTATCCAAATTTGCTTTGTAAACAGTTGCATTAAGCAAAAGTTCTCCAACCTTGTCCCACCCGACTGCCATCAATCCATCCTTCCCATTCCATGCTGCCCCACGAGCAAAAATGATTGCTAACTTTTTATGAGAATCTTTAGAATTTAAATTGGTCGAGTATTCACTTTTAAGTGAGGCTTTGATGACCTGGTTGAAAAAGTTATCATATAAGTACGGTAAAATCTCGAGAAAAATAATGGCCCCAAAAGTTGTTGAATGAAATGGAATCAAATCCCGGATAAACAATTTATTTTTAAACGTCTGATTAAGCAAGTAATTTAATTCTTTATTTATTTTTGAATACCAAGTATTTGTCCTTTTATTTGGGAATTTAGGAGTTACTGCAATTCCCTGATAGTTTGTGCTATAAACAGTGGATCCATAAATTAAGCGCTTAAATTCAGATGTGAGCCCTTTGTTTTCCTCATCTGAACTCCCGGGATTATGAGTCAATAATACAGTACTGCATTGACCTGGATCTCCATAATATGGTTCAGGTAAAAGTTCAAGGTTTAAAACCTTATCGGCCTTACCACGATCATTGTACTTATCTATAAGACCTCTAATGGTTTCATGAAAGTCAGTTTTTTCAACTTTTCTTTTTTCTTTAATCGGATTTTCATATGATGCAAACAACTCATCGACTTGTGTTGAAAGAGATTTTATCATGGTATGTTATTTTGGAGATTAATTAAAAGTTATTAACTTATTCTTTATTAAGTGTTTAAATTTTGATTTGGAGAGTTTGAAACATTAATGATGAGTTTAAACTGACATCTTTTAATCATTGGTATAATACAAAAAGTTGCCACTAAAATTGTAGTACCTTATTACACTGCCTTCCTTAACCAGAATAGCTGATTTGGTTACATTTTTCACATAACAGCCTGAACATAGAGAAACATAACTGCCTGTATTATTTCCATTTGCATCATATATCCTTGCAATAGTACCCTCGTTGACTACAATATTATCTGAATTATACCCCGCCAGGTCGCAAGAGGAACAAAGAGATACATATAATCCAGTATTATTGCCCTTTTCATCATAGATTCTCAGCAGAGTCCCGTCTTTCTTAACTTCTCCGATCTGGGCATTAACGGAGGCAAACGAAAGCAGCAGCGTTGCTAGTAAACAGATTGGTTTCATATTTGTTTAGAATTTTTACGGTTTATGTTGATTTGAATGTTATTCTACTATGTTTCAATCATCTTTAACTTTGGATGAGTCTTCAACCATCCTCTTAAGAACCGCACACTTTTCATATTCCTCCTTCTGCTGGTAGTAATCGATCATTGTCGAAATGGCCTCCTTCTGTTTATTTGTCATATTGGATCCATCAAGAAACGGACTGTTCACTCCTGACAGTGCTTCGTAAAGTTTTTCTATGAAGGGATCCATATTGTAATGTTCACGAAGTTTCAACAACTCCAACATAATTTCATGAAATTTAAGTGGATTCACCATATATCCTTTAGATAATCAACTAATTTTCGTAAGCGAACATCCCAACTATCTGTTGTGGAAATGGTTGGATTGATTCTTTCAAAAAATCATTCCCGGATTTTTGTCCCAAGAGTCTAGAAGTTTTCCACCACATTCACAACCTTTGATTTTGCACTTTCGACAAACGACTTTCTTTTTATTACAGTTATTACATTCGACATTTGTTGATTGCAACGTTTCAGAAGTGCCAAATTCAGCACCACATTCTTCACATTTACCTCTTTGTACTACTAAAAAACTACTAAGAAATTGTGGCATATTATGGGTGGTTTTAAATTTATTTCAAAAATGACTGATCTCTGATACTGACCCGCTTATCGCCAAAATCAAGTACCATTTTATTGATAAAAAAATAAAGCACTGAGTTAACCAACGTATTTTGCAGGCAAACCTGGTACCAGGTTTTTTTGTTAGGACTTTTTTTTATTGATATGACTGCACCCGAATTCTCTCCACCTGATTCCATATGCAACCCTTTTATGGCCTTTCTTTTCCACTCCTCAATCTCTTGATCATTCCCGAATGCGACACTGAACTCAACATCCTCCTTCCTGCCGGCTTCCCAGAGGTCCTCCTCCAGCCATGCCGGTTTCACATCACGGATGTTATCCCGGCCAAATGACCGGATTACGCGAACCAGTTCAGGGCCTATGTAGATCTTTTCAAGGATTACCTTCATCCATTCTCCATCTTTATGGACTGTTTGATGGTTTTTCACAATGGGAACCGTGAATATGTAATCAATGTTATTGTATAGGTTTCCATTCTTTACATTGAAGATGACAGTCAACGGAGAACCTATTCGGGTTATGCCTACACAGCCATTCCAGTATTGCCCGGGATCAAAAGGTTCGCGGTTAAATTCTCTTTCCTTGTCAATTTTAAGGTTACCGGTAATCCGGTTTACAGGGATTGACCTGAAATCATCGTCACCGGAGCATTTGCCAACCAAATACCACTGTCCCCTGGATTCCTTCAGCACATAGGGCATAAAGTCTTTCAACCGGATGATCTCCGATTGCCGTTCGGAATAATAATGTCCCAGATATTGAATGAAGGTGATGTATTGCCTGTTGTATATGATATCGTATAGGTCCTTAATGCGATCCCTTAGTTGAATATCCTTTACAAAAGGGGTTTCGAAATCTACAATAGTAAATATATCTTTCTGTCCATTTCCGACAGCAAATTCCCCTCTTGACTTTCTATCCAATATTTCAAGCAACTCCGAATAAGGCAGCTCCCTGTATTTTTCAAATGAAGCTTTCCACCGGAGCAACTCCTGGTAATCTTTTGGCGTAAAGTTATTCTCCTCAAAAGGATCCGCACCCAGGTTCCTTTTCAGCTTATAGGTTAATTTCTGACCATCCTTTACACACTCAATCACATCTTCTTTTACCAGCTCTTTAAGTCGGTCGATCAGGATGGTTGGAGTTGCATTTGGATCTCCACCCGGAAAGAATGGATTTTCTTGCTGGTTGCTTCTGGTGAGGATCCTACTATAAGTATCGCATTTCACCATTTCAACTATAATTTCCCTGCGCTTAAAAGGCTTGGAGGGATTGTCACTGAATAATTTCACCAGAGCATAACGCTGCCGGGCTGTTTTATCCAGGATGATGTCGGTTACTTTCATTGAATGAGTTGAATTATTCGATTTATAGGACGGATTGCTTATCCAACCTTTTGATCCTGCCCCAAAAGAAAACATTAAAGATAGAAAATTAAAATGTAGTTTCTAAAAAACGGAAGTTGTACAAATCTTCAATTTATTAAACTCCTTGCGAGATAACAACTCGACCAACCATCTGAATCTGTCCACCTTTCCTTCGGAAACCGTGGACTTCTTTAGATTCTTTGAAAACTCTTCCCTTAAATTATTTGTGGAACAGACACAGTCAACCGGTCGTTTCTTATCGAGGGCCTCTCCGTAAATAATTACAGACCCTCTCCATTTTGGAATGGAGGTCATGATTTCATTGAATAACATTTTGGTTTTTCTTTCGCTGTACTCGTAAGAATATTGTTTTCCGGTTGTAGTGGAATTATAATTTTTTTCCTTTTTTAGTGTAAAAATCAATCCGTTATCATAATTTATTCTGATTTTCGGGCCGGTTTTTTCCATGGGTTTTTGGTTTAATGTTGGATTAAAAATTTGCATAATAATAATATGGAGTGCAAATCTAAATCCAAATGTTGCGGAATTTCCGCAGTATACACCAAACACTCACCAACCAATATGGCAAGCAGCAAAATCGACTACCATGTAAAATCCAGAAGCATTGACCGCTTACGACCAGATTACATAAACCACACTTAAGCATTGTTTTGTTAACCGGTTGAAGCAGTCAATCAAAATCAGCGCAACCTGGTCACAGTCTCAGCATATTTCAGCTGCATATTTAATGTTCATGCTTTTTTGATGGGCTGTTAGAGCATGAACCAAATGAGGATGCCCCACAATAACAACACTTTCCAAACCCAGATTCATGTTTATGCTTTTTCGAAGGACTATTGGAACAAGACCCGTATGAATTTGCTCCACAATAAACACATTTGTTCCCAATTCCAGAATGTTCATGTTTCCCATGGGGACTTTTGGAACATGAACGCTGAATTCAAGTCACAAATGCAACTTTTGGATTAGTCAAATGTATTGATAAAAACTCACATGGTGATAAAAAACCTAATTTTTTTCTTGGTCGGTTGTTTAGTATGTCCTGAAC
>Ga0194062_1000191_pt1 | contig 25879 bp, 34 predicted proteins | sample SepL2225m_MetaG_FD_155481 | JGI IMG/M metagenome (GOLD analysis project Ga0194062, IMG submission 155481) | Anoxic zone freshwater microbial communities from boreal shield lake in IISD Experimental Lakes Area, Ontario, Canada - Sep2016-L224-25m | ecosystem: Environmental > Aquatic > Freshwater >... | reverse complement strand
TCTCACCCCAGCCAGGATCACCCCATGTCTCCGCCCCCCTCCGCCACCTACCAGCGGCTGCGCCAGTACATCGCCAAGCGCATGCGCATGAGCCACATCTACCAGCCCCTGATGCTGCTGGAACTGCTCGGCCGCCGCAGCCCCGCCCCAGCGCAGGATGTGGCCCGCAGGATCCTGGGCGAGGACGTGACCCAGATCGACTACTACACCGAACGGGTGAAGCGCATGGTGGGCAAGGTGCTCACCGGCAACGGCATCACCGCCTACGGCAACGGCGCCTACAGCCTGATCGGCGGCGACGAACTGAGCGATGGCGAGCGCGATGAGCTGCAGCAGCTGTGCCGCCAGCGCCTCGACGCCTTCCGCGAACAGCGCGGCGAAGAGGTGTTTGCCCACCGCTCGCGAAACCGCACCCCGATCAGCAGCTCGGTGAAATACAGGGTGCTCACTCGCGCCCGGGGCCGCTGCGAGTGCTGCGGTGCGCACGAGCACCAGCGCGCCCTGGAGGTGGACCACATCATCCCCAGAAACCAGGGCGGCTCCGACGACCTCAGCAACCTGCAGGCCCTCTGCTTCCGCTGCAACGCCGCCAAGCGCGACACCGATACCACCGACTTCCGCGGATTGCAGGCCAGCTACGCCAGCCGCGAGGCGGGCTGTGTGTTCTGCGCGCTGGAGGTCAGCGGCCGGGTGCTGCTGGAGAACGAACTGGCGCTGTGCATCGCCGATGCCGATCCGGTGACGACTGGGCACAGCCTGGTGATCCCGCGGCGGCATGGTGCCGATGGGTTGGCGTTGCACCAGCCGGAATGGAACGCGGTGGTGGAGCTGCTGAAGCTGCGGCGGGAGATGCTGAGTGACCAGGACGCGGCGATCAGCGGCTGGAATGTGGGGTTGAATTCAGGTGAGGCGGCGGGGCAGACAGTGTTTCATGCGCATTGGCATTTGATTCCACGGCGGGAGGGTGATTGCGAGGAACCGCGGGGTGGGGTGCGGGGGGTGATCCCGGCGCATCAGTCCTACTAAGGACAACCCCCACAACCTCAGCTACAACAATACAAACTCTCGGCCCAGTTCCTTGTCCTCCTACTGGTGGGTCAACCACAAACAGACCTACCGCCAGGAGACGGACGGTGGCTACATCTGGTCGCCAAAGGCGAACGCCAACGGTGCCCGCAATGTGAGCTACGACAACCTCACCCGCTGCCAGCGGGGGGATGGGGTGTTCAGCTATGCGAATGGGCGCATCAGCCAGATCGGCCTGGTGGAAACGGGGGCGGTCACGGCGCCAAAACCGCCGGAGTTCGGCACGGCCGGGGACAACTGGAGCCAGGAGGGCTGGCTGGTGCGGGTGAACTGGCAGCCGCTACGCCAGGCCCTGGTGCCGCAGGCGTTCTTTGAATTGCTGCAGCCCTTACTGCCGGAACGCCACAGCCCGATCAGCACCAGCACGGGCCGAGGCAATCAGGGGGTGTACCTGGCAGGTCTGAGCGAAACCCTTGGCCTGATGCTGCTGAAGCTGATCGAAGACCACGCCGACCCCGCGGTGCGCGTGCACCTGGTGGTGCTGGCGGAAGAGGGCGCCTACACCGCCGCCCTGCTCGATGACATGCAGCGGCTGCGGGAGGTGCCCAGTAGCACCGAGCGCGATGCGCTCACCAAGGCGCGGCTGGGGCAGGGCCTGTTTCGTCATCGGGTGGCGGAGCTGGAGCCGGCCTGCCGGGTGACGGGGCTGGAGCGGCAACAGTTCCTGGTGGCGAGCCACATCAAGCCCTGGCGCGACTGCGACAACAATGAGCGGCTAAGCGGTGCCAACGGCCTGCTGCTCTCCCCCCATGTGGACAAGCTGTTCGACCGACACTGGATCAGCTTTGATGCCGGCGGTGAGCTGATCTGTGAACACGAGGCCGCCCGCGAGGCGCTGCGCTGTTGGGGGATCGATGGCGCGAATCTGATCCGGCCATTCAGCCGTGACCAGGAGCAGTTTCTCAGGGCCCATCGGGAAGCACTGAGGTGCTGAGCTACGCAGAATCACCAGGAAGGAAGCGCTGGATGAACACCGCCATCGGCATGGGCCCGCAGCGGGGATTCCAGCTATCGCCGCCGGGGATCCGTCTCCAGCACTGCACCTGTAGGTGGGGGTCTGCGTCGGAGACGAGCTGCACCCCGTAGCGGTACTCAGCATCGGCGGCCTGCTCTGGGCTCTGGATTGGCTCCGCATTGGGCTGCGTGCTCAGGAAGGCCCCAAGGAAGGAGTCCGGTTCAGGGGCTTCGCGTAAGGCCTCCGCAAAGCGCCAGGCGGCGCCGGTGGGGTAGCCGTCGTGGTGGAGATAGAGATGGCGCACCGGTGTTTCGGGAAAACCGGTGAAGGAGTAGACGGAGCGGGTGGCCAAGGAGAGAGTGCGTTGTCTTCTGCCGGTGCCACCCGGTGTCACAACGGCTGGCGCCGCGCTGGCCTACACCCACTGGTTGCACAACAGCTCTGCCTGTGCGAGCACCGTTTTCACCGCCTCCTCCTGAAGATCGGGCGGGTAGCCGTGTTTGCTGAGGATGCGTTTCACCATCACACGGATGCGAGCACGGGCGCTTTCGCGCAAGGTCCAATCGATGGACACGCTCTTTTTCACCTGGGTGATCAGCTCGGCGGCAATCAGCTTGAGTTTCTCATCGCCCATGGCCTGCACGGCACTGTCGTTGGCGGCCAGGGCATCGTAGAAGGCGATCTCGTCATCGTTCAGGCCGAGGGATTCACCGCGCTTTGTGGCAGCATCGAGTTCCTTGGCCAGTTTGATCAGCTCTTCGATCACCTCGGCCGTGGTGATGGCTCGGTTGTGGTAGGCATTGAGAGCCTTCTTGAGCTTTTCAGAAAACATTTTGCTCTGTACAAGATTGCTCTTAGAGCGCACTCTGAGCTCGTCTCTCAGCAACTTTTCAAGCAGCTCGGCAGCCACGTTTTTGTGCTTGAGGCCGCGTACCTCGGCAAGGAACTGATCACTGAGAATCGAGATATCGGGCTTGGGCAAGCCGGCGGCGGTGAACACATCGATGACCTGGCCATCGGTGGTGATGGCCTTGCTCACCAACTGGCGAATGGCGGCATCAATCTGCTCGGGCGTCTTGCTGGTGCTGGAGATTTGCTTGAAGAGAGCGGCCTGCAGCGCCTGGAAGAAGCTCACGTCGTCGCGGATCGCGGTGGCCTCGTCGCTGGCGGCGCAAAGGGCGAAGGCGCGGGAGAGGGAGGTCACCACCTGAAGCCAGCGTTGCTTGCCGTTCTCCTGCTGGAGGATGTGCTCCTGTCCGGCGGGAAGTAGCTGCAGGCGCTGGGTGGGGGTGCCGGAGGTCCAGGTCGACCAGTCAAAACCGTGCAGGAGATCGCAGGCGATGCCGTGCTTTTCAAGCATCACGGCGATGGCCTGGACGGTGTCGAGGGTGGGTTCGCCCTTGCCACCGCCTTCCGTGTAGTCGCCAAGAGCGCGCTTGAGCTGATCGGCAAGGCCGAGGTAATCGACCACCAGGCCGCCGGGCTTATCACGGAAGACACGGTTGACGCGGGCGATGGCCTGCATCAAGCCATGACCCCGCATCGGCTTGTCGGCGTACATGGTGTGCAGACAGGGCGCATCGAAGCCGGTGAGCCACATATCCCGCACGATCACGATCTTGAAGGGATCGGCGGGAACCTTGAAGCGGTTGGCCAGTTTGCGTCGCGCATCCTTGCTGCGGATGTGGGGCTGCCAGTCAGGGCCATCGTCGGCGCTGCCGGTCATCACCACCTTGAGGATGTCTTGCGCCCACTCGGGCCGCAGCTGGATCAGGGTGTTGTAGAGGTCGACGCAGATGCGGCGGCTCATGCAGACGATCATCGCCTTGCCGTCCATCACTTCGAGGCGTTTTTCAAAGTGCGCCACCAGGTCGGCGGCCACAAGCTTGATGCGCTTGGGATCGCCCACCAGCGCTTCGAGGGCAGCCCACTTGGTTTTCAGCTTTTCCTTGCTGGTTTGCTCCTCGCCTTCGGTGATCTCCTCAAACTCTTCATCAAGCTTGGGCAGCTCGGCGGCATTGAGAGAAAGTTTGGCGATGCGGCTCTCGTAGTAGATCGGCACGGTGGCCTGATCGGCCACGGCGCGCTGAATGTCGTAAATGGAGATGTACTCACCGAACACGGCCCGGGTGTTGGCGTCGACTTGTTCGATCGGCGTGCCGGTGAAGCCGATGAAGGAGGCATTGGGGAGGGCATCGCGCAGGTTGCTGGCGAAGCCGTAGGTCATCACTCCGGACTTTTCATTCACCTTGCCGCCGAAGCCGTACTGGCTGCGGTGCGCTTCATCGGCGATCACCACGATGTTCTGCCGGGCGCTCAGCTCGGGCATCGCTTCGCCCTTTTCCGGCATGAACTTCTGGATGGTGGTGAACACCACGCCGCCACTGGCCCGGTTCAGCAGTTCGCGCAAGTGTTCGCGATTGGCTGCCTGCACAGGTGTTTGACCGAGGAGATCGGCGCAACGCTGGAACTGACCGAACAGCTGGTCGTCGAGATCGTTGCGATCGGTGAGCACCACCAGGGTGGGGTTCTGCATCGCCGGATGGCGCACGATGCGGGCGGCATAGAAGAGCATCGAGAAGCTCTTGCCGCTGCCCTGGGTGTGCCACACCACCCCGGCGCGGCGGTCGCCTGGCTGGCCGCCCTGGCTACGGACAGCAGGGCCCAGGCCACTGGCGCGGATCGTTTCCTGCACCGCGGCATTCACGGCATAGAACTGGTGATAGCTGGCGATGATCTTGTGCAGGTCGCCCGCGTCCGGGTCTTCCTCGAAGACGATGAAGTGCTGCAGCAGATCGAGAAGGCGCTCCCGGTCGAAGACGCCGCGGATCAGGGTTTCCAGCTCCAGCTCGGTGGCGGGGGCATCAACCTCACCATCAATGGTGCGCCACAGCTTGAACCACTCCTGGTTGGCGGTGATCGAGCCGATGCGGGCCTGCAGCCCATCGCTCACCACCAGGGCGGCGTTGTACTGGAGGAGCGAGGGAATCTCGGCTTTGTAAGTCTGCAGCTGGGCGTAGGCGCTCCAGATGGTGGCGCCTTCAGATGCGGCGTTCTTGAGCTCGATCAGGCCCAAGGGCAGCCCATTGAGGAACACCAACAGATCGGGACGGCGGTTGTGCTGTCCGTCGCTCACGGAGAACTGGTTCACCACCAGCCAGTCGTTGGCGGCAACGGCTGTGAAGTCGACCAGCCGCACATGGTCGCCGGCGATGCTGCCATCGGGGCGGGGGTATTCCACCGGCACACCCTCCCGCAACAGGCGGTGAAAGACGCGGTTGGTCTGCATCAATGAAGGCGTAGCCAGACGCAACAGCTTCCGTAGGGCCTCTTCCCGCGCGTCGTCAGGGATGGCCGGGTTGAGCTGGCGGATGGCCTGGCGCATCCGGCCCACCAACACCACATCACTGAACGTCTCCCGTTCCGCCGTCGGTTCACCGGGGGCCAGCTGGGGGCCGGTGAGAACGGCATAGCCCAGCTCCTGGAACCAGCCGAGAGCCGCTTCTTCGACGATGGATTCGTTGAGGGTCATGGTTTCGGCGGCTTGGGCTGCTTCGGCCTCGGTAAATTTTTCAAATCTTTGGCTGCTTTCTCAAACTCCAAATCGATACTCTGAGGCTGGGCATCGAGCAGCGCTCGATAGTGGCCATACTCCAGCTCAGCCTTTCTCTTGGCAGACTCAGCAGAAACACTTCCAGCATGATCCAGTAGATCACGTCCGGAAATGGTCAGAAACTCATCCAACTTCATGATCCAGCCTTGCATCGTCATCGGCTTGCGCTCCAGCGCCTGAAGCTCCGCGTATTCAATATAGAGGCTCACGATACGGTTCAAGATTTGAAGTTCATCTTCTGAGAGGTAGTTCTTGGCTACAGACACGTCACCTTTTCGAACGATGCCGCCTGGTCGTGTGGTCTGAAGCCCCATGAACGGCTTCGTGGAATCCACCCGCTCAGCGATTACTTCAGCCGCCGTATGGCCATGGGCTGCCCAATGCATCTTGTTTTGCACAGTGGCGAAGAACAACTGGGTCGTTTCCGCATCCGGCGTGTAATCCACACTCGTTGCGTAGATATCTAGCACCTTTTGATAAAAACGCCGTTCCGAAGAGCGGATATCGCGGATGCGATCGAGAAGCTCATCGAAATAGTCTCTTTGTCCCTTGCCAGGGGGATTCTTCAGCCGCTCGTCGTCAAGGGTGAAGCCCTTCACCAGAAACTCGTTCAAGCAGCCAATGGCCCACTGGCGGAACTGAGTGCCTCGATGGCTGCGCACGCGAAAACCGACGGCCAAAACCGCTTCAAGCCGATAATGGCGAAGCTTGCGCGAGACCTCGCGCCCGCCCTCCAAGCGAACTTGTAAGTAGTCCTTACAAGTTGCCGATTCGACAAGCTCAGCCTCGGCAAAAATGCTCTTCAAATGAAGGGTCACGTTCTGGGGAGTTGTTTCAAACAGCTCGGCCATCTGGGCCTGGGTTAACCACAGGGTTTCATCTTCTAATCGGCATTGGATGCGCGTGCGGCCATCTTCCGTTTGGTAGAGGATGATTTCGGAATCGGGCAAGGCCTGGTCGCTCATTGGTTCATCCAGCAAATGGATTGAACTGTTGAAGGTTGTGCAACGGTTGTTTGAGGAGCCTTGGAACTGGCCGGGTTGATCTGGGGGAAGGCTTCGCACAGCAGAGAAACCATCAGCACATCGCTGAAGAATTCCCGCTCTGCTACCGAACCCCCGGAAGCCAGCTGGGTGACGGAGAGCACCGCACAGCCCAGCTGCTTTAACCAGCCAAGATAGGCCGTTTCGGCGACTAACTGTGTGAGGTTCTCAGACATGGCTACAGCTTACCGAGGTCGTCCATAAGAGCGACAAGCAACGCCTCAACATCGGTACTGTGATCGCCGTCATACCAGATAGGGAATATGTTTCGCTCCGTCAGAAAGTGTTCCCGCTCCACGATATTTTCCTCGCCAGGGCTGCTAAGCAGTGCAAAGTGACGCGGCATATTCCGATCAGCGTCTGCGATCTCCTTCAGCAGAACCATCGTCCTATCCTGATTCAAACTGCATCCGAGAAAAAAGAGCCCGCCACGCCGAAAGATTAGCGACAACTCTTCGCGACCATTGCTCTCCGGTTGATAGAACTCATCGTATTCTGCCTTGAGGAGCACACGCCCTTGCGATACGTCGTGTTTTCCGTGGAGCTTTAGCAGGCAGCGAGTACCATTGAGGTGCTTCCGCCGAAACTCGGACACAGCGGTGCCGTAGAGGATCTCTTGGAAAGCCTTGTCCATAGATTTATAAACTTTTTCAAGAATTGGATCGAAGTTTGTTGTGATAACGATGGACTCGAAAAGAAATGGCAACAGCCGCACCGCTCCATCGATCGACTGAGTGGGCTGGATGGTGAAGTTGCTCTCAAAACACTCGTTGAAGAGCCGAGGAGGCATGCCGACAAGAATCCGGCTGGCGGCCCCCTCGTACTCACCAGCAGCGAGAAATGCCTCAAGTTCTGCAACAGTCAAACCTCTGGCGCGTGCGCAGGTCTCGCGGAGAAATGCCCCCCAAGTCAGCATCCCTGTCGGGACGGACATCCCTGATCCAACGAACGGGATGGCGCCTCCGCTTTTGATCATGGTCTTGAGTTCAGCAAATCGTGTGTTATTTGAACCAAATTCAAGGATTTCATTGGCTCGCTCTCGCCGAAATGGAACCCACTCTTCCCATATCCATTCTCCTAGAGCCTGTTGGTAGGCGTCATCACCGGCATTGCTTAGAATCTCAGCTGCGGTAAAGGAAAAGCCACCCACTCTAACAACTCCATCCTCTATAAAGGGCTCAATCGAAGCCTCAAACTCAGGGCGAAGGATATCCATTCGATTACGCTGTAAAATCTTTAACTTTCAACTCTCCGCTCAGCAACTTTGGTATCAGCGTGTCGCGTAGGGTGGCGAGAGTTCGGGATTGCTCTGCAAGCTTGATCCGCTGATCAAACCACGGTGCAACCTTGACGGAGTAAGCTTTTGCCAATGCAGGCGGTGGTGCGATAACAACGTGGCTCTTTAGCACACCCTGGTTTATGTTTTGTTGCGCGGCTCCTACTGCAACGCGCTGGAGTTCAGCACGAGCTTCATACAAGAGACCCATGAGAAAGGGCACTCCGTAGATGGGCTTCGCAATAAGAGCAGCAGCTGCCTGGTTTGCAGTGCTGGGCTTTGTGAGAACACCAAAACGACCTACGGTAGGAGAAGCGTAGAGAGCGAAGAGAATCGTGCCTGCTGGCCATAACTTGCAGGCAGATTTGGTAAGGCCCTCCTTGGAAATCTTTTCTTCCGCATCGATGAGTGGGCCGTCAAGCAACTCACCAGTCTTGAACCACGGGATGGTACCTGGTTCCCAATAGGCCATGTGCATTCGTGCTGGAGTTCCACCGCTCGTGATGACATCGCACAGACTTTCGATTGTCCTCACTTCCCATCCCTTTGGAATGTGACCGAGCGGTGAGTCTTCCAAATGCTCAGGGAAGAGGGCAGCAGTGCCTGGATCAAGACCAACAGGCTGTCGCCCATCAAGCTTGGCCCGCACAGGATCGAAATCCACAAACCAGCTCTGGAACAGCGCCCGCGCCATCTCTTCGAGCTTTGCGTTCATCCGGCGGTTCAACTCGATCTTGTCGTCCAACGCCCCAAGCACCGCCGCGATGGCTTTTTGCTCGGCGAGGGGTTTCAGGACAATCGGGATGCGTCGGATGATGCCTTCGTTCAGCGATGGCATCGTAGTTCCGGCGGCGTGCTGAATCATCCAACTTCTGTGCGCAGTTGTCTGAAGCTGATACGAGATGAACTTCGGGTCGCACTCCTCGACGTTGAGGCGAATGCGAATACCATCAGAGCCTAGAAAGTAGCCATCTTCGTCGGGCTGAACTTGGGCGCTTCGTTCGACAGCGCCCTTGCGACCGAAAACAATGTCGCCTGCTTTCAGCAAGTACTCAGGCATCCGACTAGATACGGTGTCATCAACTCGCGGCGTGTCGTGGTGAACGCGCAGACGACCAAAGCCCACTTCGCCCACTGAAATCACTGGGACGCCAGTAGCCGTGTATTCCGAGGCTTTGAGCTTTGTGCCAAACGGGCCGGTCTTGATGCTGCCGCCCGTTTCGTCGAGCAGCGCTCCGATAGTCGATTCGCTACCCGCCATAACCCAGCCCCCTCAGGTTGGCTCTGATGGCCTGCTCAAGCCTCGCGGACTCCGCAAACTGGGCCTCCAGCTCCGCCACCAGCCGCGGCATCTTCTCCTCAAAGGGCTCGCCGTCGTCTTCCACCTCCTCCGCCCCCACATACCGCCCCGGCGTGAGCACATGGCTATGGGCGGCAATCTCGGCGGTGGTAGCGGATTTGCAAAACCCAGGCACATCTTCGTAGCTGCCCTCGCCGTTAACTCCCCGCCAGTGGTGATAGGTGCCACTGATCTTCTCCAGGTCGGCCTCCAGCAGCTCCCGGTGCACCCGATCGATCAAGGTGCCGAGCTTGCGGGCATCGATGAACAGCGTGTGCCCGCGTCGATCGCGGAAGCCCCGTTGGCTGTCGGCAGCCTTGCTCTTCGCCAGGAACCACAAGCACACCGGGATCTGGGTGCTGTAGAAGAGCTGGCCGGGCAGGGCCACCATGCAGTCCACCAGATCCGCCTCGATCAGGGCGCGGCGGATGTCGCCTTCGCCGCTCTGGTTGGAGCTCATGCTGCCATTGGCGAGCACGAAGCCGGCCATGCCCTGCGGCGCCAGGTGGTGGATGAAGTGCTGCACCCAGGCGAAGTTGGCGTTGCCCTTGGGCGGTACGCCGTACTGCCAGCGCACGTCGTCGTCCTTGCGGAACCAGTCGGAATCGTTGAAGGGTGGGTTGGCGATCACATAATCCGCCCGCAGATCGGGATGCAGATCGCGGCGGAAGGTGTCGGCATGCTCGGGGCCGAAATCGGCCTCGATGCCGCGAATCGCCAGGTTCATCACCGCCAGGCGGCGCGTGGTGGAGTTGCTCTCCTGGCCGTAGATCGAAATATCGCCGATCTTGCCGCCGTGGTTTTCCACAAATTTCTCGCTCTGCACGAACATCCCGCCGGAGCCGCAGCAGGGGTCGTAGATGCGGCCCTTGTAGGGCTCCAGCATCTCCACCAGGCAGCGCACCACACAGCTCGGCGTGTAGAACTGGCCGCCATTCTTGCCCTCGGCTGAGGCAAAGCGGGTGAGGAAGTATTCGTACACCCGGCCTAGAAGATCCACCGAGCGATGGGTCTGTTCGCCCTCGCTGGCGCCGCTCTCTCTTGAAGCAGTGAGTTCGATCGTGGCGATCACGTCGATCAGCTCCCCCAGGCGCTGCTTGTCGAGGCCAGGACGCGCATAGTCCTTCGGCAGAACGCCCTTGAGGCGTGGGTTGTCGCGCTCGATCGCCACCATGGCGTCGTCCACGAGCTTGCCGATCGTGGCTTCTCGGGCATTGGCCTGCAGGTGGCTCCAGCGGGCCTCGGCCGGCACCCAGAACACGTTCTCGGCCTTGTATTCGTCGGGGTCTTCCGGGTTGGCGCCCTCGTAGTCGCCCTCGCCAGCCTGCAGCTTGGCGCGCTGCTCTTCGAAGTTGTCCGAGATGTACTTGAGGAAGATCAGGCCCAGCACCACGTGCTTGTACTCGGCCGCGTCCATGTTGTTGCGCAGCTTGTCGGCCGTGAGCCAGAGCTTGGCCTCGAAGCCGAGGTTGGCGGTGCCGGTTGCTTTCCCCTTGCGGGGAGCTCGGCTTGAGGCGAACTCCCGCTCAGCTGGCTCGGCGCCCACCAGGGACACCGAATCGCCGCGGCCCCGGCCGCGCACCACGATCCCCCTGGCCACCAGTTCTGCCTTCACCTCCTCGTAGAGAGCTTCCTCCCAGCCGAGCGCCTGGCGCAGGGCGGGGTTCTTGGCGGGGCTGCCGGCCGTTTCCAGGGCTTCAAGGAAGTCGTCCAGCTGCTCCTGATCGGGCATCGGGGGATCAGGTTTGCATCGCTTTAGGGATTCTGCCTGCAGATGCGCGGTTTTGGCATACCCGTTGAACCCTGAGATCCCTTTTGGCCCGGCTATCACGCCGGCAGCTCCTCACGCGCTGCTCTGGCACCGGCTTCACCTCCCTGCGGCGCGAGCTGGGCTGGTTGCCGCCTCACCTGGTGGGTGCGCCCCATCCCGAGGAGGAGCGCCTCAGCCGCGCCATCGCATCTGGCCTGCTCCACCTCGACGACCCCGACCGTCTGCGCGCCACCGCCGCCTCCCTGGCCGCCTCCGCGCCGCCCGATCCAGAGGCCCTCTCCGAGCGCGAGATGCGCCAGTGGCTGATGCTCACCGCCCAGCTCTACTGCTTCGCAGAAGCCTAGCGGCTACGGCACCGGCCGCCAGTGGCGGCCCCTCGATCAGGCCCTGGAGGTGCTCTGGCAGGCAGGCGCCTGGCGCGAGGAGCTGATCCAGCTGCTGGAGTTGCTCGCCGAGCGTGCCGATCGCCGCCTCCACCCGCTGCCCTGGGCTTTGCCGGTGCCCCTGCGCGTGCACGGCCACTACACACGCGCCGAGATCGAAGCCGCCTTGGGCGTGCTCACCGATGAAGCCCCCTGGATCCGCCGCGAAGGCGTGCTGTGGCACCAAGCCAGCGCCACCGACATGCTGTTCATCACCCTGCGCAAAAGCGAAGCCCTCTTCTCCCCCTCCACCCGCTACCGCGACCTGGCCCTCGGCCCATCGCTGTTCCACTGGGAAAGCCAGAGCACCACCACCGCCGCCTCCCCCACCGGCCAGCGCTACATCCACCACGCCGCCCGCGGCTCCAGGGTGCTGTTGTTTGTGCGCGAACAACGCAAACAGGACGGCCGCGCCGGTGCCCCCACCGAACCGTTCGTGTGCCTGGGGTTTGCCCGCTACGAAAGCCACGAAGGCGAACGCCCGATGGCGATCCGCTGGCGGCTGGAGCGCGAGATCCCGGCGGCGTGGTTACCGGTGATGGCGTTGGCGGTTTAGCTTTGAGCCATGGATCTCCACGAGCGGATCACCACCAATCCAGCTGTGCGTTTCGGCAAGCCCTGCGTTCGCGGCACCCGGCTCACCGTGGGGGATGTTCTTGGCTGTCTGGCCAGTGGCATGAATGAAGCGGAACTTCTTGAGGATTTCCCGCAGATCACCCATGACGACGTTCTGGCCTGCCTGGCCTATGCGGCCGATCGTGAACGCCTGCTGATCAGCCTCACCCCGGCTGCATGAGCCTCAGCCTGCTCTTGGATGAGAACCTTTCAGAGAAGTTGCTCCCTCTGCTCTTCGATCGTTTCCCTGATTCAAGACATGTACGCCTGATCGGGCTCGGAGGTGCGGATGATCTTGCGATCTGGGATCGGGCCCTACTGGACGGCGATCTTCTGGTCACGAAAGATGATGATTTTCTCAGACTCAGCATGAGCCGGGGCTTCCCGCCCAAGGTGATCTGCCTGGCCATCGGCAACGCCAGCAACGCTGCGACGGCCTGCCTGCTGTTGAACCATGCTGCTGATATCGAGGCGTTTTCAAGCCATCCGGAAGCCGGCTTCCTGCTGCTCAGTCCTGGAGCGAAGACCTGAACTTTCGGAGCGTGCCCTTCCGCTGGCTCGGTTCTCTTCTCCCCCTCCACCCGCTACAACGACTACGCCATCTCCCCGTGGGAGTTCCACTGGGAGAGCTAGAGCCTCACCCGGGAAGCCTCCGCCACCGGCCAGCGCTACATCCACCATGTGGAGCGTGGCAGCAGGGTGACGCTGCCGTTTCTGTGCCTGGGCTTTGCCGACTACGTGAGCCACGAGGGCGAGCGGCCGATGGCGATTCGTTGGCGGCTGCAGCGGGCGATTCCGGGGGCGTTCGTGCCGGGGTTGGCGTTGGCGGTTTGAGGGGGGCTGAAGCCGCTAACTTGAACCCATGGATCATTCCCGCATCACCCACGACCCAGCCCAGTGCGGCGGTAAGCCCTGCATCAGAGGCATGCGGATCCGCGTGAGCGATGTGCTCGATCTTTATGCCGCTGGGCTCTCCCCCGATCAGATCCTCTCCGAGCTTCCTGATCTTGAGCCGGAAGATCTCCAGGCGGCCCTCAGCTATGCCGCCCGCGAGTTGAACCATCCTGTTCTGGTCGCGTGATTCTCTGGCTTGATGCTCAGTTGTCACCAGCCCTCGCGAATTGGATCACAGCACAATTCGCTCCGATCCAGGCGGTGCCAGTCAGAAATCTCGGCCTCAGGAATGCGGCTGACCGGGAGATCTTCGCCCAGGCCAGAGCGGCAGGCGCCGTGGTGATGACCAAGGATCGCGACTTCCTACATCTCCTCTTCGAGCAGGGCCCACCACCCCAGGTGATCTGGCTTCGTGTGGGCAACAGTTCCAACCAGGCACTTCAGGCCGTGCTTCTGCGCACCCTTGATCAGGCCATCACCAGTCTCCGTGACGGGGAACCCTGGGTCGAAATTCGCTCACCACGCTGAATCCCCTGCGCTACCTGCCACACGCGGCTCGCGGTTGCTGCTGTACCGCTGCGCGGAAGCCTTCGGCTACATGCAGGAGCAGCGCCAGCGTGGCGGAGCCACCTACGAAAGCCACGAAGACGAGCCGATCGTGTTGGTTGCAGAGCGGCGATCCGCTGGCGGCTGCACAGGGCGATTCCGGCGGCGTTCGTGCCGGAGTTGGCGTTGGCTGTGTGAGACCCGCCAGACTGGAGGCCACACCACCCCGGCGACCATGACGACCGCCACCCCCCAGCGCCTGACCGCGACCCTGTACCGGGAAGACGAGGTCTACGTGGCGGAGTGCCCGGAGGTCGGCACCGCGAGCCAGGGCGACACCATCGAGGAAGCCCTCGCCAACCTCCGCGAAGCCACCGAGCTCTACCTGGAGGAATGTCCGCAACCTGCGCTGGCGCCTCGGGGGCGACACCAACGTGCCCTGCGTGGTGCCTGCCTGTCCATCGCCGTGATTTGGCAGTGGCGACACTTGGAAGCGTGCTTCGCCAGGCAGGAGTCGACACGGAAACGTTCATCGATGTCCTCTGACGCCATTCATCGCGGTACCTGAAACTCCGCGTGCACGGCCACTACACACGCGCCGAGATCGAAGCTGCCTTTGGCGTCCTCACCGCCGACGCCCCCTGGATCCACCGCGAAGGCGTGCTCTGGCAACAGAGCACGCCCAGAAGGCTTCGGGCCATGCATGCAAAGCGCATGCGCTGCGAGTAGCCTCGTATCACGACTGGCGTCGCCATGCCATCCCTGCAGATCCGCGACCTGCCTGAGCCGCTGCACCGGTTGCTGCAGCACCGCGCCCAGGTGCACAAGCGCAGCCTCAGCCAGCAGGCACTGGTGGATCTCGAGGCCATCGCCGGCGAGGATTGGCTAGAGCGTCGCCGCCTGGTGCTCGATCGCATCGCCCGGCGCGGGCCCCTGGCCACCGCGCTGGCCGGAGATCAGACGCCGGAAGCGCTGATCCGCGCCGACCGCGAGCGCTGATGGCCCTCGCCTGCGTTCTCGATGCCTCGGCTGCCGTGCGGCTGATCCTTGGGGATCCCGCCGCTGCTGTCGTGGCGCAGGAGATCCGCGAGGCGGCCGTGGTGTTGGCCCCGGAGCTGATGCTCACCGAGGTGGCTAACACCCTCTGGAAACTGCAGCGGGCTGGTCACCTGGCTGATCTCGATCACCAGCAGCTCCTTGTTGATGCGCGGGATCTGGTGGATCGGGTGGAACCCGATCGCCACCTGCAGGCCGAGGCCCTTGCCCTGGCCTGCCATCACGATCACCCCGTCTACGACTGCCTCTATCTGACGCTGGCCCGGCGTGAAGCCGCCACCTTGATCAGCCTGGATCGTCGCCTGCAGCAGCTGGCCGAGCGAGTGCTGCCCTGAGCGCCCTTCAGGACGAACAGCTGTAGTGCGACACCCCTCCGGCGTTGAAGAACTCCCTGGGCTTCAGGCGGTCATAGGTCGCCGCCAGCCCCGCAGGCAGCGCCTCGTAGGGATGGCGGAACACCTCCTGCAGCTCCCTCACCAGGCCGTAATCACCCTGCGCCGCCTGTTCATAGGCCGGGGCAATCAGCCATTCGCGCCAGGTGACTTTGGGGTTCACGCGCTTCATCGCTTCGGATGTCGCGTTGGTGTCGCCGCCATCGGTGAGGCGATCCCGCCACCGCTGCAGCCAGTGCGTCCATTGCCCATCGAGCTGCTCGGAGCTGGGCACGTAGAAGCTCTCTTTCAAGGTGCAGAGCTGCTCGGGGATGTCCGACAGCCTGCGAAAAAAGATCGTGTAGTCGACCTTGGAAAGCACCATCAGCTGCAGCAGCTCGTTCACCAGCGCGGCGTCGTAGGTGGCCAGGCCGAGCTTGCTGGCCCACATCGCCTCAAGCGCCTGCTGCATCGCGCCGGCGAAGCCGTCCCGGATCTGATCCAGCCTTGCCAGCGCCTCTGGGTTGCCCTCGAGCAGTGGCCGCAGGGCGGCCCAGAACATCTGGTAGTTGGCTTCCGCCGCCGCCGGTTGGTTGAAGAAGCTGAAATGCTCGCCGCCGCCAGTCCAGGGTTGAAAGCGGGGATCGAACAGTTCGCAGAATCCGAACGGGCCGTAGTCGAGGGTGTAGCCACCCGCCGCGCAGTTGTCGCTGTTGAAATTGCCCTGGCAGTAGCCCACACGCATCCAATCGGCCACCAGAGCGGTGAGCCGTCCGCGGAACAATGCCGCCAGCTCCACCACCTGCTCGCTGAACGGCAGCGCCGGATCAATCTCCGGCCGGTAGTTGCGCGCGATCAGGTGCTGAACGATCACCTGCAGCTCTTGCAGCGCCTGCGGGTGTGCCTGGCTGCGGGCACGCCGGGCGAACAGCTCCAGCTGCCCCACCCGCAGAAAGGAAGGCGCCACCCGGGTGGTGATCGCCGCCGGGTTGTCCACCAGGATGTCGGGATCGAACGATTGGGAGTTCGGCGCGTACCAGGGCCGGCGCACGGTTTCGGACCCGGACACCACCAGCGTCAGGGAGCGGGAGGTGGGAACCCCCAGGGCGTGCATGAACTCCTGGGCCAGAAACTCGCGCACGCTGGAGCGGAGCACGGCGCGTCCATCGGCGCCACGGCAGTAGGGCGTGGGGCCACCTCCCTTGAGTTGCATCTCCCAGCGGCTGCCATGGAACACACCCTCGAACACGGAAATGGCCCGACCATCGCCATAGCCATTGCCGGTTCCAAATGGGCACTGCCGGATGTACTCGGTGCCGTAGATCGAGAGGGCATAACCGGTCGCCCAGCCAAACGGTCGCATCGGCTCTGTGGCCACGCTGATGTCGCCGGAAAACAGACGCAGGAAGGATTCGTCCTGGGCCAGCGCCTCGCCCAGGCCCAGGTCGTTGAACAGCGTTCTGCTGTACGCCACAACCTCCGGCGCGGGAATCGGGGTTGGCGTTACCGGCACGTAGTGACCGGAGAACACCTGGCGGGGCCGGTGATCGTGGCCATCACCGCTGGCCTGGGGATCCGCCTGCAGGGACTCCAGCAGCGAATAGTCGGCCCGTTGGGCAAACTCCGCAAACGTGGTTGTCGTGTCAGGTGTCGGCACGGGTCTTCCGGGTGTTGAGCTGCCTGGGCATGGCCCTGACCTTGGGGCCACCATCCTGGCGAGCCTGCCCCCACAACGGCCGCACCAGCGCGGGGCACGCCTTCGGGTGCCAGGTCTTCGGGTGCCAGGTCTTCGGGTGCCACGTCTTCGGATGCCTAGGTTTGGCCCCTCTCCAGCCTGCCGCCAGCAGAGAAGCCATGAACCCAACCCTCAAAGGTGTTGCCTACGTGAGCGTGTGGGTGGTGCTGTGGGGCACGGCGGCCTCCGTGGCCGATTTCCTGCTGCTGGAAGGCGGCGCCTACGAAGCCGGCACCACCGGCCAGGGGATCACCTTCGCCGCCTACGGCATCGCCGCCGTGGTGCTGGCCGTGCGCCTGTCGGGCCGCTTCCTCAAACCTGAGCCCTGAGGCGGTCCCTGCTGCCCCTTCAGCCCAACACCCACCGCAACGCCAGGGCCAACTGCCCCACGATCCCCTCTCCGGTGAGCAGTTCACCGGCGATGGCCGCCAGGAACCCCAGCATCGCCACCCGGCCGTTGAGCAACTCCACCCCCGCCAGGGCGTTCCGGTTCCAGGGCCGTGGGCTGGTCATCGAGGCCCCGAAGCGCTCGACGGGTTCGTAGCGGTAGCTGTCGTTGTCGGTCATCGGTCCACTTTGCCCCAGCGCTTGTGACTGGATTCTTCCGCCGCCCGGCGCAGGCGCCAGGGCAGGTCGCCCTCAATCTCGATCTCCACCGAGAAGCTCAAGATCGTGCGCACCACCACCAGCAACCCCAGGGCCGTGATGCTCTGGAGGGTGAGATCCACCGACACGGTGCGCAGCAGGTCAGCCGCGATCAGCACCTCCAGCCCCAGCAGCAGGCCCCTTCCCAGGGTGCGACGGGCCGTGGTGTACGCCGCCTCCCCCCCGAGACGGCGCCAGCAAAGACCGGCCTGCAGCACCGTGAGCAGGGCCGCGGCCACGATGACGGCCACCCCAAGGACATCGAAGACCTCACCAATCCGGGCGATGGTGGCCATGGCAGCGAAGCGACTCACAGGCCACCAGCCTGCCGCCCTGGCGTCAACAGTACGAACGTACTATCCTGCAGGCAGTCTCACTTCCGGTCCCATGGCACCCGGCCAGATTGATCCCGCCGTCGAGCCCCTGCGCCGGGCCCGGCCCCACCGTTTCCGCGACGCCCGCCCCGGCCACCTGGCCGTGGTGGCCATGGCCGGGCAACCCTGGTTCATCGGCCGGGTCTGTGATGTCAGCCGTGCCCCCAGGGCCACCCACGCCTTCGCCCGCGTGATGGACATCGACACCGGCGAAATCCAGCGCATCCCCACACCCTGGATCGTCGAGCTGATGGGGGAGGGCCGCCGCTGAAGCTCCAACGCTTCAAGCACCCAGGCCCGCGGCGCCCCCTTTTCAGGGTGCATGGGTGGAAGTATCCTCGGACACCTCTAAATCCATAGGCAAGGAAGAATCTCCGCCCCGAGCCCTAGAAGCCCAACGCAACCCCGCCCCGTGGAGTCAACCGACTATCCCCAGCGCTTCAAGCGCCAAAGGCTCCCCTCAACGATGGCCCGGGTGGACGTTGAGTTTCACCAGCCGGACAAACCAACCCTCAACGGTCGCCTCTGGGACATCAGCCCCGGCGGCGCCGGTCTGCATTTCGACCACGCCGTCGATCTGGTGGAGAACGATGTGGGCCGCCTGGTGCTGCGTCAGTCTTACAGCCAGGAGGTTCTGGAGATCGAAGCCCAGGTCTGCTGGGTGTCCACGAGGGAGAATTCCAGCCTGGTGGGAACGGTCTTCGGGTCCCTGCTTCCGAAGAAAAGCTTCCTTGACCCCTACATCTAGGCGCCCTCATCCGCCGACGGTCGACGGGAACGGTCCCCCTTGATCCGGGCCCTCAGACGCTTAGCCCCCAGCCGCCGCTCCACCGATCCGCGGGTGGGGCGGGTGGCCCGGCGCGGCGGCGGCGGCGGCGCGATCGCCTGCCGCAGCCACAGCTGCATCCGCTTGAGGGCCGCCTGACGGTTCAGCCACTGGGAACGCTCCTCGCTGGCGCTCACCACCAGAGTCCCCTCCAACAGCCGACCCGCCAACCGTTCCAACGCCCTTCGTTTCAGCGCCGCAGGCAACGAGGGAGAGCCCGCCAGGTCGAACACCAACTCCACCCGGGAGTCGGTGGTGTTCACCCCCTGCCCCCCCGGACCAGAGGAGCGCGAGAAACGCCAGGCGAGCTCCCGAGCCGGAATCGTCACCGCCTCGCTCAGCTTCAGATCACTTGCCACGGCTGCTGCCTCACTGCGGGCGCACCCGCTTCACGGCCAGACCCGCCTCCACCGCCGTCACCGCCGCCACCAGCAGCAGGCCCCCCAGCCCAATCAGTTGGTTCTGGGGATCCGCGGCCGCTTCGCCCCCCTGGCCCAGCACCGCCCCCAGCACGAACCAGCTGGTGGTCACCGTCGTGGTGATCCAGTAGGCCCTCCAACGGCGTTGGTAGATGTAGCCCGTGCCCAGGCCCGGCACCACATTCAGCAGCACCGCCACCCACCCGGAGGAGGAGGCCAGGATCTCGTCGTTGCTGGGGCCCATGGAGAAGCTCGATCGGATGGGGCAACTCTGGCGACTCGCCGCGCCCACCGCTGCCGCCGCCGCCGCTCCTGCCGGGAGAGGATGGGGGCGGGTGCCGCACTGGGTGCCGGAGGCAGAGCATGGCCGAAACAGTTTGGTCAGGGTCCGGCACCCCTGGGGTGGCCCCCGAGCGGGAGCTGCTGCTGACGGCCCTGCGCCGCAATGGCCCGGTCAGCGCCAGCGTTGTGCGGCCGCTGATCGAATGCCTCGAACGCGTGCAGCCGGCCGATCTGGACCTGCAGAGCGACCAGCTGGCGGGGGTATGGGAGCTGCGCTGGAGCAGCAGTTCCCTGCCCTATCTGCTGGCGGGTGCCGCCCTGGAGAACCTGCAGGTGCTCGATCCCGCCCACGGACGGGCCCTGAACCTGCTGCGGCTCAAGGGGCCCCTGGGCTCCTTCGGAGCTGTGGCGGTTCGAGCCGCCATCAAGGTGGTGGGCCGCCAAAGGGTGGAGGTGCGCTTCGATCGGGGTGGCTGGATCGGGCCCCGCATCGGTGGAGCCCAGCTGGATCTGCTGCGATCCGTTGGTCAAAGCTTTCCCGCCTGGTTGGAGATCACTGTGTTGGACGGGGAACTGCGCATCTGCCGGGGGAACGCGGGCACCCTCTTTGCCCTGGTGCGCCGCAGCGAGGACCTCAGCGCAGTCCCATGGCCCGCCTGATCTCCGAAAGGCAGAGCTGGCCGCTGGAGCAGAGGCCGATCACCTGGCCATTCACCTCGGGCTGAACCGTTCCTGCCGCCACGGGTGTGGAGGAGGCCGAGCCGCGCTGCGCCGCCGAACCGCCATTGGTGCCACCCCCACCGTTGGGGAGGCCAAGGTAAGCATCCACAGGCTTCTGGGTGCCCTTGAGCGTGGCGCGGGCGGCCTTGAGGGCGCCGCCGTATCCGGGCATCGCCATGTTGTTGAGGGAGCCCTGGGCCGCCCCAGCGGTGGTGGCATCGATCAAACTCTGGGCCCGCAGCGGTGCCGTAAAGCCGACCAGCAGCAACATCAGGAGCGGAAGGCGGGCCATGGCAGTCGGATGGAGGGAACCGGGGTAGAGCGACGTACAACTTACTGTCGTTGGCCTGCTATGGCTTGGCCTTCCCCCCACGTCCCCTGGGAGAGGCAAAGGGTCATGGATGCTGTGTTCGTCTACGGCACCCTCAAACGGGGCCAGGGCAACCACCACTGGCTGCGGGGTGCCCCCTGCCGGGGACGGCGCCGGCTCCTGGGAGCACGGCTGCACGATCTCGGCCCCTACCCGATGGCGGTGCCCGGCGACGGGGTGATCCACGGCGAGATCTATGCCATCAGCGCCGATGACCTGGAGCGCCTGGATGAGTTGGAGGACGCGCCCCTGCTCTACCAGCGCCACCAACGGCCCCTCGACGATGGCTCCCTGGCCTGGGTCTACCTGGGCCGTCCCGAACAGGTGCGCCATTGCCGCCTGGTGCCCTTCAGCGACTGGGGCACAGCGCCGGTGTTTCTCCCTGGCCCAAGCCCCCATCAGATTGCCGGCCTGCCGGCCCGCTGCTGCGCAGCCGGGCGGCACGGGCTGCTGCACCATCTGGCCCCCCCCGATCGCAAGGCGCTTCAGCCCCTGACCATCGTGAGCGTGGGACTGGAGGCGGCTCCAGGGATCCTCTTCGAGGCCCTGACGCCAAGGGCCCCGTACCACTAAAGGGCCGTGATGGGCTTCCACTCCACCTGTTCGACGCGACCCAGCCGCCTGGGTGGCCCCTGGCCCACCCGCACCGTCACCAGATCCGGCCGGCCAGAGCGCACCTTCAAGCCTTGGCCCAGCGGAAATCGGCGGGTTCCCTTGAGTTCCCCCGTGAACAGAATGGAGCCTTCGCCGTCAACCACCTCAAGCCAGCTGGCGTCACTGCTGGTGAACTCCACCACCTGCGCTTGGCTACCACTTGTGCCGCTGTTGCTGCCGCTCGGTTCAGCCCCCGGCATGGAGGTCCGCGGGACGGGATGGGACTGTTGCTGCCGAACCACTACCGCCACCGCCACCAGCACGGCGACACCTGCCGCAAAGGCCGTCAGGCCGGCCAGGCGCCTCAGCCGCTTGATCGAGAGTCATGCCGGGGCCCAGCAGGGCAAAACCCAGTGCCGCACGTTGATCGCTGACTCTGCTCCACTCCCTTCGTTGCTCTCCACCTTCTCCCCGGGCGAGGGGACCGTGTTCTTTCGCCATCGACCAATGAAGTTGCCCACCTGGTCCGGCGGGGCGGCTGGAGAAGCTTCCGGACCGGGGATGGCAGCGCCCTTCGAGGCAGTGGAGGTTCCAGGTGGCGCGGTGGGCGGCTCCAGGAGATCCTCGCTGCGGCCCTCTGGCAAGGCCGGCCGGCCTTCGGGAGGTTCGCCACTGCCCAGCACGTGGCGAACCTTCTCGAGCAGCTCCTGGTTTTCCTCGGCGATCAGCCGCTGTTGTTCCAGCACCGGCTGCAGACGCTCCTGGAACTTGCTCTCGAAGATCCGGGGCAACTCCCCCAACAGACCCTCCAGATCGGTCAACTGGCCGCGGGCCTGCTCCAACTCGCGCTGCACGGCCTCCAGCTCCCGTTGTTCGGCGGAGCTGTTCCCACTGGACACCTCCTCAGATCGGTGCTCGTTTCGGTGCTCGTTTTGGTGCTCGGTCAAAGGCGGCTCCCCCGTTGCACACGTACGTCCACCTGCTGATCAGAACCGGCTCTGGCCCATGGAGCCCAGGGGCGCCACCAACGGAAGGCGGGTGCTGCTCGGTCCCGAACTTGCTGATCGGAGTTTAACCGGGGTTTGAGGCGCCGGAGCGAAGTGGCCCTGGCTCCCTCGCCAGGCGCTCAGGGCTGTTGGGGCAACTGACTGCGTTGAAACCAGCCGCCGCCCCCCAGGGGTGACACCAAGCGCAGAGCCGCCGCCAGCAGGGCCCGTGGCTCGAACGGCGCCTGCCGTGTGGGCCAGAGATCCTGCCGGCGGTAGAGCTCCCGCTGCAACGCCTGCCGCTGCTTCTCCCCCAGCGAACGCCAGTAGCCCCCCAACTGCCAGCGGCCGCGCCGGTCCTGCCGCCGGTGCTCCAGCTGCAGGCTGAGGGACGGCAGTGGGCCCCCTGTTTCAACCAGCTCCAGACAGGTGCCCGCGGGTGGGGGCGCCAAGCCAGGCTCCAGCACCAGCTCCGCCCCCTCCTCGCTGAGGGAGCGCAGAGTTGCCCGCCAGACACCGGCGGCAGCCCGCAGGGTCACCGGCTGGGAGCGGGCAAACCAGGGGGTGGTGGTGCGGGGCAACTGGTCCCAGCAGGTGCGCAGGGCCAGCAGCAGCAGCAGCACGCTGATCCCCGACCACACCAGCCCCAGCAGCTGGCCGGCGGGGGTCAGCGCCGCAGCATCGGCAAGCCGTTGGGGATCCGGCCCAATCACCAGGTGCACCAGGTTGAGCAGCTGCACCGCCAGCAGGGCCAGCAGGGGGAGCACCAACCGCGGCTCCAGGCTTGGTCGGCCATCCGCGGCCAGTTCCTTCGGGGTGACATGGAACCGCTGGGGCTGCCCGAAGACGGTCGCCAGCACCGCCGCCGTGATCGGCACCAGGAAGATCCAGCGATAGAGCTCCGGCATCAGGGCGGAGCGGGAACCCCGGCTGAACCAGCCCAGCAGCAGCAGCTGGCCCACATAGAACGGCAGGGCCACCGTCAATAAACCCTCGCCGCTCAGGCGAATCGGCACTACCCCCAGCAGCCCCAGGCTGAGGGGCATCAGCAGCAGCACCAACTGGGGAAGGCCGTTGAACCAGTGCTGAATCCCCTCCAGATAGGCCAGCCGTTGGAGGGGGCGCAGGCCCGCAATGGTGAGGGGGTTGGCCCCCGTGCGCAGGGTCTGGAGGGTGCCACTGGCCCAGCGGCTGCGCTGGCGTGCCATGGCGGCCGCCGTCAGCGGCGCCAGGCCGGCGCTGAGCTTTTCATCCAGGTAGAGGTTGCGGTAGCCGGCGGCCGTCAGGCGGATACCCGTGGCCAAGTCCTCCGAAGGGGTGCCGGTCTCGAACCGCCCCACCTGCTCCAGGGCCGAACGACGCACCACGAAGGAGGTGCCCGCACAGACCACGGCCCCCACGGCCGAACGGGTGGGTTCGATCCAGCGGTAGAAGTTCTCCTCATCGGGCATCAGCCAGCGCTCCAGGCGCAGGTTGCGCATCACCGGATCCGCCGTCATGTACGACTGGGGTGTCTGCACGAAGCCCACCGCCGGGTCCTGGAACAGGCCCACCGTGCGGCGCAGAAAGGGCTCCAGCGGCACCACATCGGCATCGAACACCACCACCAGCTCAGCCTCCGCCTGGGAGAGGGCTTGGTTGAGGTTGCCGGCCTTGGCATGGCGGCGATCGGCTCGGCTGAGGTAGCTACAGCCCAGCTGGGCACAGAGCTCCTCCAGCTGCGGCCTGCCGCTGTCATCCAGCAGCCACACCCGATGGTGGGGGTAATCCATCGCCAGGCAGCCCCGCAGGCAACGCTCGATCAGCTCCGGCGGCTCGCCGTAGCTGGGCACCATCACATCCACACTGGGCAGGGCTGTCCCCTCGGCGACGGCCGACAGGGACCGGGGTGGCAGCGGCGGCTGGCGAAACCAGGTGAGCCAAAGCTGCAGGAAACCGCTGGTCAGGAGCACCACCTCCGCCGCCAGCATCACCAGGCTCAGGGCGGCGGCGGTGGGGGTGGCCAGGTTGAGGGTGTTATCGATGCGCCAGGCCAGGTAGCGCAGGGCCAGGAGGCTGAGCACCAGCACCGCCGAGCGTCGGGCCGCCAGGGGCTGGCTGGCCTCGGGCCTGAGAGCCAGGCCGAGGGCCCACAACACCACAGCTGCCAGCACAAGCGCACCTTGGCTGGCGGGTGCCAGGCCGGCAACGAAGAGGGGGAAGGCTCCCCAGAGCCCATACAGAGCAGTGGTGATGGGTCGGCTCATGCCGACGCCCCGTCTCCGGCCGGGCTCAGGAGCTGGAGGAGTTGCCGATGAAGCAGAGAAGCCCGTACATCCAGACGCATGAAGCTCCGGTCGATCTGCATCTGCCCGAGGGCGGTGGGGCGCGAACGAAAGGGGAGCATGGGGTCCGGCAAACGGACCCCGCCACTCTGGTCACCGCAATGGACCGGCTGTGGGCCTGGCGCTCAACCCTGGGACAGCAGGGCACCCAGGCCGATCTGGTGCAGGATGCCCTGGCCGGTGAGGGCTTCGGTGAGCACACCGATCACGAAGCCGAGCATGGCGGCGCGGCCGTTGAACAGCTCAACGCTGCGGAGCTGCTCCTCGTGGATCTGGGCGGCAGCTGCGCTCTGGAACCAGGCGTCGCTGGGGCCGCTGTTGGGGGATGACGTCATCGACCTTGTTACAAAGGTTGAAGCCAATGTAACGGAACATTGAGCTTTCTTGACGGACGAGGCGGTGTGGGTATTCCCATCGAGACGGGGGTTGGCGATAGGTTCGCCTGATCAAGGCTTCCCCATGGTTTCGACCCCCGCGCAGCAGGCCCTGTCCCCGCTCACCGCCTCCTCGCTGCCCGGCGCCCCGATCGGCGTGATGATCTGCGGCCACGGCAGCCGCAACCGCCTCGCCGTGGACGAGTTCGCCGAACTGGCCGTGGGCCTGCGCCAGCAACTCAGCGGCATCCCCGTCGAATACGGCTACCTGGAGTTCGCCCGGCCGATCCTGCGCGATGGCCTCGATCGCCTGCGGGAGCAGGGGGTTCAGCGGGTGCTGGCGGTGCCGGGCATGTTGTTCGCCGCCGGCCACGCCAAGAACGACATCCCCTCGGTGCTCAACACCTACGCCGCCGAGACGGGCCTGCGCATCGATTACGGCCGCGAACTGGGCATCGACCTCAAGATGATCCAGGCGGCGGCGGCCCGCATCCGCGAGGCCCTCGATCGGGCCCCCCTCCCGGCGGAGGGCCCCGTTCCCCTGCACGACACCCTGCTGGTGGTGGTGGGACGGGGCTCCTCGGATCCGGATGCGAACTCCAACGTGGCCAAGGTGACCCGGATGCTGGTGGAGGGCTTCGGCTTCGGCTGGGGCGAAACCCTCTACTCCGGCGTCACCTTTCCCCTGGTGGAGCCGGGCCTGCGCCATGTGGTGCGGCTGGGCTACAGGCGCATCGTCGTCTTCCCCTACTTCCTCTTCTCGGGCGTGCTGGTCAGCCGCATCCGCCAGCACACCGAGCGGGTGGCCGCCGACCACCCGGGCATTGAGTTCCTGTCAGCGGGGTACCTCGGGGATCACCCCCTGGTGATCGACACCTTCGCCGAGCGGGTGGCCGAGGTGGTGCGGGGCGATACGAACATGAACTGCTCCCTCTGCAAATACAGGGCCCAGGTGCTGGGATTCGAGCACGAGGTGGGCTCCCCCCAGCAAAGCCACCACCACCATGTCGAAGGCCTGAGCGAGAGCTGCCAGCTCTGCGAGCTCGAATGCACCGGTGCCTGCCAGAGCGATGGCGTGCCGATCCAGGCCAAGGCCCAGGTCCACGACCACGCCCATGGCCACGAGCACGCCCACGCCCAAAGCCATGGTGAGGCCCACAGCCATCACCACGACCACAGCCATGACCATGACCACGGGACCAGCCATGGGGCAGGGGAGGGCCACCACCACGCCCCCTACCCC
>Ga0194062_1000190_pt1 | contig 25895 bp, 18 predicted proteins | sample SepL2225m_MetaG_FD_155481 | JGI IMG/M metagenome (GOLD analysis project Ga0194062, IMG submission 155481) | Anoxic zone freshwater microbial communities from boreal shield lake in IISD Experimental Lakes Area, Ontario, Canada - Sep2016-L224-25m | ecosystem: Environmental > Aquatic > Freshwater >... | reverse complement strand
CTGATTATACACTTCGTGATTCTTAACCTGAGATTTAACGGGATACATTTCTACTGACTTAAGGTATTCGCTTACCCATTCGAGAATTTCTTTTGATGCATCATCAAAGTTATTGTTATCCATTATTTTAAGTATAATAGTTTTATAATCTGAAATTACTTCCTCTGATTACTTTAAGAAAATACATACCCGTCGCCAAACTTTCAGGTGAATAAACGAAAGAATTAAGTCCTTCGTTAAATACCTTATTTTCAATTGCACCAACTTCCTTGCCGTTTACATCATACAACTTAAACGACACATATTCTCTTTTCAACATATTAAACTCTATTACGGTTGATGAATTAAACGGATTAAGCGGCGGAGTATGTTTCTGCAAACTGGAAGTTTACGGAATAAACGAAAAAAGAAGAATGTTTTTACTTAAATAAGTTAAGACTCAATATATTTTATTAAAAGGGCAGTTATACAAACTGCCCCTTTTTATTATAATCAATTAAAAACCGACTTAAAGAATCCTTTGTCGTTCTTTGATTCAGGAACAAAATTTTCCGATTTGCCGAGTTCTTTCAATACTGTCTTCTCTTTCGAAGATATTTTCTTTGGTATAAATATATGAATCTTTACGAGTTGGTCTCCGCGTCCTCCGCTGTTAAGATGGCGAATACCTTTATCACGCATGCGCAACACATTTCCTGACTGTGTTCCGGGCTCTACCTTAAGTTTTGCCTTCCCATTCAGTGTGGGAACCACAACATCCGCACCGAGTATCGCATCCGCGATGCTGATTTTAAGGTTATAGATAATGTCGTCGTTATCACGTATAAAATATTCGTGCTTTTCTTCTTCCACGAAAATGAGTAAATCACCTGCATGACCTCCACGGGCTCCTGCATTGCCTTTGCCGCGTAAAGAAAGGTACTGTCCGTCTGATACTCCTGCAGGTATTTTTACAGTTTCTGTTTCTTCTTCTTTAATCCTTCCGTCGCCGTGGCAATCCGTACATTTATCCTTTACAATCTTTCCCTCACCGTTACAGTTATGGCATTCGGAAACATTTACAAACTGCCCGAATATTGAACGTGATACCTGTTTAATCTCACCAGCACCGTTGCAAACTGAGCAGTTTACATAACCACTGCTCGATTGAGCACCCGTACCATGACAGGTCTTACAGCTCTTAAGTTTCTTTATCTTGATGATTTTTTCTGTTCCGTCTGCAATTTCTTCATACGAAAGCCTCAGTGTAATCTTCATGTCAGTGCCTGCAACACCCTGTGAACGTCTTCTGCCTCTTGAAGAACCACCGCCAAAGAATTCATCGAATATACTTCCTCCGCCGAACCCGCCGAATATATCACCGAAATGTGAGAATATATCGTTCACGTTATCGAATCCCGAGAAACCTGTTGAGTTAACACCCTGATGACCGAACTGGTCGTACCTCTGCTTTTTCTGAGGGTCAGAAAGGACTTCGTATGCTTCTGCACATTCCTTGAACATCTCTTCCGATTCTTTATTACCCGGATTTTTGTCGGGATGGTATTTCATCGCGAGTTTTCTGTATGCAGATTTTATCTCATCATTCGACGAGCCTTTACTAACTCCGAGTATTTCATAAAAATCTCTTTTTGTCATATCTGTTCTTTTTCTGTTGATACTATTACTTTCGCAAATTTTATAACTTTATCCTTTAACTTGTAACCCTTCTCCACAACTTCAACTACTGTGTGAGGAGCAACATCTTCTCTCGGTACCTGCAGTAAAGCATCGCAGGTATTCACGTCGAATTCTTTCCCGAGTATGTCTATTTCCGTAAGCCCTTCGATTGTGAGTGTGTTTCTGAATTTGTCTGTTACTAACTGGACTCCCTGTTTCAGGGTTTCAAAATCTTTTGTCTCGCCCTTTTCAACAGATTCCAGAGAACGTGTTAAATCTTCGTACACGGGAAGAATCGATTTTATCAGTCCTTCTGAGGCATACTTTATGTAATTGGAAATTTCTGCGTCGGAACGCTTTTTATAGTTTTCAAATTCAGCGGCTTTGCGCATTAAAGCATCTTTGTAAAAGTTAACTTCCTTCTGAAGTATTTCTGATTCATCAGGCTGCTGTTCTTTTCCGTTCTCTTTAATGTCAACATTCACTTTATCTTTATGCTCTTTTTCTTCAGCGTGGTCTTTATGCTTTTCATTTTTTTTCATTTATGAGTATATCTCCTTTATTTATTGATTTAATTCCGAAATTAATTTTGATGTATATTCAACGAGCGAAATCATCTTTGCATAGTTTAATCTTTTTGGTCCTATAATCCCTATCTTACCGTTAACACCGCCTATTGAGTAATCAGCGCAAACGATGCTGTAGTCTTTCAGTTTCTTCTCGTCATTCTCAGAACCGATTTTTATGCTCACTTCATCTATGCTCTTTCCAGGGTTCTGAAATATGTGTATTACTAAATTCTTATTCTCCGTAAGAGTTATAATATTCTTAAAATTCTTAGGGTCTTCAAATTCAGGCTGAGAGATAATTTCTCCCGTTCCCGATATGTGTACCTTGTTGCCCTTTTCATCTTCACTGTTTATTTTATCGATTGAATTGAAGAAAAGTTGCAGCAATTCAGGCTCGTCGTTCTTATAATCACTTATCCTTTCCTCGAATGACTCCTTTATCTGAAGCAGAGTCAAACCGGAAAGCCTCTCGTTAAGTAACTGTGTTATTTTCTCAATTTTCTGGAAATCTATTTCGTTATCAATTTCCATAATCAGTGTTTTTACATAACCTGACTTGATAGTAATAACCAGCAGCAACTTTAATGATGTAATTGAGAACACTTCAAGTTTCTCAAATACACCCGAACTCAGAAACGGCTGAGTGACTACTGCAAGCTGATGCGAAATTACACTCAAAAGTTTTGAAGTACCGCGAAGCAAATCATCCGAATCAAAGATACTGCTCTTTGATTCTTCAATATTGTTTTTAATAAAATCAATTTCACTCTTGTTCAGGACTTCCTGTTTCATCAGTTCATCAACATAATACCTATAACCTTTATCAGTGGGCTTTCTGCCTGCTGATGTATGAGGAGTTTCGAGCAGATTCATATCTTCAAGGTCGCTCATAACATTACGTATAGTAGCAGACGACAGATTAAGCCCTGTATGCTTCGAAATAAGTCTCGAGCCTACGGGTAATCCGTAATGTATGAAGTTGTCCACGATGTAACGCAGTACTTCTTTTTCCCTATTTGATAATGTTTCTGTCATAAAATTGGTAACTATAAATTTAACAACTTTTATAGTTTAATAAAATTCATAATTTTCAGACCTGTTTGCAGGTTCTTAGGATATATCCAAGAGATTATCTATTGTTAAATCAAGGTTTTCGTCGTTAAAGTGACGGGCTGATAATCTTGCCCTTCTCACTTCATTCAAATCGATTTCAGAAATAATTAGTTCCTCATCGAATAACTTACCCGCCGCAACAACATTTCCGAACGGGTCGATTATTTCACTACCGCCCCAGAAATTAACACCGTCTTCATAACCAACACGATTTGTAAAAACGAAATACAGGGATAAGAGTCTTGCGAATGTTTTATGCTGTTCAGAATTTATTTCGTAATTTTTGAAATCAGGTGTATCAACTCCCATTCTTGTGGGTGAGGCTGCAATTCCATACACAATCTTTGCACCTTTCATCGCCAGAGTGTAAGGCAGACTTAAATGCCACATATCCTCGCAGACAAGCATTCCAGATTTACCGAATTTTGTGCCGAATGTTTCGCATTTCTTTCCTGCGGAAAAATACCTGAACTCTTCAAACAATGTATAAGTAGGAGGATATATTTTCTGATGTGTATGAACAAACCTCCCATCGGATAAATATGCAGCCGAATTGTACAATGAATATGAATCACTTTCTTCAACAAACCCGCAGACGATATCTATCTTCTTACTCAGTTCTTTAAGTTTATCGAACTTTGACGTTAAAGAAGGATTAACCGCAACTTCAATGTTTAAATCCTTGAGCGAATAACCTGTGAGTGAAAGTTCGGGAAAGACTATTACATCAGCCTTTTTACCGATTGCTTCTTCACAATAGTTAACGTGGGTTTCAAGATTCTTATCCAGATTCCCGAGTACAGAATTTATTTGTGCCAGTGCTGTTTTCATTTATTTTAATCTCTGAATAATTTTGCTTTTATAACCCTTAAAACACCCGTAATCTTCAGCCCTACTACAAGCAAAGGATAAAGGAAAGGATTATAGTTATGTTTTTTAAAATACCTCATACAGTCAAGATTCCAGATTTTAATCATTCCCGTCCTGTCTTTAAAAACACTTACACCCTGCATATGCTTTACCTTTGAATCCGGAAAGAAAACAAGTTTAAACCCTGCATCCGAAATACGCTTACAGAAATCAACATCATTATAGAACATAATAAACCTCTCATCAAGTCCGCCTACTGCTTCAAGCACTTTTCTTTTAAGAAGAAGTGCAGCACCCATCGGCTGATCAACTTCCCTAAGACTATTGTGGTCGAAGTACCTCATCTTCCACCTTGAGAAAAATTCACTCCGCGGAAAGATTGTAGCAAACATCAATATTTCCGAAAACATATCCCAGTATGAGGGAAACGTCCTGCAGGAGTACTGAATCTGTCTGTGAAAATCGAGAAGCTGCGGCGCGACAACTCCGACATTTTCGTTTTCATCAAGATACTTCATCATATCTGCTATTGCAGTGTCAAGAATTTCCGTATCAGGATTAAGAATAAAGATATAATCACCTGTTGAAGCCTGTATAGCCTGATTGCATGCTTTTGTAAAACCAAGGTTATCATCATTCTTTATAAAAACTATATTCTGATCTGTTACTCTGAGAAAACTTTCCAGAACCTGAACAGTCCTGTCAGTAGAATTATTATCTATAACTACAGTTTCCAGTTTTAAACCAGGAATTTTTGCAGTTGCATGAAAAAGTGTGTTCATGCACTCTGCAATCTCATCCTCGCTGTTCCATGTTACCAGTGCTATTGTTAATGATGACATATTAGTGTTTTACCAGTCTTGTATCTTTTTTAAATTTATTATCATTTCTTTTTGGATAATCAAGCATATAATGAAGTCCGCGTGATTCTTTCCGCTTCATAGCAGATTCAATTATCATATATGCCGTTAATACCATATTCCTTAATTCGAGTAATTCAACAGTTACCTTGGTTCTCTTGTAATATTCTTTAATCTCTTCCCTCATCATTTTAATCCTTCTGAACGCACGCTGGAGCCTCACAGTATTCCTTACAATACCCACATAGTCATTCATAATTTCCTTTATCTCGCGCTTATCGTGTGATATCAAAACCCATTCATCTGCATTTATCGTTCCCTTATCGTTCCAGTCAAGCACATCGCTGTAAAAATTCTTTAAGTCTTTGCCTTTTGAAACCTTCGGAAAAATAGTTAATATATTCTTCTTGATGTATTTATAAATCGCATCCGAGAAAACAACTGCTTCGAGCAATGAATTCGAAGCAAGCCTGTTCGCTCCGTGAAGTCCTGTCATAGAAACTTCTCCGCAGGCAAATAAATTCTTAAGCGATGTTCTGCCTTCAAGGTCAACCTTTATTCCGCCGCAGGCATAGTGAGCCGCAGGTACTACAGGAATCATTTCCTTCGTTATATCAATTCCCTTTGAAAGACAGGTCTTATAAATATTAGGAAATTCCTTCTTCAGTTTTTCTGCCCCTATCGGAGATGTATCAAGATAAACACACTTATCGCCGCGCTTCTTCATCTCATTATCGATTGCCCGTGCTACAATATCTCGCGGAGCTAGTGATTTCCGCTTATCATACTTATGCATAAACTCCTTGCCGTCTTTTGTTTTCAGGACAGCACCAGCACCGCGTACTGCTTCTGAAATCAGGAAGACCTGTGTATCATCGTCAATTACCGTTTCATAAAGTGAAGTCGGATGAAACTGCACAAATTCCATATTCTCAACCAGGCAGCCCGCCCTGTAACCCATCGCAAAACCATCACCCGTTGCAATCGCAGGATTGGTTGTATGCAGGTACACCTGCCCCAGTCCGCCCGTTGCAAGAATCGTATTTCTTGCGATTATCTTCTCTACTTTTTTAGCTTTAACATTATAAGCATATAATCCGTAACATGCATTCTTGGTCCTGTTCTCAATCGTGTGCCTGTAACTCTTGCCGAGTTTATGCTTGTTCTTCTTCAGGTTTCTTTCTGTCAGCAAATCAATCGCAAAATAATATTCCTTAACTTCAATGTTCTTATTGATAGAAATCTCGTGAAGCAAAGCACGTTCAATCTCTTTGCCCGTAAGGTCCTTTGCGTGAACTATACGGCTCTTGGTATGACCGCCTTCTTTTCCGAGAAGTAAATGTCCGTTCTTTTGAGTAAACTTTACGCCTATATCAATCAGTTCATAAATCCTCGTTGGTCCTTCACGCACAATCTTTTCCACTGCATCCAAATGGCATAAATCACCACCGCAGGACATAGTATCCTGAATGTGCAAATCAAAATTATCGTCAGGAGCCAGCACAGACGCAATCCCACCCTGAGCATAGTTCGTATTCGACTCTGCCTTCCGTTTCTTGGTGATAATCAAAACTTTTCCAAGCGTACTGAGTTTCAAAGCAAGTGATAAACCAGCAATACCACTACCGACAATTAAGAAATCTGTAATCATAGACCTGCAAAATACATCATATATACTCTATTTAAAATGATAAAGGAAAGAATGTTATGAGCGTTACCAAATGTAGTTTAACCACTATCTTACAAAAAATAATCTGTGTGCTATTAACTTATTGTTTCTGACATCCCTTACGTCAGACTTCAGGCTTGTTCAGGTCAACCTTGCGCTCTAACTTGGTTCAAGATTCGCTTGTTCCTCGTATGTTTCAGGCTCGATAGGGTTAAACATTACAGAATTGGGGCTTATATTTAATTTGAAATCAAAATGAAGTAACTCCACTATGAAATTTGTAAATAGTGGAGTCGTTCAGGTTCATTAATAATTTACACTATCACAAAGTCTATTTTGCGTGTTTCTGTGTTTGCTGAAATAAGTTTCACCTTTAATCTTTGGCCCGCACGGTATGTTTTTCTTTTCCTTGCACCAACAGCACAATGGTTCTTTTCGTCGTATTCATAGTAATCTCCCGGTATGTCGCGGTAACGTACCATTCCTTCAATCATATATTCATCGATTTCCACGAACAGTCCGAAACGGCTGATACCCGAAATGATTGCACTGAATTCCCCGCCTACTTTATCTTTAATAAATTCTACCTGCAGAATCTTCTTCACTTCCCTTTCGGCTGATACTGCATTCTGCTCCTGCACGGAACAATGTTTACAGGTTTCGCTCAGCGCTGAAAGGTAACGGTTGTTTATTTCCACTGTCTCGGTTCTTCTCTTCAGATAATTGTTGTATGTGTTCAGAAGCCTGTGAACGATTAAGTCAGGATATCTTCTTATAGGCGACGTGAAGTGTGTGTAGTCCAGAAATCCAAGTCCGTAATGCCCGATGTTTTCATTCGTGTAAACGGCTTTTGCCATCGAACGGATTATTAAATCGTTTATGATAAACTCTTCTGGTTTTCCTTTCACTTCCTCAAGTAACTTCTTAATCTCTTTCTTGTCTTTCAGGTTTGCCCTGTAACCAAACTGACGGATGAACTCAGAAAGGTTCTGGAGTTTTTCGCCATCGGGTAAATCGTGAACACGGAATACAAACGGAAGTTCGCGCCGCAAATCTTTCTCAAGTTTGCTAACAAATTCCGTTACGCATCTGTTTGCAAGAAGCATGAACTCTTCTATAAGCCGCATTGAGTCAAGTCTTTGCTTTATACCTATACTTTTTATCAGTCCCTTTTCATCTATATCAAAAGTAACTTCGCGTGAATCGAAATCAATCGAGCCCTCATTTATACGCTTTTCTGTGAGTGCTTTTGCTACGTGTGACAGCAGCATTATTTCATCGAGGAAATCGCCTTTCTTTGTGTCAATAATATTCTGAACTTCTTCGTAAGTAAACCTGCGCTTGCTTTTAATCACACTCTTTGTAAGGTCGTATTTTCTTACTGCATAGTTCTCACTCAGTTCAATGAACACTGTAAACGCAAACCTTTCAACGTTCGGCTTCAGTGAACATAAATCATTCGATAGAATCTCGGGAAGCATCGGAACTACCTTTCCCGGAAAGTAAACACTCGTCGCACGTCTGAATGCTTCCACATCAACGGAAGAGCCGTCTCTGACGAAGTATGACACGTCTGCAATGTGGACACCTACCTTATAACCGTCTTTTAACTTTTCAATCGAAACAGCATCGTCAAAATCCTTTGCATCGTCGGGGTCAATAGTAAACAAAGTTAAACCGCGAAGGTCCATCCTGTCGCTGTCTATCACACCGCTCTCCGACTTTTCCCTGTACGCCTTGAAAATATCCGTGGTCTCGTCAATAACATCGCTGTCAAACCTTTCATCGAGTCTGTACTTCTTCATTACCGATACAACCTCAACCAGCGTATCGCCTGCTTTACCGAGCACTTCAATCACCTTCGCCTGCAGGTCGTTTATGCCGTCTTCAATATCCTCAACGTTTAATATTTCACATACTACTTTATCACCATAAACCGCTCCGTTAAAATCTTTTGCATTAACGAATACATCCTGCTTGATTTTCTTAGAGTCTACATTCACCTTTGCAAAACTTTTCTTCGGGTCGAAGAATCCTGTGACGTAATACGAATCGAGGTTTATAATCTTTATTACACGTGCGTATTCACTTCCTGTTTTTCCTTTGAAGGATTTTCTGAACTCAACTTTATCGCCTGCTGAAATCTTCTGCCCCTTCTTGAGTTTAACGTCGAGCGTGTTAGACTTCCCCTCGCTGTCGAGATAGTGCACGGCTATTCTTCCGTCTTCCGAAATAATAACGTCTCCCGTAAGGAATGTGTTATCTTCTATCGGAATGGAGAAATACTTTCCGTCTTTCTTGATTTCTCCCGTCAGCACGAGTTCGTTAAGTGCATCTCGCAACTCGGGGCGCTCCGAACCTCTTATGTGCAGGTTTACAACAAGGTGGTTAAACTTGTAATTTGTTCCTCTGTTCTTCTTGAGGAATACAACTATGTCTTTATGTGGTTTGATAAGATTATGTCTTTAGTTATCTGAATTTGTTTGTTCTATGTTATACCTTTATAATAATAAACAACCTTAGAAAGTGCACTGCAATTAATCAGAATTTAATTCTGTATAGCAGGGCACCGCCTGTTCTGTTATCTGAGGATAATATACTGTTCTGCGAGAACGGGTCGATATATCTTTCGAGCTGAATGATAAGATTCTGTGATATATTATGGATTCCGAAAATGTTATTAAGCGGATATTCTATCAAGAAATTAGTGTTCGACAGATCACGAAGTATCTGTCCACCGAATATTACAGTTGCTCCGGCAAGCTGGGCAGTAACCCTGATGTCAGTGTTTTCGGCAAACGAACCTGTCTGAGAATCCTTGTATGAAATGTCTGTCTTAAGTATAAACGGAAGATACGTATTTACAAAATTTGAGAGGTATGCAGATGCATAACTCGTCCCGACATTTGCACCGAGATTAGAAACTAATGATAATCTCTGGTCTGCGTTAAGTTCATCCTTAAAACGTCCGAATAAAAGGAAACTTATTGCATCGTCATCGGGATTGGAACCGCCGACAGGATTTCCGTCGGAAAGCACTTCCCATTTAATCGGATTCATTTTAAAGACATTCCCCGTAACATCAATCTTAACTTCAACTTTTCTGTTTATGGCGTTATTATTCGGGTCAACAGAACTTGAAGTATAGTCGCCCTTTATGTACAATTCTGGATTAGTTACGTCACCCGTGAACAGAGCATAACCATCTGCCTTAAAACTCTTATAGAATTTATAGTATGAATTCTCGCCAATGTCCACCCTTCCCCTTGTTGCAAAGGATGGTGTTTCATAGTTATCAAATGTAATGTTTGCTGCAATATTACCAGAGAATTCCTGCCCTGACTTTTCTTCAATGATTAACTTCGCGAATATATCTTTCAGAGTTTTAACACTTATGTAATACTTGAAATTGCTCGGAACAGTTTTCTTTGCAGTAGAATCCGACATCCTGTAGAAATAAGAATCAAACGGGTCTAATGAAGATTTCTCAAAATTCGAAAGACTGTCCGTATAACGTGTAACAAAACTTGTATCCTTCCTCGTAAGGTTGGAATCAAGAAGCACTTTGTACGTAAAGTTATCTTCGTATATATTGTACGCAACCTTTAGCTGTGGGACTATTAAGATTCTGCCTTCAGTAAGGTTCAGATCACCTGTCATTAAAAGACTTTCAGGGTTCCCTTTCAGGACTATATCTGTAAGACCTGTCTGTCCGAACAGACTTCCATAAATACTCATAATGTTCTGGTTGACATTCTCATCGAGTAATTTAGCCTGTCCGCTCAGCCTTAATTCCATATCGTTCAGGGTCAGATTTGTTAAGTCTATGTAACCACCCATTTTCATAATCTTATTGGGTGCAGACTTATGCGTAACTTCAAATTTCTGGAAGTTCAGTTTTTGCTTCTCGGTTGTTATATCAGTATTAAAATTATAATTAACACCCGTCATGTCAAAAGTAAACGTACCTTTTTTAATATCCAGACCGCCTGTCAGTACAGGCTCTTTAACTATTCCTGAGATATCAATATTCCCGTTCATCTTCCCTCTCAGGTCTGATATTACGGGTATGAACTGTTCAAGTATTTTAATCTGAAAATCCTTCGCATTAATTTTTAAGTTAACAGGACTTTCAAGAATAGTTTTTCTTTCTTCATTATTCTGGTTGGTGACTAACGGATTGTCATACGGCAATGAACCGTCTATCGTAAGCAATCCCGCATTGTTCGGATTATAAAACGCTACCTGAGGAACCAACAGGTTATTCTTATAATCAACAATGGCGTCAACCCTTCCAAGTTTCATCTTCTGAGCACTTAAAAAATCTGTATTGGCTTCCAGGTTAAGTTCAGGATTTTCAAAAGTTCCTTTATAACTTAATTTAATACGACGTACATTTCCACTGACAAGTAAATCCTTATCGATACCGGGATTAAGATATTTCTGAAACTTTGCAATGTTGATTTTATCAGCGGATAAAGTAAGGTTGCTGTTACCGTCAAAAGAATATACACCGTTAAGATTCAATCTCTGATTACCATCGCTGAGTCTGAACCCCGAAATATCGAAGTGGTGCTTTGAATAACCCGTATCGTCAGTCATATAGTTAAAGACAATCGGATTTGTGTTTGCGAGTGAATAGGAATCGAACAGCAGACTCATTGTATCCAGCTGAAGAGAATAATTATTCAGCGACAAGTCTACAAAACCTTTTGTATACAAGCCTTTGGTCGAATCCATTTTTGTGAATATCCTTACTTCCGGTTTTGCCGTGGAAGTTCTGAAGTCAAAATCGAGAGTATCAAACTTCACCCCGCCTGTGTATATATCTTTAAACCTTACGTTAACATCAGATACATATGACAAAGGAAGTTTACTGTTAAAATCATCTTTCAGGAATACTCTTACAACACTTCGTTTGAACAGAAGGGTAGAATCTCCGTACCTGAAATCTTCAAACCTGCCTGAGGTAGAAAACACGAGTGAATTGTTATTGTGCAGTAACCGTCCCCTGATATCACATTTAAAAACCAGTGTGCTGTCTTTCAGTATAAGCTGTAAAGGAAGCAGACTCTTTATATTAATAGTGTAACTGATGTCAGTATCATAATCAGCATTAGCATAAGACCTTATCCTGAAATCAGTTACCACAGGCTCATGTGAGAAACCCAGAGTATCCATTTTAAGGTTCTTGCTTATCTGGTCGGATATTTTATCAATGTTATTTGTTACGATTGAGGGAATTTCAAGAAACTTAAACCTGCCTGAAACATTAACATCAGCCAGATCCGATACTAAAGTCACGAACCTTGCGGTATCGTTTTTAAAGAAGTTAATCTTAATAGGAGTTTCAGGTATAATATAGTCGGCAAGCATCGACTTCTGAAGCTGCATATCAAGCTTTCCGGATATGTTATCGGGGTCAGTGCCGGAACCGTTTACGTCAAACGTAAAGTTAAGATTACTCTTATCTTCTGCTTTCTTTGTCAGCGATGAAATATCAAGATTACTTACGTTACCTTTAAGGTTATAAACAAGATTGTTTAAGTCCCTTACAAGAACATTGCCGTCAACCTTTGCATAACCCGTAGTTGACTTATAATCTACGTTTAAATCTATGCTTCCTGAGTTTGCGTTTATCGTTCCGGATGAAGATTCAATTCTCTGGTCGTAGAAAGTAGTATTCTTAATGTTGTAATTAATCTTATTTACCATTGTCTTGTAATCTACACCTCTGCCCTCTACCATAAAATCACCCGTTATACTGCTTCTTAGTTTCTCGTCTTTTACAATCTTTCCAATATCAAGGTTTGTAGTACTTGCTTTTCCGTCATAGACTAATTCTTTCTGCGTTATATCAAGATATCCTTTCACCTCGGCATTACCTGCACTTGACTTTACTTCTGCCTCAGCGTTGAATTTCAGAGGTTCACCTTTGAATTTAAAGTTAGCAGTTACAACTCCCAGATGGCCGTAATCAGGAATTTTAAGTCCGGGGATATTTTCCTTTTCGTCTTTCGGGTTTATTACTGCATTCTTACATTCAACATCAAAATACAATTTCGATGGATCGTGCAGATTCTTTACCCTGCCTTTAATATCAAGAGCAGAACCATTGGGCAGACTTACCTGCAATTCACCTACGTTGAAATCAGCATAATTTCCTTTAGCTTTTAAATTCAGGTAAACTTTCCCGTCTAAGAAATTAATGGAAGGCAAAAAGAAAGTAAGGTCATCGGCATCGAATTTATCAACCAGTAAGTCCACTACAAAATTATTCTTCTCAAACGACAGATAATCAATCTTTTTTTTCAGTGGGTTTAGATTTTCCATTGAAGCAATATTGATATTAACGTTTGATTTATCGGTTACGAGTTTCAGGTTCTTTACTTCTGCAAGGTCATTCTTATTAATAAAAGCATCTAACGACAGACTATGAATGTTTAAATCAGAATTTGTATTAAACGAAACATTCTTTATACTTACATTTTTCTCGTCGGGCAAATAACTTCCAGAAAGCTGAATGTTAAGGTTTGTTACATCAAGACTATCCCTGTTAATACTTATAATCTTCTTCATCACAGCATCCCTTATCGGTATACCATCTTGTTTAAGATCCAGGGATCGGAAAGCACCGTTTCTTATTTCAACATTATCTGCATAAATATTCCATTTGAATTCTGAAGTGGTCGTGTCTTCTTCTTTAACCTTATCCGATTTTAAAAGATAATCAAGGTTCCACATAAGACTGTCGTTCTTATCTCTTATCTTTGTGAAATTAATCTGCGGCTTATCAAGAATAAGATTATTAACTGTAACTTTTTTCCTCGCAGATCCTGATAGGTCAAAAGCAAGTTCCAGCTTGTCAAGTTTAAACATTGTGTCCTTCTTTACAGTGAGACTTATGTTTATAAGCTGAAAATCTCTGAAAATAGAACCTTCAATCCTCTCGACATATAGACGGGAATCCTTTTCGGCAAGCATTTCATTTACTTTGTCAACTCCGAAATGCAGAAGCCAGTTCTTGAAGAATGAAGTCTGTACGATAATTATAAGAGCAAAGAAAAGTAAAAACAGAGCAAGAAATATCTTACGGAATATCTTCCGTTTCTTTTTAACCTGTTTAACGACAGAAGGTTTTTCTTCTGCAGGTTTATCAACTTTTACGATATTTTCCTCATCGTTTGACAAATGTCATTATTGTTTCTTGATTCGCTCTATTATGTTTGATGTTGAATATGAGTCAACAAACTTTAGACTAATAACTTTACCGCCGTATTCTTTAACTATATCCGAGCCGACAATCTGGTCTTCTTTCCAGTCGCCGCCCTTCACAAGATAATCAGGCTTTACATCCTTAATCAAACCATAAGGAGTTTCTTCTCCGAATATAATTACTGCGTCTACACATTTTAAGTTACTTAACACGTATGCCCTGTCAGTTTCATTATTAACAGGCCTGTCTTCTCCTTTAAGTTTCTTAACAGAAGAATCAGAATTCAAACCTATAATAAGATACCTCCCAAGCGCCTTTGCCTGGTTCAAATATTCTATATGTCCGCGATGCAGTATATCAAAACATCCGTTTGTGAACACAACATCCGTAAGTTTCTTTCTTATCTCAGTAAATTCTTCTTTTGTGTAAAGCATTTATTTTTTAAACTCCGATTTTACGTGATTGTAGAGATTATCTTTGTATATAGGAACAATTCCAACTTCTTCCACAACAAGTCCCGCTGCAATGTTTGATATCAGTACTGCTTCGTGAACATCAGCACCGCCGGCAAGACAATACGCAATCGTCGAAATCACAGTATCACCTGCTCCCGATACGTCGGCAACTTTTCTGGCTCTGGTTTTAATCGAATCTATCCTTACTTTTCCTTTTACCTTTTCATAAATCCTCATACCGTGTTCACCTAACGTCAGCACTACATTCTTACATTTTAACTTACCGAGCAGAAACACAACCATATCATCCAGGTCTTCTGAAGACTTCGACTTTCTTCCGAATGCATCCTCTATCTCTTTTTTATTCGGTTTAAAGATAAATGTTTCCTTAAACTCAAAGAAATTCTCAAACTTAGGGTCGACGAGTATTTTCTTCTTATGCTTCTTTGCATATCCGATTACTTTCTTAATGAGAGATTTTGTGAGGACTCCTTTATTGTAGTCCTGTAAAATAATAAGTTCTATGTTTGAATTAATCCTGTTTAATTTCTCAAGTATCTGTGACTCTGTCTTTTTGGAAATATCAGTTTTCGATTCACTGTCAATCCTTATCAGATGATGAGATTCTGACATTACCCTTGTCTTACAGGTTGTGGGCCTTGTTTTATCAAGAATCAGTCCCGATACATCCTGCCCAAGTGCTTTCATTTCGTTCTTTAGTATTTCACCCGATTCGTCATCCCCGATAACTCCAATCAGATACGGTTCGGCACCTAAGGTTTTCACGTTCAGACTAACGTTTGAAGAACCGCCGAGTTTATTCTCTGTTTTATTTAGGTCAAATACCTGTACAGGTGCTTCGGGGGATATTCTGCTCACGCTTCCGAACATATACCTGTCGAGCATAACATCGCCGATTATACAGATTTTCTTCTTCTCTGCACCTTTAAATATTTTATCTATTTTTTTGCTGTCCATTCTTTAAAATATATGTATTATAAGGCTTATTCAATGTAATATTAACTTTAAAAATAGTTAAAGACAAAGTTCAGGAAATGGTCTGCCTGGTACCTCTGCGAGAAGAATACCTGCAATCCGTTACGTGTAATTACCCTGTAAAAGTTTGCACCGTTGGAACTTACAACTTTGTCTATATTCGTATTCGGAAAGAACGCAATAATGCTGCCGAGTACAAAATCATCCGTAGTTATCATTTTCACTTTTTCCGATACCTTCGGTTTTGTTTTTACTGTATCGCTCGAAGTTGTTTTTACGGTATCAGATTTCTTATCTGCAATCGTATAAAGACTGTCACCCCTGTATAGTGTTAAACTTTTTTGTAATTTATCATCGAATACCATCAGTGAAAGATTATAAACACCGCTCTCAAACGGAGAGGAAGTAAACTTTCTTGAATAGTAAATCAAAGCAAACGGCTTTAGCACAAGAATATTCCTTACTTCGTTGTAAGAGATTAAATCTTCCACATTCCTGTCGGAGAATATCTTTTTGCTTTCGGAATACACAAGAGAATCGTTGTCTTCGCGGCGTATCTCAAGTACTGTGCTGTACCTGTCAAAGTCGTAATTGTCATAATCGATACTGTCCAGTATACCCTTTGTTGTTGAAGCCCAGGTGATTGAAACAGTCTGCGGGTTAAACCCGAAGTTTGAATTGTCTATCGAAAATTCTTTTATTGTTAACATCCTGTTGAAACTGATTATGTTCTTATTCTTCTTGAGGTCGATAATCTTATCCGACATAACCGTAATGCTCGAATCGCTTATGTTTGCCTCAAGGTCACGCACATAAAAGATTTTATAGTCCCCTACTTCCTCGCTCTTTAAGTTCAGCTTCTTCAGTTTTTCGGAATAACTGTCGCTCTTTACAACAGCAAGTGCTATCTTGTTTTTCTCAAGGTATGATTTAATGTCGAGTATGTTCAACTCTTCTAATGTGGGTTCCTTCTTCTTTCTCTTTTTGGATTCTTCTTTACGTGCCAGAGGAAAATTACCGAGTAAGAATTTAGAAGGATTGTTAGAGATTGTCTGAACGGCATAGATGTCGTAGTATCCTTCCACTTCTTCAAAGTAAACCTTATCGTCTTTCTTCACGTAGTTCTTCTCAACCCTGTCCCTTATAAGCCTGCCCGTTTCATAAGTATCTTCCCTGAAAGGCTGAGGATAGTAAAAACTCCAGATTAAGTTGCCTAGTATTATAGCGCTGAAGAAACTCACCGCAAGCCACTTCCTGAAATTGAATATCTGCCAGACTGCCATCGGAATAAACAGTATAGCATTTATGACAATGTAACGCGATATCATATTAGTGCCGCCAGTACCGAACAATCCCTGGAGCATAAGCAGTACAAGTTCTGCAATGTTGAAGAATGCAAAGATGCTCAGCAATGTAACGTCAGTCTTCTTCTTAAGGAACCCGCTTATACAGTCGTAAGAAACTTTCAAAGCAAAGAATGATGTTATCGGAGCAATGTAGAAAATGAATACGGGGTATTGTACTACTTTCTGAAGCACTTTTATTCCGCCATAGTCCTCATAGATTTTATTCGTCTCTGATGCAAAGTACATCATGCTACCGTTATCAGCAAGATTTCTTAACAGCCACCAGAGAATAGTTGACAGTGCTATCGTTGAAACAAAAAATGCTCTGTAATTTTTATCGGCGCCTTTTTTCAGAATCAGTTCTGTGTAACCTATATACGTCACAAATATTATACTGAACAGCCATCCTTCATACCTGAACATATTCCCGAATGCAAACATCACTGTTGCAAGTATTAAAGCCCTGTATGACCCGTTCTCTTTCTTGTACAGCACAGCATAATAGATACCTGCGATGATAAAGAAGAAATGGATTGATTCAGGCAGCCCTGAAATACTGAGCCATACCTGAAACGGAAAGAATATAAATATCAAAGTTGAGAGTATTGCACTCTTCTTATCAAACACAATCAATGCCAACTTATAGAAGAAATAAGTTGTGGCAGTTGAGAATAATATGTTGGTAGTAGTAGCAGCAAGATAAAGGTCTTTTATAAATACCATCACTACACCGTTTATCCAGAAATGCGGAGTAAGCCATACACCAGAATATATAATCGGGTTCTCGTGCCATTCAAAAGATTTTACGGTACGGCAGTAATCATCGGAAGACAGCCACTTATAACCCGAACCGATAATCATTAATTGAAAACCGAATTTGAGTGCTATAAGTATCAGAAGTATAAGATAATCATTGCTGAGAATCTTCGCAGATATATCCTTAATTATTTTTAGATTCTTATTAATCACTTATTCAGTTTGATTCTGAAGATAGTTCCTTTTTCAAGAACTGATTCGTGAAGCAAAAGTTTACCTTTATGATAATCATCCACTATTCTTTTTGACAGACTAAGGCCAAGTCCCCATCCGCGCCTCTTCGTAGAGAAGCCCGGGCGGAAGATATCAGATTTGTACTGTTTATCTATTCCCTTACCGTTATCACTTACATCAATTATAACTTCAGTCGGTTTATCCTGAACATCGAATACAATCTTCCCCTGCGGCTTATCCATTGCGTCGAGTGCATTCTTCAGAAGGTTTTCAATAACCCATTCAAACAGGTCACGGTTAAGATTTATGTATACTTCATTCGGTACGTTCAGTTCAATATTCACCTTATTGGAGACCGTACCGTCTGCACCTGTAAGTCTTGGAAGTCTCTTCTCAAAATACTTGCATACATCCCTGATAACTTCGGAAAGGTTTTCCTTCTCAAGTTTTGCCTGAGAACCAATCTTCGAAAACCTCGAAGCAATCTTATTCAGTTTATCAACATCGCTTTCAGTTTCATCTAGAATCCTTTTGTACTCATCTGATTGAGGGTCAGTAGTCTTAAGTATCTCAACCCATCCCATCAGAGAAGATATCGGTGTTCCAAGCTGGTGAGCAGTTTCCTTCGAGAGCCCAACCCATATACTGCTCTGTTCGTGTTTCTTAACGTATGAAAATCCGAAATACCCGAGAAGTATAAATAATCCTCCGACTATAATTTCAAGGAAAGGAAGGAGTTTCAACTGCGTAATCAAAGAAGACTGTCCGTAGTTAACATAATTCAGCACAACAGAATCCCTGTAACTCACTTTAATAGGCGGGTTAACTTTCACCATCTCAGAAGCCTGAGCGAGAAGTATTTCCTGAATCTTCTTTTCCGAAAGAGTTGTATCAACGTTTACATTCTTGTAAAAGTTCACCGCCTTGTATTCTTTATCCGTTGCGATTATAGGAAAGTCTATCTGTGTAATAATTTCATTGAATATAAAATTATACTCCCCTGTCGAACTTTCATCGTTTGCGATGTACTCAAGAGATTTTGCGTACAGGTTCGCAATCAGCGCCTCGCGTTTCTGGATTCTTTCAACCAGAACCTGGGTGAAATACAGGATTGCGAGTGCAATTATCACACCGCTTACGACCAGAGCAATTTTTAACCTGAGTGAGCCTACTTTATACATTATTAAAAATGTTATCCTTTATTAATTAAGATATTCTTATTTTAGCATAAACCATAATATAGCTTGAATCGAAATCTGAAAATATTGACTATACTTTTTGTGATACTGATTGTGTCGTTCGTTGTATCAGTAATGACGGGCAGTGTGTTTATTACACCGTCTGACATACTGAACGGAGCACAGGAAAACGATGTAATCAGAAAAATAATATTTGACATACGTTTGCCGCGGGTCCTGAACTCACTGTTTATAGGTGCTGCCTTAAGTTGTTCCGGTATCATACTGCAGTCATTATTGCGAAATAATTTAGCAGAATCCGGTCTGCTTGGCATATCAGCAGGTGCGGGTCTGGGCGCAATAATATTCTTCATCTTTTCATTTTCTTCATTTTACCTGATAACACCAATATCCTTCATATCAGCATTACTAACAACCCTATTGATATTTTACATATCAAAGGGACTCAATAGCAAATATACGAATTTTTTATCATCAAATAAAATCATCTTGGCGGGAATAGCAATTAATGCGTTATTGTCTTCCATTAATGGTTTTTTACTTATTTACTCGGGTAAATCACTTTCGCATATAATATTCTGGCTGAGCGGCGGACTTTCGGGAAAAGGATGGACTGAATTCTTATCAACAGCGGGATTTATATCCGCAGGATTAATCATATCAGTATTCCTTTCAAAAGAGTATAACTTATTATCGTTAGGTTCAGAACTTTCCACAACTCTCGGACTAAACACAAAAAGATTACAGATATTTTCAATAGTGCTTTCTTCAGTACTCGCAGCATCCGCAGTTTCGGTTGCGGGAATAATCTCATTCGTCGGTCTTATCGTTCCAAACGTAGCAAAGTTATTACTCGGCGCTGATCACAGGTACTCCATTCCCGGAAGCATATTGCTTGGCGGAATATTTCTGTTAGTGTCTGATACTATAGCAAGAACAATTATTTCACCTTCTGAAATACCCGTAGGAATCGTAACATCTTTCATCGGAGCACCTATATTCATCTGGCTAATATTTAAGAAAAACAACACGGAGAACTAATGAATAACTTATCCGACACAATAACTGCAATATCAACTCCAATAGGCGAAGGCGGAATATCCGTAATCCGTGTATCAGGAGAAAATACATTTCAGGTAGTTGAGAAAATATTCTCCAAATCAAAAGAAAGTTTTAAGAAGATTAATATCGGTGATATAAGTTCACACACTATACATTTCGGTTATTTATACGATGGCGACGATATAATAGATGAAGTCTTAATCTCAATATTCAAATCACCAAATTCATACACGGGCGAAGACGTAGTGGAAATATCATCTCACGGCGGAGTATTCGTAACACAAAAAGTTTTAGGACTGGTAATAAAGAATGGTGCCGTACACGCAGAACCCGGCGAATTTACAAAACGTGCGTTCCTTAACGGCAGAATGGATCTGTCGCAGGCAGAGGCAGTAGCAGACTTAATACACGCAAAGACAAACGAAGCACACGCATCATCAATAAAACAACTTGAAGGTTCTCTGTCTGAATACGTTAAGAAAGTACGCGAAGATTTAATCAGCGTTACAGCACTCGTAGAACTCGAACTCGACTTTGCAGAAGAAGACCTTGAGTTTGCACACAAGAAAGATTTACAGAAAAGAGCAAAGAGCATAATCAGCGACCTCGAAGAAATAATCAGTTCATACATTAGCGGCAAAGTAATACGCGAAGGCGTAAACGTTGTGATTGCAGGCAAACCCAACAGCGGGAAGTCATCACTGTTCAACGCACTTCTTAAGACCGAACGTGCAATCGTAAGCGAAATATCAGGCACGACAAGAGATTACCTGGAAGAGAATCTTATAATAAACGGAATACTCTTCAACCTTACGGATACAGCCGGACTCAGAACAACAGAAGACATTATAGAATCCGAAGGAATAAAAAGAAGTTACGGCAGAATAAAAGGCGCTGATTTAATAATCTTCCTCGTTGATTCATCGGCATCGTCAGAAGAAATACAATTATCGATAGAATATTACGATAGAAACATAAAGAGTGATAATTCGATATTAGTTTATACTAAAGCAGACATCTCTTCAAACGAAGATATAAAGAAAGATAATTTAGTAATCTCAATAAACGATATTAATCTTCTCAGTGAACTGAAGAAAGAAATGACGAAGAAAGTCAGCACATCGTTATCAGCAGTAAAATCAGACAGTATAATACTCACAAACCTCCGCCACAAAATCTGTCTTGAGAACACAGTCGCATCATTAAACAACGTAATAAAATCAATTGACGATAACATGTCGGGCGAGTTTATTTCCATAGACCTCCGCAACGCATTAACGCACCTTGGAGAAATAACAGGCTCCGTCACAAACGACGAGATACTTCATTACGTCTTCTCCAAATTCTGCATCGGGAAGTAATATTATAAGTAAAACAAGCTTCTGGTGTTTCAATATCTTAATAATAAACCCACTCCGTAAGAGTGATATGTTTGTAGAATCTTTATTATTATAAACCCACTCCGTAGGAGTGATATGTTTGCAACAACAGATAACAACCGTTTAATTAAAAGTCATATTATAAATTTAGTGGGTAGGGGCAAAGCAAATATCACAAAGGATTAATTACAGGACTTGAATTATTTAACTTATACATTTACTTTACGTTTAATAATTAATAAGGTTAATTTAACAAGGAGTATACACTATGAAATTACCATCAATAACTAACCTTGTCCAGCAGGCGAAACTTACGTTTTTACGTTTTCCGTTTGTTATACTTACCTCCATACTCGGTGCCTTTCTAATGATGAGGGTTATCGGATTTTCACACGAATATGCAGAATTACACGCACAGACTATGTATAATATAGTTATGATGTGTTCGCTCGGTCTGCCGCTCTTCCTGTCCTTTGCATTGTATTCAGAGAGTAAGGGCTTTTCCAGGGTTAAAGGTTATTTATTACAGATTGTCCCTCTGATATTATTAATTCTGTTCTACTTCTCACTTTCAAAAGAAATGGATGTTTATGATTTAGGAAGATACTTCCTGTTCTTGATTGCATTTCATTTACTGGTTTCTTTTTCGCCTTACTTACTTTCGGGAGAAAAGTCACAACTCGACTTCTGGGATTTTAATCAGAAAACATTCCAAAGGTTTATACTTTCTGCACTTTATTCGGGAGTCCTGTATGCAGGTCTTGCCGTAGCACTGCTTTCTTTCGACAAATTATTCGAAATGCACATAGACGGAAAAAGGTACGCACAGTTGTTCTTCTTCATAGCAGGTGTGTTCAATACCTGGTTCTTCTGTTCGGGCGTTTCAGAATTTAAAGAAACGGGAGAGTTTAAATTTCCAAAAGGATTAAAGATTTTCACGCAGTATGTTCTTCTGCCTATAGTTGTTATTTACGTAGTGATACTTTACTTATACTTATTCAAAATCATATTCCAGTGGAACCTGCCGTCGGGATGGGTTTCCTACCTCGTTATCGGATTCTCAACTGCTGGTATATTCTCACTGCTGCTTATATTCCCGCTCGTTGACAGCAAAGAGATTAAATGGGTCAGAATATTTTCGAGAGTGTTCTTCGTATCACTGATTCCGCAAATTGTATTGCTGTACCTTGCGATATTCAAGAGGACGTCTGAATACGGAATGACTGAAAAAAGATACTACGTGATTGTTCTTGCAGGATGGTTAACTATTACCACACTGTACTACGTTGTATCAAACTTCAGGAATATAAAATTTATTCCTGTAACATTATTTCTGATAGCAGTACTTACTTCTTACGGTCCGTGGAGTTCGTTTACTTTATCTCTTAACAGCCAGCTAAACCGTCTGGAAGAAATACTCAGGAAGAATACGATACTCGTTGATGGAAAGATAGTACCTGCAAAATCAGACGTGAATATTGAAGAAGCCACAGATGTACGTTCAATACTTCAGTTCCTTGTTGAGAGAAAAAAGGTTAACAAGATACAGCCGTGGTTTACTGAAAGTCTCGATTCAATCACAGACAGAAGAGAATACGGCAAAACAGTTCACGGAGTATATGTATCAAAAGAAGAAGAAATAATGATGAAGATGGGAATCAAGACCGAGAACACTGAGAACCTTAATAAAAGAAGCTATGCAAACATATCCACAAAAAATATAAGAGTTGTTGACGTAAAAGGATTTGATAAATTCATAGTGTACGATATTAGTACACCAGACTCAGTAAAAATTCAGGACAGTATGAACACAATTACACCTTCATTTAATTATCAGACCAGCGAGATGTACCTTTACGACAGCAAGGATACATTGAAGATACCTGTTAAGGATATCGCAGGAAACGTAAGTTCGCTTACTCCTGATATAAGCAAAATGACTTTTGATTATAATTTTAAAAACTACTTATACAGGATTATCTTTACCTCATTGATTTATGAGAGAAAAGATAACGAACTGAAGATAAACTATATGAAGGCATACATACTTCAGAAACGGAAACAGGAGTAGAGTTAGTTTAGCTGTGATAGGGTCACAGAGAACATCCACCCAACAAGACGGCGGACGCAAAGAACGCCCAGAGGGTAAAGAGATTTACTTTACCCCTTCCCAAGTTGGAGGTTTAAGAGCAGACACTTCGTTTATGACGAAGGAGGAATTGCGTGATTACATTTTATCCTGTTCACTGTATTAATAATATTTGAATTTTTAGGCAAACTAATTAATACTATATTTGTATATCTTAAAAACACAAAAAGAGGAATAATTCTATGCCGGTCACAGTCACAGGTAAAAATCTTAAAATCGAAGACGTGTACAACGTCGCTGTAAAGAACGAAGAAGTTATATTACATCCCGATGCATTAGCCAGAATAATCAAGTGCAGAGCCTTTCTTGAAAAGAGAGTCATTGCAGGAGAAATTATGTACGGCGTTAACACAGGTATCGGTGAACTTGCAAACGTAGTGCTGAACGATGAACAGGTAAAAGAATTTCAGAAGTATTTAATCTACAATCACGCAGCAGGTATCGGCGAGCCGTTCCCGCTTGAAATAGTAAGAGGCGCAATGCTCGGACGCATAAACGTTCACGCGAACGGTTTCTCGGGATGCCGTCCCAATATCACACAGACATACGTAGCGATGCTTAACAAAGGCGTTACACCTGTCGTCTGTACAAAAGGCAGCGTTGGGGCTTGCGGCGACCTTGCCCCGATGAGTCAGATAGCACTTTCATTAATGGGCGAAGGCGAATCGTACTACAAAGGCGAAAGAATGCCGACCAGCAAGGCAATGGAACTTGCAGGTATTCCTGTACCGGGACTTCAGGCACGCGACGGACTTTCTGCAATCAACGGAAGCAACGTTATGAATGCAATCGGATGTTTACAGGTTTACGAAGTTGAGAGATTGTTAAAGCAAGCAGAAATAGCCGCCACAATGTCACTCGAAGCTTTAATGGCAAACCTGAAACCTTACGACGCAAGAATTCACGAACTCCGCGGATTCAGAGGTGCAATCACTTCAGCAGCAAACATCAAGAAGATGATTGAAGGCTCAGACTTGCTCGGCAAAGTAAAAGTAAAAGTTCAGGATGCATATTCAATGCGTTCAACACCACAGGTAATCGGTGCAGCACGTGACCATTTAAGATGGACACGCGAACAGGTAGAAATAGAGTTAAACGGTATCGGCGATAATCCTATATTCTTACCAGATGACGAAGTAGTATTAACAGGTGCAAACTTCCAGGGTTCACCTATCAGCGTACCGCTCGATATGTTAGGCGCAACAGTAACGATGGTATGCGTACTTTCCGAAAGAAGATTAAACAGATTGTTACATCCTGCATTAAGCGTTGGTCTTCCTGCATTCCTCACAAAAGGAGCAGGAATGTTTTCAGGGCATATGCTCAGCCAGTACACAGCTGATATGCTTATAGTCGAACAGAGAATTCTTTCAATGCCTGCCTCGATTCAGTCAATCCCAGCAGCCGCAGACCAGGAAGACTTTGTGAGTATGGGAATGAACACAGCACTTAAGAACAGACAGATAATAGAAAATGCCTGGGGAATAATCGGCATCGAATACATTGCAGCAGCACAGGCAATAGACTTCCGTGAATACAGCGTAGGCAAAGGAACAAAAGCAGCTCATGCAGCAGTTCGTAAAGTAGTAGAACATCTTGATATAGACAGACCTCTTTTCAAAGACCATAATAATATGATGGCATGCGTAAAGAGTCACGATATATTAACAGCAGTCGAGAAAGAAATCGGCGAATTACAGACATATTAAACACAAATGATTTACGAAAACAAGAAAGAACCATTAGTATCGAAGAAGATATTCAGAAGCAGGATTATGTATGCGGTATATATAGACCTCGTCCTGCTCTCTGTATCTCTTCTTTTAGGAGTAATGGGATACCATTACTTCAACAACCTGTCATACATCGATGCATTTATGAATGCATCGATGATACTCGGCGGAATGGGACCCGTTGACCCTTTGATTAATAATTCAGCAAAGATATTCGCGGGTATGTATGCGCTGTACAGCGGTATAGCATTCCTTACGAGTTTTGCAATCCTGATGGCACCTGTGTATCACAGGTTCCTGCACAAGTTTCATCTTGAAGAGAAGGACGAAGAGTAAGTGTCTCTTTTAATCTTCCTGGAAATAGAATAGTGTTCAATAATTAAAATTATTATATGTTTAACCCCTTCGGAGTTGTATGACTTTGTTTATCCCGCCGGTTTCACCGGCGGTTATTCACATTCAACCCCTTCGGGGTTCTCATTTTAACTGCAAGTATTCAGCAATCAGTTGTTATTCACCTTATAATTGAAACTATGCACACGACAGTAAATTAACAAGGTTATAAAACTCATCAAGATAACAATTTATGTTACATATGATTTTCCGTAAATACTTAAACCCTTGATCGAA
>Ga0194062_1000189_pt1 | contig 25913 bp, 26 predicted proteins | sample SepL2225m_MetaG_FD_155481 | JGI IMG/M metagenome (GOLD analysis project Ga0194062, IMG submission 155481) | Anoxic zone freshwater microbial communities from boreal shield lake in IISD Experimental Lakes Area, Ontario, Canada - Sep2016-L224-25m | ecosystem: Environmental > Aquatic > Freshwater >... | reverse complement strand
GGGTGTACCGGACAGGCAGTGGCGGGGGGGCCAAGATCGTAGACAAATTCAGCGAGAAGGAAACCTCTCGCACGGAAACAGAAGTCGAATCGGGGCAGCGCCGTTCCGCTGCAAGTGATGGCTTACCATCTTAAATTCGGCAGTAAACTGTCTTGACATAAGGGTCCACTACACTTGTCTGCCTAGTACATCAAGCAAAAGGTATCATAGTTAAGACTGGTCAATCGTCACACCTCTCTGTATTGTTTGATGGAAGGGGTAGTTGAGGGGCAGCATAAAATAAAAAATATTATCCAAACTTACTTTAAAGATGAAGTATATGATTATGGTAGAAATAATCGCTTTATCTTAGTGTTGACTATATTAGGTATTTGTTTAGGTGTTTATTTCTTTATGGAAAAATCTTATTCCATATATAAAATAAAATCAAAACAACCAGAAGCAAGATTTGACTTAATATTTTATTTAATGTATTATTTAAAGCCAATAGTTTTAATATGTTCGTCTATTTTTATTTGGTTTATATCATATCAGCTTGTGCCTCCGTTTTGATTTTAATTTAACTATACTAACGCATGAGTAGTTTAGGCATTAATAATTAAAAGAATAAAATTAAAGATTATCGTCATAGAGTTAAACCTATAATTAATGATAAGTTTTTTTCTGGTTCCCACGCTCCCGCGATCGCAGTTATACACAAGTGTAAGAGGCCCGTCATTCCGGCATGGACTGCCGGAATCCAGTCACAAGGATGTGAACCTAGGGGCTGGCAACTTACCTGAATCAAGCACTTGTGCAAGCGGCAAGTTACCGTCCATGGCTCTGGATTCCGGCAGTCCATGCCGGAATGACGGCGTTTTTGGGTCGGCGGGACTTGTGTATAACGATGAGCGCTCCAGCGTGGGAACTGGCTTTACCCCGATCCATCGGGTATTGTGACCTTGTAGCGCCGGCGTCTGCACTCCCCACGCTGGATTGCTCGCCGTTATACACAAGTGTACGAATGCCGACATATTGCAACCCGGAGGGTTGCCAGCCAAAAGCCTAAGGGTTGAGCGCCAGCGACACCCCCGGTTGAGATCGGATACCACATTCGACCCCGGAGGGGTCGCAGCAATGGGCCCAAGAACCTAGGCGCACTTCCGAAAACGCTGCCAATGTCCCAGGTTCAGGCTGGTGGTATCCTAGGCCACGCAGGAAAGACTGCGACCCCTCTAGGGTCGATATATTATTCGGTTTGCCATCCGGGGGTGTCGCTTCGCTCAACCCTTAGGCTTTTGGCTTTAACCCCTTCGGGGTTCTGTTGTTCCCGCGACAACTTGTATATAACAATAAACGATGAAGTGCGGGAACGAAGCAATAACTATTAGATATTGAAAACGCTGTAGCTTTATGATCGACTCTCGCCTACTAACCGCCGACCAACTGGGTATCCGCCTTGAAGTGGTTAATGGACTTTCCATCTGGGAAGCGCAACCACTATACAAGCATCAAAAGGCTGTGGAGCGGATTGCACAGTCGATACGCCAAGTGGACGAAAACTGTGCCTGTGTCCACGCGATGGATGTGTATGTTCAGTTTCCCAACGGTCTGAAACGGCCCGATATTTCCATCTTCTGCCGTGAGCCGACTGAAGCGGAGCAGGAAAATGCTTTAACCTTGATTCCCGAAGCAGTAGTTGAGGTTGTCAGCAAAGGTTACGAAGCCAAAGACTTGGAAATAGCCCCACCATTTTATTTGTCGCAGGGTGTCAAAGATATTTTGATATTCGACCCGGCCACCTTGCTGGTGCTGCATGTCAGACATGGTAGGGCGACGCGGATGATTTCCCCAGTGGAAATTGCTTTACAATGTGGTTGCGTTGTTACTATTTAACACTATGAGCCTCGCCCAAAAAATCTCCAAGCCTACGCCCTATGACGAATTACTGGCCCTGCCAGAAAATCCCGTCGGCGAGATCATTGGCGGACAGCTATACACCCAACCTCGTCCGGCTGGGCCGCATAATAACGCGGAAACCTGCTTGGGTTCGGCACTCAATCCGCCATTCCAACAAGGCAAGGGCGGGGCGGGTGGATGGTGGATTCAGGTGGAACCGGAGGTTCATTTCGAAGCACTGACATTTTCGCTTTCGGATTTGTGGAGTTAATGGTTAATATGCAAAACTAAACGACGATTATTGGCCTGAATAAACTTTAAACAATTAGGTATGAATACTATGCAATGGGAAACCGTCATCGGGCTTGAAGTTCACGCCCAACTCGCCACCAAATCCAAAATCTTCTCCGCTGCGGCAACCGCCTACGGAGCCGAACCGAACACCCAAGCCTGTGCGATAGACTTAGGGCTACCCGGTGTCTTGCCGGTCTTGAACGCCGAAGCCGTGCGCATGGCGGTCAAATTCGGGCTGGCCATCAACGCGCAGGTTGCACACAGGTCGGTGTTTGCGCGCAAAAACTACTTTTATCCCGACTTGCCCAAAGGCTATCAAATCAGCCAGTATGACTTGCCTGTCGTCGGCAACGGTCAGTTGGACATTCTGGTGGATGGCGAGGTGATGACCATCGGCATCACCCGCGCCCATTTGGAAGAAGACGCCGGCAAATCGCTGCACGAGGACTTCCACGGGCTTACCGGCATCGACCTGAACCGGGCTGGCACGCCGTTGTTGGAAATCGTCTCCGAGCCGGACATGCGCTCGGCCAAGGAAGCCGTGGCTTATCTTAAAAAGCTGCATTCTTTGGTGCGCTACTTGGAAATCTGTGACGGCAACATGCAGGAAGGCTCTTTCCGTTGCGATGCCAATGTGTCGGTGCGGCCCGTGGGTCAAAAAGAATTTGGCACCCGCGCCGAAATCAAGAACATTAATTCCTTCCGTTTCGTGGAAAAGGCCATCAATTTTGAAGTGGAAAGGCAGATCGACCTGATCCAAAGTGGCGGCAAGGTCAAGCAGGAAACCCGGCTGTACGATTCGGTGAAGGACGAAACCCGCTCCATGCGCAGCAAGGAAGAGGCCAACGATTACCGCTATTTCCCCGACCCAGACCTGTTGCCACTGGAAATCACGGACGACTTTACCACCGAAGTGCGCAAAACCCTGCCAGAACTGCCCGATGCCAAACGTGACCGCTTCAAGGATCAATATGGCCTAGGCGATTACGACGCGATTGTACTGACCGCCACCCGCGAACTGGCCGATTATTTCGAGGCAGTCACGGCGGAAGCGGGCGGAGACGCCAAGCTCAGCGTCAATTGGGTCATGGGTGATTTATCCGGGGCGCTCAACAAGGCCGGACTGGAGATCGACCAAAGCCCGGTTGAAGCCTCGCGTCTGGCCGGCCTGATCCGCCGCATTAGCGACGAAACCATTTCGGGCAAAATCGCCAAACAAGTGTTCGAGGCACTCTGGGAAACGAAAGACACCGCCGACGAAATCATCGTAAAACAGGGTCTCAAGCAAATCACCGACACCGGGGCCATTGAAGCCATCATCGACCAGATTATTGCCAACAATCCCGAGCAACTGGCGCAATATCGTTCGGGCAAAGACAAGCTATTCGGCTTTTTTGTCGGCCAAGCGATGAAAGCGACTGCCGGCAAAGCCAATCCGCAACAGTTGAATGATTTGTTGAAGGCCAAGTTGAACGGTTAAGCACAAGGGTGCATTTGTAGGGGCGGGTTCCGAACCCGCCCCTTGGCATTGCGCCTTACCACCTTTACATGAAACGCATAAAATCTTCGACAGAAATCTTCAAATCTTGTTTGATAATTTTGATCAACAGTCCTTTGGGCACGTCTTGACTTCCATGATCTGGAATAGTAGTTTTCCGTCCATCAGCATGGGCATATCGAATATGCGAACCTTTTTGGCGTGTCTTATGAAATCCCAATCTTTCGACGATTCTACAAAGCTGTGTAAAAGTTATTATCGGTAAACTGGGCATTGTCAAATCGCCAATTCAATATCCCTAATGCCAATAAAAATATTGGCAGGTTCTTCGTCTTGCTGCTCTTCTAAACAAAGCTCAATAGCCTCTTGGATATTGCTCAAAGCGTCATCAATAGTTTTTCCATAGCTATGACAGCCTTTAAATAAAGGGCAACTTACAATGAAAAAACCGTCTGTATCTTGTTCGACAAGGATGGGAAAGTGTTTTTTAGGAAGCATAGATAACTACCAATAGTATAAGTTTAGGGCGCAATGCGCTTGACAGCTATTGCACCTTACGAGCTAGGTATACGCATAACTGCGTTGTCAATGATGGATGTGCCGACGAAGGAGGCGCATCAATCAAGTCATGTAATGATGCGCTTCGTACCTCAGCACATCCTTCTACGGCCCCGTATTCCTATATTCTTTTGCCGCCCGTAAAAAAAGCGAGAATCCGTCCCAACAAACGAAAGCTCTTGATGCTCTTGTCGCGCGAAGGATAAGCTTTTAATCCAGCTTGTAGCGCCCCTTCAATTGTGCCATCAATAAGTTCAGAACCTGGAAAAAGCCATTCGTCAGGATCATATTGCTCCCGGCTGTATTTATAAATCGCAAATTCCCAATCATTCATTCCAGTTTGATATTTCAGGCGAGCAATTGGCCCGATTGAACCATAATTTCGTCGGTCAAGATACAAATAATTTCGATCATATCGATGCACATAAAAGCATTCCGAATTTCTCACAACACGTTTATTAAAATCAGTCACGATCTGATTTACTTTTTCGCGTATATCTTCCGGTATTGGGGCCTTTTTACTTTTACCCATAATAATTCATCCATTTATACTGTTTGTACAAAATAAAAGCCTCACAAATCTCTAACGAAAATTAGCGTGGTAGATTCCTGCCGGGCATCCGATCATGCGGCCCGTCAGTTCCGTGTGCGCAAACGAAAGAGCCATTTGCCAACCTACAGGGCTCTACGCTAGGCTTTCCATGTTGGAATATGAGACCTGACCCCTTTCTTGCCTTTGGGATGCTACCTACGAAATGCAAAGTCTTTAGCCTCTATTTTTAACGACTCACGATCCTCATACATGACCTTTCCAATTAGTGCTTTACCGTCTCCGCTTAGCGTGAATATGCCAACTCCAACTATGTAATAAGGAAGCTCTTCATCCTCAAAGTGAATGATCAACTTCCCGTGACTGAAAGACCCCGATATATTCCAATGACGTGTTCTAGGTATTCCTGAGCGCGATTTATTCGATATAGCTTTTCCCGTAACTTTTGTGGCAAGTTGTTGAAATTGACACTCGCCAATTTGTTCTGCGCCTTCAGAACGAGAATGAAAGCTACTCCATTTTCCAGATATATTTGGGCCTCTATAGAATAAAGCTAACAGCTTCGGGAGTATTGAGTCCTTATATAACCACCCAAGTAAAGTGAGAAGTACAGCGGTTAGGGTTCCCGCAATAATTCCCGTATAAATGTCAGGTATCATCATTTTTACCGTAGTGTTGAACCCCTAACTTTGTGCTAGGCATCAAACTTGAGACCTAATTCGTACCACTATTGATGCCTAACCCCGTCAAAAATCTGTTTACTCAGTGATAATTTTATAACCACAAAATGACTGGATTGGGAATAAATGTAGCAGATCAAAAAGGGAATTACAATGTTGTCGCTTTGACCGTTCACACGCCCCGCGTGTGAACGGTCAATTTTGATATTTCCAACGCCCCGCGTTGGAAATATCAACTGGGCTTGAAGTTCTGCAAATCGACCCTGACATAATTCGATGCCTCGGCCCTGACGAATTCTTCAAACGCCAAGCCGACGCCGGACAGGCGCTTGCCCGCCCGGTGGACGATATACCATTGCCGCATGACGGGGAATGGTTCGACGTCCAATACGACCAGGCGGCCATCCTCCAACTCCCGTTCGATGGTGTGCAAGGACACAACACCTAGCCCAAGCCCGACTTCGACGCCTTGTTTAATGGCACCGTTGCTGTTCATTTCCATGCTAATGGACAGGCTCACCCCCCTTTCCACTAGGATTTTCTCCACCGAACTCCGCGTACCCGAATCCTGCTCACGCATTAAAAAAGTTTCGGATATTAATTCTTCCAGACCGATGCCAACCCGGCCATCCAGATGATGGCCCTTTGGGGCGATGACCACCAAGGGATTGTCCATGAATGCCTCGGCCACTAGATCCATCTCGTCAGGAGGCTTCCCCATCAACACAATGTCGGCCTCATTGTCCTCCAGCAACCGCATCACGCCTTTGCGATTGGTCACTTTGAAATTCACCTTGACCTTTGGATAACGCCGGCAAAATTCCGCCAACATTCTTATCGCAAAATAATGCCCCGTACTGGCGACGGCGACTACCAAACGGCCACCCTCGGTGCCTTTCAATTCCTCAATCAATTCTTCCGCTTCGTCAATCTGGCGGGATATGGTTCTGCTGAGGGTGTAGAGTTCATCACCCGCATGGGTAAGGTATATTTTTTTGCCCAAGCGCTCGAACAAAGGCAACCCGATAGTTTCCTCGAATTGTTTGACTTGCATGGACACGGCGGGTTGGGTCAGATACAAGTCTTCCGCGGCACGAGTGAAACTCAAGCGCCTGGCGACTTGCTCAAAAACTTTTAATTGCCTTAATGTGATGTTCATATGAGCCTTCTCTTGATTTTATAAGCCGCGCCTTATTGTTTGACATCAATTTACAGCATGGGCTTATGTGTTTTTCCCTATAATACAGTCTCCACAAGGGAAGAACCAGAAAAGTCGACAAAAATTCCGGTTGAGCCGGGTAAGATGGGGTGGGCAACATCCCTTCGACAGGCTCAGGACAGGCTTTTTGTTGCCCACCGATTGAGCCGTTTCCGCGTGGGCAAACGATGATGCCGTTTGCCCACTACTCCTATCATTGCCGCCTACTCATGTCCCAAGTTCCACAACCGTTTCAACACCTCCTGCTCCAATTGCACCAAACTCTGTTTAACCTCCCGCAAAGTCTCCTCTTCCGCTAGTAGCTGGCGGGTTAGGGTATCGGTGATGCGTTCGTAATCGTCATCCAGGAAAAAACGCCGTGTACACAAACTCAGCAGATTGTCCTTGAAATAAAGCACCGCCCCCGGCATGGCAATGTATTGCCAAACCCCGTCATGGCGGCGGAAGCGGGCGAGGCCGAGTTCTAAACAGGCCATAAATCGGGCATGCCCCGGCAAGACGCCGAAGCTGCCGGAGGCATCCTCGCCGACGAAAGAGGCTACCCCGTCGATGCGGGTGACGGAAGATGAATCGCGTAAAATTAATGTAAAGCTGTTCAATAGTGTTTCTCCAACCAATAAGTCCGGTTCGGTATGAAATTAGTTCAACAAACTAATACCTATATCCCAATTAGGGTGGGTTTGGAACCCACCCCTACACCCAATACTGTTGAATTAAGCCTATGCAACAGAATCCGTAGGGCGGCAACCCTTTGCCGCCGAGGGAAGAACAAGTTCATTGTCGGCATGGGGATGCCGACCTACTCCTTAATTCAACAGTATTGACCCCTACACCCCAACCCCCATCGTCCCGCGCATATAGCATTGCTCTTCGCTCAAGTCGTCAAAGCGTCCAGCCATGAAATTATCGCAATCCGTAAGGGTTTGTTCCAACGGCACGGAAACCCCTTTGATGCCAGTGTGCGTGGCGGTCACCCAAAATGGCTGGGTCAGGTACTTTTGCAACTTGCGGGCGCGTAGGACGATGCGCCGGTCCTTCTCGGAGAGTTCGGCCAAACCCAACATGGTGATGATGTCCTCCAATTCCTGATAGCGGGCCAGATGCTCGCGCACACCTTCGGCCACGGCATAATGCCGCTCGCCCAAGGAATGGCGATCCATCAGCTTGCTGCCCGAGCGCAAGGGGTCAATGGCAGGATAAATGCCTTTGGCGGCCTGAGTGCGGGAAAGGATGACGGTGGTGTCAAGATGGCTGAGGATGGCACTGACCGCCGGGTCGGTCATGTCGTCGGCCGGCACATAAACCGCTTGCACGGAAGTGACTGCCCCGGCTTGGGTGGAGGTGATGCGATCCTGCAATTCCGCGACTTCGGAACTAAGCGTGGGCTGGTATCCCACCGTGGCGGGCATCCGCCCGAGCAAGCTGGAAATCTCGCTACCCGCCTGCACGAAGCGGAACACATTATCGACGACAAATAATATTTCTTTCTTCAGCGTGTCGCGCAGATATTCCGCATAGGTCAGGGCTGACAGCGCAATGCGGAAACGCACCCCCGGCGATTCGTCCATTTGCCCAAACACCATCACCGTTTGCGGCATCACGCCGGCATCTTCCATCTCGTGCCAAAGTTCGTGGGCCTCGCGGATGCGTTCGCCCACCCCCGCGAACACGGAAAAACCTTGGTGGATGGCGGCAATCGCATGCATGAACTCCATCACCAGCACCGTCTTGCCCACCCCTGCCCCGCCAAACAAGCCGGTCTTGCCGCCTTTGACAAAGGGGCAGAGCAGATCAATGACTTTGATTCCCGTCTCCAACACCCCGCTCACGCCCAAAGCCTGGTCCAATGGCGCGGGCTTGCCATGAATATTGCGGAACTCCACCGACGGCAACCGTCCCTTGCCGTCCAGCGGCTTGCCGAAAATATTCAGCAAACGGCCCAGGCATTCCGGGGAAACCGGCACCTTCAACGGGCCGCCCAAATCATAAATCGTCATGCCTCGCCACAACCCGGAGGTGCGGTGCAGCGTGATGGCACGGACATGCTGCTCGTCCAAGTGCTGGTGTACCTCGAACAAATAGGTCTCACCGTCAATGCATGCGCACAATGCCTGCCGCAACGGCGGCAACCGGCTACAGGCAATGACGGCCACCGGCCCATGGACTTCGGTGATTAAGCCGATGGGGTCTTTCTGACTTTCAAAACGGAACAACTCGGTCATTTGCCATACCTCCCGGCCATAAGTGATCGACCAAAAATGTTTTAACCATTTTAGGAGGGCAATTGTACCGGTTGAGCCGCCCCTGCGATTGTGGTAAATGTAAAAAAACCTACGTTATACCCCATTAACGAGCTTCAGCCACCCTTTGGAATCGCTTTGAATTGGAAGAAAACCCATTTCGAGGATATATTTAGGGGCTTAACAAGGCTACAATCAAGTGGCTTTTTTTCTTCATCTTTCGAAGGTGCCATCGTATGAACAGAAACCGTCAAAATTACCGCAAAAACCTCAAAGTGGACGGAACCATGGTGGTTGGCTCCAACGAAATCACATTTTTTACCAAGGATGTGTCACTCGACGGCTTTCATGCCTGTTATACCGAGGCTGCCAGCTTGGAAAAAGGCGATATCGTCTATGTGCGCCTTCCAATGTTGAAAATGGAAGGCGTGGCCTCCACGGTGTGGAAAGACTCTGGTCTAAACGACGTTCACCACATTGGGTTCAAATTCTTGAACATGCGAGGTGTCGGAGGGAGCGCCTATCACTACCGGGAATCCGAACAGCGCATTTCGGAAATATAAGGGCACTGTCCTCTTCATCAAGCTTGTTGACCGCCCACACATTCAGACAAAAACTTAATCAAAGCTTTTTTTAACCGACGCGAGGCAAGGCCGTGCGCACTATCCCCCTCATTTTGATGTTTTTCTTCCTGGCGATCCAGGTTTCGGCAGTTTCGGCTGAACTGGCAGAACCCAAGGTGGAATTCTTTTCACCCCAAGGCACGGTAAAAAACGTCCGCCAGGTGTCGGCGCGTTTTGCACAAGCCATGGCACGCTTTGGCGATCTGCGGCTGGAAGCGCCTTTTGAAGCCGAGTGCCCGTTCAAAGGCACGGGAAGATGGGTGGATGGGCGCAACTGGGTTTTCGATTTCGAGCGGGACTTGCCTGCGGGTGTCCGCTGCTCTTTCAAGTTGAAACCGGGCATTAAGGCCTTGTCGGGCATGCCTGTCGCCGGGCCCGATAGTTTCAGCTTTGACACGGGCGGCCCTGCCATCATCGGCACCCTCCCGGACGAGAACGCCGACGACCTTGACGAAAACCCCCTGTTCATACTGAAGCTGGATGCCCAGGCCACGCCGGAATCCATCGCCGAACACGCCCGTTGCGAAGTGGATGGCTTGGAAGAGCGCATCGAAACCAATCAAATCCAAGGGGATGAAAGGGGGAAACTATTATCAGGGCCGGTAAAAGACCGCTACGACTATTTTTTTGAGGATGCATCCGATGACCGGTTGCTGGTCCTGCAATGCCGCCGCAACTTCCCGCCGGAATCAAAAGTGCGTCTGGTGTGGGGGGCGGGCATTGCCTCTGCGTCCGGCATAGCCACCCGACAAGACCAAGTATTGGGTTATCAGGTTCGCGATTCCTTCACGGCCCGTTTTCAATGTGAAAAGGTCAACGCCAAGTCGCATTGCATTCCATTCCTGCCGATGACCCTGGATTTCAGCGCACCCGTACCGTCGGAAAAAGCCAAGCTGGTGCAATTGCTCGATAGCCAAGGCAAGCCCTACCCCGCCGAAGAATTCGACCCTGCCAAAAAACTGACGGTGGAAGCCATCAAGTTCAAAGGGCCATTTCCGGAAAACACCCATTTCAGGATTGTCCTGCCTACGGATTTGACCGACGACGCCGGAAGACGCTTGGAAAATGCCAGCCAATTCCCGCTTGCCGTGGAAACCGACGAATACCCGCCCTTGGCCAAATTTAATGGCGAGTTCGGCATCATCGAATGGAAAGAGGGAGGCGTATTGCCAGTCACCCTGCGCAATCTGGAAGCTGCCGTGGCGGCAAAGCGCTCGTTGCCCGGACAGGAAGGCATTCCCGGCAAAATGCAGAGGCTGGAACAAAACGACCAAATCATCGCCGCATGGCTGCGCAAAGTTGACAGTGCCGGTGACGAACGCTATGAAGAACTCCCAAAGGCAAAAGAGGAGGACGAAACCCGGTTTCGCAACCTCACCGGAACCGAATCGGTATTTGGAAGCAAGGAAAAAACCGAATCCTTCGACTTGCCCAAACCGGAAGGGGCGAAGGCTTTCGAAGTGGTGGGCATCCCGCTGAAACAGCCTGGGTTTTACGTGGTGGAACTGGCCAGCCCGCGCCTCGGCGTTGCCCTGCTTGGCGAGGACCGGCCCCGTTACGTCGCCACTTCCGCCCTGGTCACCAACCTGTCCGTGCATTTCAAATGGGGGAGGGAGTCCTCGATGGCTTGGGTGACCACGCTGGATCAAGCCAAACCCGTCGCCGATGCAGAGGTTCGCGTCAGTGACTTCTGCACCGGTGCCGAATTTTGGCGGGGACGGACTGGCGCGGACGGAACGGCAAAAATTAGCGGCACTGGGGTATTGCCCGCAATGGATTCCAGTAATCATTGTTACGACGGGGCATCTTCACATCCACTGTTCGTCAGCGCCCGCACGGGCGAGGACATGAGTTTCGTGGCTTCCGGCTGGAGCAAAGGCATCACCCCTTATGACTTCCAACTGACCGTTGGCGACGAGAGCGAGACTAAACTGGCCCACACGGTCTTTGACCGCAGCTTGTTCCGCGCCGGGGAAACGGTCTCGATGAAACTGTTCCTGCGCCGACGCACCGCCGAAGGCTTTGCCGCTTACGGTGAAGACCTGCCCGACACGATGGAAATCCGCCATTCGGGTAGCGACGAGAAATACACCCTGCCAGTGAGCTTTGACGGCAAAGGCATAAGCGAGGCAAGCTGGAACATCCCCAAGGAGGCAAAACTCGGCGTCTACGATGTTTCGCTACGCAAAGGCGAGGACTATGTCGCCGACACGGGTGCCTTCCGAGTCGAGCAGTTCCGCATTCCAACCATGAAAGCGGCGATTCAGCCTGCCGCCGACTATCTGGTGCATGCCAAGGAGGCCAAGGTCGATTTATTCGTCAATTATTTGTCCGGCGGCGGGGCATCCCTATTGCCGGTCAAACTGCGTAGCCAAATCCGCTCCCGCGAGATGAATTTCCCAGACTACGATGATTTTCAATTTGGCGGCAACGACGTGAAGGAAGGCAGCGTCGAAAACAACGGACAAGCGGACGAAGGGGAAACCGGGGAAAGCTCGCCCGCCCAAGTCCTTCCGTTGAGCCTTGACAAAGCCGGGGCGGCGCGGACAAGCATTCCCTTACCCGCCGTGGAAACCCCCAAGGAATTGCTGGCCGAACTGGAATACCAAGATGCCAACGGCCAATTATTATCCGTTTCGCGTACCATCCCCTTACTACCTTCCAACGTGGCATTGGGCATCAAGCAAGAAGGCTGGTTCGCCAATAAAGACCAGCTACGCTTTAAAGTCGTCGCACTGGATCCTACTGGCAAACCCTTGAAGAACCAAGATATCAAGGTGGAATTGTTCAAGAAAACCACCTATTCCTATCGCAAACGTCTGATCGGAGGTTTTTACGATTACGAAGACAACAGCGAATACAAGAAACTGGACAAAACCTGCGCGGACAGCACCAACCAAGAAGGCATCATTGCCTGCGACGTAAAACCTGAGCTTTCGGGCGACATAATCCTCCGCGCCACTGCCAAAGACGGCGACGGCAACATCGCGCTGTCCACCAAGGAAGTCTGGGTGACGGGCGGCGAAGATTTTTGGTTCGACAACGGCCCCAGCGACCGCATGGATGTGTTGCCGGAGAAGAAAGCCTGGGAATCGGGCCAGACGGCGCGTTTGCAAGTGCGCTCGCCCTTCCGCGAGGCCACCGCCCTAGTGACAGTGGAACGTGAAGGCGTGTTGGACGCCTATGTTTTACCCATTTCCGGTAAAGAACCGGTGGTCGAAGTGCCGATCAAGCCCAATTACTCGCCGAACGTGTATGTTTCCGTGCTGGCCGTGCGCGGGCGGGCTAGGGACAACTTCGCTTGGTTCAGGGAATTGGCGAACAAGATGGGATTCAAACTGGAGGACAAATCCATCACGTCCCTAGTGGACTTGAACAAACCCGCCTTCCGCTTGGGCATCGCACAACTGGACGTAGGCTGGACACCCGACCGCTTGAACGTCAAGGTTCAACCGGATCGGGAAGTCTACAAAGTGCGCGACAAGTCCGTCGTCAAAGTGAAAGTGGAACGGGCCGACGGTGGGCCGTTGCCGCAAGATGCGGAATTCGCCTTGGCCGCCGTGGACGAGGGTTTGCTGGAACTGAAGCCCAACACGTCATGGAAACTGCTGGACGCGATGATGGGCAAGCGTGGCATCGAGGTTTTCACCAGTACGGCGCAAATGCAGGTGGTGGGCAAACGCCACTACGGGCGCAAGGCCATACCCCATGGCGGCGGTGGCGGAAGGCAAAATGCACGGGAATTGTTCGACACGCTGCTGCTGTGGCGCGGGCGCGTCCCGGTCAACGCCCAAGGCGAGGCGGACATCGAAGTGCCGCTCAACGACTCGCTGACCGCGTTCCGCCTAACCGCCGTGGCCGACGCAGGCATGGGTTTTTTCGGTACCGGCGACGCGACCATCCGTTCCACCCAAGACATCATGCTGCACTCGGGCCTGCCGCCCTTGGTGCGCGAGAACGACGCATTCAAGGCCGTGTTCACGCTACGCAATGCATCCAATCGCAAATTGACCCTGATCGCCAAAGCCAAATGGTCGGCAAGCTTGCCAGCCAGTGGCAAACCGACAGCACCCCCCTCCCCCGCCGAAGATGCGAATAAGCCACCGGCATCTTCGACCAATCCACCCGTCGCAACCGCCACGCCCGCGCCGCCGCCCATCGCTTGGAATGAACTTCCACCCATTCAGGCCGAACTGGAACCCGGCGAGGCAAAGGAACTGGCGTGGGACATGGGTGTTCCGGCGGACACGTCCAAACTGGCATGGGAGGTCAGCGTCGAAGCCAGCGACGGCTCGGCCCGCGACCAGATCAAATTGACCCAGGATGTGATACCGGTTTGGCCGGTGCGGGTTTACCAAGCCACCTTGGCTCAAATCGACAAACCATTGGATATGAGCGTTGAACGCCCGGCCGGGGCGATCCCCGGGCGCGGTGGTTTGCGTGTTTCTTTGCGCGCTAAATTGGGCGACGGCTTGGGGGGGGTGCTCGACTTCATGGGCCGCTATCCCTATTCCTGCTTGGAACAGCGCATTTCCAAAGCCATTGCCCTGCGGAACAAGGCGATGTGGGAGGCCAATATGAGCGCCCTGCCCGCTTTCATCGACGATGACGGGTTGCTCAAATACTTTGCCACAAGCTCGCTCCACGGCAGCGATGTGCTGACTTCTTATGCGCTGTCCATCGCCCATGAAGCCGGCTGGACGATACCGGAGGAATCCTTGAAGCGCCTACAGGATGGGCTTAAGGATTTTATTGCAGGCAAAATCAAACGCAGTTTTTCGCTTGCCACCGCCGATCTGGCGATCCGCAAGCTGGCCGCCATTGAAGCGCTGTCCCGTTACGGGCTCGCCACCCCGGAGATGCTAAGTTCGATCACCATTGACCCGATTCTCTGGCCCACGTCGGCAGTATTGGATTGGTTCAATATCCTCAAGCGTGTGGCGACAATCCCGCAGCGGGACAGCCAGTTGGAACAGGCCGGGCAAATCATCCGTTCCCGCTTAAACCTGCAAGGCACGGCCATGGGCTTCTCCACCGAAGACAATGACCGGCTCTGGTGGTTGATGGTCTCCATCGACGAAAATGCCGTGCGCACCCTGTTAGGGCTGCTCGACCAGCCGCAATGGCGGGCCGACATTCCAAGGCTGGCAACCGGGGCATTGCGCAGACAACATCGCGGTCACTGGGACACCACCCCCGCCAACGCCTGGGGGACGCTGGCCATGGAGAAATTCAGCGAGTCGTTCGAGTCCGTACCCGTGTCCGGTTACACCGAGGCCGAACTGGCCGGCGTGAAGAAAGGCATGCAATGGACCGAAGCCACCAAGCAATTGGCACTGAACTTCCCTTGGGGCGACGGCCCCGAAAATCTGACGGTAAAACACACCGGACTAGGCAAGCCTTGGGCGATCATCCAAAGCCGTGCCGCCCTGCCGCTGCAACAGGCACTGTTTGCCGGTTACAGCATCAAACGCAGCGTCAATCCGGTCGAACAAAAACAGGCGGGGGTCTGGGGCAAGGGCGACGTGGCGCGGATCAAACTGGAGATGGATGCCCAAGCCGACATGATGTGGGTGGTGGTCGATGATCCGGTCCCGGCAGGCGCGACCATCCTAGGTTCTGGCTTAGGCGGCGACTCGCAACTACTGGCCGGGGGTGAAAAGCGCGAGGGTTGGGTCTGGCCCGCCTACGAGGAACGCCGCTTCGAAGCCTTCCGGGCTTACTATGAATATGTACCCAAGGGCAAATGGTCGTTCGAGTATACCGTGCGTTTGAACAACCCCGGCAAGTTCGAACTCCCACCCACCCGGGTGGAGGCTTTATACGCACCGGAGATGTTCGGGGAATTGCCGAATGGGGTTTGGGAGATAAAATAATGGGGACTCCTGAAAACTGAGTGATCGTAAAAGTCCCGTCATTCCGGCATGGATGCCGGAATCCATCGTCCAAGGATGGCAAACGGTGACTTGAAGCGAGGCAGCTATCACTCACTTTATACCACTGCCAGGTAATTGAATCTGCAACCACTTATCCTTAGAATGCTCAATCCTAGGTTTATCGGAGTAAGTAATCATGTCTGCCGTCGCCACTCTTTCACCCCAACGCCACCGCCTTACCGTGGATCAATACTATCGCATGGCCGAAGCGGGGATATTTAAAGAAGATGACCGGGTTGAACTGATTGAAGGGGAGATTATTGATATGCCACCAATAGGTATCGACCATGCTTATTTCGTCAACCGCTTGACATCCATTTTTGTGCAGAATATCGGCCATCAGGCGAACGTCTCATCGCAGAACCCTATCCGGCTGAACTCAAGATCAGAACCGCAACCGGATATCGCCCTGCTTCGCTATCGGGAAGATTTTTATCGCCATACCCGGCCTAGCCCAGAAGACATACTCTTACTGGTGGAAGTGTCCGACACCAGCCTACGTTATGACATGGAAGTGAAACTCCCCTTGTATGCCCGTCACGGCATTCCCGAAGTCTGGATTGTGGATTTGGAGCATCGAAGGGTTGAAATCTTTCGCAAACCTTTAGATGACGCTTATCTTGAGAAGCATTGCCCTGCTCGGACTGAAACCATTGCGCTAGGGGGTTTGGCAGAGTGCCGGGTGGATTTAAGTAATTTATTCTGATGGCAACGCTGTTGACACATCCGTCATACCGGCATGGATTGCCGGTATCCAGAATACAGGGAAGTGAATCTATATTACCCTCCATGGCTTCTGGGTTCCGGCATTCCCTGCCGGAACGACGGGGGAAACTTGTGTCAACAACACATCCGGCTGAATCTACATGGACTGAGTTCTGCATCGGGCATTGACAAACATGAAGTTTAGGAGTGCAATGCTGCATTGTACACCTCGGAGGCGTAAAACAATACGCCTGCCGGGGTGTTCAATTCAAAGTTAGGCACTATAGAGAGACAGATTATGACATTAGGCCTCGCCACATGTGACGATAACGGTATTTATCTCGCTATTGAGAGCCAAGGGCTTCCACTTGCTGGCCCTCCTGTGAAGCATGAATTTCCGCTGCTCCTTGATTCAAAGATATTAAAGCTCAATACTCGCCCGCAGGTCGTCGTATTGGCTGCCGGAGGCCTAGACCACTGGGCCTATGTAGTAGCGAATTACTCAAGCAGTTCATCCGTTACCGCTGCAAAGTCGGAAATTATTGATCTGCTAAATTCGTGCATGACTGAAGAAGATCAAGCATTCGGTCTCGTCTGTGGTTACGAACACGGCGAACCAAAATGCTTTCGCGTCAACCGGTTTAGGAACACACAACAAACTGAGAGCCCTATCGAAGAGCAGTTGGCCGAACCCCTCGGACTTGGTGATTATGGAGAGGCTGCAAAGCGGGACGCACTTCTCGCTATTAAAAACAATGAGCGCCCACGGCACCCCCTAGTGGCTCTGGTTGAAACCATTGACTGTTACCTCTCCCGGCCTAATGTCCGAGGGGTCCGAGGGCCGATACACTCACTCATTATACCACATATAAAATAAGACAATAGGAAGGACGGAGTCAAGTTTTGCGTTAACACACCCGTGCCAAATCAATGGGTCAGGCTCCATTGATTGTTTGCAGGTTCCGGGTGTAACATCGTCTAAGCCTATTGCGCCGGATGGCAAAAAGGGCTAAGGGCAAAAACCATGCAGTCCCGTAGGTCGGGCAACGTCCCTTTGTTGCCCGACGAAAAGAGCGAAAAGCCAAGAGCAAAAGCCAGCGTAGCCCGGATGGAGCCGCTTTGCGGCGTAATCCGGGACAGACATGACGGGATTTGCCAACGCCCGAAACCCGTATTACGCTACGCTTCATACGGGCTACATTTGGCTGGTTCCCAAGCTCCTGCTTGGGAACCCTTAGGGCCGTAGGATGGGCTGAGCTTGCGAAGCCCGTCATTCGCGAATGATGCGCCTCCTTCGTCGGCACATCCTACGATGTCAACCCGTAAGGCGCAATGGCGGTACTCCGCGTATTGCGCCGTATGAAAAGGGCCGTAAGGGCTGAACCATGGCTGGCTGTACATCGGCACTCGGCGGATCACGTCCCTGTATCCGCCGTGGAGTTTATTTCGTAGAATGATCCCACAAATGATTTTCACCTAATGCCCATCATGAGCCAACAGTCTCCCACGTCTGCATCACTACCTCTTTTACGTTGCGTCGTTGCGCCACATGCCCCAACAATTCAAAACAACCAGCGGACATATTACAAAAACGCCCTTATTGTTAAACGGACTCTTGCCATGACTGAATTACTCGAAAAAGCTTTTGTCGAAGCCTCTAAACTACCGGAAGGCGAGCAAAATTCCTTTGCCCGTTGGCTGCTGGCCGAACTGGAGTCGGAAAGACAATGGGACGGGATGTTTGGCGACTCCCAAGACTTGCTTAGCCGACTGGCAGACGATGCTCTGGCCGAACACAGAAAGGGGAAAACCGAACCATTGGATGTGGATGATTTGTGATTTCACATACCACTTCCACCTTCCGCCAATTGCTCAATAAATTGCCAGCCGATGTGCGTAAGCAAGCACGGGATGCCTATCGACAATTCAAACACAATCCATTTTACCCAAGCCTACACTTCAAAAAGGTTCATACAAAAAGACCTATTTATTCGGCAAGAATTAATATCGACTATCGGGCAGTTGGAATTATAGATGGCGAAGAGATTATTTGGTTTTGGATTGGTCCGCATAAAGACTACGAAAAACTGCTGGCCCGCCTCTGAAACTTGCCAGGGCCGTAGCGCCGTAGGATGGGCTGAGCTTGCGAAGCCCATCAATCGCGAATGATGCGCCTCCTTCGTCGGCACATCCTACGATGTCAACCCGTAAGGCGCAATGGCGGTACTCCGCGTATTGAGCCGTATGAAAAGGGCCGTAAGGGCTGACCCATGGTTGGCTGTACACCAGCATTCGGCGGATCACGTCACTGTATCCGCCGTGGAGTTTAGGTGATTCCTGAGAAAGCCGACATTCCGCACCCCCTTTCGCAATTATTTGATTTTTTAATACTAATTTTTCCATGACCATTTTTTTCGAAAAATTTAATCTTATATTATCAAAGCGTTATGCTGGGGGTGCGGAATGTCGGAGAAAGAGCATCCCATGAAGAATCTGATCCGTAGAAAAAAAATTGAGTCCACGAAAGACACGAAAAGCACGAACAAAAGCAAGATTCGTTCGTGCCTTTCGTGTTTTTCGTGGACGATTCTTTTGGTGGATTCATTATTGGAAATCACCTATTTTGTAGAATGCTCCCACAAATGATTTTCACCTAATACCCAACATGAGCCAACAGTCTCCCACGTCTGCATCACTACCTCTTTTACGTTGCGTCGTTGCGCCGTTGCGTGAGACTTTTTTTTGCTTTCCCACCATGCTGCTTGGATGTGCGGTGGGCAACGATTTTTCCCTCACGCAATGGCGCAACGACGCAACGCTAAGGGCAGCGCATTGGCTGGTTCCCAAGCTCCTGCTTGGGAACCCATGTTTTGCAAGCTCCTGCTTGTTCGTTGACCTCCTCGGGGAAGCCGGAGCTTCAAAAATCGAATTCCCAAATTGTATAGGCTTTATATGAAATCATCTGTATATTTAGATACCACTATTCCTAGTTATCTTTTTGATGAGCGCGACAGCATCAGGCTAAATATCGAAGTCACGCAGAAATGGTGGGATGAAGAGGCCAATAATTTTGATATTTGGGCTTCGGAAGCAACACTCGACGAAATCAGCGAAGGCCATTACCCCAAAAAACAAGAACTGTTGACATTTGTGGCAGGAATTCAAATACTTATGAATGATAACGAGCTTCTGATTGAAAAATACCGAACCCAAAAAATTCTGGGCGAAATAGACGAACATGATCTTGTCAAATATGTATCGGATACCCATTCCAGAATCGAAGCTTTAGCTGCTCGGTTCGGGTTAGACTTGAAATATGGAACACCAAACAACGCGGTAAGGCGGCGCAATAGGCGTAAGCCAGATTGCGCCGGATGGAAGGGATATGCAAAGAGCAAAAGGCATGAAACCCCGGCATTGTCTTTTTGCCCACTCGCCTAACCCGCTGTTCCAGCCAGGGTGGGCAAACGGCTATATCGTTTGCCCACACGAAATTTGGTATAATTCGCCCAATTAACATACTTGCCTAACAAACCTATCTAGCATTCATCATTAAGGAGGGACTCATGCCATCACAGCTAACCAAGTTAAACTTGTTTGAAGCCGTCTACAACGCGACCTCCGAGGGGGTCAAGTCAAAAGGGTACGCGAAATTAGACCCTTGGATCGTCCTAATACCTAAACTTGGCACATTGTGCGACACCACGTTTGAAGCAACACATGCCTCCTCGCTTGAGGATTTACGCAACGCGACTAAAACCCACAGTGGCAAAGCAGGGTCTTACGGGGCTTTCTTACTGAGTTCAAGCGGACTCAGCGCAACATCGACCACTGCGCCAACCGAGGAACAAACCAAGCGTATCGCAGCATTGGAACTTCTTTCCCACACTTATTTCCATTCCACCAAGGGGAAAGAAGCGGTTTGGATTGTCTCGGTTCCGAAACACTACACAGCATGGCCACATGTCGAACTTGCCAACAAGCCCATTGGGACTATCCTCGCCACCCTCGACATCGGCGGGGATGAAAAATTCTCATTCGCCGACCGAAGGCATATTGCAACAGCAGCCCAGACCGGACTGGCTTGGACGCAAAAGGCGCTGATCGCTCTCGACAACGTCAAATCCGGCTCCAGTACGATGGAAAAGCTAAAACGCTGGTTCGGAAACGGGGGCACGACAGAGGTAGAATTGACCAATTTTGCTGATACGTTGCGACCTGCCTTACGTAAAATCGCCGGCAAACTGAATGGCGGCACGGTCATAGTCACCGACTTGGTGGCTATCCGCACTTCAGCCAACGTGAATGACATCAAAGCGAGGCGTTCCAATGCTTTTGTGGCCAAAGCGGAAAAGCAAGACGTGATCTATATCGAAGAAGGCTTTTTCACCCCAAGTGCGCGCAACGTCTTTCAAAGCTCTGCAGGTCACTGGGCGCGCATCATGGTTCACGAAATGACCCACCGCGAGGGGGGAACCGTCGATAAACGATATGGCTGGGCTGGAATCGGACCATCGACCGGAAAAATCTCGCCTACCGACGCGATGGTCAATGCCGACAGTTGGGCGATTTTTGTCGCAGATGCCGCCGAGGCAATGTCGAAGACAGACATCGAACGCGCAACGAATGGCGTATGAAGCGGAAGACAAACCTAGGCGGCTTGCTGGTGTCAGTCCTTTTGCTGACATCTGCCGCACAACAAGGGCTCGCCGAAACCAATCACCCCAAACCCCGGGAGAAAACAATGTCCGACTCAGACTTATTGGTAGAATCTTTTGACCGCTCGCCCCCTCCTGAGGTGGCACCTGTGGTACTCAACGGCAAACGCTACGCCCAGCATATCGGCACACACGACGATAACATCGGCCAGAGTGGAGGATTGCTGGATATTTTTGAAGATGCAACTGGGAAGATCATTGCCACCATCAAGGTTTACGACAATGTGCGTAACCCGGATTGGGAAGGTGATGTACAAGATATATTCTTCGAGTCAATGGCTTTCGATGCCAGCGGACGGCTGATCATCACCGATGAAGTCGGACGCCGCTTTGCCGTGGATGTCGACAAGCTAAAATCAACACCTTTGCCATGATTCAACCCGTAAGGCGCAATAGCGGTACTCCGCGTATTGCGCCGTATGAAAAGGGCCGTAAGGGCTGAGCCATGGTTGGCTGTACATCAGCACTCGGCGGATCACGTCCCTGTATCCGCCGTGGAGTTTATTTCGTAGAATGATCCCACAAATGATTTTCACCTAATGCCCAACGTGACCCAACAGCCTTCCACGTCCGCATCACTACCTTTTTTACGTTGCGTCGTTGCGTGAGACTTTTTTTGCTTTCCCGCCATGCTGCTTGGCTGTGCAGTGGGCAACGATTTTTCCCTCACGCAACGACGCAACGCTAAGGGCAGCGCATTGACTGGTTCCCAAGCTCCTGCTTGGGAACGGGCAGAACTGCTTGTAATAACCGTGGTGTCGCTCGCTTTCACCGCCCGCAACCTTGCCGGGACTTTATCAAGGGGCAATGACATTTGGAAAAATATAACGGTTTTTCACAAATGGCTTCCGAGGCTTTAGGTTCCCAATTCGGACTCCGATTGATAAACTATAGGCAAAATTCCCTTTTTAGGGCATTGGCATCAAACCCTAATCAACTGCGGAGCCGAACTTGAAAACTCAGAAATCCTTGGAAATATCTTCAGCCAACCAAATCGCCCACGTCCTTATTGAGGCACTGCCCTACATCCAACGCTTCACCGGGAAAACCATTGTCGTCAAATACGGTGGCCATGCGATGACCGACGAGCAATTGAAAAATAGCTTCGCCCGCGACATCGTGCTCCTCAAGCTAGTGGGCATCAATCCTGTGGTCGTGCATGGCGGTGGCCCGCAGATCGGCGATCTGCTAAAACGCCTGGGCAAGACCAGCGAATTTGTCCAAGGCATGAGAGTCACCGATAGTGAAACGATGGATGTAGTTGAAATGGTGTTGGGCGGATTGGTGAACAAGGAGATCGTCAACATGATTAACCGCAATGGCGGCTCGGCGGTAGGGCTGACCGGCAAGGATGGCGATCTGATCAGGGCCAGACCGATCGTCGTCACCCAACGTTCGGCCGAGACGGAAGAGCCCGAGATCATCGACCTCGGCCATGTTGGCGTGGTGGACAGCATAGACCCTGCGGTGGTGGAGATGCTGCACCACGGCAACTTCATCCCTGTCATTGCACCCATCGGTGTGGGCACGGACGGGCGATCCTACAATATCAATGCCGACTTGGTGGCAGGTAAAATGGCGGAGGTGCTGAAAGCGGAGAAACTCATCCTGCTGACCAATACGCAGGGCATTTTGGACAAGCAAGGCAAGCTGTTGACCGGCCTGTCTTTGGGGCTGGTCGATAAGCTGATTGGGGACGGCACCATATCGGGCGGCATGATCCCCAAAACCCGTTGTGCCACCGATGCCTTGAAAGCCGGTGTCAACAGCGTCCATATCATTGATGGCCGCATTGATCATGCCGTACTGTTGGAACTGCTCACTGACCAAGGCATTGGCACTCTGCTGCTAAGGCGTTAAACTCAGTACCCTGCCACACTTAGTCCATGTTCAATATAAGGCGCAAAGCCGGAGCGGATGTTTTTAACGCTTTCGCCGATGCAAAACTCATCGCCGAGGCTGGAAGTGTGGCAGGCGGTGTCGAGGAAAAGAACATCAGCGGTCTTGCCTGCAATTCGGACTACTAGCAAGGCCAAATCCTTTTCATCACGAGGGCTTACCGTTTGTAATATGGTCTCTGTTTCAGTCACCAACTGCTTGTTGGATTTCATTTTTACGTACTCCTTGGCCAAGGCCCACGCATACCCGCAAGAGGCAGGCTTGCAACTTGCCACACTGAGGATGCCGATATCGGCATAGGGGCTTTGCGTACGCCAATCCAAGCTTCCGTACTCAGGATGCAGCCTAATGTTTTCCAGGCTTTTGAAACGTTCCAAATCCTTTTCAAATGACTTGCCAATCTCCCGATTGGAATTTTCCAGCACCCGGATTTTCTCCTGATAGGTGGCAATCTGCCGGCGCGTAGACTCTATGCTGTCACGCAAGTTTTTGGGGACGGACTGCCCTGAGAGCTCCATTTCCGCCGCCCGCTTGACTTGGGCCCGAAGATTTTCCTCTTGGTGCTGTCGATTGGAATCGGCTATCTTTATGGTGGAATCAATGGTGTTGATCTTATTTTGCAATGCCATTTGCATTTCTTCGACGCTTCGGTAAGTTCTTAGCAAAGACGAGTCGTTATCTTTTTGCATCGCCAAAACCCGTTGCTGGTCGATACGCAATTGCCTGAGGCGCTTGATATTCTCAAACTGTTCCGGGGTTTTCTGACCTTCGATCACTTCAATGGTCTGCGCATTGGGATTCAGTTTGGCATGCGGGCGTTTCGCCTCCTCCGGCGGCACCAGGTCCGTGTAGTGAATCTTTCCCTGGTCGTCAACCCAGCGAAATGTCCCCGCCCCGCCGTCGGGCGCGGAAAGCAGGAACAACGCCAGCAAAACGGCAACCCGGGATACGGGCCGTTTAGCCAGGGAAACCCGTACCTGCCGATCACTTACACTTGGTTTTTCAACTGACGCACAATGAATCACCGGTCCACTTCCCGCTTTAATCGTGATGAATGCCATAGCGTTCCCGATAAGGCAATAGGGCTGCCAACGGGGAGGATTGCCCACACTCCTTGAGATATTCGATGATGTCGGCTAATGTGATGATAGCGTAAACTGGCATGGCAAACCGCCCAACGACTTCCTCAATGGCGGAAACTTCGCCCTTTCCCTTTTCTTGGCGATCCAAGGCAATGAGGACACCGCAAGCCTCGGCATCCGCGTCGCGGATAATTGCAACCGATTCCTCCACGGAAGTTCCCGCTGTGATCACATCGTCCACTATCAACACTTTTTTGCCGCCGAGGGAAGCCCCCACCAGCAAACCGCCTTCGCCATGATCCTTGGCCTCCTTGCGATTAAATGCGAAAGGCACCTCTTGCCCGGTGGCGCGGGCAAGGGCGATGGCAACGGCACTCACCAGGGGAATGCCTTTGTAGGCAGGTCCGTACAGCACATCGGCGGCGATGCCACGGTGCAGGCAAGCCTGCGCATAAAATTCCCCCAGCCTACCCAGACGCGCCCCCGTGTCGAACAACCCCGTGTTGAAAAAATAAGGGCTTTGCCGACCAGACTTCAAGGTGAATTCGCCAAAGCGCAACACCCCGCATTCTATCGCATAGCCGATAAAGTCTCGCTGGAACACCTGCATCAGTTTTCCTAAGTTAAGGTGATTTTCGATAAAGAATACCCACCGCAGGATGCCCTTCAGGGTGCTTTGGTGGTCTGAAGGCCACCCTACGGGTAAAGCATTCGCGTAAATGTCCTTAGTTGAACGTTAGGGTACGGCGACACGGCGAATCAACTCGCGGATGAACTGATCCGTTGAAACGCCTTCCGCCTCCGCCTCGTAAGAAAGGATCAAACGGTGGCGCATTACATCGTAAGCAATCGCCTGGATATCCTCCGGGGTTACGAAATCCCTGCCTTCAAGCCATGCCTTGGCACGCGCACATCGATCCAATGCAATGGTGGCGCGGGGGCTTGCGCCGTACTGGAGCCATCGCCCCAAATCAGCGCCATAGGCACTTGGGTTGCGCGTGGCCAGCACCAACTGCAAAAGATATTCCTCCAACGGATCGGCCATATAAAGATCAAGCACTTCCGCACGCGCTTGGAACAAAATCTGTTGTGTGATTGGAACAAATTCATTGCCCGGCTCGCCGGCCGCCTTGCCCCGCGATTCGTTTCGAACCAGACGTAGAATTTCGCGTTCATGCCTAGCCTCAGGATAACCGATGCGGATATACAATAAGAAGCGATCCAGTTGTGCTTCAGGCAAAGGATAAGTCCCTTCCTGCTCGATGGGGTTTTGCGTCGCCATCACCATGAACAAAGAAGGCAAAACATAGGTTTTGCTGCCGACGGTGATTTGCCGTTCTCCCATGGCTTCCAACAGGGCCGACTGCACTTTGGCAGGCGAACGGTTGATCTCGTCCGCCAACACCAAGTTATGGAACAAAGGCCCCTGCTGAAAATGGAAGGAGCCATCCTGTGGACGATAGATCTCGGTTCCGGTCAGATCGGCCGGCAACAAATCGGGGGTGAACTGGACGCGATGGAAATCGCCCTCCACACCCTTGCCGAGGACGTTGATGGCGCGGGTTTTCGCCAAACCCGGCGCGCCTTCCACCAAGATATGGCCGTCTGCCAACAAAGCGAGGAGCATTCGCTCGATCAACACTTCCTGGCCAATCACTTGGCTTGAGGCAAAAGTGCGCAGCCTTTGCAGTTCCATCTGGGCTTGGGATAATGCGGGGTTTGTTTCGGTCATCATTATATAGCAAGGCCGGAGGCCATAAGTTGTTTTCGATGCGGTATTATAACTGATGTTACGCATCGGCCTAGGGCTGGAGCGTCAAAGCTTGCTTTGACAGGCAAAGCGAGCTTTGCCTTTCCAATGTCAAGTCAAAGCAAAGCAAGCTTTGAAGCTCCGTCGTGACAGACGCAATACCTTCGCCAATCAGCATGAGTAGCTTTGGTTTTGGCAGCCACCCGGCAAGGCTCGCCGTAGCATGGCGTCTAAGAGGGATTCAACGGTGACGGTGTGCCGAATGACGGCAAAGGCGTGAAAG
>Ga0194062_1000188_pt1 | contig 26047 bp, 29 predicted proteins | sample SepL2225m_MetaG_FD_155481 | JGI IMG/M metagenome (GOLD analysis project Ga0194062, IMG submission 155481) | Anoxic zone freshwater microbial communities from boreal shield lake in IISD Experimental Lakes Area, Ontario, Canada - Sep2016-L224-25m | ecosystem: Environmental > Aquatic > Freshwater >... | reverse complement strand
TGATGGTCAGTTGTTTTTCCCCCACTGTTAACGGGTCCCCCAAGTTGAGTTTAAGTGCTGGCAAAATTCGTTTTTCAACCCAGGCAGTCCCCTTTTCCGGGCCATTGCGGGTAATGGTTTCTGTCAGATAGTCGCCTGTTGTCGTTTTTAAAAAACCACGCAAAGGGTAAGCTGTACTGACGGCTTTAATTCCGGCTAATAAAAGTTCATCATGCTCAATCAGGACGCTGGAAAAATCTGCTGTTCGTGCCTGTGCCAAATCGAGTTGCATTGCCTTGGTTAACCATTCGGCAGGGACTGGGGCAGGGCTTTCTATTACTAAGTCAGCTGCCAAAAATTCGGCGGTTTGATTAATCATGGTGCGTTGCAGGCGGTCTGAAAACAGTGCAATGGCTGTTGAACTCGTCACGGCAATCACTAAAGCCAGAATCAGCATCGTCAGTTCGCCGTTACGGCTATCACGCCAGAGCAGCCTTAATGCCAAATTAAAACGGCTCATACCATGCACCCGGAATCCAGTTGTATGGTGCGTTGACAACGGGCAGCCAGGGTATGGTCGTGTGTCACCAGAATTAATGTGGTAAGGTTTTCAAGATTAAGCTCAAACAGTAAATCAACAATAGTTGCACCGGTTTTACTGTCCAGATTACCAGTCGGTTCATCGGCAAAGAGGATCGCGGGTTTAGTGACAAAAGCCCTTGCCAAGGCAACGCGCTGTTGTTCGCCGCCGGAAAGTTGTTTTGGCGTATGTGTCAAACGATGCGTCAAACCCACTCGGTGCAATAAAGCGGTGGCGGCGGCTTTGGCGTTTTTATCGCCGCTTAACTCCAAGGGTAGCATGACATTTTCCAATGCGGTGAGGCTATGCAATAATTGAAATGACTGAAAAACAAAGCCAATCAGCTCATTACGCATGGCCGCCCTGCCATCTTCATTCATATTGGTTAATTGCTTTCCTTTAATGCTGATTGATCCAGAGCTGGGCGAGTCCAGTCCCGCCAACAAGCTTATTAAGGTGGATTTTCCTGAGCCTGACTCGCCAACAATGGCAATACTTTCACCAGATTTGATTATCAAATCTATCGATGACAATATATGCAGTGTACCTTCGGAGGTTATCACCGATTTACCGAGGTTTTCGGTCACTATAATGTTGTTTGAAGTTTGATTAACTTGAGTTTTCATAATGCGTAGATTTTTATTTGCCGTGATAGTTTTATTAATGCCTGTATCTGCTATGGCCAAGCCTATAATAGTCGTTTTGGGAGATAGTATCAGTGCTGGTTACGGAATTGAAGTTGAAGAAGGTTGGGTTGCTCTGCTACAAAAAAAACTGATTGAAACCAAAAACAATTACAGTATTATCAATGCAAGTATCAGTGGGGATACCACGGCTGGCGGTTTAGCCCGTGTCGACCAGATTTTAGCAGCACAAAAACCTGGCATTTTATTGCTTCAATTGGGCGCAAATGATGGCTTGCGCGGCCTGTCACCCGTCCAGATGAAAAGCAATCTTGCGGAGATTGTCCACCGCGCCCAAAAAGCGGGGGCAAAAGTAATTTTGCTAGGGATGAAAATACCACCAAATTACGGCAAACGCTACGTTGATATGTTCTACAATGTTTATCCACAATTAGCAAAAGAGTTGGATATTCCGATGATCCCTTTTCTTCTTGAAGATGTGGCGCTGGATAAGGATTTGATGCAAACTGACGGACTGCACCCTAATGCCAAAGCTCAACCAATCCTTGCAGAAAAAATCGAGCCTTATCTTTTTCCCTTACTTGAGAAAAAGTAATTTTATAGCGTGCTAGTTTTGACTGGTCTTTTTATCCGTTTTCTGAGTTGTACCGATAATTACATAGCTTGCCAGTGCTAAGTTGATTCGCTTTGAATACGATTAAAATTTTGTGTCAGAATGTCCACGTTATTTCATTACCATTCCTAAATAAACGAGAGTTACTTATGACAGCATTAACATTGAAACAAGCCAACCTTATTATAAACACCGCTGTGCATATAGCGAGAGAATTAAATCTGGCACCGCTGACTGTGGTGGTGCTTGATACTGCTGGTCATGTTAAAGCCCTGCAACGGGAAGATGGCGCCAGTATGATCAGGCAGCAAATTGCCACAGCAAAAGCCTGGGGCGCTGTAAACATGGGCGTATCATCACGCAGCCTGGCGGGCGTAGCCGCGCAACGGCCGGATTTTATGAATGCCCTAATAGATGTGTCAGATGGAAAAATTATGCCGGTTCCTGGTGGTGTTCTTATTCGTGATTCTGAAAATAATACCATTGGTGCCGTCGGTATTAGTGGCGATGTATCTGATCAGGATGAGCGTTGTGCGATTGCCGGAATAGAAGCTGTAGGTTTTTTTGCGGTTGTTTGACTTCAATTAATGGACTGGCAACGAGTAGCCTGTTCTCAAAGGCATATTATCTAAATACTGATAAAGATGGGCCAGTGCCAAGACTTGTTGAAAGTTTCTATAAACCGCTCTGGAATCAGGTCATCACACCTTGGTACGAAAAATTAGCCTTTTCAGCGGATATTGGAAGCTGTTAAGCCCGCCGCGTCAGTGTAAGGTAACGGGTAAAATTCCGTTACCGACCTTTTGATATTGATTTAATCCTTATTGTGTTCGATTTTGTCCAGCTTGGCTTCCAGGTCGGCTTCGCCCGGGTAGTCATAATCATCGCTCTCTTTACGCACAAACAAGCGCGAAAATAACAAGCCTGCTTCAAATAACATCCACATGGGTACGGCCAACAATGTTTGCGAAATTGCATCAGGAGGCGTTAGCACTGCGGCGATGATAAATGCGGCGACGATGATATAAGGTCGTTTTTCTGCAATGGCAGACGGAGTAACCAATCCTGTCCAGACCATTACGATGGTAAATATAGGCACTTCAAAACAAATGCCAAACGCAAAAAACAGCGTTAACACAAAATCCAGATACTTGGTAATATCCGTCATAACGGCAACACCTTCAGGTGCGGCAGCCGTCAGGAAACCAAACATCAACGGAAAAACCACAAAATAAGCAAAGACCACGCCCAGATAAAAGAGCAGCGTACTGGCAACCAGTAACGGCAAAATCATCCGCCGTTCGCGCTTATACAGACCGGGCGCTACAAATGCCCAAAACTGATAAAGAATAACGGGGATAGAAATAAAAACAGCGACAACCAGCGCTAACTTGAATGGCGTAAAAAAAGGCGATGCCACGTCAATAGCAATCATCGTGCTATTTTCGGGCATGTGTTTCATTAACGGCCCTGCCAGGATGCTGTAGATTTGATTAGCGTATGAAGCCAGTCCAAGAAACACCACTATTACGCATAAAACCACCTTTAACAGGCGATTACGCAATTCAATCAGATGACTGATAAAAGGCTGCGCGGCCTCTTCGAAATTATTTTGGCTCATGGGGTGGCTTAAAGTCTACTGGTGTCTCTTCCGGTAACGCAGCAAGCGAGGCTTTTATTGAATTTGTGGTCTCAGTTGTTTCATCAAGCGCGGCATGAAACTCATGCAACCCGGCCTGTTCTTCAAAAATTTGACGAAGTTCTTCTGCCTGCAGTTCCTGTTTGATTTCTGCCTTGACCGAAGCCAACATATTACGTGACTTACCGATCCAAAAGCCCGCAATCCGCGCCACTTTAGGTAATCGCTCAGGACCAATCACCAGCAAACTGACCAAACCGATCATAATAAGCTCGGAAAATCCTATATCGAACATATCAGACTTTTTCGTTTTTCTTGGAAGTCACTTCGCCGTCTATGGGTTCACCCTCATCTTCGGCTTGTTTTTTGTCTTCTTCGCCCTCTTTAACGGCGGAACGAAAACTTTTTATGGCACCGCCCAAATCTGCGCCTATATTTCGCAGCTTTTTTGTACCGAAGAGCACAATTACAATGACTAATATGACTAACAATTCTTTAATGCCGATACCCATTTCTAGCTCCCGAGATAATTTTATTTGTTACGTTGTGCTTTTTCATCCAAGCCAGATAGACCAAAACGACGTTGCAATTCTTGCAATACGTCATCTGGTCCCAAGTCTTGGTTTGCGAGCAATACCATACAATGAAACCATAAATCAGCGGTTTCATAAATGATTTGTTTTTTATCGCCCTCTTTTGCAGCGATAACGGTTTCTGTCGCTTCTTCGCCTATTTTTTTCAAAATAGTATTTAGCCCTTTTGCATAAAGGCTGGCTACATACGATTTATCTGCTGACTCCAGCTTACGCTGTTCAAGAATTAGGGCTAGTTGTTGTAATACTTCACTCATGTTTTGTATAAATGGTTTTAGGATCTTTCAAAACCGGCTCTACGCTTTGCCATTGCCCATCAACCAAGCGACGATAAAAGCAGCTTTCACGCCCGGTATGGCAAGCAATACCACCTTCCTGTTCAATTTTAAGCAGGATGACATCCTCATCACAATCCAGAAAAATCCCCATCACTTTCTGTCTGTGCCCGGACTCTTCACCTTTTCGCCATAATTTACCGCGTGATCTTGACCAGTAAACCGCATAGCCTTCCGTGACGGTTAAATTTAATGATTCACGGCTCATCCAGGCAAACATGAGTACTTTTCCTGTGTCGGCCTGTTGCGCAATAACAGGGCAAAGACCGTCTTCAGTCCAGCATACATCATCCAGCCACGAAATGCTCATATGCGCATCTCTATGCCGCGTGAAGCCATGTGTTCTTTAGCTTGTTGTATCGTATATTCAGCAAAGTGAAAAATACTGGCTGCCAACACTGCATCCGCTTTGCCTTCAATCACACCATCGGCCAGATGATCCAGGTTGCCTACGCCGCCTGATGCAATAACGGGCACGGTAACCGCTTCACTAATAGCACGGGTAAGGAGTAAATCAAAACCTTCTCGCGTACCGTCTCTGTCCATGCTGGTTAACAGAATTTCTCCAGCACCATAGTCGACCATTTTTTTTGCCCAACCAATGGCCTCTATGCCGGTAGCCTTTCGTCCACCATGCGTAAAAATTTCCCACCTATCGGCTTCGCCCGGCTGACTGACTTTTTTTGCATCTATTGCGACAACAATACATTGTGAACCAAAACGCTCAGCGGCCTCGCGGACAAATTCAGGATTAAACACTGCTGCGCTGTTAATGCCGACTTTATCCGCCCCGGCATTGAGCATACGACGAATATCATCCAATGTTCTAATGCCGCCGCCTACCGTCAACGGGATGAATACTTCACTGGCCACTTGCTCAACGACATGAACAATCGTGTCACGATTATCGTGAGTGGCGGTAATATCCAAAAAAGTGATTTCGTCTGCGCCTTCACGGTCATAACGTCTTGCCACTTCCACAGGGTCGCCGGCATCACGAATATCAACAAATTTAACGCCTTTAACCACGCGGCCATTGTCGACATCCAGACAAGGAATAATACGTTTAGCTAAGCTCATGACACACGAAACGACTCTGCCAACTTTTCTGCTTCAGCAAAATCCAGAGTGCCTTCATAAATAGCACGTCCGGTAATTGCGCCCATAATGCCTTCATGAGCCACAGCGCCCAAGGCTTTAATATCTTCAATATTGGTAATGCCGCCTGAGGCAATAACGGGGATAGTGATCGCCCTCGCCAAACGCGCAGTCGCTTCTACGTTGACACCCTGCATCATGCCGTCTCTGGAAATGTCGGTGTAAATGATAGCTTCCACACCGTCGGCTTCAAAGTGCTTCGCCAAATCAATCACGTCATGTTTGGACAGCTTCGACCAACCATCAATCGCCACTTTGCCGTCTTTTGCATCCAGGCCAACGATGATATGCCGTGGGTATTCTAAAGCCATATTACTGACAAAATGCGGTTCATTAACCGCCTTGGTGCCGATAATAACGTATTCAACTCCCGCATCCAGATAAGCCTGGATAGTTTCTTCATCACGAATACCGCCGCCTATCTGCACAGGAACATCAGGGAAAGCAGCGACTATGGCCTTGATAATATCCGCATTTACCGGTTTTCCGGCAAAAGCGCCATCCAAATCGACCAAATGAATTCTTTTCGCGCCGGCTGCAACCCATTTACCGGCAACAGCCACGGGATCATCAGAAAAAACCGTGTCATCGTCCATGCGCCCTTGGCGTAAACGTACACATTTACCTTCCTTCAAATCGATAGCGGGTATTAACAACATAGGTACTGAATCCTTAACAACTTGTATAGATTTAAACTAAGCCATCCCAATGCAAAAAGTTGGTTAGCAGTTGTAAACCGACCGCCTGACTTTTTTCCGGGTGAAATTGTACAGCAAAAACGTTATCTTGAGCCAAGGTGCAAGCGAAAGCGTCGGGATAATACGTAGTACCCGCCACCAAAGATAAGTCATCGGGTATTGCGTAGTAACTATGCACAAAGTAAAAGCGACTGTCTTGCGGAATCTTGTTCCATAACGGGTGCGGTTTTTGATGCACCTGATTCCAGCCCATGTGGGGGATTTTCAGCTTATTGCCATCGCTATCCTTTAACCCATCTGAAAAACGTACGACATGCCCAGGAAAAATATCCAGGCATTTAATATTGCCGTTTTCTTCGTTATCCGTCAATAATGCCTGCATCCCCAAGCAAATACCCAGCAATGGTTTCATTTTGGCAACGTGTTGGATGACGGCAGCTAAGCCCGATTGATTGAGCGCCTGCATACAATCACGTATCGCCCCGACACCGGGGAAAACCACGCGGTCTGCCTGCAAAATCAAATCGGCATCAGAAACGATTTGTACATCGGCTTCAGGGGCGGCATGTTGCAGGGCTTTTGCAATCGAATGCAAGTTACCCATCCCGTAATCAATAACAGCGACAGAAGACATAAGACAAATTCAAGGTTCAAGATTCAAGGCTAAAGACTGCCTTTGGTTGACGGCATTATACCCGCCATTCGTGTATCTGCGGTAATCGCCATGCGTATGGCACGGCCCAAGGCCTTAAAAATGGTTTCGGCAACATGATGCGCGTTTGCGCCTTTCAGGTTATCGATATGAAGAGTGACGCCCGCATGATTGACAAAACCCTGAAAAAACTCCCTGAACAAGTCCACGTCAAAACTGCCTATAATGGCTTTCGGGTATTTAACATCATAAAACAAGCCGGGGCGGCCGGAAAAATCAATGACTACCCGGGATAAGGCTTCATCCAATGGAACATAAGAATGTCCATAACGATAAATACCTTTTTTATCACCAATGGCTTTGGCAAAAGCCTGACCTAAAGTAATACCGATATCTTCAACGGTATGGTGGGCATCGATCTCCAAATCGCCTTTGGCAATAATGTCCATATCAATCAGGCCATGCCGGGCGATTTGATCGAGCATGTGGTCAAGAAAAGGTACTCCTGTTACAAATGAGGCTTTACCGGTTCCATCCAGATTGATTTTAACTTTAATTTGGGTTTCGAGCGTATTGCGCTCGACTTCGGTTGTGCGTTGAGTCATGGTTTTTCTAATAGGGTGGGTAGATTAAACGGTGGGCAGTAAAGCATTGCCCGCCCCATAGTTAATCAGGAAAATATCCATCATCCCTTATTTGATCAAGTGTCCAAGGACATTTTACTGGAAATATACTTTCTTCAAGCCTGGTATGTTTAGATACTTCAACTATTGCCAATCGATAAGCATTATTTAGTAGACCAAGTAATTGAGGCTTAAGCCCAGGATTATCAGTAATAACATCTTCTAAGTTAATGCGCTGGCCTTTAATCGTTAATATCCAACTACGGCCACGCCTGGCAGGCTGATATTGCCATTTTAAAAGATGAACGAGCAATACCATTAACCGGCTTTGCAATTCCCGCTTTTCACTTCTGCCCATTGTTTCTATTTCCTCTACAAGGTTGAACACGTCCAACTCATTAAACCGTCCTGCCTTCAGCAATTCGGCTTGTTCGCACGTCCAACTGTAAAAGTCTTTTTGATAATCGCTCATTTTGATACCCCTTTATTTAAAAGACCTTTGGGAATATGGCTCAAAGCGGATTTGGGCGACGACCGAAAAATTCATCATGAGCTAGTTTGCCGACAACATCCAACAGGCCAGCCAAAATTTCAATCTCAATTTTTTTATCCCATTGATTCAGCTACGATCTCTTAAATCCATTCTGAAAGCTACAAAAGTTACTTGGTTGACAGTTGTGAAACGGCTATTTCAAGATCTTGATCATTGTTCATATCTTGCCCCCAAAAATTAATATCACCAACTTACGAACTACTCTAGCTGTCTATTAATATCCCAATTCATTTAACGTCATACCAGAATAATTTCTCCAGTCATTTTTGCCGTTTGTTGCTATGCCTTTAATAATTGCACCTGCTTGAGATGGGCTAGTCAAATTATAATTATCCGTAAAAACAAGGACATCTCCATCTGGAATTAAAATTCCTTTTTCCTTTAATTTCAGCTTTTATCCCTTAGTACATCACCAAGACTGGCTTGGTCGATAAGGGTAACCTTGTAACCTAATTTAGCTAGTTTATAAGCAAGTTCAAAGCCTGAACAATCGCGTGGTAGTTTCATGCAGCGATTACTTCTTCACGGACAAAATGCAAGCGTATTATTTTAGGTTTATTTGACGGTTCAAAATGGCAGTCCACCGCATCGCGTACTTTATGATGTAAGTCATTTATATCATCCGCTTCGGTAAATATAGAAACGTCTAAAGCCATTGCTATAAAACCACCTTCTGACGCATCTTCGATTAAAAAAATATTATTTCGTTCACACTTCTCTCCCAAGTTTGATTAAGGGGCAACCACAAGGGATTGCCCCTACAAATTCAACTTTTAGCCGCCCGCTTGCGCTCATTTTCAGTCAACAGCTTCTTTCGCAAGCGTATGGACTTTGGCGTAACCTCAACCAGTTCATCTTCAGCAATAAATTCCAGGGCCTGTTCCAATGTCATTTTCTGAATCCGTGCCAGTACAAGACTTTCATCGGTACCTGATGCGCGAACGTTGGTTAATTGTTTCGGTTTGCATGGGTTAACGCATAAGTCATTACTGCGGGAATGCAAGCCCACCAACATGCCTTCGTAAACTTCATCGGCATTGACTAACAGCAATTCGCCGCGTTCCTGCAAAGGATGCAATGAATAAGTCACGGCTTTGCCTGCAACCATTGAAATCATCACGCCGCGTTGACGATTACCGACTTCTCCGGGTTTCATCGGGCCGTAATGGTCGAACACATGATAAAGCAGGCCGGAACCGGAGGTTGCCGTCATAAATTCGGTTTGGAAGCCAATCAGGCCACGCGAGGGCATCATATATTCCAGACGAATACGACCTTTGCCATCAGGCACCATATTGGTCAAATCGCCTTTACGTTCGCCCAGTTTTTCCATGATAGTACCCTGGTGCTCTTCTTCCACTTCAATGGTGACCATTTCAAAGGGTTCGCATTTTTTACCATCAATTTCTTTAATGATAACTTCAGGACGCGATACGCCCATTTCAAACCCTTCGCGGCGCATGTTCTCAATGAGAACGGACAAATGCAATTCGCCACGCCCTGATACTTTAAATTTATCAGGGTCAGCGGTGTCTTCAACCTTTAAGGCTACGTTATGTTGCAATTCCTTATCGAGACGGTCGCGTATTTGCCGGGTGGTGACAAATTTGCCTTCTTTCCCGGCAAAAGGTGAGTTGTTGACCTGAAATGTCATGGTTACGGTAGGTTCGTCCACCGATAGCGGCTTCATGATTTCTACAGCATCGGGATGACAGATAGTGTCAGAAATCTCCAGCTTTTCAATGCCGGCAAAAGCAATAATGTCGCCGGCACGAGCATCAGCGACTTCAACTCTCTCCAGGCCATGAAAGCCAAAAATTTGCAGCATGCGGCCTTTACGTTCGACACCTTCCCGATTGACAATAACCAATGGCTGATTGGGTTTGATGCTACCTCGCTGAATCCGGCCGATACCAATAACACCGACATAGGTGTTGTAATCCAGACTGGAAACTTGCATTTGGAAAGGGCCGTCCATATCAACAGGCGGTGGACTTACTTTTTCGACTATCGTTTTAAATAACGGAGTCATATCGCCTTCGGTTATGGTGTGCTCCAAACCGGCATAGCCGTTAATGGCCGAGGCATATACGATAGGAAAATCAAGTTGCTCATCGGTTGCGCCCAAGCGATCAAATAAATCAAAGGTTTGGTCGACAACCCAGTCGGGGCGTGCGCCGGGACGGTCAATTTTATTAATGACAACAATGGGCTTTAAACCCAAAGCAAAAGCTTTTTGGGTTACAAACCGGGTTTGTGGCATTGGGCCATCGACTGCATCTACCAACAGCAGAACAGAATCAACCATCGACAATACCCGTTCCACTTCGCCACCAAAGTCAGCATGGCCCGGGGTATCAACGATATTTATATGATAACCGTTCCAATCCAGTGCGGTGTTTTTTGCCAGAATGGTAATGCCGCGTTCTTTTTCAATATCGTTGGAATCCATCATCCGCTCGGTCACTTTGGTATGCGCGGCGAACGTGCCTGACTGTTGCAGTAATTTATCAACCAGGGTCGTCTTACCGTGGTCAACGTGGGCAATAATGGCGATATTTCTTAATTTTTCGATCACTTTTTGTGTACTCTAATGGGTTTAATAAAATAAGGGTAGCGTGTTTTATAGACACTCTGTCTAGCATAATGAGTTTAAGGGTTGCACTTTACCGGGCTGAGAAATTATTAGTGAGTGCAAAGAAAAGCCTTGGTGATAATATCATCAAGACTGTAGTTAGATTTACTGGCAAGATCAATTTTGAGCTGGATATGTATTAACTCTGTTCCCAAGGCAAACCATTGAAGCGCCAACCGCCAAGATTACCTCGATGATTATGCTGATCCAGGGGGCCTTCAAAACCATCAACAATATTGATAAGCCGCCGGTAGCCGACATCTTCAAGCGCTTTTGCCGCATCGAGCGAACGCTGTCCGCTTCGACATAGCAATAAAATCGGTGCACTTTTATCTGGCACCAGTCTTTCGACTTCGGCAACAAACTTTGAGTTAACCTGCCAGTCAGGCGCTTCTTTCCAAGCAATATGTACGGCAGCTAAGGGATGTCCAACAAAAGCATGTTCAACTTTTGTTCGTACGTCAACCAAAACGGCGCCAGTATTTTGTTGCAATAAATCCCACGCCTTTTGCGGAGTTAAATTTTCTATCATTGTTTTAACCAATTATTTGCGTTTCTGGCCGACAAACTGAGCCTCATTTCTTAAACCCCTTAGTTGTTCGCCGATTAAAGCATTTTCTCTGTAAAAAATTACCCTTAAAGGCGAAAATAGTTCCAATAGCTCATTTTCAGTCAATAGATAATCGGGATTATTGGGAGGGTTCCGGCTTGTTTTTTCTCGCGTAAAAGTCTGATAAAAAAGCAATCCATCCGGTTTAAGTGCCCCTATTATCGCATCACTTAGAGTACGGTCAAGAAATCGACTCACAACGATGACATCAAAAGAGGATCCGGTAAAAATATCTGCCATGATTTTTTCTTGGCATGCATTGATATTTAGCCCTTGCTGGACTGCATAAGCTGTTAGCTTATCGATAGCTACGCCAGAAATATCCAAGGCAGTCACCGCCAATCCATGCTCAGCCAAAAAAATTGAATTAGCACCAAAACCAGACGCTAAATCCAAAGCTGTTCCGGACGACGGCAGCAAAAAATCATTTTCCGTCAATACCTCTGCAGCAGCGGGATAGCGCATGTAATCGTACTGACTATAAACATGATCCCATTTGATAATCACGGCATCCATTATTCGGTTCCTGGCATACTTACGCGATACTCCAGCCAAGTCTGCAAAAAATCAATAAAACCTTTGACTTTAGCGGATAAATATTTCCTGTGCGGGTAGACCGCATGTATATCTAAAGGAGACAATGGATAATTTCCCAGCACCACTTTCAGTGTGCCGTTCTCAATATCCTTGCCAACAATATAGGTGGGCAACATCACTAACCCCAAACCATTAATTGCCGCAATACGGATAGGGTGTGCAGCATTAGCCTGCATTCTCCCGGAAACAGTGACTACTTTAAATCCTGATTCACATTTAAATTGCCATTTATTTCGGGGCGAAATGGCCCAATTGACCAGGCAGCTATGTTCTGACAAATCTTCAGGTGTCTGAGGAATGCCATGATGTTGCAAATAATCCGGCGACCCGCAAACAACCAGCGATGAGCTGGCTAATTTTCGGGCAACCATGCTGGTGTCATCTAAAGCACCCAGGAAAATGGCAACATCAATGCCCTCATCAATCAAATCGCCCGGACTGCCCTCCAAAATCATCTCGACAGTCAAATCCGTATGTATTTTTAAAAACTCCGCCACAGCCCTTGCAATATGGGTCGCGCCAATAGCAGGGGGGGCACTGATTTTTAGCATACCTCTAGGTTCCGTCTGCAAATGCGTTACTGCAGATTCCATTTCTTCAACATCCAGCAGCACTTGCTGGCAGCGTTCAAGATAAGATACGCCGACATCTGTCAGACTTAAACTGCGTGTGGTGCGGTTAATTAACCGCGTTCCCAAGCTGCCTTCAAGTTGCATAATGTGCTTGGTTGCCATTGCTCTGGAAATACCCAGGTCACGTGCGCCTCCAGCAAAACTTCCTGCTTTAGCGACACGAACGAAAACGGTCATACTCGTCAATTTATCCACTTAAACCTCATTAACCAGGGGCAAGGCACAAGTCAGCTTTTGTAATTTGTGCGCATCAATAAAAGTCTTGACATTACACACCATTTCTAAACAAGAAACAATTAATTTGTTATTTAGCATATTGTCTACAATAAATATCCCTGTATAGTAGGAACCATATAACGGCGCAACAAAATTTGTAAAACAACAACAAAGCTGCATAAAGACTTTTATACTTTATTACTGGATTACATTAATGAACAACTTAAACAAAGACATTATTATTGGCTTAATGTTTATTATCGGTATCTGGAGCTTTATTTCCGGGCAATTTATTATCTCGACCGTATTGTTTGCAAGTGCTGCTATTTACAGCAATATTGTAATGAGAGTAAAGCTGAACAGCTAAGCGCAACTAGTTAACTACCTCCTGGTGTTATACCTCCAAGCAGTTCCTCCTCATAATGCTCTGCTTGAATTTTCACCTCCCTTTGCGGAAACGCACTGGGAGGTTTTTTTGTTTGGGATAATTTACAAAGACGAGATCACGTAAATATCACAGCCTTATTGATATATAGCGTTTTTACGTTTTTTCCACAACAAATCGCCAATTTTACATTGCGGCACAAAACCGGAAACACCACATTTTAATATTTCTCTAACGTACTCAAAGTCATCATCTTTAGTGGCTTTTTCTAATGCCTCCAGCATTTTTTCCAGTTCAACCCACGGAATGATCTGCTCCTCGGCCCTCATAATTCTTGGATGACTGGTTTCTGAAACATTTTCACCGATCAATAGCTCCTCATAGAGCTTCTCTCCCTGCCTGAGTCCGGTAAAACAAATCTCAATCTCGCCAGCCGGATGGTCTTCATCTTTTATTTCCAAACCACTCAAATGTATCATTCTCTTTGCTAAATCAAGAATTCGAATGGGTTCACCCATATCCAGCACAAACACATCGCCACCTTGGCCCAAAGCTCCGGCCTGAATAACTAACTGTGAGGCCTCAGGTATAGTCATAAAATAACGGATAATTCTCGCATCGGTCACAGTAACCGGCCCACCTCGGGCTATCTGCTCTCTAAACAACGGCACCACTGATCCGGATGAGCCTAAAACATTACCAAACCTCACCATAGTAAAACAGGTTTGATGTAACTGACCCGCATCAACACTCATTGCTTGCAAAATCAGTTCTGCAAAACGCTTGGTTGCGCCCATGGTATTGGTTGGTCTTACTGCCTTGTCCGTTGAAACTAATACGAATAGTTCAACTTTTGCCTTTATTGCTGCCTGCGCAGCATATAAAGTTCCGAAGATATTATTCCATACGGCTTCTCCAGGATTTTTCTCTACCATCGGAACGTGCTTGTAAGCTGCAGCATGATATATTGTTTGCACCTTAAACACCTCACAAACCTTTTCAATGCGATTAGCGTTGGTAACTGAACCCAGAATGGTAATAATTTCCAGGGGTTTAGATCCCTTCATCTTGGTTAGCAGTTGATTCAACTCTTTCTCTATAGCATAAAGTCCAAATTCACTAATCTCAAACAGAATCAGCGCAAGGGGCTGCAACTTAATTATCTGCCGGCACAACTCGGATCCTATAGACCCCCCTGCACCCGTCACCATAACCACTTTGCCGCTAATAGTGGCATCAAGCAGTGATCGATCCGGGGCTACCGGATTGCGTCCCAGGAGATCCTCAATATCAACTTCCTGAAGCGCATCAACGGTAACTCTACCTTGCGCTATATCTGATAACCCCGGCATCGACATCACATGAACAGCATAAGGCTCCAGTAACCGGATAAGTTCGCTAATACGTGCCCGCTTCGCCGAAGGCATTGCCAGTAACACATCTGAAACCTGGTGCCGGTCTATCAGGTAATTCAAAGAACTGAACGGATAAATTCGCAAGCCATTCACCTTTCTTCGATGTAATGTATTATCGTCATCAATAAAAGCAACCGGTTTAAAATCACGCCCATGCGCCAGCGCAGAAGCCAACTGCACGCCGGCACTGCCCGCACCATAAATCACCACATTTTTTTTTCGCAATTCTGCTGCAGTTCGACCGCCTCCCGAGCGGAAATAAGCTTCACCCAGCCACCAACGCCCAAATAAGCGACTGCCACCCACCAGCAGCATCACAATTAGCCAATTTAGCGGAGAGGCTGTCCGGGGTATAAATGTGATGCCCGACTCATACACGACAAATGCAAAAACAAGCGCGTAAAGTAATGTTGCCTGAAAAATTGTCCATAAGGCTCTGATTTCTATATAACGAATGATCACTCGGTATACACCTAACCTGGCAAAAATAGTCACGGCGATAATCGGCGACGCAGCAAACAAATACCACTCAAGACCTTTAGGGACATACAGAATTCCCCAACGCAAAGAAATAGCCGCCCAAAACGCGAGCAGGACAAAGAACACATCAGAGCTAACTAGAATAATTGCCTTATTCCGCCGTTGAAGACCAATAAACCATTGTGCTAATTGTGTTTGCATCATTTCAACTCACTTGCACCGGCATGGAAACGAACAGCCAGCAAAATGAGCGGCAAGTAGGCCAATACCATTCCCGACAAGGCATTCAGTTTGGATAACCCAACTAACAGAGCCAAGGGCGTTAACCAAAGCACATTGATGACGCCAATAGCCAGAGAAACCTTTTTATGTGATCCAAAGTAACGCGACGCATATTGATAAGCATGGCTACGATGAGCCTCATAGACTTTTTCACCGCTTATAAAACGCCGTGCCAGCGTCCAGGTTCCATCCACGATGAACACACTCAGTAAAACCAACCAACTCCAAAATAACTGCGGAGCTATCCATGCCGCCTGAATGGAAAAGAGTCCCAACATAATGCCTAAAAAGCCACTGCCCGCATCACCCATAAAAATTTTGGCGGGTGGAAAATTCCAAAACAAAAAACCGGCAACGGCCATAGTCAACAATATAGGTACACTCCAATATCCATTCGTTTCAAATCCTGGCAGATACAAAAGAGCTCCGCCCAGGCAGACAGTAATTGCCTCTATGCTGGCTAACCCATCAATACCATCCATAAAATTGTACAAGTTAAGCAGCCAAACCAAATAAAACAGGGCGAGAATTTGTCCGATCCAACCGAGATCAATTGCTTGTATTCCAAAGGTTGAAGTTGGTACCGAGAATGTTAAAGGTGGTAATCCGCCAAGCCAATAAAGTCCCCATGCTGCCCCGATAAAATGGGCTAATAGTCGCCATCTGGCAGGAATGTGGCTATGGTCATCCCAAAAACCTACCAAAGCTACAAATGCTCCAGCGCCCAAAATTGCTCTCATTGCTTCTGGAGCTAATAGCCCCATTCCTGAAAGTGCCGGAAGCCCCAGCAAAAATACAATTACAATAGACAATCCACCGCCGCGTGGTGTGGCTACGGTATGTGAACTACGTAAATTAGGGATATCCATCAAACTCTTCGCGACAGCATAGCGGCGTAATAAACCGGTTAATACTGCCGCCAAAATCAAGGCCATGAGATAAAACCAGCCCAACTTTATCATTTGTGGGACTGCATATAAGAATGCGCCGTTTTGCGAAGTGCCTCATTTACACTTACAGGCGGAGTCCAGCCTAATAGATTATGTGCTTTGGAAATATCGACTCGTAGCGAACTACATAATCTCTGCGCCACCGCTTGCTTACCTAAAAGTTTCGCGATCCAAACCAGTAAAAAGCTCGGTACTGGTATCAAACGTGCTTTTTTGCCTAAGGCGGCCGACATTCGCTGCAATAATTCGGTAGTGGACATGTCCTCGCCATCCCCTGCCAAAAAGATTTGATTAACCGCTGCCGGGTGATTAATGCAAGTGACGATTAAATCAATCAGGTTATCTAATGCGACCAGACTGCGCAGATTATGAATCGAACCCAGCGGTAAAGGAATGCCTCTTTCCAGCCAACGCATCATGTTCTGGAAGTTGGCCTTAACACCCGGCCCATATACGAGCGGTGGGCGAATAATCACCACTTCAATGCCCGTATCAACGGCTAACTGCCGCAACGCATCTTCTGCTTCACGTTTGGAAACGCCATAAGGGTCATCGGGAGCGGGCTCATCTTCAGCGGTAAAGGGATGTCCCAAAAGAGTACTTTCACCATTAACCTTAATCGAACTAATGAAAATGAATCGCCGCACACCTGCCTCAACTGCCTGCCGGGCAAGGTGTAAAGTCCCTTCAACATTTATCCTGCGAAACTCTGCTAAAGCATCAATAGCAGTATCATTCATCACATGAACGCGGGCAGCCAGGTGTATGACCACATCGACATTCTGTAGTGCATGTTGCCAATCTGTATTCGAATCTATATCTGTAATAACAAATCGGGTTATAGCGTCTGAAAAACCAACCGATCTAAATGATCGAACAGCGCCATTGACAATAAACCCTTCAGTGACCAACTTTTCGCTCAGCATTTTGCCGACAAAGCCATTTGCGCCAGTTATTAATACCTTAGTTTTTACCATTTCTGCCGATATTCCCTTATTTAATTTTCTAACTGTCTGGTTTCGCATCAAAATACAATCCAGTCCGGTTGCATCCAGCGATTATTTTTGGTTATCGTTATCAATTCTGTGTGGGTCAAGTTAGTCCATTTTAACGACACAACTTTTTAAACATATTGGGTTACGCTTTCACTCTCATAAACTACAGGGGAGAATTGGTTAATTAACAATTCGTAATCTCACGAAAAAGATCCGCATAAGCGCCACCTAGTGCAGGCCCTGAGAAAAGCTTTTCATAGCGCTCGCGAGCGGCCTTACCCATTGCAGCCGAGAGTGCGTCATTATTCATTAAAGTATTCATAGCCTGCGTTAAAGCCTCCGGTGACTCAGGTTCGACAACAAAGCCCGTTTCTTCATGAGCGTTAATATACGATGTCCCGGTTCCTATCTCGCAAGAAATCAACGGGCGACCCAGCATCGCCGCTTCTACCAACACCATTCCATAGGCTTCAGATCGTAAATACGAAGGCAGTACTAAAGCCCGACAATGTTCAAGAAGCGCAACCTTTTCTGCATCACTTACTTGTCCTGCAAATACCACATTATTGATCTTATCCTTTGTCGCCAGTGCCTGCAAACCGGTACCTTCCGGGCCGGATCCGGCAATCACCACTTTTGCGCCCAGGGTCTTCGCCGCTTGCAGCAAAAAATGGAGGCCTTTGTAATAACGCAATACGCCAATAAATAAAAAATAAGGCTCGTCTACCTTAACGTCCAGCTTTTTGAATATTGCATTATCACCCTCCTTTGGATATGAACTTTCTTCGATTCCAAGAGGGATTATGCGCACCTTGCCGCGAATTTCCGGGCGCGACAACACCGGACTGGTGCGCGCATAAGCGGGAGAATTGGCAACTATAACCCGAGCCTGACGCAAAGTGCGCCACATTAATGGCGCATAGGTCATACCTAGCCATCGTTGGCGAACCACATCAGAAATGTAAGTTAGCACCATAGGTTTATTCGGGTGTGTGACCGCGTGTAACACATCGGCGAAAGGCCAAGGAAAAAAGTAGTGCAATACGTCAACTTCTTGGGTTAAGCGTGTAAAAGTTTTGAATGATGCAATGCCGCCTATATCGCATGAAGCCGGAGCCATCCAGGAGCGACTTCTCAATACTCTCGCTTCTGGTCGCAACAATAAGGCGGGATTGGGTTGAGGTGACAGCGTGAAAATCGTATTGGTTACTCCCCGTGCACCTGTTGAGAGAGCAATCTGGCGTATTGCTTCCTGCATTCCCCCCGTTGGATCCGGAAAGTAAGTGCGATAGACATGTAATACCGAGGGGTTCAAATCAACTTGCTCCTTTAAAATTGGTAGGTATGCCTGCAGTGCAGAGCTACGCCAACCGCAACACAAATTCCCAGTACACTCTCAGTTAACACAGTCATCCAGGCGGCCGCCATGACTCCGTAAACAGGAATAAACAACATATTGCCTGCAATATTGACTATTGCAGCTATAGTGGCTGAAATGGCAAACCACCGTTCCAGGCCCAGTGCCAATGCAGCCTGATTGAGTATACCATTAGGCAATATAAAAATCAGTGAACAACCCAGAATTACCAGTAATTTACTGGCACCCTGAAAGGCTTGTCCGTATGCCAGAGTGATTATTATTTCACTGAAAAACCACATTGATAAAGCCAGGCTGATACCAACTAACAGAGCCAAGCCCATTGGCGGCAATAGCATTTGTTTCACCATGCGGGCTGGCATATCGCTACCCTGCCGAAAATGGCGGAATAAAATCAACCCTATTGGCGAAGCCAGCAGAATCATAGCTTCTATTAACCGGTATGCTACCCCATAATGACCTACTTCGGCTTGGGGCACTTTTAAAAACTCAAGCAATACCATATCAGACCTAAAATAAAGTGCTGTCGCCAGATCCAGCCATATCAGCGGCAGTAACGCTCGGTAAACAACACGCGGCACAACAAACTTGGGTCGCACACGAAGAAACAGTGCCACAAATAATCCGAAGGTTGCCGTACCCAAAAACTGTGCCATTAAAACATGCCATGGCTGAGTTGCCCCCAGAAAAAGAACAGCCGCCGCCATGCAAAGCGCCGAGAGCGTGCGATTGCCTATTTGCCAGGAAGCATCTCTCACCAATTGCCCATCACCACGTAAAACTGCAAGTCCATACTGATTCAGTACGGCAGCACCGAAGCACCATACCGTCACTAGCGTGGTTATTTTATAATCAGGGAAAAGCAGTAAGGCAAGAGTGGAAAGAATAATGATAGATAGCATTGCATGCCCATAAGCCAGCGCAGGTAAGGCAGGTACTATCTCCGCCAGTTTACTGCTTTCCCGTGCCCGTTCGCGTTGAATCAACTTGCTGAATCCACCATCCATCAGGATAGCGACTAATGAGCCTACCGATAAAGCCACTGCGTAGACACCAAACAAATCGGGGCCTAATGTTCGCGCAACCAGAATGCTCAGACCGAAAGAGACGAGTCCAATGTAAACGATAGCCAGCCATTGGGCGCTTAAAAAACGGAAGAACATTAACGAACCATATGCAAATCGAAACAATTCAATTCAATTGCCTTTCAATGCCTGGCGGTAAACATCAACGGTTTGTTTCGCGCATTTTTCCCACGTGAATGAAGAACTTCTTGCCAGTGCTTTCTGCGATAGCTGATGCCTGAGGTCAGTATCCATGATGAGATTTTGAATGACTTGAGACAGTGCTTCATCATCATGGGGGTTAATGAGAAGACCGGTATCGCCCAAAACTTCCGGTAATGATGAGACATCGGAAGCAATGACCGGCACACCACAAGCCATTGCTTCAAGTGGCGGCAAACCAAAGCCTTCATAAATTGAAGGGTAAATAAGCGTATATGCGCCAGCCGTCACCATTGCCAGTTCTTCGCGAGGTAAATAACCAATCTGGCGAATTTCCCCAGCCTCTACCAGGGGTGCAATTTGCTGTTCCAGCGCCGATGTGCGCCAACCGTTCATGCCTACCAATACAAGCGGAAAGTGCTTGCGTATTTGTTCTGGCATCTGCATATAGGCAAGCAAAGCAACCTGCAAGTTCTTTCTTGGCTCAAGAGTGCCTACGGCCAGTAAATACTGACCATGCACGAGTTTATGTCGGGTTAATACGGGTTGCGTATCCTCTGCCGTTCGAGGATAAAACAAGGGCTCTACCCCCAATAACACGGGTTTGATAATGTCTGCTTTTACGCCAAAGACATCTATTAGCTCGCGTTTGCCAAACTCTGAGTCAGTAAGAATGAATGAGGCACGGCGAAGCCCCGGCTCAAAATAGGTGTTCATGGCACGCACACGCTCCACCGGGTGGGTTTCCGGGAAGCGTATCCACGACAAATCATGTGCGGTTATCACGGTAGGCCCATTAAACCTGAACGCCAGAAAATTGGGCTCGTGATAAAGATCTGCCTGATTGGAGCGGATGCCTGTAGTAAACCTGTTTTGCTGGAGAAACCGGTTGATTGAATAGTCATTGGGCATAAACCGCTTAAACAGGGATTTGATAGCCGTGATGCTGTGAAAGGGGCGATTTCGAACTTCTTTACTCCAACCAGAGCCGTAAAAAAAATCGATATCCAGATCAGGTAGCGCCTGCAGGCTTTTAGCCAAATGATAGGTATATTGCCCGATGCCTGTAAGCGGCGATAGCAGGGCTGTGGCATTTAATGCGACTTTCATAAGCTACCTTCATACGGACCCTTAAAACTTGGCAACCACAGCATAGCCGACAATGAACGGTTAACCGCAATATTGATAAAATTTGCCGGACGTACGTTTAAGCGACAAATTGGGATATTTTTCGCAGAGGCTTCCATTGCCTCTGTCTGCAGAGGATGAATCGCGGTTTTTTGGCACTGCAGATTAAGCGCAGTCAAAAAGTTCACAAGCAACCCCTGGCAGATTGGATAAACATCGTCTGGCACCGCTTTTTCCAATAATCGCATCTAATTTTCGTAGACAAATCATATGCAGACAAATCATATATCATTAAACTCTAGTTCCTTATCAAGATTACCCAACTCAACAGTCCAGTCAAACGTTGCAAAATGAGACACCTAATGGACACTAAAAAAACTCCGACTACCCAAATATTCTTTTAGTTTAAAGGGAGGCACAATCAGCAACGCCGCCTTACCAAAATAAGTTTTACCCTTACATTAAAACTGTCAGTATGCTTTCAGTTTAATGTTGCACAGGCGAAACCTAGCCGCCTTTATTATCTTATAGATTGGGGCTACTGGCTAATAAAATGCTTCGTGATGCGTGTATAACAGCCACGAATCATTCAAGCAAAATAAGATAGCCAATCACGTTTTGATGTCAAAAAAAGACTCGGGGACAGCCATTTCCAGTGCAGATTAGTTTTTGCTATCCAATCAACGTTGTTTGGCTTGGGGAATCCAAGCCGGATAGATGGCTTAAAAACAATTCCAACCTCAAAGCCAACTACGCTCATTTCCACTTTTACCAACTTGTTAACGCTGATGCGAGTAAAATAACGCTTAATCAACGTTAAAAAAAGTAAACTCAAGTTAAATTGATCCCCTTTTTTTTCAGTCGCAGCATCTGTGCAGTGACCATTTTTTTGACCATTTCTTCAAAGCTGACAGTTGGCTCCCAACCCAATTGCTCACGGGCCTTTGAAGGGTCTGCTAACGTCTGCCCGGATTCCAAGGGGCGAACTAATGCCGGGTCGCTCACTACATTCTCCTGCCAGTCTTTATCCACACAATGGTAAGCCGTTTCGCACAAATCTCTTAACGTGTGGAGCTTCCCGGTGCCAATTACGAAATTATCCGGTTGTTCCTGTTGAAGCATCATCCACATTGTCTGCACAAAGTCACCCGCATAGCCCCAATCCCGAGCAATCTCAAGATTGCCCAAGGCCAGCTTTCCGTGCTGGACGACAGGCCTGCCCATTTCGTTGAGGTCTGGAGAATCTAAAATCCCCAACGCCGCACAAGCGGCTCCATAGGCAATTTTTTGCGTTAAGAAATGCAATGGTCTGCGCTCACTCTCGTGATTGAACAAAATCCCGGTTGCGATATAAAGCCCATAGCTATCACGGTAAATCTTTGCCATCTGATGAGCATAAACCTTAGCCGCAGCATAAGGATTCACCGGATTGAAGGGTGTTTGCTCGTTCTGGGGCACGCAATTGGTTTGGCCAAACATCTCTGAAGAGGATGCATGATACACCCGACTTTCAGGACAGTGGTGACGGACTGCTTCGAAAAGGCGTACTGCTCCCAGACCGTTTACTTCAAGTGTCTCAGTGGCGCGCGCCCAAGATTCGCCAGGTCGCGACTGAGAAGCCAAATTATAAATTTCATCGGGCTTGGCGTCCTGGACTGCCGAGGCAATGTCGACCCCTTCTGACATATTACCAAACAAAATATCTATCTGACCGGATAAATGGCTGGCATTATTTTGTCGATACCAGCTGTCTTTCCTCGCTAACCCGAAAACCCGGTATCCCTTTTCAATCAATAACTCCGCAAGGAATGAGCCATCCTGTCCGGTAATGCCCGTAATCAACGCTTTTTTCATGTCACCATCCGCTGTTTTGGAGAAGCCAATGCTTCCCTTCGTAAAGTTGTAGCAAAGCAGCCGCTCCGCTCCCAGTAAAGCTGCGCAGTTTGTGCTGGCGCAGTTGTGCCTGATTAATCTATTTAAAGATCGTTAGCTGCCAGTCTCAGCATCGTTATGACGCAAGAGTCAGTATACTAATGCGTGCGTAGTATAGTAGCAACATTGTCCACATCTGGAATTGAAACAGCCTTTGAATTTCAGTGACATGTATTCGCTCATAGCAATATACCGGGATCAACTAGGAAGATGTCCGAAAACTAACGTTTAACTCATTCGCCAATTATATATAGTGTCTTGAAAGTATTAAAAAGCACTACATATTGATAGCCACTGACTTGCATGTTAGTTCTCGGACAGGCTCCTAGGCCGCTCTGGTTTTTTCTTGGCACATTCAATGAAATAATAATCAACTGTGACAACGTTAAAATTTTTTCGGGGTTCGTTTACTATCAACTCTATTTGCCGTTTGCGTTACCCAATTACAGATTTTGCCCCAGATCCAGTCAATTTACCGGCGAAAATGTAAAAAAAAAATTTTCGGTATAGAATCAACTGGTTTTGTTATTTGGCTTCTTACATCTAATCGGCGATTCGGGAAATTACGTTGTAAATAAAGCAGCTGATTATAGTCTAATTCGGTCTGGTCGACTATTCCAATGCTTTATAGTACGCTATACAGCAATTCCCCTGATCAATTTTCAATCGGCGCCAACAACATAATTTTGAAAAAATTACATTGCCGAAAAATGTAATTCCATTTAGGAAAAAATAATCAAATTGTGATTTTGGCTGTCACATCCCGGCCTGCACCCAGTTCATTGCCGCTTTCTGCACCCGGCTATTATAACTACTAACCTCAAGCCTACGCGTTTTATAGTCATCATTTTACTTATGCCCACCATAAAAACTCTGTTAGCACACGCAGCAAGCTTCTTAACAAGCCATTCCGATTCACCGTTATTAGACGCCGAAGTGCTATTAGGTTTTGTTTTAAATAAACCGAGAACTTACCTACGGGCATGGTGTGATAACACGTTAACAGACCAACAAATATCCGCTTTTGAAGCACTGATTGAACAACGACTACAGGGTATCCCGATTGCCTATCTCACCGGCACACGTGAATTTTGGTCCAGGGATTTTACCGTCACGCCCGATGTGTTAATCCCTCGGCCCGAAACCGAATTATTGATTGAGCTGAGTTTAGACATAATCCCTAAAAACCAAGCTGTCAATCTTATTGATTTAGGAACAGGCTCTGGTATTATCGCAGTGACACTGGCGGCAGAACGCCCCAAAGCAAAGGTTATCGCAGTAGATGCGAGCTTGGCCGCATTAGCCGTGGCAAGGCTTAACGCCCGGCAGCACCAACTTACGAACATTGAATTTTATCAAAGTGACTGGTTTGCTAAGGTACCAAAGTTGTTATTCGATATGGCTATCAGCAACCCACCTTATATTGGCATCGATGATGAGCATCTACAGCAAGGCGATGTGCGCTTTGAGCCTCGAAGCGCGTTAATCGCTAATAACCAAGGCTTGAGCGATATTCAAATTATCGCCGATAAGGCGCGTGGCTATTTAAAACCGGCTGGGCATTTGTTAATCGAACATGGCTATAACCAAGCTCCGCAAGTACAAGCCATTTTTAACGCGCTGGCTTATGATAAGGTACAATCCTATCTCGATTTATCGGGACAGCCCCGCGTTACCTATGGGCAAAAATCTTAACACTGACCTTACGCATTGACCATGAACTCACCAGACATCCAAATTCCCCGCAAGCTTACCAATCAATTGTTGCATCTGGCTCAACTGTCGCCTGATCTTGAAGTATGCGGACTGGTTAGTAGTAAAAATGGTGTGCCTAGCCATTGCTATCCGGTTGCCAATGTTGCCGAACAACCCCGGCAACGTTTCCTGCTTGATGCCGGACAGCAAATCTCAGCGATGGCTAAAATGCGGGAACTGGGCGAGGAGCTTTTCGCCATCTACCATTCCCACCCCACCGCACCCGCAGAACCTTCAACCCATGATTTGGAGCAGGCAGCTTATCCTAAGGCATTGTTCCTGATCATTTCACTGAACACTAAAGGCATCCTGGAAATGCGCGGCTTTAAAATCCATCAAAAAACCGCAGTGGAAGTCCCGCTAATGATGAATGACGATTAATTATTGAGACTTTTTACCAATGCCCAATCGAGTTTTTTAAAAAATAACTCGATTAATTAAGGGGCAAATTAAAAAGGTTAAGTAAGATAATTACAATTTGATTCAGAACCTAGTAAAATGGTGGACATTTATAGTCCCCATAAAGACAATAATCCCAAAGAGGTCACGTAACGGTTTTTTAAAAACCAAGCATCTGAATCTTGAAGCTAAAAAAGAATGTAATGGACTTAAATCGAAAAATCATCATGTTTATTGAGGTATTAGCGTGGAGCTAAACGGCGCACAAATCCTGGTCCAAAGTCTTATAGACGAGGGTGTAGAATATATTTTTGGTTACCCTGGCGGGGCCGTATTGCACTTGTATGATGCGCTATTCCAGCAAGATGAACTCAAACACATCCTGGTCCGGCACGAACAAGGTGCAACACATGCCGCTGATGGTTATGCCCGTGCAACAGGAAAAGCTGGTGTAGTTCTGGTAACTTCGGGCCCGGGTTCCACAAATGCGGTAACTGGTATTGCCACCGCTTATATGGATTCAATTCCCATGGTTATCATTTCCGGTCAGGTATCGTTGCCCGTTATTGGTAGCGATGCTTTCCAGGAAGTCGATATGGTTGGCATTACCCGCCCTTGCGTCAAACATAATTTTTTGATCAAGGATGTGACTAAAATTGCCGAAACCATTAAAAAGGCATTTTATATTGCCACTACAGGCCGACCGGGGCCTGTTGTAGTCGATATACCTAAAGATATTACAGCTCCGAACATTATAGTGCCGTATAAATACCCTAAAAAAGTCTCTATCCGCTCATACAATCCGGTTCTCACAGGACATAAGGGGCAGATTAAAAAGGCCGTTGATTTATTGCTGGGCGCACAAAAACCGATCATTTATTCAGGTGGCGGTGTAATTTTAGGCGAAGCCAGTAAAGAATTGATCGAGTTTACCCACAAGCTGGGCTACCCAATCACTAATACCT
>Ga0194062_1000187_pt1 | contig 26067 bp, 18 predicted proteins | sample SepL2225m_MetaG_FD_155481 | JGI IMG/M metagenome (GOLD analysis project Ga0194062, IMG submission 155481) | Anoxic zone freshwater microbial communities from boreal shield lake in IISD Experimental Lakes Area, Ontario, Canada - Sep2016-L224-25m | ecosystem: Environmental > Aquatic > Freshwater >... | reverse complement strand
GAAATGCTGGGGCCAATCTTGGTAAGTATCCATAATTTGCGGTTTTACCAGCGCTGGATGCTGGACATAAGGCGTGCAATTCGCGACAATTCCCTATCTTGCCTTGTCCCGCCTCCAGACCGTCTGGAAGATGCAGCGCAATAAGTCTGTGGGATTAAGGTTGCAGTGATCGTGTTTCGAAAGGATATTCATGAACATGATGACGATTTTGGCTCAGATAGTGCCCAATGTTAACGCCCAGACCGCGCCCACACCGGTGGCTAATGCGGTCCAGAGTGCTGTTGCCACCACTCAGGACGCGGTGGCTGCCACCCAGCCCGCACCCAGCGTATTGAGCCAGCTGGCGATGCCCATAATTATGGGGGCGTTGCTCTTAGGGATGATGTGGATGATGTTCCGGGGCCGTATGAAAGAAGAGAAACAGAAAGCCAAGCTGATGGAAGCGCTGAAAAAAGGCGATGAAGTCATGACCATCGGCGGTTTGGTCGGCAAAGTTGCCGAAATATCCGGCGACCGGGTGGTCTTGAAAGTGGATGAAGCGAACAATGTGAAGGTAACCTACCTTAAGTCTGCCATCCAAAAAATTGTCAGTGATGCCGATAAGAAATAATCCGGTTCCGGGCCTATTCCGTACCGGGGTGTAGACCCGGCAGGCAAGCGTTTTATCCGCAGTATACTGCGCAGGCCCACGTCAGCCGGATGATGTGGGTAGCGTGGCTGGTTCATTTGTGTTGGTGTAAATCATGGCGCAACGTCTTTGGTCTCGTTTTCTGCTAATCGGTTTGATTGTGGGCATCGCCAGTCTGGCGCTGTGGCATTATTACCCGCCCAAAGGTGGGATTGACTTGGCCGGTGGTACGGATCTGTTGTATGAATTGCAGCTGACCCCTGAGCAGAAGCTTGATCTCACGCTGCCAACGCGTGTTATTGACACCCTACGACGGCGGGTTGACCCGCAAGGGATTAAAAATATCAATTGGCGCGTGGTGGGGGGCAACCGGATTCAAATTCAGATGCCCTTGGCTGATGAGGCCACCCGCAAAGCCCGTAAAGCTTACCGTGAAGCGGTGGAAGCCCTGCGTCAGAACGTGATCCGGGCCAGCGATTTGGTTCCGGCCATGAATGCTTCCGGCCCGCAACGGTACGCAGAATTGGACAAGGTATTACCCGCGACCTCGCCACGTCGGGCATTGGCGGAACGACTGTGTCGCGCCTGGGACGCACGTAGGGATGCGGAAATGGCGGCGGATTCCTATAAAAATGATCCGACCAAATTGCCGACTGCGGTTCTGGAGGCCATCGAAAAAACGCCGCGTGAATATGATGCCGCCCTGAAGGCGCTCCTGGCGACCAATCTGAAGGTGGATGAATACATTGACAAGCTGACTCTGGCCGCCGATCCGCGAAACAAACAAGCGGCCGAAAAACTGGCGGAGTTTACGGCACCCTTTACGCGTGATTATCCCGAAATTAAGCCTTTATTGGACGCGGTGGCAGTCAGTTACGCTGCAATCAATAAGCTGTCGGATCGTGGATTTGATGATCCGCAGGAACTCATGCGGTTGTTACGTGGTTCCGGCGTGCTGGAATTCCGGATTGCCGTAAAGGCCTCGGACAACGAAATATCCCAACAGGGGATTATGTCTGCGTTGGAGCATCTGCAAAAAAATGGCCCCAAACAGTCCGCCACTTTTGGCAGTGCCAGGGTTCGCTGGTTTGAGGCGGATGCCAAGAACGCACCCGATCTGCATCTGCAACCGGAACTGATTTCCAGTCAGTGGGGGGGCAAGTGGTATGTACTACTCTACGATGATGCGACGCGTTCGCTGGTACATGATCCCGCCCGTAGGCAGGATTGGAAGCTGGCCAGTGCCCGTCCGTATTATGATCCCCAAAGCGGGATGATGGTGATGTTCCGCTTCGACCAGTCCGGTACCATTGAGTTTGGCAATATTACCCGGATGAATGTCAAACGTCCGATGGCCATCGTGCTCGATGACGCCATTATGTCGGCGCCCAATATTCAGGATGCGATTATGACCGGCAGCGGTCAGATTACCTTCGGCTCTGCCTCTCGCAGTCCCGAACAGGTCCGCCTCGAAGCCGAAAATCTGGTAAAGATTCTGGAAGCGGGTTCTTTACCCGCCGCCTTGGCGCCCGATCCCATTTCGGTACAGACCATTAGCCCACAATTGGGCCGGGATAATATCGCGGCGGGTTTGCGCAGTTCCTTGATTGCCGTTGTGGCGGTCATGATCTTCATGGCGGTGTATTATTCCCTCACGGGCATGTTTGCCAATGTGGCACTATTTGTGAATTTGTTACTAGTGCTCGCCATTATGGCGATTTTTCAAGGTACTTGGACGATGCCCGGCATTGCGGGTTTGGTACTCACTTTGGGTATGGCCGTGGATGCCAATGTGTTGATCAACGAGCGCATTCGCGAAGAATTGCATCGTGGCGCATCGTTGAATTTGGCGGTACGTCAAGGTTATGACCGGGTGTTCTGGACCATTTTTGACGGTCATGTCACCACCGCACTAACCGCCATCGTATTGATATTCGTCGGGAGTGAAGACGTTAAGGGCTTTGGTGTTACTCTGGTGTATGGTTTGTCATGCTCGATGTTCACCTCCTTGTATATTACCCGCACGCTGATTTTGGCCGCCATCAAGTGGGGTATCCTCAAGCACATCGAAACGATTATGCCCATGCAGATGGCACGCTTTATATTCGGTTTTGGCTGGCTGCGGGGACGTTGGGGTTTTCTGCATGCCATCGAACTGACCCGTTTTGACTGGATCGGCAAACGCAAGGTATTTTGGACCATATCTGCCGTCTTAAGCGTGCTGGGGATTGTCGCGTTTTTGGCCCGGGGTCGGGATAAATTCGATACCGAGTTCAACGGTGGTACTCAGGTCACGATGCGGTTACGGGAAGATCTGCCCCCGAATAAGCAACTCAAGATTGCCGATGTGCGTCAGCGGGTTACCGAGATGGCTACCGGCAAGTTCGCCGACCTGAGTCAGGCCACCGTATATGAAGTTGGTGAAGATGGCAAAACTTTCACGATTGTCAGCACGTTGGCCGATTCGGCAGAGCTAAAAATCAAAGATAGTTATCTCGAGGCTTTGGCACAAAAGTTCCAGGATGTGCTTGAAATTATGCCCGCATTGCGTTTCGAAGGGTACGAATTGAGCGGGGCACGTTACTTGCCGCAGGTGTTGGAACGCAAGATCGTAGTTCCCATCAAAGCAGATTCACTGGATCGGGTGGTGCCGGGCATGGTACCACTGAATCCACGTGACAACCTTTTGACCGATTATTTGGGCGGCGTGGCCACCGTGCTGCGCGATATCCAACCGCCCGAGTCGGCCCGCAAGCTCGAACAACGGATTCGCGATGTCCGACAGAACGCGGACCGTAAAACGGGGTATCGTGATTTCAAAGTGATACCAACGCGTTGGGCTCCCGGACAGGATAATCTGGTGGTGGATGCCGTGGTCGTCGCGGCGGAACATACCATCCCCTACAGTCTGGATGCCAACCGCTGGGAAGCCGAAGTGGCCAGCAGTGAGTGGCAGGTTATCTACAATGCCATGACCACCCAGACGCAATTCACGGGTGTCACCAGTTTTGACCCACAGGTGGCCGCCAATGCCAAGGAACAGGCCTTGGTGGCGATCATCATCTCACTGCTACTGATCCTGATTTATGTTTGGATCCGTTTTGGCGGTCTGCGCCACGGCATTGGTGCCTTGTTGTCATTGGCTCACGATGCGTTGATGGCCGTGGGTATGACTGCGGTCGCGGGCTGGATTGTCATGGAAGGTTCGCCGTTGAAGGCCGTGGGCGAATTCCTGTTAATTCAGGACTTCAAGATCAATCTCACGATGATTGCGGCGTATCTGACCATCGTGGGTTATTCCGTCAACGATACAATTGTTATCTTTGACCGTATTCGTGAAAACAGAGGGCGTCTACACCTGCCTATGACCCGCGAGATGATCAACGATTCGATCAATCAATGCTTTGGCCGTACCATCTGGACCACCTTCACCGTAATTATGGTGGTATTGATCCTCTACATCTGGGGCGGTGATGCCTTGCGTGGCTTCTCCTATGCCATGTTGATTGGCTGTATCACCGGCGTCTACTCGACCTTGGCGATTGCCAGTCCGGCCCTGCTGAGTGTGCGTGAGTTGACCAAGAAATCCAACCAGAAAGTTACAGACCTGGTGAAGGTTGATTGATTGGGTTGGTAAGATTGAATCAGCGCAGGGCTTCATGGGTTGAACCATGGAGCCCTTTGCTTTTATGGGGGCATTGGCAGTACCGCGCGGACCAGTATGGGCGGGGAGGTGCGTATGACCCCCGCGTTCACACTTTCGTCTTCGCCCAGTTGCTGCGGCTAAACGCCAACCAAAGCCCCACGCCGCGCAGATTCAAATCGGCAAAGATCGCAATCCAGACACACAACATCTTGCCTTTTTGATCGAGCGGATGGCCAGTCCACATAGCCAGTAACCACAAGCAAAGAAAAAGCACGGGAATGCGAAATAAAAATATCCCGCCGGTACTGAACCACAGCGGCCATTTGGTGGCCCCGGCCCCACGCAGGCTACCGCCCATTACAATGGCAATAGCAAAACTCGGTTGGGCCAGTCCCGCCAGAATCATGGGCCAATAACCCACGTCGGCGACAACATCCGAGGTCACCATCAGACGCAGTAGTAGCGTTGGGAACACAATCATCGGCAGTGCGGCCAGCGTCATGGTGATCAAGGCCAGACGTAACGACAGGAATGCCGCTTGACGGGCTGCATCTGGTCGTTTCTTGCCCAGATATTGTCCCACCAGGGCAGATGCGGCCATGCCGAATCCAAAGCCCGGAAGAAAGGCCAACGCTTCAATACGGATCACCGAATTATGGGCGGCCATCATAATGCCATTGAGATCGCCTTTATTGATGACAAATATCAATATCAGCGATTGCCCCAACCACAACAAGGCACCTTCCAACCAACTGGGTATCCCGATGCTCAAAATCCGACGTAGTGGCGTCAGGGAAAAGCGGATATGCCGGCGTTGTAGGGCCAGGCTATACGACGGCCGGGTTAGCATGACGATCGTTGCCACACCAGCACACAGATAGACCAGCAGGTCGCCCAGGGCGTTGCCCCGTAAGCCCAACGCCGGGAATGGGCCCCAGCCGAAGGTAAGACTGGCCGAGGCCAGAAAGTTCACCACCGTGATAATACCCGCCACGATCATCGGACTGACCGTATTGCCCGCACCGCGCATGGTGGCCATACCAATATTGGCTACCGCCTGAAAACAGAGGGTAAAGACAATGATTTTCAAATATTGCACGCCAAAGACCAACGGCAGGTCTTTAAGTCCCATAAAGCGGCAGATCGGTTCGGCAAATATATACATGACACACGACATCGCTAAACCCAGCAAGAATGCCCACGCTATGGCGATCCCTGCCGTGCGTTTGGCAGAACGAATTCGTCCCGCACCCACCCGGCGGGCCACGATGGCCGTGGCCCCCACCCCCAGCGCATTGGTCATCAGGCCGGTCAGCCATTGCAAATAGGCAATAGTCCCCACTGCGGCGGCTGCGGCGGTGACCGTGGCCTCATCCCCGGGGATGTGTCCGGCAATCCATGTATTGGCCAAGCCGATGCTGGCCTGTAAAAATTGCTCCACAATCACCGGCCACGCTAGCCGCAGCACGGAGCGGGCCGTAGGGGGGGCACTGGTAAGTTCCTGGGGCCGCGGGGTGACCTCGGTGGTCATATCCGCACCTGCAGCCTCAGTGTCAACTTGCATGGCCACGGCTGGGTGGGGAGATAAATCTGGTGGGATTAATTTTGCCATAATGGTCGCAGATAGTAAGTCCACAGGGCGACGATCTCGCGCAAAATCAGTTGTGGGGTTTGTACCAAAGGTTGGTTTTCTGCACAGGGAACCGTATACACTTCCTTGACCCCGGCGCGCTGCAGACTCATCCGGACCCGGGGCAGATGCCAGAAGTGACTTACAACTAATACCCGGGTTTGGTTATGCTGTTGCAACCATGCCGCCACATGTTCCGCGGTAGCTTCGGTATTCATGCCGCCGGGGTCCAGTTGCAGAGCGGAATCGGGAATGTCGGCCTGACGGGCCATTTTCTGCATCACCTGGGGTTCGCTCAACGGGCCATCGCCGGGTCCGCCACTAAAGAATAAGATCGGGGCATAATGTTGCTTCTGCAACATAATTCCCGTGTTGGTGCGATCCGCTAGCGCCTGCGAAGGGGTGCCATCCACGTAGGCCCGGGCGCCCAAAACCACGATGACATCGGCAGGCCGACGATAATCGGTGGTACCCAGGGCCACAATCTGGGCCAATGGAAACAGGATGATGCTAAGTCCTAAACCGAGAATACGCCACACCCACAGGCCGGAGGTGTGCATGGATTTCTCGTCTTTGGTGCCGAAAATAGCCACCAGAAGAATCACGAACAAGGCGAGTGCCCAGACTAGGGACAGTCCTCCGGGCAGCGCATAATACAACGTCTTTGATTCACGTAAAGCATTATATAACAATGCGTTACGTACGCACAGGAGAATCAGAACGCCCAACGTGGAGGCCACAAACGCCCGTGCCCGCAGGTCGGCAGGAAGCCAGAACCCTAACCAGACCAGAACTGCACCGCCCACAGCGAGAATACCCTGCCCGACTAACGCAGGCAGTGGTCGCACGTCTATCCACCAGAGGTTTAGGTCAAAATTTGGGCTGCGCCATTCGCCTACAATGTTGAGTATGGTGAATAGGCCCATAAATATGGCCATACCGCGTAACCATGCGGAGATTAAGGTGCGATTACTGGTTCCAGTGGTCTTTGCCATAGGTTCAATTGTGGCACCTAATGCCCGACTCGGCAAGTGGTCATGATATTTTGGCGAATTGTCGCCAGACCGCTTACAATGTCGCACAACTTTAGCGAGGTAACGCAACGTATGAAGACACGCATGCAATTCTGGACCACGCTGTCCATGTTTCTCCTCCTCATGGGTAGTATGCTGGTGTCCGATCAGACCCGGGCTGCGGACGGCGAAAAGCCGGTCGTGGCTGCGACTCAGAAGTCCACCAAACTGCCTCAGGTCCGCGGATTTTCGATGCAGTTAAACAATCCCAATGGGGCCGAGGAATATAGGGCAGCGCTGGATGATCTCAGCGCTTTGGGGTGTAACTGGATTAATTTCGCCGTAGCCGCCCGGATGAAAGACGTCAAGAGCAATGACGTTTACATCAACTGGCAGAATCTGCCCACCCTCAAGACCATGGAAAGTATCATCAAGCATGCCAAGAAAAAAGGTATGCGGGTCATGATTATGCCCATGGTGTTGCTGGACAAAGCCGGGACCAAAGAATGGCGCGGCGTGATCCAACCCACGGACTGGGAACAATGGTTCTTCAGCTACCGTCAGTATATGAGCGTGGTGGCCAATCTGGCGGCCAAATCCGAGGCCGATATTTTGTGTGTGGGCAGCGAACTCCTGAGCACCGAAGCCGATGAACAACGCTGGACCCAAACCATCAGAGAAATCAAATCCGTTTATTCCGGTAAGCTGACCTATTCGGCGAATTGGGACCACTATAAAGTGCCCACGTTCTGGGGCCAGTTGGATTATATCGGCATGAACAATTACAACGAGCTGGCCAGTGGCCGGGGCGCCACCGTGGCGCAGTTGGTTAAGACCTGGCAGCCCATCAAGCGTGATATTCTGCGCTTCGCAGAAGAACAGAAAAAGCCCTTTATGTTCACCGAAGTAGGCTGGCATAATTTGGACAATACGGTCAAGGAACCATGGAATTACGTGGCATTGACCAAAATAGACCCGCGCGAGCAGGCGAATGCGTTTCAGTCGTTTGTGGAAGTCTGGGGTGAAGAGAAGGCGGAAAAATTCATGGGCGCCTTCATTTGGGAGTGGGTGTCCAATGCCAAGCCGACCGACCCCGGCAGTTACTGCCCCAAAGGCCAGCCCGCCATGGAAATCATCAGCAAGTGGCTCAAGCTCATGCCTGCGGCTGGCCAGTGAGGTCAAGTCCAGCTAAACTATTGCCTGCCCATGGGATCGGTTGCGCTTGGCAACCGTCCCCGAGATGAATTTGAATGCCCGTTTTTGGAGTTTGCTCATGCGCATGAAGCGTACGTGTCGTTGTGCCGAAGTCACGGAAAAAATGCTTGGTCAGGAAGTGGTCGTGGCCGGCTGGGTCAACTCTTACCGCGATCATGGCGGGGTGGCGTTTATTGATGTTCGCGATCTGACCGGTCTGGTACAGATTGTCTTCAAGCCCGAGCATCAGGCCGTCCACGAAATTGGCCGGCATCTGCGCAATGAAGATGTGGTCATGGTTCGGGGCAAGGTTATTCCCCGTGCAGCCGGGGCCGAAAATCCCAAGCTGGCCACCGGTAAAATCGAAATTGAAGTCACCGATGCGGATCTGGTTAACAAGTCCGATCAGGCGCCATTCACCCCCAGCCAGCGTGAAACCGTCAACGAAGATACCCGCTTAAAGTACCGTTATCTGGATTTACGCCGGCCGGAAATGAGCGAAGCCCTCGTCACGCGCCATCGCGTGACCAAGATCATGCGTGATTACTTCGACCAGCATAATTTTCTGGAAATTGAAACCCCGATCCTCTATAAGTCCACCCCCGAAGGGGCCCGCGAATTTCTCGTCCCCTCGCGGCTCCAGCCGGGCAGTTTCTATGCCCTGCCGCAGAGTCCCCAATTGTTCAAGCAGGTGCTGATGGTGGGCGGTATGGATCGGTATATTCAGATTGCCCGGTGTTTTCGTGATGAGGATTTGCGGGCCGACCGTCAGCCCGAATTCACTCAGTTGGATTTGGAAATGAGCTTCGTGGATCGCGAAGACATTATTGAATTGATCACGGGCCTGATTACCCGGCTGTGGCGCGAAGTTCTGGGCCAGGAACTGCCCAGCCAATTCCTGCGGATGACCTATCAGGAAGCCATGGATCGCTTCGGTATTGACCGTCCGGACATGCGTTATGGTCTGGAACTCACGGATGTGACCGCTTGGGCTGGCGCAACCGAGTTTGGGGTGTTTACTTCGGTGGTGACGACTGGGGGTCGCGTTAAGACGGTGGTCGTGCCCGCCAAGTGCGAATTAACCCGCAAGCTCATTGATACCTTCACGGCGGAAGCCAAAAAGTTCGGCGCCAAGGGGTTGGCCTATCTCAAGATTGGCCCGGATGCCGCCGGTCCGTTGGCGAAAGTGGTAAGTCCCGAGCAGGCCGCAGCGTTAGCGGCATTGAACGGTGCTCAGGTCGGCGATACCGTGCTCTTTGTCGCGGACAAGGAAGCCACCTGCTGGCGGGTTCTGGGAGAATTGCGTCAGCAAATCGCCCGGACATTCAAACTGATCCCCGAAGGTGTATTCAAGTTCCTCTGGGTGGTTGATTTTCCCAGTTTTGAATACGACGATGCCAGCAAACGGTATATTGCCAAGCACCACCCCTTTACCGCACCGCTGGACGAAGATGTGGCCTTCTTGAACACCGATCCCACCAAGGTACGGGCCAAGGCATATGACATCGTGCTCAACGGTATTGAGCTGGGTGGTGGTTCGATTCGTATTCATCAACGTGATGTGCAAAGCCAGATTTTTGGCCTGCTGGGCATCAGCCCCGAAGATGCCCAACGCAAATTCGCGTTCCTGCTGGATGCGCTGCGTTTCGGTGCCCCGCCGCACGGGGGGATCGCCCTGGGGTTGGATCGTCTGGTCATGATGATGCTCAATCGCAGCAGCATTCGCGATGTAATTGCCTTCCCCAAGACCCAAAGCGGTACCGATAACATGACCGAAGCCCCCAGTGCGGTAGAAGTTAAGCAATTGCAGGAATTGCATATTGCCACCGTCCTGCCGCCTCCGGTTACGATCGTTCCCAAGTAACTTAACATGAGCAAAAATGCTGTCCAAACTGTACCGCACCCCCAAAATGGGTGCGGTACTTTGTTAAGTCCACAGCGTGGGCAGGTAAAATCTTCATACTTTCGTGCATGTCATGCGGCCTGTGGTAAGATAAAATGCCATAGAGTCACACAAGGAGCCAACTGATGCAAGCCAATGTTATTGCCCGTACGATTGACCATACCATTCTGAAGGCAGAAGCCACAGCCGGAGACGTGCGCACGGTGGTTGCGGAGGCGATTCGGTATGAATTTGCCAGTGTCTGTGTAAACCCCTATTTCGTCCGTCTGGTCAGTGATCTGCTGGAACATTCGCCGGCGGCTGAGAAGGTTAAGACCTGTGCGGTGGTGGGGTTCCCGCTAGGGGTGAATAAAACCACGACCAAAGCCATCGAGGCCAGCAGTTGCGTTAAGGATGGCGCTCAGGAAGTGGATATGGTGGTGAATTTACCCGCGTTATTAAGTGGTGACTTTAACGAAGTGCGGCAGGATATTATGGAAGTGGTCCGGGCCAGCCGGGCGGTCTGGCCGCAGGTCAAAGTGAAGGTGATATTGGAAACTGCAGTACTGAATGAGACGCAGATTGCGCTGGGGTGTCGGGCGGCGCAGGAAGGGGGGGCGGATTTTGTTAAAACCAGTACGGGCTTCCACCCCAAAGGCGGCGCCACGGTACAAGCAGTGACCTGGTTGCGCAAGTATGCAGGACCGATGCAGGTTAAGGCCAGCGGTGGGATTCGTGATCTTGCCGGGGCGTTGGCCATGTTGCAGGCCGGAGCCGATCGGCTAGGCTGTTCCGCCGGGGTGGCGATTGTCGAAGCCGCGCAGGGACAAACCCCACAAGCCCCGGGTGCGGGCTATTAATCAGGTGGATGGCCATGGGTGTCAAGTGGATCATTGGTCGTGCGGGTACGGGCAAAACGTACCATTGCGCCCATGAGATCACCACGCATCTGCGCGATACTACCGAAGGTCCGTTTGGCGCCCCGTTATGGTGGATCGTTCCCAATCAGGCCACGTTTAATACCGAACGCACGCTGTTGAGCCATGCCGGGGTTAAAGGGTTTTTTCGGGTTTCCATCTTCAGCCTCCGGCGGCTGATGGAACTGCTGGCCAAGGATACCGGCGTCAGTTTGCATCGCGAAATGGATGACATGACCCGCTGGGTCCTGCTCTCACGGCTGGTACATGAGCAAACAGAAAATCTGACCATCCTGAAGGATACTGCCCAACAGCCAGGCTTCATTAAACTGCTCGATACCACGCTGGGCGAATTGCTGGATAATGGCTATACCCCCAACACCCTGCGGGAGCTGGCAGATAGCTGGCAAGGGGAACAGCGTGAATCTGAACAAAAGTTCCGGGATCTGGCATTGTTGCTACAGGCCTGGATCAACGTTACCGGCACCACGCATCTCAGCCCCGATCAGGCCACCCGGCAGGTCATCAAGAATATCGCCGACTCGGAAAAAATACGTACAACACATATCTGGGTGGATGCCGTCTATGCGCTGAATCGGCTGGAGATTGAACTTTTGGGACAATTGGCCCGGCACGCCCAATCCCTCACCATCACCTTGCTGGCTGATCCGGAAATCTGGAATCAGCCTGAAGCGACGCAAAATGTCGGCCCATTCCGGAAAACCGTCCGGTTATTTGGACAACTCAACGAGCATTTTGACCGCTTGGGGGTAAACACAAAAACGCCCATGCTGCTGCGGTCGCAACCCCCGCATAGGTATCGTCAGACCCCGCAATTAGCCCTGCTCGAAGAGCAATTTATCCCCGTCACAGCGCGTGGGAATGTAACGCTGGCCGGTCCCGCATCGGTTCAGATCTGGCAGACCGCCACGCCGTTGGATGAAGTCCGGGCTGTGGCGCATGATATTTTGCGCCGTATCCGTGCGGACCAGACCTTACGTTTCCGGGATATCGGTTTGGTCTTGCCCGATATTGACGCCTATGAAAGTCATATTTCCCGGGTCTTCAAAGAATTGCAGATTCCCAGTTTCATGGACAAACGCCGGCCCATTCACCAGCATCCGTTGGTTGAGTTTGTGCGTTATGCCTTGGATTATCAGCGGAGTGGGCAGCAGGCCGAACACCTGCTGAACTGGATGAAAACGGGTTTGCTGGGGTTTGATGATGCCCAGATCTCGGCCTTTACCAAGGCTTGCCGAGCCTTTGCAGTGCGTAAGTTGGAATTCGTATTGGCACCCGATGGGGCAACCCTGACGGTGCCTGTACTGGATGCCTTAGAACAGCTTACTCTGGAAGATAAACGTACCCATCAGCAACGCGACAATTTCCGTTCGTTGTGCCAATTGCTGTGTGCCCGTTTGGCCGGTTGGTTCAAGACGTTACAGACGGTGGACCATCAGACAGGTTCCTTGACGTTGGCGTTATTAGAACTTATGCAGCAGTGTGCGAGTCAGGCGGTGATCGCCCGCTGGTGCAATGACGCCGTGGCCGCCCAGCGGTACGAAGAGGCCCAGTTGCATCAGGCCGCGTGGACGCAGATTATGGAACTGCTGCAACGCATCCAACGGCTGGAACAGGCCGACAGTCTGAGCTTGAACGCCACGGAATTTGCCGATGTTCTGATGCACACATTGGAGTCCATGACGCTGGGCATCATTCCCCCGAATCGGGATCAGGTGGTGATCAGTTCGATGACGCGTTCGCGCCATCCCAATCTGCGGGTGGTCTATCTGCCGGGCGCCACGGCCACGGATTATCCCCAGAGGGCGGGCAACCAGCATTTATTGACCGATGATGAACGGGCATTGTGCAATCAGGATGAGACGCGGATGCCCCTGACCCTCACGGGTAAAGAACATATTCTTGAGGGGCAACTGTACGATTACATCGCGGTAACCCGCAGCAGCGAGTCCTTGGTCGTCAGCTACCCCAAGAGTGACGGCGGGGGCAAGGCCCTGCAACGGTCACGCTATGTGGACCGGATCGGTCGGTTGCTACAGATCGAACCAAGTATTAAAGAGCCGATGCAGACGCCGTGGGCTGATATTATGGATCGTCGCGGTCTGATATCAGCAGCCTTGCCGTTGGCAGGACTAACGGCCCCGGCGGCCCAGTCCGCTTGTCGTTTAATCACCGAGTATTTCCAACCGCACGATACCTGGGCACAGGCCTGGGCCTATCTGCAGCAGGCTGGGGAACAGACCCCCAATTCCGTCACGCAGGCCCACCTGCGGCAAACGCTGGGTAATAATCCCACCCTAAGTATTACCGGAATCGAAACCTTTGCCCAGTGCCACATGCGTTTCTGGCTCAAGTATGGTATGAAATTGCAGGAAAATCAGGAACTGGAATATAACGCTTTCGAGCAGGGGACTTTTTATCATTTGGTGTTGGAAACTCTCCTGACCTTGGCTCCCTCCAAGGGCTGGTATGAACGTGGTATTACCCTGGAAGAGATTAACGATCTGATTACCCTGACGCGCAACTCCGAGCGGATGGCGCTGCTGGAAAGTCGGCTGCCCACGCAACCTGCCCAGCTCATGGCCGCGGCTAAGAATCTCCAAATTGCCGCGGGCCGGGTGATGGCGGCGCTGCGCCATGGGCAGATGACCCCCAAAGCCTTTGAACTAAAGTTTGGTGGCCATAGTGCCAGTGAACATACCGATTTGGTGGTAACTACCAAACCATTGGATACCGCATCCGGACAACGGGTTTATCTCGAAGGCAAGATTGACCGTATTGATGTCAGCCCGCAGGGGGATGTACTGGTATACGATTATAAAACTGGCACCACCGAAATTGATTCCGTTAAACATCGGGCCGGAATCCAACTACAGTTGCCGTTTTATATGGAAGTGGTGGCCAAGGGGCTGCAACTCCGCGAACAAGACCAGATTACCGTAGCTGGCGGATTCTACGGCAAACTTAAGTATCAACGTTCCAAAGACGCCGACCCCACCGTGTATACCGGTATTATTGACCCGGCGCGAAAAAACTTGGTTATGGATGATCAGGCTGGAGCAGAGAAGGTATATAAATGCAATAGTAGGCTCAACCTGACGGAGTATGTAGATTCCACCCGTACCATCCTGTTGGACTTGCTTAATACCCTTTTTAAGACCGAGGTCACCCCTAACCCCTATCAGCATGACAAACATCGCGCCTGCGATTATTGCCCTTATAGTCATGCGTGTACGTTTGATGCCCGGGTGGAGAGTTACCGCGACATTAAAACCTCCGCGCCGGCCACGTTGCCGATATGATACGCACTGGAATCCCCTTGCTCGTTACCGGAGCGTGCTGATGCTGCGATACCTCCTGAGCCGACTGCTGCAAGCCCTGCTGGTGATCGTGGTGGTGTATACCATCACCTTCCTGCTGCTGATGCTGGTGGGTGACCCTTTCATCGGGGAAAAGACCCCGCCGGAATCTGTCCTCAAGGCGCTACGGGCTCGCTATATGATTGACCGACCGGCCATGGCTTATCTGCTCTATCCCTGGCGGGTAATTACCACTGGCGACTTGGGCCCGACGATCAGTTATGAAAATTGGACCGTTAATGATGTGGTCCGATCCGCCTTGCCGGTCTCGGCCAGTCTGGGGTGCTTTGCGATGATCTGGGCGCTGTGGCTGGGGATCGTGGCGGGTTTGGTGGGGGGGATGAAACCACAGAGTAAACGCGACTTGCTGCTGACGATTCTGTCGCTGCTGGGTGCCAGTCTGCCCACCTTTGTCATCGCTTCTGCTTTGGTGATGTTATTGGGGGTTTTCGTGCCCATATTCCCCACCGGGGGGTGGGGAACCATTGCCCAACTCATTCTCCCCTCGTTCTGTCTGGCTTTACCCTTTGCCGCTTACATTGCCCGGCTGACCCGGGTGTCGGTACTTGAGGTTCGCCATCAGGATTACATTCGCGCGGCCCGGGCCAAAGGGGTGACGCATTTCCCGCTGGTGACCCGTCATGTCTTACGCAATGCTTTACTGCCGGTATTTTCGTATCTGGGACCAGCCCTGGCGTACCTGATTACCGGCAGTTTCGTAGTGGAAAAAGTCTTTGCCATTCCCGGTCTGGGCACCCATTTTGTCAATGCCTGTTTGGCCACGGATATCCCCTTGGTGTTGGGCCTGGTTTTGATCTTTACCTCGGTCGTGGTAATCTTTAATCTGCTGGTGGATGTCGCCTATACCTTCGTTGATCCGCGTGTCAGTGTGGAAGGAAACAAGTCATGAATCGCTTCCTGATGAGCTTACTGAGTGTGTTCGTGTTGTTATTAACCCTGACGGCGCACGCCCAGGCGCCCGCCGCGCCGGAACTATTATTGCCCCCGCAGGACAAGGCCGTGATCATCCGGCTGGATGGGCCAGTGGATGATATCATGCTGGCCAGCCTGAAACGCCGCACGCAGCAAGCCCTGCAGGGAGGGGCGCAACTGATCATTCTCGAGGTGGAAACGTATGGCGGGCAAATCACCTCGGCGCTGGCGATCAGTAAGTACATCAAGAGCGTGCCCGTGCCGGTGGCGGCGTGGGTGAATGACAAAGCCTATTCTGCGGGGGTCTTGATCACACTGGCCTGTAATCCCGTGCTGATGGCGCCGCAGGCCAGTATGGGCGACTGTGAACCCATCGAAGTTGTGATGGGGCGGGCGCAGGCTTTGGACCCGGAGCTCCGGGCCAAGTTCTCTTCACCCATTTTGCAGGAATTGGCCAACTCTGCCCAGCGTAATAAGGTGCCTGAGGTGTTAACTCGGGCCATGGTACTGCGTGAAGTCGAGGTGTGGGAACTATGGAACCCGCAAGCCGCCAAACCCGAAACCCGCTATGTGGATGGTCCCACGCGGCAGAAAATGCTCAAAGAAACGCTACCCCTACCCGATGGCACACTCGTTCCGGCCTGGCAGGATCGGCACGCACAACCCATTGATAGCAAAGATACACTGTTAACCATCGGTACCGAACAGGCGCTGGCCATGGGATTGGCCCAACGCAGTGCCCGGGACCAGCAGGAACTATTGACCTGGCTCAATGTCCGGGGCGAGGTGCAGACGCTGACTTATAACTGGACCGAACATCTGGCCCGCTGGTTGGTGCTGTGGGAAATTAGGGCGTTATTTTTTGTGGCGATGTTGATTCTGGCGTATTTGGAAATCTCCCACCCCGGCGCTTCCATCTTTGGTCTGGGGGCGGTGGTATGTCTGGGCATCTTGGTGGCCGCGCCCTACTTCACGGGTACTGCGAGTACCTGGGAGATTATTACCATCATCGTGGGTGTTTTACTAGTTGCCGCAGACATTATGCTCCATGGTGGAATGGGCTTTTTAACCCCACCCGGGGTGATTCTGGTCGCCGTGGGGCTGATCGGCACATTTATCCCGCCTGATCCCGATGGCGGGTCTTGGCCCAGTAGCCCGGCCATGTGGGGCGGGATGCAAATCGGCGCCTGTGTGGTAGTCTTTGGTTCGGTATTTTCGGTGGGGGTGATGTTGGGATTGGCACGTTACCTACATATGGTTCCCGGTTTCCGGCGTCTGCAACTCCAACCGGCCGCAGCGGCCATGATCGGGCCAGTGCGTGATGATTTAAGCAATACGGCATCGGATGCGGTATTCCCCGGTGCCATGGGGTTGGCCGAAACAGATTTACGTCCGGCGGGAAAGGTCCGCTTTGGCACGCATTTGGTGGATGTGACCACCCGTGGCGATTATATCGCCCGCGGTACCGCAGTGGATGTGGTGGAAGTAAGCGGCCTGGCCGTAGTGGTCAAACCGCATTCCCAGAAGGCAAACTGAGGAAAATATAGCCGTTGCGTTTAACGGATGCCACTGGGCGCGCGTTGCTGTTCCAGCTTGCGCAGCGAGGACGGCAATTCGAAATGCACATCCTCGTCCGTGACGTGGCGTTCCTCGACCGTGGCGCCGTAGTGCTGTTGCAAGGTATCAATGATGGCCTGTACCAAGTCTTCCGGGGCCGAAGCACCCGCCGTCAACATGAGCGTGTCCACCTCATAGAACCAGTCGTGGTTGATGTGGCTGACATCGTCCACCAGAAACGCTTTAACCCCGCGGTTCTCGGCAATTTCGACCAGACGTTTGCTGTTCGAGCTGTTCTGACTGCCCACCACCAGCACCAGATCACACTCCGGGGCCAACTGTTTGACCGCGCTCTGCCGGTTGGTGGTGGCATAGCAAATGTCTTCTTTCGGGGGTGATTGAACCCGGGGATATTTCTTCCGCAGGGCTGCGATAATCACTTCGGCATCGTCCAGACTCAGGGTGGTCTGGGTCAGGTATACAATCCGGTGGTCTTCGGGAATATTGAGCTGGGCCACGTCCTCGGTATTTTCCACGATAATAATCGCATCCGGGGCCTCACCGACCGTGCCTACGACTTCGTCATGGTCGGCGTGACCAATCAGGATAATGGTAAATTTCTGCTTGGCATAGCGGATGGCTTCCATATGGACCTTGGTCACCAGCGGACAGGTCGCATCCACCTGAATGAGTTTGCGGTCGTCAGCACGCTTGCGCACCTCAGGTGACACGCCATGGGCACTGAATACCAACGTTGCGCCAGCGGGGACTTCATCCACGGTATTGACAAAGATGGCACCCTGCCGGGTGAAACGCTCCACTACATGGCGGTTATGCACGATTTCATGGTAAACGTATACCGGGGGCCCCATGAGTTGGAGTACCCGTTCGACCACTTCCACCGCCATATTGACACCCGCGCAGAAACCGCGCGGATTAGCCAGCAAAATCTTCATATATCGTACCTTTCCGTAGCCTATTAATGCGTCAGTGCACCACCAATGTTAGGCTAAACGGGCACATCTGTCACCTTTAGTGTTGCGCGGCGTCATAATCACCAGCATCCATGTCCTCATCGCGCGGGGCCACATAGTCTGGACTCTGACTGCGGGTCAGTTCTTCCTGATAGGCCTGGAGGATACTATCCTGAACCAGCGCCCGGCAGGCCGCATTGATGGGATGGGCGATGTCACAATGCAGTTTACGCCGGCTGGCCTCGGACAAGACCGGGCGTTGTTCTTCCAGACGCCCGCCGCAGTGGTTGCAGAATTTGGCACTGATGGGGTTCTTGCCCCGACAGGTGGGGCAATGGCCCATGACCTTGCGGCTGGGCATGGCAACAAAGAGCCCATGGGGACCATCAATAATTTTGATGTCCCGAACGACAAACGAGCTATCCAGTGTGATACTGCAGAATCCCCGCAGGCGGTCCTGGGGGGCGTTATTGAGCTTAACCCGAATTTCTGTAACTTTCATGGCAAACCTCCCGCTCAGGTACGGCGCAAGACCTTCACACACATGGTTTGGGCTTCGTGCGCCAGTACAGTTGTCAATGTCTCGGCGAGCGACTCTGCGGCACCCGCAGTCGCGGCCAATGTAAACAAGGTTGATCCGCTGCCGGTCATGTGGACCTTTTGTCCGATGGCCACAGCCGCGGTGTCACGCAATGATTCTAGCCATGGTGCGAAGGCAAAGGCGGGTTTTTCCAAATCGTTGGCCAAAACCTGATTTAGCTCATCCGCCGGCAGTGCGGCCCACTTGCACCAATTGCCCGTCCAGATACGTGGTTGGGTATCGGCATCAAAGCGCTGGAATATTTCTTTGGTGGATATGCCCTGCGTGGGCAAGATCAAGACCGCATAAAGCGGGTAATAACTGCGTGCGGGACGCATGATCTCACCCCGACCAGTGCACAGCGCGGCGGAACAGCGAACAAAAAAGGCCACGTCACTGCCCAGTTGGGCGGCCAATTCGATGAGTTGTTCGTTATGCAGACCTGTGTCCCAGACTTGGTTCAACAAAACCAGAGTATGAGCGGCATCCGATGACCCGCCGCCCATTCCGCCACCAGTAGGGATGGCTTTATGCAGTTGCAGGCATCCCGTGGCGGTACGTTGGGTGGTTTTGCCCAGTAATAATGCGGCTTTCCCAATCAAATTGCGTTCAGGTTCAGGCGGTACCCCCTCACTGCGGCCGGTAACTTCCATACGCAGAGGGCCCTCGGGGCGGTAGGTGATGGTATCATGCCAGGAGACCGGCACCATCCATGTTTCCACATCGTGATAACCGTCGGCGCGGATAGGGAAAACTCGTAATCCCAGATTGATTTTGGCAGGAGCGTGAATGACGTAACAGCCCGGACTGGCTTCCTGAATGCGCGACGATGAGGGTAACAAGGTTGACAAGTTTGCTAACTCCGGTAATGTGCTGATACGGCAAATTATAGGCGTGCCGTGGACGGGGCGTCGTAATGATTCGCCACCGCCTATAGTGTGTAATATGATAGGGCCTTTTTCAAGAGGAAAAAATGCCATATACGTCTTTGCGTGACTTTCTCCAAGCGTTGGAATCAGCGGGTGAACTGCGCCGGATCAAAGCCGAAGTGGATCCCATACTTGAAGTAACCGAAATTGCTGATCGGGTTTCCAAGGCGCCGGATCCCGCCGGATATTATGCCGGTAGTCAACGTGCTCCTTTCTACGCGCAGCAACCACTCCATGGTACCGCCGCGGTGAATCAGGCATTACTATTTGAACGGATCAAAGGGTCCGCACTTCCTTTGGCGATAAATTCCTATGGCTCCTATAAACGCATGCATATGGCTCTGGGGTGTGAATCCTTCGACGAACTAGCGAGCCGCATCAGCGAATTGACCAAACCAGAACTGCCTATCGGTCTGATGAACAAAATCAAGAAGGGGTATGACCTGCTTAAGCTGGGTTCGTATGTGCCCAAGGTGCGTTTCGGCCCGGCCCCGTGTCAGGAAGTTGTGCATACCGATAAACCCGACCTCAACATGTTACCCATTATTCAATGCTGGCCGGAGGATGGGGGGCGGTACATCACCTTCGGGCAGATTGTCACACGCCATCCCGAAACGGGGGCACGTAATCTGGGAATGTATCGGGTACAGGTGTTTGATCACCAGACCACCGCCATGCATTGGCACCCGCACCACGACGGAGCGCGACATTTCCGTGCCTACGCCCGGCAGGGCAAGCCCTGTCCGTTGGCAATATCGCTGGGAGGTGAATCGGTTCTGCCCTATGCCGCCACGGCGCCACTCCCGCCGGGGATAGACGAACACATGTTTGCCGGGTTCCTGCAGGGACGCGGGATTGATTTGGTGGCCTGTAAAACTGTTCCACTGGAAGTTCCGGCCAATGCGGAAATTATCATCGAAGGTTATGTGGACCCCCGGCAGACGATTTTGGAAGGTCCCTTTGGTGACCATACCGGCTTTTATTCTCTGGCCGACCAGTTCCCGGTGTTCCGGGTGACGGCTATTACCCATCGCCGTGATCCCATTTATCCCACGACGATTGTCGGCAAGCCTCCGCAGGAAGATTATTATCTGGGCAAAGCCACGGAACGTTTGTTTCTGCCGTTGTTAAAAATTCTGGTGCCCGATATTCTGGATTATGACCTACCCATGTTCGGCGTGTTTCACTCCTGCGTTTTTGTCAAGATTCGCAAAGAGTACGCCTATCATGCCCGTAAGGTGATGCACGCGATCTGGGGGGCTGGGCAGATGGCCTGGACCAAGATGATCGTGGTGGTGGACGAACATGTGGACGTCCACAATATTGACGATGTGATGTTCCATGTGGCCGCCAACGTGGACCCGCGGCGGGATGTGGTAATTACCGAAGGCCCGCTGGATATTCTCGACCATGCCGCGCCAGCCATGGGCGCGGGCTCCAAAATGGGTATTGATGCCACCAAGAAATGGCCCGGCGAAGGCACTGTACGTGATTGGCCCAATGAAATCACAATGGACCAGAAAACTGTGGACCTGGTCACCCGGCGCTGGCACGAATATGGCTTCTAAGCAGGTTGGCTATGAGTTATAAAGCAGTAAGTATTCTGTTGCTGGGTATGCTGGCGTGGTTGCTAGCAGCCCCCGCGCAGGTCCTGGCGTTCCCGTTTGGGAATCAACCCGCATTTCAAGCGGAAACTTACTTGGACCGCACGTCCTATTTGGCTGGTGATAAGGTCGAAATCGTGGTCGTGGTCAACGTTGCCCCCAAATATAAGGTGCAATCGGCCCGTCCTTACGATCCCAATTCCATACCGACCAAGTTGACGGTGAAACCGCTGTCGGACATTTCGCTCGGGACCATAAGGTATCCAGAGCACAAAGATGTCCCGGAGTTGCCCGGTGGTAAGGGTGGGGGCAAGATGGCGGTTTATGCCGGGGAGTTTTATCTGCTCGTAGATTTGACCCTGGAACCCACTCTTGCGCCTGGTCAGCATGTCCTGGCACTGGAACTTGAAGCTCAGGCATGTGATGCCAAAAGCTGTTTACCTCCGGAAGTGATCAAACTATCCGTTCCGATCATGGTGGGGAACCAAGCTGGCACACCCGCGCATGAGTCCCAATTCGCGCAAGCCAAAGCCCAAAAATGGCTTGAGGCTGGTACTCCCGTCACGGCCCCGGCAACCACGACGGCTGCCGAACTGACCGCCACCGTAGACCCGGCCGAAGAATTGGCACTCCTGCAAAATCGCCACTATCGCACCCCCGCACCCGAGGGAGTCGGCACGCTGCTGTTATTTGCACTGCTGGGGGGGATGATCCTCAATGTAATGCCATGTGTACTCCCGGTGATCCCGTTGAAAGTGTTGGCCTTTGTCCAACATGCCGGTGGCCAGCGCCGCGTCGCGTTCTATCACGCGTTGGTTTTTAGTCTGGGCATTGTGACGTTATTTGTCGGTCTGGGGACGGTACTCGCATTATTACGCGGACTCGGTGGGGTTGATATTGCCTATGGCAATCAATTTCAAAGCCCCGTATTTCTAATCGCGATGGCCCTGATTGTGGTAGTGCTGGGGCTCTCCATGCTGGGGGTGTGGACACTGGATGCCCCGAATATCGTGTATGACATACGCACGCCACGCGCTGGTTATGGGGCATCATTCGTATCTGGCCTGCTGGCCACCTTGCTGGCCACCCCGTGTAGCGCGCCGTTTTTAGGGCCGGTGGTGGGCTGGGCCTTTGCACAGTCGGCGGGGGTCATGATACTCATGCTATTGGTCGTGGGGGTGGGTATGGCCTTGCCCTATCTCATCCTCGCGGCCTTTCCCGCAGCACTGCGGTTCTTACCCAAAACCGGCGCCTGGTCCGAAATATTCAAACAATTTCTGGGCCTGATTATGTTGGGCGTGGGCGTTTGGCTCATCACCCGCAGCCCCAACCCGGTCTATTGGAAATGGGGGGTATGGATACTGCTGCTGGCGGCTGCTTGTTGTTGGGCTTGGGCACTGTGGTCACGGTATGCCACCACGACACTCCGGCTGTATGTGGGTCGAATTGCCCTCATCTTGGGCTGTCTGGCCGGGGGATATGGGCTGTGGTCGGCGGGGGACAGCGAAGCTGAAGCCGCATTGGCCACCAGTACCCATCTTTGGCAGCCATTCAGCGTAAAAGCTTTGGATCAAGCTTTGGTCTCCGGTCGCACCGTCGTGGTTGATTGGACGGCGGATTGGTGCATTAACTGCAAATTCGTCGAAGCCACAGTGCTGGAATCCCCCGAAGTGATTGCCGCATTTAAGGCTAAGAACGTATTGCTGCTCAAGGCTGATATTACCCGTAAAAACCCACCCGCAGAAGCCTTGCGTAACCTACTGGGGTATCGTTCAATCCCCCTGTTGGCGGTATTTCAGCCGGATCGACCCGATGCCCCCCACATTTTGGCCGACTATTACTCCCGGCAACAGGTGATAGCTGCCCTGGAATGAAGAAAATCTTGTTATGTGGGTATAGAGGCAAAAAATCGCTTCCTATCCTATAATGCAATGTTTTGTTATGCGCTGCCGTACCAACTAGCGAGGATTGAATGCCAGAGGAACGCCCGAAAAAGCCCAACCAAGGCCCGGATCAGGACCCATCAAAAAATGGTAAGCCCAGTCCCGACAATAACTTGCGATTTGGCCGTTCGATGATGATGTGGCTCTTGATCATATCAGTGCTCATCATTGCTTGGTTCATTTTCCAAGACCGCACCCAGAATGCTCAGGAAGTCACCTACACGGAATTTATCACGATGGTGGCGAATCGCGAGATTCGCAGTATTGACGCCCGAGACGATGGCACCCTGATTGGTGAAAAGCAGACCAATAGTGCCGGTACGGCCGTGGGGGTTAGTCGCGTCCAAACCCGTTACCCGGCTACGGCGTTTGATGGCCAAGGGGTCGAAATTCTGCGCAAACACGCCCAAGATGCCGGCGTGGCGCTTAATTTCAAACCCGGTAGTGGTCTGTTTATCCAAGTGATTTTGACGATTCTGCCCTGGGTTGTTCTGTTTCTACTATTCTGGTTCTTCATCCTGCGGCAGTTCCGCGGTGGTGGAGGCGGTATGGGTATGCTGGGCAGCTTTGGTCGCAGCCGGCATCGCATGCTTAATAAAGAGCATACCAATGTCACCTTTGCCGACGTGGCGGGGATTGATGAAGCCAAGGAAGAGTTGCAGGAAATCGTTGAATTCCTTAAGAATCCCAAGCGTTTCCAAAAATTGGGCGGACGGATTCCCCGCGGTGTGCTGTTGATCGGCGATCCGGGCGTGGGTAAAACGCTGCTGGCCAAGGCGATTGCCGGGGAAGCGGAAGTCCCGTTCTTCTCCATCAGTGGTAGTGACTTCGTGGAGATGTTTGTCGGTGTAGGCGCCAGCCGGGTACGCGATTTGTTTAAGACCGCCAAAGAGGCCAGTCCCTGCATTATCTTCCTCGATGAAATTGATGCGGTGGGGCGGCGTCGGGGCAGCGGTTTCTCCAGTGGCGGCCATGATGAGCGTGAACAGACCCTCAATGCCATTCTGGTTGAGATGGACGGGTTTGACACCAATGATCAGGTGATTGTGATTGCCGCGACCAACCGCAGCGATGTGTTGGATCCCGCGCTTACCCGGCCCGGTCGTTTTGACCGTCAGGTTTATGTGCCTCTGCCCGATATCAAGGGTCGGTATGAAATCCTCAAGGTCCACGGTGCCAAGGTCAAGATGGGCAAGACCGTGGACTACATGAAATTGGCCCGGCAAACCCCGATGTTCAGTGGCGCGGATTTGGCCGCGATCATCAACGAAGCCGCGCTGATGGCCACGCTGGCCAATCAGGAAGCCGTCGAGATGAGCAATCTCGAAGAAGCCCGCGACAAGATTCGCTTCGGCAAGGCCCGCCGCAGCCGCAATGTGGATGAACACGACAAGGAAATCGTGGCCTGGCACGAAGCCGGTCATGCGCTCTTGCAGGCCACCGATGATGATGCCGATCCCCTGCACAAAGTAAGTATTATTGCCCGGGGCCGGATGGGTGGAGCCAGTTTTAGTCTGCCCGAGAAAGATCGGCTCGTTTACGGACGCAAGTATATGCTAGCGCAACTGCGCATCTGCTTTGGTGGGCGCATTGCCGAGGAACTCTATTGCGGTGATATTTCCACCGGCGCCACCATGGATATCCAGCAGGCCACCACCGTGGCGCGGGCCATGGTGTGCGACTATGGGATGAGCGATGAATTGGGTCCGATCAAATTCAGTGCCGATGAAAATCGCAGCACCGGGATGTTCGATACCGGCCGTGAATACAGCGATAAGACTGCGGAACTGATTGACCGCGAAGTCCATCGCTTCATTGCCGAGGCTTACGCGCAGGCGAAGGTTATTTTGCAGGAAAAACGCAACGAACTGACCACCCTCAAGGATGCGCTGATCAAGTATGAAACGCTGGATGGCGAGGATGTCCGGCGGATTATGCGGGGTGAATTCGTGGGCAAGCCCACCGTGCAGGATATTCTCGACGCTGAGGCCCGCAAACACGCCGGCTCGATCGAAACCCCGGCCACCCCGATCGCGGATACCCCCACGCCGGGCCTGCCGCAGCCGGGTTGAGTCACCCCTGCGGTTTCAGCCATAAGACATATTCGCTATTGCCACCTTGCCCCTGCAGCGGGGACTTTATGTGTCCGCGCAGGGTGTAGCCATGCTGGGGTAGCGTGGCGATAAAGCTGTTCACGGTGGCTTCGGATTGTTCGGGGGTCAATACGCCTTTTTGTTTCTTGGCCAGCGCACATTCATAATGCGGCTTGTAGAGCGTGATGATGTCTCCACCGGGAACCAGCATGCGTTTGGCTACCGGCAGGATTAAATCCTGCCGGGTCCAGGCTACATCAATCACCACCACATTAACCGGTTCCGGCAGGCGGCAATGCAGGGCGTTGGTGCGTTCCATCACCACCACGCGCGGGTCTTGCCGCAGTTTCCACGCCAGCACCCCGTAGGAGGTGTCAACCGCGTAAACCTTGGTGGCTCCGGCTTTGAGCAAACAGTCAGTGAAACCCCCGACATTGCAGCCCAGATCAGCAGCAATGCACCCGGCAGGCAAAAACGAAAACGTCTCCAGCGCGGCATGTAATTTCATCCCAGCGCGGGAGACGTATAAAGTTTCAGACGCGGACATGATGAACCCAGCTTAGGCCTTGGCGGCTTTGGCGGCGTTAACCTTCTTGGCCAACTTGCTCTTGCGGCGGGCGGCCGTATTCTTGTGGATGGTACCCTTGGTAGCCATGCGGTCCAATACCTTGACGGTATTTTTCAATTCGGTTTCCGCAGCAGCCGCACCTGTGGCTAATGCCGCGGTGAACTTCTTGACCGAAACCTTGACTACAGTCTTGCGCGTACGGTTGGTTTCCCGACGCTTGGCAGCCTGACGAACACGCTTCTTGGCGGACAGTGAATGAGCCACGCAATACTCCTTGCCTGCTGATGCTCAGAACACTTGGCCGGGGGTCTGTACATGACCACTCGTAATACCATTCCGGGTACAAGTGTAAACCATCATTATTACACATCTTACGTATTGCTGCAATCACCCGGACACAAAATACCTGCCATCCGGGCCGTCCGGCGACCCCACCCGGGGACGTGCACTACCAATCTTACCCGTAAACGCTACACTATGGGCACGTCTTTATACCGGGATCGCGGGAACCTTTTGAGGTAGCCATGACCGTCAGCCCCAACACGACTTGGACCCCTGAGCAAGCCCGGGTTATTGCCCACACCGCAGGCAATATT
>Ga0194062_1000185_pt1 | contig 26205 bp, 15 predicted proteins | sample SepL2225m_MetaG_FD_155481 | JGI IMG/M metagenome (GOLD analysis project Ga0194062, IMG submission 155481) | Anoxic zone freshwater microbial communities from boreal shield lake in IISD Experimental Lakes Area, Ontario, Canada - Sep2016-L224-25m | ecosystem: Environmental > Aquatic > Freshwater >... | reverse complement strand
CAGGACAAACCAGTCTCCATTCCGTTCGTAAAGGTCATACCAGATACGATCCTTGTCCCGTACTTGATGGCGCAGGGTGCAAGTCTTGGCGATTTCGATGCCATCAAGATCCTGATTAAACCAGTAATTGCCGACCTTATTAACCTCGGCGTATCGCCACCGTTCAGTGGGGCCGGGTGGAGGCGGTGAGACTTCGGCGTGGTTTAGTTGGGACGGGTGGACGGGGGTAAAGCAGAGGTGATAGATGTAACCCTGCAACATGCGCGGGAAACGGGCGGAACGGACATCGGGTTGACGGGCGAGATAACGCATGACATCCGGCACACCCTGTTGGAGATATTCCTTAAAGAAGAGGTCGCTGCTGGCGAGTCCCTTGAATGTTTTGACGGTTGATTTCCCCAGGTAGAGGGCGAGCAGGATCGCGAAAACCGGGGCGGCGATACGGAGGGGAATGCGTTGGAGCAGATACCAGACTGTGGCGCACCCAAGCGAGGTGATCAGGAGTACTTGAGTCAGCAGGTGGGTCATCCGGGATGTGTACATTTTTTGTGTGAAGATGGCGCCCACGATCGGGGCAAGAAGGAATCCCGCTAACATCCAGAAGGCGGCGCGGTGCCAGTGGCTGATATCATCCGGGGTTTTGGGCCGGCCTAGCAGAGAAAGCAGACGTTCGGGAATGAGGATCGCAGCCAGAAGGGTAGCCAGTCCGACACCATAGAAAGGAGCGAGGCTGTGCTGGATATGCGGTACACCGGGAATCTGGTGGAGTGCCAGCATCGGCGGGGCATGGAAAAGGAACTGGAAGGATTGGTAATCCCAGTAGTTGTGCCAGAAGTTTCTCGCGATGTGGTCTGCAAAGAAAATGCATTCATTGTGAAGGCGACCGACCGTGGCGGGATCGTGGGCGCGCGTCAGGATGGCAAGAAGCATGAAGGCGGAATACACGCCGCCCGCCACGAAAATTCGAGGCCAGTTTGTTTTGCTCCACAGGAGGAGGCCGACCCCGATCATCAGGGGGGCAAAGAAATACTGCGACAGGTATTGATGGGTCCAGAGAAAGAAAATGAAGCCGCTCAGGATAGCCGAGCCATAAACGCGGATCCGGTGATTTTGACCGGTCAACAGGCGGATCATCAGGCACATGCCTGCAATCTGGTAGAAGGTGACGAAGCCCGGGCTGACGGCCCAGCGGGAGAAATAAATATTCCATGGGGACACGGCGAGCAGGGTGGCGGCAAAGAGTCCGGCGGCGCGACTTCTGAAAAGATGGAACAGCAGAAGGCCGATGAGGGGAATGGCGGCCACATTCAGCAGGGCGCAGGGCAGCCGGGTGGCGAACTCGGTGGGGCCGAACAGCGCGACGAACGGCATCGTGAGATAGGACGGAAGCGTGGAAGGGGAATCCCCGAACTGACGTGAGTTCAGGGGCCAGCGGTCGCCATGGTGTTCCGCGCCCGTCGTGAGGAGGCTCCAGGCGTCATAGAGATCCACCGCCTCATCCTGGCCGAAGCCGCCTGGATATTCGCCCAACTTGATCAGGCGCAATCCAGCCCCCAGAAGGGTGATGAGGGTCAGGGCAAGGAAGAAGCCATTCGCCCGTAGACGAATGACGTCAAACCATGATGAAGTGGATGGCATAATAGGTTCCTGTGTTTGAGCTAACACCCTACTTCAGAAGCGGGGTTGGATTCGAGAAAATATAACCCGTCTCTCCAAGAATCACCTCTCCCCCTCGATATGACCCATGACGCATGAAGGAATTATTACGGGGCCAGTGTAATCCCGTAGATAGTCCAAGCCCGATGAGTCCTGGGATTGGCGACTTCGATTTTCAGGCCGGTGGTTTCGACAGGGGTCGGAAATTCAAGAAGTGATATTTCACTGCCGTAAACCGGATGCCCGTTGCGAAACTCGAACGGCATCGACACACATGCCAGGGGACCTCCCGGTAACTTTGACCAGTCATCCTTGATCTTGTAGTAAATATGAACCGTGTCGGGAGAATCCTGTGAACACATGCCCTGGTTGACCATGACATGCCCCACCCGGCGGGAACCGGGCCATTCGACCGATACCCACATCCCGGCCTCTTGGAACGAACCTTCCGAACGCCAGAATTGGGTTGGATCATTGATCCGGGACTTCACTTTGTCGGGGCTGTGACTGGCTTCTACCCGCGTAAACTCTATGAGCTCGAGGTCTTTTTCCTTGAAGGGCGAAACGAAATCCGTATAAACCTTGTAGGCTCCGCATTCTTGAACTCGGCAGGAGACCTTGTTTGACGCCATATCCCGTTCAAAAATCTCGGACGTGAACCGGCTGTCCATCGAGAGGATATAAGCGACATTGGTGGAGGGGTCAACCACATCCGCTTTGTACGGAAGGGGCCAGGTTGGGAAGCGCTCATTGTACAGTTGGGCACAGGTGATCCGCTCATCCGTGGCATAAGTCAGGCGATAGGAATCCGCGTAGGTTGAGTAGGCGTGATGAATTCCGCGTGAATCCAGATACTGGATGACTGAACCCAGGTCATGGGCGCCGAGTTGTTGGTTAAAAGCAGGATGACTCCAGCGTTGTAGCAAGCCGCTTGTATTGGTGAGATTTACAGCCAGGATCAATGCGGTCAGGGTGCCAATTCCCATGCGCCCAATCCGACCCGAATGGAAATACCCGTAGGCCAGCAGAAACGGCCACGCCCACGCGATTAAGATCAGGTAACGATAAGTATTCGATGCGGATCGGGAACTGAACAAAAAGAGAATCAGGCAAAGCCATGAGATCCCGGCAAACACGAGGCCAAAATCAAGGGAGGGCCATTTGTCGCGTCGCCAACGGCTCCATCCATCGACCAATGCCTTGATGGTAATTCCGACCAGCGAAAGGAACCAGAGCCAGCCATAAACCGGGCCCGGGACAAGATAGCTGGCAATCCGATCCAGACTGCCTGGCACCACCGGGCAGCCCAGTCCAAGAACGGCAGGTACGGTCTCCGAGAGAGTCGGGGATATAAAATGGCCAAGGGCTTCATGCCAGAGATGAAGTCTGAAAATCTCGTTGCCTTCCCCGCTGGACAGAAGTCGGGCAAGCCAATAGGGGAATAACCCTACCCAAGTTCCGAGAATGAGTAACAGAAAAGCCCATTTTGTCATGGCCCAGTTCCGCTGAAGGCAGATCATGGCGCCCGCCATGATAAGAACCGGCAGGGCCAGCATGGTTACACTACAGGCCAGTCCCCCGAGAAGCCCGATTCCCAGCGCGGCGATTCGAGAGCGTGCCGGAGCGGTATTGCGGGGATGGGAAAGCCACACCATTAAGGCTGAAAGAAAAAGTAAACTTGGGTATCCCGGCAGCGCAACGCCGACTTGCAGGATAAAAAGAAAAGGGGAGCCGAACAACAGGAGAAGGATCCCGGGCCAGGTGTCAGAAAGGCGGCCCCATCGACGCAAAATCAGCCATCCCAGCACTGTAGCCAGGAGACCCATTCCGAACGCCACGACCCGGGCCCCAAACGCCGTGCGAGGAAGCCATTCAATCAACGGAGCCATCAGGTAGGCTTCCAGGGGGAACAAATACGGTTGCGCCAGCATCAACAGGGAAAAGTGGCCATGGGCAATCTGCTTGGCTTGAAGTGCGATGATGCACTCATCATCGCTTGCCGGCATATTGGCGCAGCCGGAACGGAAAAGAGCCACTCGGAGATATACCGCAAAGCTGACGGCAATGATTACCGCAATCCAGAGAACCCACCGGTTTTTACGCATAGTCGGCACTTATGCCCTATTGAGCCTTTGCCGACAATTCAATTAAAAGTGAGCATCATGCAGATCTGTTTGGATCAGAGGGTAGGGAGGCCTCTCCGAGGCCTCCGAATTTGTAAAGGGGCCTTGGGTGTGCTGATTCGGTGACAGCGGAGGCCTCGGAGAGGCCTCCCTACCCTGAAGAGTGGCGAGCATGAAAATAGTGGTTCCCGCCCTTGACCCTTGAGCCTTTTGTATGGCACGGTGTCAGGGATTTATGATTTCCATCCTGAAACGAAAAAAGAAATTGACCCGCCTGGGTTGGCCCCTGTTGATTGGGGTGGTTATTGCGGCTGGGTTGGGAGTGCGACTTGCCATGGCCTGGGCCATGCGCTACTCGGCCAACGGGGATTTCGGAATTGTTGCCCTGATGGCGCGACACATGGCCCACGGGGTTGATTTTCCAGTTTTTTTCTATGGCCAGCCCTATATGGGCGGACTTGAACCCATGGTCTCTGCCCTGATGTGTTTTCTAATGAAGGGCGATACCTCGGCGTTTCCTGTCAATCTGGGAACAACGCTGGTGGGGGTGTTCTTGCTTCCGCTGGTTTATGTCCTTGCCCGGGACGCCGGAAGCAGGCGGGCTGGCCTGATTGCCTTGCTTTATTGCATAGTGGGATCGGATACGCTTCTTCACTACTCAGTGGCACCGCGCGGGGGCTACATGATCATGATGGTGGGCGGATTGCTGGCCCTCTGGATGACATGCCGTGTGGTCAGTCTTGAAAACCACGGGGAATGTGCACCCAAAAGCGCTTTTTGGATCATAGGTCTTGCGGCGGGGATTGCCTGGTGGGCGACCCAGCTTGTGGCCGTCTTTTTTGTGGCGGTCGGGCTGATTGTCCTGATGGGGTGGCGGTGGCGATTGGTGTGGCGGGGCGCTGTGCCGGCCACGCTGGGGTTCTTTCTCGGGAGTCTCCCGTGGTGGTGGTGGAATGCGACGCATCAATGGGTCTCGTTTGATTTCGGATCTTCGCTAGGCAAGGTGAGATTCCGTGACGGCTTTGAAAGTTTCCGGAATTTATTCCTGATCCTCGTGGAGATGTCGCCCGAAACCTGGATGGGGATGGGACGTCTCGTCCTGCTGGGAGGGCTTGCCGCAGGGTTCATTTGGATTCTGGCTCGGGACAAATTCTTGGGGAAGGACAAGAAAGCCTATTATTTTCGTCTGGCGGTCCCCCTTCTGATCGTCGTGATGGTGCTGTTCTACAGCACGTCTCAGTATGTAAGGGCTCACGCCAGTCGTTACTTGTTGCCCGTGGTTCCCGCGCTGGCCGTTATGATCGGGGTGACCTGCGACCGGCTGCTCCGTCAGTTTCGCTTCCCATGGGGATGGATTGTGGCGGGTTTAGTGCTTCCGTCCCAGATTCTGCTGATGACGAAGATGTTCGACGGAGTGCCTGCGCAACGGACACGCTGGGAGATGGCCTCGCAGCTTGAGGCTGAAGTGGCTCCCTTGTGTGATGGTGTGTTCATCGGGGACTTTTACAGTTTCCATTGGCTCAATTATGCCTCGCAGGAAAAACTCTGTGTGGCGGCACTCCCCATGGAGCGCTATGCACCCTATGCGCTCCGGGCAGAATTGGCGGAGCGACCGGCGTATTTGAATAATCACTACAACATCAAGGAATTCCTGGCTGCGACGTTGAGTTCACGCAAGGAAGCGAATATCGATGGAGCGAGTGTGGATTACGGAGTGGTTCCCCCGCCGGATGGTTGGCGATATATGGATCCGGGCGTTATCACGGCTATCCAGAATCATGCGGGAACGAACCTGACAGTGGTTGTTCCTCCCCAATCACGGCGGAACCTGGATTTCTCCTTATCCCGTGCTGTGCCGCTTGCCGGGATTCGACTTCACAGTTTTTCAGGCCGATATCCTGGCCTGATTGCGATCGAGGGGCGTGCCGATGCCCGGTCTTCCTGGGTATCCCTTTTGGCGCCCACGGTTACGACACGCTATTTCTGGTCGGGCCCCTATGCGGTTCTTGAAGGGATCCAATATTTTCAGGAATTCCGGGTGAATGCGCCAACGGGCGGGGTGAGTGAGGTGCGGTTGACGTTTCATAATGTGGGGAAAAACGAGGAACCCGTCGGACTCAACGAAATCCTGTTTCTGGAACAGGCGCCGTGTCCGGTGGGGAGTCGGCCTCCGGTCGCCCGATGTGTGGAATACCTGAGAGGGCGCAAGGTCAGGCAGGTTTGTGCGCCACGCTGGTTGGCCGACAGGATTGCCGTGACGGTGCCCCGGGGCGAGATGAGTGTGCGGGTGCCGTCCTTGATCGCCAGGCGGTTGGACGAACTTCCCATGCAGGACTCGACGAATCCGCAGCGGCTTGTTTTTCGGGAGACGACTGGGTTGTTCATGGATGAACGGGATGCGCCACGAAGCCGGGAGGTTTTGCGTGCCGCAGGGGTGGATTGGGTCGAAAGTCGGATTGGATCATTGAGTCTATTCGTGGTTCAGGCACCCGAAACGGCTTCGATTGCGAAGCCGAAAATTCATGTATTCTGGACGGAGCAGGGCTGTTTTTCCGTGCCTGAAAATCAATTGAAGCAGGTGCCGCCAGAGGCGGTGCCCGCCAGGATTCGTTTTGACAACAGGCTTGAACTGGCAGGAGTGGTCTTGGGCGAGGGAGGAAATCGGGTAATCATCAAACGAGGGAAGAGTTTATCGATAAGCTATTTTTGGAAATGCCCGCTGGCGGTGGATTTGACCCGGTGGGTCGCTTTTGTTCATTTCAAAAATGCTGCCAGCAAAGTGATCTTTCAGGATGACCATATGTTGTTTGATAATCTGCCGCCGGACGACCTGCTTCACCAGGAGGTGGGTGAGATTTTTTTAGAAACCCGTCAAGTCGCGGTGCCGGTCACGGCGCCCCAAGGCGACTACCAGGTTTGGGTGGGAATGGTGGAGCGCAGATCAGGGCAGCGGGTCAAGGGCGTCACCAACCTGAACATGGTCAAGCGGGCGGCTGAACTTTCAGTGGTCGTCACGGCTGAGCCGTAGGGAGGGGATGGCTCTTATGCTGGTGTACCGGCTTCAGCCGGTCTTCTCTGGGCCGCCTGAAGGCGGTACACCAACCGTCGCTCATTCCAACTTCCATTCACAGGGCATGTAGCATAGTCCTTCAAACGACTTGGTTGCCTCCACGCCGATGGCAAAGGCGTGATCCAATCGATGATAATTCACCTGATGGTCGGCGGAATGAACGGAGAAGGAAAAGAGATATGTTCCCTTGGCGAGGTTGAGCGAGGGGAGTTTCAAAACCAGGGTGCCCCGACCCGATAGCGACGGGATGGAAACTTTTTCGATCTGGGTGTTGTTGCCGTGGACCAGACGGCCTTGCTCATCGCTGATGCTGTATCCAAAGACCGATGGCCCGACCGGGGTTTTGGCCTCATAATGAAGCCGTATGGTCAACGCCTCGCCCCAGGTGACCCGCGTGGTCTCCTGTCCGGCTTCGTTCAGGAATTGGGCGCCGGTCAGGATGACTTCCCGGGTGCCCCATTCGCGGCGACGGTCGGAACTCACCTGGTCGCGGGAGAAGGTTTCGTACTGTCCGATGACCTGGCTCGGCGCGCCATGGCCGAGAACGCGGCCGTGATCCAGAAACAGAATCTGGTCGCTGACCGTCTGAATGGTGTTCAGGTCGTGGGAGATGATCAGCATGGTTTTCTTCTGTTCCCGGAATTCCGCCATGCGACGCAGGCATTTGCGCTGGAAGGAGGCATCGCCAACTGCCAGAACTTCATCCACCAGGAGAACATCGGGATCCACCTCGACGGCGACGGCGAACCCGAGCCGGACATACATGCCGGAGGAATAATGCTTTACCGGCTGATCAATGAACCGGCCGATATCGGCAAATTCGACAATGGCATCAAACCGCCGGTTCACCTGCTCGCGGGTCAATCCCATGATGGCCCCGGCAAGGAACACATTTTCCCGACCGGTGAGGTCAGGGTGGAACCCGGCGCCAAGTTCCAGCAGGGAGGAAATGGTGCCGTGGGTTTTGAGGCGGCCCTCGGTAGGCATCATCGTGCCTGCCAGCAGGGCCAGCAATGTGCTTTTGCCGGCGCCATTCGCTCCGATCAACCCGAGCGTGGTCCCTTTTTCAACCGTAAAGGAGACATCCTTCAAGGCCCAGAGCTCGCGGGACGTATCGGCTCCGCTACGAAACCGGTCCATGACCAGGGCTTTTAAGGTGTTTCCGCCCGCGCTTCGCAGCCGGAACCGCTTGCTGACTCCCTCAACTTGTATGGCAATGTCACTCATGACGTTACAGCTCGTCCGCAAAACGGGGTTGAAGTTTCTGAAAAATCAGCACGCCCGAGACAAACACGAGCGTTGTGACCAGCAGGGAGATCGCGATGAGTGATAGGTCGGGGAGCGGGCTGCCTAAGAGGGCGGTCCGATAGAGCGACAGGATTCCGGCCATCGGGTTCATGAAATACAGCGGGCCAAGGAAGGGATGCTGCTGAGTGATGGGAGTGATCATCGAGATGTCGTAGACCACCGGGGTCAGGAAGAACCACGCCATAGTAAAGATTCCCGTCAGGTGCTGCACATCGCGAAGGAAGACGTTCAAGGCGCAGAGACCGAGGCTGACGCCTGTACAGAGCGCCAGGTGTGTGATCAGGGCCAGTGGTAACCAGGCAATCGCTCCGAAATGGGGGCCAACGATGAGCAGGTAGACGGCCATAACCAGCAGGGAGAGCAGGAAATTAACGAAGTTGGCCAGGACAATGGAGAGAGGCAGGAGCAGGCGGGGGAAGCAGGCTTTTTTCACCAGATTGGCATTTCCGATGATCGCAAACGAGGAGTCCCCGAGGCACATGGCCAGGTATTGCCACACAAAAATTCCCGATACGAGGACGGGCATGGGGATCGGGAACTTCATGACGACTTTCATGAAGAAGGCATAAATCAGGATCAGGAAAACAGGACCCAGAAGGGTCCAGAGGAACCCCAGCGCCGACTCCTTGTACCGGATCTTGATGTTCCGGGCCACCAGCATGGAGAGGAGGTCCCGGTGTGCCGTAATGTCTTTGATCAATCCCGCCATAAGTGCCTCATACTAAGAGGATGCCCGCAGCCCTGTCGAATGTTTTTCTACGGGGGCATGGGGAATGCCTTGACGCCGAAAAGGACAATGAATAGCGTACCCCATATGTCGCTTCATCCTCAATTCCCAACCTCGCCCTATGCGCCACTGATTCCTGAGCAACGGTGGTTTCCTGCCGATGAAGCCCTGCGAAGCACAGCCTATGAAAAACTGCTTCCGCCGCTCGTTGCAAAGGTGCGGCAGGAAGTTTTCGACTGGCGCAACAAAGGGTATCCTGGTACTTCGGCGACCTCCCGCGCCCTGCTCCAGAACTGGTTCAACGCTGAACACCTGACGGAGAACGCCGATGGGTCTCTTTCGACATTCCGCTATTATTTCGCCCAGCGCGAAGCGGTGGAGTCAGTAATCTGGCTTTATGAGGTTCGGGGTGCCCGCGACAAATATGATCTGCTCCGTTTCGATGCCTCGGGAGCGGTTTCGAGTGGGATGTTTGATGAGGACTGGCCGCGATACGTCTTGAAAATGGCCACAGGCGCCGGCAAGACCAAAGTTCTGTCGCTTCTGATTGCTTGGAGTTTTTTTCATAAGTTATACGAAGCTGATTCGGATTTGGCGCGTAACTTTCTTGTCATTGCGCCCAATATTATCGTCCTTGACCGTCTCAGGGCTGACTTCGACGGGCTCAGAATATTCTTTAACGATCCCATCCTGCCTCACAATGGATATGAGGGGCGAAATTGGCGAGATGACTTTCAAGTGACCCTACACGTCCAGGACGACGTCCGAATTGTCCGCGACACCGGAAATCTCTTTCTCACCAACATTCATAGGGTCTTTCTGGGAGAAGTCCGTGACCCCTCGTTGGAGGATGACGACTTGCGGGACTATTTCCTTTCTCCCTTCGGTGCAAAACCCGCAGGCAAAACGACAGACAGTAAGACTGATCTCGGCGAAATTGTCCGGGATATCGAGGAACTGGCTGTCTTTAATGATGAGGCGCATCATATCCACGACCCCCGGATGGCCTGGTTCAAATCCATACAGGACATCCATCACAAGATGCTCCAGAAAGATCGCCGTCTGGCTTTGCAGGTGGATGTAACCGCCACTCCGCGCCACGACACCGGCGCGATCTTTGTCCAGACGGTTTCTGACTATCCGCTTGTTGAGGCCATCCACCAAAATGTCGTCAAGCATCCCATCCTGCCCGACGCTGCGAGTTGCGCCAAACTCACCGAGAAGAAAAGCTCCATCTTCACCGAGAAATACGACGACTATCTCAAGCTTGGCATTGAGGAATGGAAGAAGAGTCAGGCTGAGCACAAGGCGCTAGGCAAGAAAGCCGTGCTCTTCGTCATGGTCGATGATACCCGTAACTGTGACGATGTCGGCGCGTATCTTGAAAAGATCTGTCCCGAGTTGCAGGGGGCTGTGCTCGTCATCCACACCAAGAATAACGGCGAAATCTCCGAGGCGGCTTCCGGCAAGAATAAGGAAGAACTTGAAGCGTTGCGCAAGGAGGCCAACTCCATCGACACGCTCAAGTCGCCGCACAAGGCCATTGTATCTGTCCTTATGCTCAAGGAAGGGTGGGATGTGCGCAATGTCACCACCATCGTCGGCCTGCGGGCCTACGTCGCGCAAAGCAATATCCTCCCGGAACAAACCCTCGGGCGCGGCTTGCGCCGCATGTATTTTGGCACGGACACGAAGGAAACCGTCTCCGTGATTGGTACACCTGCTTTTATTGACTTTGTGGAATCCATCAAGAGTGAAGGGGTGACGTTTGAGCACGTTCCGATGGGGGGCGGCTCTGCCCGGCACGAGTCCCTGGTTGTGGAAGTGGATGCCGAGAACACGGACAAAAACATCGACGCACTCGACATCCCGCTCCCCAAGCTGACGCGCCGCTATCAGCGTGAGTTCAAAAACCTGGAAGGGCTTGATCCTGCCAAATTCGGCAATCAACTATTGCCGCTACGGCCGTTCACACCTGATGAAACCCGCGAGATCGTGTTTAAGACCATGCTTGACTCGGCGATTCATCACACCATCCAACTCGACGGCACCACCCCGGCGGATTACCGGTCAGTTGTCGCCTTCTTTGCCCGGCAATTGCTCAAGGATCTCCGGCTCGTTGGCGGCTATGACGTGCTTTACGGCAAGGTGAAGACCTTTATGCGTGAGTACCTGTTCACTCCGTCGCCTGTGAATCTCGAAGATCCCGTTGTGCTGCGGAACTTTTCAGAGCCGGATGCGGGAAAAATCCTTTACGATGCCTTCAAGTCAAAAATCAACGCCCTGACCGTTCAGGAAACCGGCACAACCCGCATTGAGGACCGGATTCGGCTTAAGGCTATGCGGCCCTTCCGTACTGACTACCGTGCCCATCTGACCGCCAGCAAGAGCATCTTCAACAAGGTTGTGGGTGAACCCAACAACGGGAACTTTGAACTGTTGTTTGCCGCTTTTTTAGAGGACGCTCCCGATGTGCAGGCATTTGCCAAGAACTACCTGGCGATTGGCTTCAAGTTCGACTACGTCAAAACCGACGGCGATCTCTCCAACTACACGCCCGATTTCATCGTTCGCACCAGCGACGGGAAAATCTGGATTGTGGAAACCAAGGGCCGCGCAGAAATGGATCTGCCACAGAAAATGGCGCGGCTCAAGCAATGGTGCGCCGACGCCACCACCGCGGAGGATAATGGGCAGCAGTATGATTTCGTTTTTGTTGACCAGATTGGGTTTACGAAACACAGTCCGGCAACCTTTGGCGCACTTGCGGCGAGCTTTGCCGACTACAAAGGAGTGCTATGAGTGACTCAATCCAAAATCCTGAAACCCGTATCGCCTTGTTTCAGCGCAGGGAAGTGCGCCGCACCATCCACAACAACGAATGGTGGTTTGTTGTGGAGGATGTTGTTCTCGCTCTCATCGAATCGCGCGACCCGAAACAATATATCCAGCGCATGAAGCAACGAGACCCGGAATTGGGCAAAGGGTGGGTACAAATTGTACATACCCTTTCCATCCCCACGGACGGAGGCGAGCAATCGATGCTTTGCGCTAACACCGAGGGCATTTTCCGGCTGATCCAGTCCATCCCCAGTCCCAAGGCTGAACCCTTCAAGCGCTGGCTTGCCAAGGTCGGCTATGAGCGGATTCAGGAGATTGAAAACCCCGAGCTCGCCACCAAACGCACCCGTGCCCTCTATCAGGCCAAAGGGTATTCGGCTGACTGGATCGAGAAACGGATGCGCTCCATCGCCATCCGGGATGAACTTACCGAGGAATGGAAGAAGCGTGGCGTCAAAGAGCAGCGCGAATACGCTATCCTTACGGCGGAAATCTCCTTGGCTACCTTTGGCCTTACCCCCACCCAGTACGCCGAGTTCAAACGGCTCAAGCGAGAGAACCTCCGCGACCATATGACTGATCTCGAACTCATTTTTTCCATGCTGGGCGAGGCCGCCACCACGGAAATTGCCCGGAACCGCGATGCCCAGGGTTTCCCGCAAAATAAACAGGCCGCCCGCTCCGGTGGCAAGGTCGCAGGCAACGCCCGCCGTGAGCTCGAAAAGAAAAGCGGTCGCAAAGTCGTTACCAGCGAAAACTACCTTGCGCTGACGCAATCGAGAAAGAAAGCACAGTGTCTGGCCAGAAATTTAGACGGCAAGACTAAACGATGATCCCTCGTAATGCGTTTGCAATGAATAAGAAATGACTACGAATGAGCTAAAATAGACTACGAATGGCTGGAATAGACTACGAATGGCTGGAATAGACTACGAATATGATTTTTAATGACTACGAATGACTACGATTATGCGTTTTAATGCATTTTTATCCGTACGATATGCGTTCGAATGGATAAGTTATTGAGTGCGAATAAGTAACGATTGAATAAAATGCCGCCAATGAAAACGGATAAAAAGAAGAAATCCACGCCACCACCCCCGGTGCCGCCGCCGTCACCCATACACAGTTCCAGCCGTGGCTCGCCCTCCTACGAACTCACTGAGGCCGAGAAGCGCGACCTCATCAAGCTGATCGAAGCCAACAAACCGCTCCCGGAAAAATACCGGTTCCTGCTCTTTGCCGACAAAAAAGAGGTCGAACTCGTCTGGAACGGCAAGTCCCGCGAAGTCTGCACCGCCATCCTTCCCTTCCAGACCCTTGAGCACATTGACGAACCCCGCAGGGAAAAGCGGGATGATACCGAACTTGGCCTCGACACCGGAGGACGGCAAGTCAAGGGTTGGACCAACAAACTCATCTGGGGCGATAACAAACTCATCCTCTCCTCTCTCAAGAGCGGCGCACTCCGTCGCCAGATCGAGGACGCGGGCGGCCTCAAGCTCATCTACATTGACCCGCCCTTCGACGTCGGCGCAGACTTCAGCATGGATATCGAGATCGGCGGCGAGACCTTCCATAAGGAGCCGAACCTTCTCGAACAAATCGCCTACCGTGACACTTGGGGCAGGGGCGCCGATTCGTTTATCGCCATGATTTATGAAAGGCTCATTTTAATGAAAGATTTGATGCATTCGGAAGCAAGCATCTATGTGCATTGCGACTGGCGATTGGTTGGCGCATTGCGAACGGTGATGGAAGAAGTATTCCGAAATTTTGAAAATATCATTTCGTGGAAACGATCAGCGATTGCAGCTGGTGTAAAGACGCAATGGCGTAATAGTCAGGACTTTATCCTCTACTTTTCTAAATCCGGGCAACATACATTTAATCCCCAGTTTGGTGAATACTCAGAATCGTCAAAAGGGCACTATTCGCATAGAGATGAAAAAGGTATTTTTCAACCGGTTCCCATTCTTGCGAGCGGCAGATCTGGAGGAGAAACTGGAGCAATTTGGCGGGGCATTGATCCAAACCAGCTCGGCAAGAACGGGATGCATTGGCTGAAAAACCCGAAGATACTCGATGAGCTCGATTCTCAGGGATTGATTTATTGGCCAAAGAAGGAAGGTGGATCACCTCGACTTAAATACTACGAGGCTGAGGCGAAGGGCGTCTATATCTCCGATTTCTGGGACGACATCGACGTTATCAACTCCATGGCGGACGAATATCAGGGGTACAATACCCAAAAACCCGAAGCCCTCATTGAGCGTGTCATTAAAGCCAGTAGCAACGAAGGCGATCTCGTGGCCGACTTTTTCTGCGGGAGCGGTACAACAGCCGCCGTGGCCGAAAAGCTTGGGCGCAAATGGATCGCCACCGACCTTGGGAAGTTCGGCATCCACACCACGCGTAAGCGGCTCATCCAGGTACAGCGCGAATTAAAGTCCGCCGGTAAGCCATTCCGCGCGTTCGAGGTGCTCAACCTCGGCCGCTACGAGCGCCAGGCGTATCTCAACATTGGCGGGCGCCTTTCTGGCAAACAGAAGGAGCAGGCCCTTGCTCGAAAGGAACAGGAGTTCCGCGATTTGATTCTGCGTGCCTACCGGGCCGAGCCGTTGACGGACACGGCCTTCTTCCATGGCAAGAGTGGGGGACGTCTTGTCGTTGTCGGTCCGATCAACCTGCCCGTGGGGCGGCTGTTCATCGAGGAAGTCATTACCGAATGCCGAAAACGCGGGGCCTCGCGGGTGGATGTGCTGGCCTTCGAGTTCGAGATGGGGCTGTTTCCCGCCGTGTTGGACGAGGCTAAGCACAAGGGTATTGACCTCGCGCCCAAGACCATTCCGCCGGAAGTCTTCGACAAACGCGCCGTGGAGAAAGGCCAGGTGCGCTTTCACGATGTCGCCTATATCGAGGTGACGCCGCGATTTAACCAGAAGAACCAGCTCGCCCTAGCCGTGGAAATCACCGATTTCTCCGTCTATTACTCGCAGGGGCTGGCCGACTCCATCGCCGCCGATTTGAAGGAAGGCAAGAGTGAGGTTGTCTGTGAGGCAGGCAAACTCATCAAGCTAAACAAAGACAAGAACGGCATCATCACCCGTGACGTGCTCACCAAGCAATGGACTGATTGGGTGGATTACTGGGCGGTGGATTTTGATTACGAAAGCCGTAAGGAGATCATCAAAGTCCCCAAGCGCATGGGCGTTGAAGGCGAATTGCCCGTCGTGGTCCAGTCCGACGGTGAATTCATTGACTTCGAGGAACGCTGGACCGGCGCCTACATCTTTGAGAACGAGTGGCAGAGTTTCCGTACCCGGCAGAGCCGCGAACTGGAATTGAAGAGTGCCACCCACATCTTCCCTAAGGCAGGCAGGTACACTGTCGCGGTAAAGGTGGTGGATATTTTTGGTAATGATACCATGACGCTCATGCCGGTGACGGTAGGGTGACCCGGCATTCGGAGCCGATATGACTGATGCAATGACATTTCCAAAAGGAACGCTGGTCCTGGTGACCGGGGCGACCGGGTTTACGGGGGCGGTTTTAACGCGAAAACTGTGCGAACGGGGTGCGCGGGTTCGGGCTATTGTCCGGGCTTCGTCCAAGCGTGACGGGCTGGAAGGGTTGCCGATTGAATGGATCGAGGGGAATGTCTATGACCCGGCGACCGTGGAGCGGGCTGTGGCCGGGGTCGAGATCATATTCCATGTCGCGGCGGCCTACCGCGAGGCGGGGATCACCGCCGACATGTATTCCAAGGTTCATGTTGAAAGCACGAAGCTTCTGGCGCAGGAGGCGCTCAAGAATCCTGGCTTCAAACGGTTTGTGCATGTGTCGACTGTGGGGGTTCACGGTCATATTGAAAACCCGCCTGCCAATGAGGAGTATCCGTTCAGTCCTGGTGATGTCTATCAGCAGACCAAGCTGGAGGCGGAACTGTGGCTCCGCGACTTCGCTCCCAAGCACGGTCTGCCCTTCACGGTGATCCGGCCGGCGGCGATTTACGGCCCTGGCGACAAGCGACTTCTCAAGATTTTCAAGATGGCCGCGTGGCCGTTGATTCCGGTGCTTGGCAGTGCCCGTGGGCAGTTGTATCACCTGATCCATGTGGACGACCTGACTGAGATTTTCATTCTGGCCTCTGTTCATCCTCAGGCGGCGGGGGAAGTGTTTATCGGGGGTGATCCTGCGGCACTGGCGCTGGCGGACATTCTGCGGATCATCAGTTCCGAGTATGGTCGGAACGCAAGGCTGATCCGGATACCCGTCTGGCCATTCTTCTGGGCTGCTGCCGTGTGCGAGGCGGTATGCCGTCCGTTCGGCTGGGCACCCCCCATTTACCGGAGAAGGGTGGCGTTTTTCACCAAGGATCGTTCCTTTGATACCTCCAAGTTGAGGAGGCGGCTGGGCTATACCTATGGTCAGACCACTGAAGAGGGACTTCGTGCGACGGCACGGTGGTATCGCGAACAGGGGTGGGTGTAACATGACGTTCACAGAAACCGGAAAACGACGATGGGCTATTGGGGCCCTGATTATTCTCCTGGTGATGGCTTGGGGATTGAGAATGCGAGGAATTGAGTGGCCCTTGCTCCATCCGGATGAATACAAGATTTCATCCTGGGCCACCTGGATAGAGGAGCATTCCAAAACCTTGAGTTCTTCCTATCCCGGGGGGTACTTTCATCTAATCAAGCCCGTGTTGCTGATCAAAAATGCTATTTTGGATGGCGGGGCAGTTTGGCAGTCTTTTCTGGGACATGGGGATTTGCTCACCCGTGCCGAGATCGATCAGACCTTTCTGCTTCGAAAAATCAATGTTGGTTTTGCCTTATTGACGGTTCTTTTGTTTTATGGCCTAGCCTTTCGCGTTACCCGGAGTCGTGTGGGAGCCCTCGCCGCCGCCGCCTTTCTGGGCTTGTCGAGTCTCCATGTTGAGCATTCCCATTTTGCTGAGACCGATATTGCGATGTTATTCACCCTGACGCTGGCGCTTTACGCATGGGCCCGGGTTTATGAGCGAGGCAGGCTTGGTTGGTTTCTAGCGGCTGCCTTCCTGACAGGACTTGCCGTTGGCACCAAATACACCAATCTTTTGTTGGTGCCCTGCTGGCTGGCGGGGCTGGTTTTCTGTATCAAGGCGGGGCCGGTTGGGAAGCGGGGTCGCCTTGTCGCGGGACTGATTCTGACGGGGGTGCTTCTTCTGTTGGCTGGGTTTTTGTACACAAACCGCCATGTTCTGGCGGGATCCGAATTCTGGGCGGGCCTGCAGAGAGCTGGCCAGGCAGCCTATGCCGAGCGAACCGGATTACTGAGGCAGGCGGCTGCTGATCCTTTTGCGGCGGTGGTAGCAAACTGGAATGTTCTGGTTGAAAATCTTGCCGATATCAGCCCGCTCTGGCTGATCTTTTTCGTGTTAGGCGCCGGCTTCGCCTTTCTGTCGTGTTATCGTCGCTATGCCTTTGTGAGTGTGTTCCCTCTTGGGCTTTATTTGTTCTATTTCCTGAAAGTGGCACCCTGGGTGCGGGGGCAGGAATTTATGGTGTTTTTTCCTTTTGCGGCTGTGTGGATCGCTATGGGTGTGAAGGAAAGCCTGGATTGGGCGGCTCGGCGAAAACGGAGGGCCCTGGCAACAGGTAGTGTGGTGGCGCTTCTGCTGGTTGCGGGAGCACAAAGCGGAGTATCTGCCCTGCGTTGTTCCAGTTTGTTTGCCCTGCCGGAAGCACGGGTGCAGGCGTTGAGGTGGCTGTATGGACATGCGCCCCTCCAGAAAAAAGTAGGAGTTGAGGATTATACGGTTCCTGCCTGTCGTCTTTTCAATTCGGCCGATGCCATCGGGCAGATTGAATGGGTGACCCCGGGACAACGCGCTCAATTGCCAACGGACTACCTGCTTAGAAATGTGTCCGCCACGGGGCGCGGTACTTTGGATCCCCGGACGCATGCGTTGTATCCCGATTATGCGACCAACTGGGCCGCCTTTCAGAAACAGGCCCGGCGACTATGCGCTTGGGGGCCGGCGTTGCCTCGATTTGCTTTTTCCGGCAACCAGATGGAGTGGTGGGAGACAAAGCCGGTTACGCCGAAACTAACTCTAGCGTCACCCTTGTTCAGGCCAATATCGATTGACCGCCTTCCCTGTGTGACGGTGCCCATCAATGAAAGCGGCGCAGGGAGTGAGTCGGGCTTATGGGTGGATACAACTTGTCGGGAGTTTGTGGTTGGCGGAATGAACCAGATCCGACATACGTTGTATGTTGTTTTGCAGACCGAGGAACGTTCGGTGGATGTTGTGGTGAATGGCATGGGGGATCGGCATACGGTTCACCTGGAGCCTTATGACGTGGCGGTCGTGCCCGTGAAACGCCCCTGGTTTATGCCGAGGGTGTCGGAATACGATGTGATTTCGATCCGGGCGAGGCCGAAGGATCATATTCGGGAGCTTCCCTGCTACGCCCAGGTGGCGGTCGATTCCAGGGCTGTGGCGATGATGTTGGTTCAGAAGGGTTACGCGGACCGGGCGTTGCAATGGCTGGCGCGGGAGCCCGGGCCGACCGGCGGGGAGTGGCTCCGGTATGTTTGCGCCGTACAGCAGCAGGAGTGGACCCTGGCCGACACGCTGGAGCCGGTGGCTCGCAGGCAAGGGGGAGAAATGGAAGCCGCCCGCGCCTTGTCTCCGGAGCAGGTGGTGGTGAATGGAGGGACCGGCGCGGGATATCAGGATCATTCCCGGATTCGCTTGCCGCTACTCGATACGGGGCGGAATGGTGTCCGCATGATCCTCGTGCCGATTCCCCTTCATTTGGCTCAGGCCATGAATAAGCAGGAATTTTCAGGCTCCCTGAAGTTGCCCGTTCGGTTTGCGCCGGGCTCTTATACGATTCGGGGAGTGTTGAAATCCAGACCGCCCGTGGAATTGACCCAACCTTGGAAAATTTCGGTTGGAGATTCCCGCCGGAAGGAGGTGGAGTCAATCACATTGAATTCCGGGAAGGAAACGGAATGGGTTTCCCGGATCACGGTGGAACGGGAACAGGATGTGACATTGACCTTTTCTTCCGATCAACGCGGAGGGGAGATCGATTTGTCGGCGATTGAAATACGATGGAATGAGGACGGCTTGTTTGGCGCCGAGCTCGGCGTTTTGAATCAGGCGGTGAAAGATCATGCCCTGCACCGGCAGGCTGGCGGGATTGAACCCCCGGGTCAGGGGTTGGGTGTTTTTTATCCCTGGATCAAGTTGGTGGCGGCGGAACTGACACCTGAAGGCAGGCTTCGACTTCAGATTGAAGTTCTGAGAAACAATCCTCCCCCATTAAAGATGATTGCTTACCGAAAAGCCTTTTCAGGGCCAAAAAAGTTTAATGAAACCTCATTGCAAATCATGGGCAAGATGAAAGGGGATCACGTTATGCTGGATATTCCCCGACCGGCGAAAACCAGTCTTTCCGAAATTAGTCTCCGCATGATGGCCGACCAGGAATGGGTTTTCGCGCCACTTCAGGTAGACGGAACCCATGATGGCCGACTCTGGCTGAAGCAATAGGAGGGTAGGGAGGCCTCTCCGAGGCCTCCGAAGAGGCCCATGCGCCCATTGATAGAGTGTGATGATTCGGTGACAGCGGAGGCCTCGGAGAGGCCTCCCTACCCTGAAGAGGGGCATGTTAATGGAATAGGAGAGGGGATTGGTCTTGTTTGATGGGATGGATTTGCTGTAGGGTTTCTCAAGTCTGAATCAATTCGTGAAAGGATAAGTCATATGCTCAAGCACAAGGTGTGGATGGTTGGATTTCTCATGATGGCAAGTGGAGTGATTCAAGCGCAGGAACCGGCGCTTAATGTTCGGCCTCCAGCGGCGCCGCCGATACTGGATTCCGCAACAACTCCGGCGACGGCCGTTGAAACCCCGGTTGCGACCAATGCGCCTGTTGCCGTTGAGGCCCCTGTCGTTGTTCCCGTTGTGCCGGTGGTGACTAATGTGCCTGCCGAAGTGGCGGTCACCGAAACGCCCTCTCAGGCTTGGAATAACTCCTCGTGGCAGGTAGGAACACGTTATACTGAGGTTCAGCTTCAGGATAAACAGCGGGGAACGCCCGGGAACGACTCGTTTTTCGGAACTATTTCGGATATTACGGAAAAACAGGACAGCGTGCCCAATAAAGTGTATCTGCAATATCGCCTCTTCAAGTCTCCCGTTTGGATCGGCGTCAGTTATGATCATGTTACAGCTCAGACCATGGATGACAGCAATGGCGACGGGGTTCCGGATTCCGGTGGCGGCGATGGGTCGGAAGAAATTCAGGGCGTTATTCCGTATGTGCAGGCGGCATGGGACAATGAGTCCCGTTTTACTCCCTATATTCAGGCGGGTATCGGATTTTATGAGGCCAAGTTCGTTCCGAATTCAGCCTGGGGCAACAATGGAGAGCGTTATGTGAAGGCTTCAAGCAATATCACAGGGATCGAGCTTGCGGGCGGTCTGAATGTGAGACTGTATCAGAATCTTTCCGCTGATATCTTCGCGAAGACCATGCAGGTCGATGAAATTTCGGGAGATTGGTATTTCAATTACGGCAGAAATTACGGCGGCCCCTATGTCATGACGATGAGCTATGTCGCCTACGGCGCCGGATTGAATTACCGGTTCTAAAGATGAGTTGTCGGGTTGTTAAGTTGTCCGGGCTTTTGGCGATAGGGTTGCTGGCTATTACGGTGGCTTGGTTCTGGAGCCAGAAGGATAAGCCGATTGATGTCCCGATCCTGATGTATCATCGGATCGGGGATACCTGCGATTCTCCCTGGTGGGTTACCGTCCGGGATTTTGAGACCCAGTTGGCGTCATTACAGGAGCAGGGCTACCAAAGCATCCTGCCCTCCCGCCTGGTGGCGCATCAGCGCTGGGGGTGGTCTCTGCCCCGCAAGCCCATCATCATCACCTTTGATGACGGGTATCTCAATGTCCTTGAAAACGCGGAGCCGCTTCTTAAGAAGTACAGGTTCCAAGCCGTCTGTTTTCTCATTACGGGCATGGTGAGCGAGTCACCCGAAACCCGGAAGAGTTGGGAGAGCACTCCGCTCTTGTCCTGGCCGGAAGTCCGTGACATGCAGAAGCGGGGAACCGTCCAATTTGGCGGACATAGCCGGACACACCCGAATTTGCGTGCGATGGCCGATCCGTATGGCGAGATTTCAGGCTGCTACCAGGATTTAAAAAAGAAAGGGGGCTTCACGCCGGAAGGCTTCTGCTATCCGTCGGGACAATTCAAGCCGGAAACCCTGGCGTGCGTAAAGCGCGCCAAATTTACAACGGCGGTGACCTGTGAAGATGGTGTTGCCCGATTGGCGCCTGGCACCGGACTTTTTGATTTGCCGCGCGTGACGGTGATGGGCGGTTGGCACCGGTTTCATATCGAGGCCAAGGCGGGGGAGCCGCCAGGAATTTCTGTCGAGGTGTCCAAAGAGGGCCAGCCCTTGAGTTTTGTCCCGCGACTGACTTGGGGGAAAGGCGCATCCTCCTTTCGGGCAGGCTGGCTTCCTTCGATCCAGGTATCTTCCACGCCTGTCACGGTGACGTGGAGCATTCCGGTGGCCGAACGGAACGGAACCCCGATCCTGGAATTATGGGACACGTTTCGTGTCGTTCTGATGTATCGCGAATCCCTGAATGCTCTCCAGGGTAGGGAGGCCTCTCCGAGGCCTCCGCAGACGGCGAAGTGACAGCGGAGGCCTCGGAGAGGCCTCCCTACCCTGAAGCGTGTTCGGTTGAAAATTCCGTCAACGACTCGAAGTGGGCGGTGCGGGGGAAAAGATCAAAAAGCTGGGAGGAGCGGATTGAATAGCCGCCATCGGCTAACCAGGCGGCGTCGCGAACCATGGTGTCGGGGGCGCAGGAAATATAGAGCAGCCGACGGGGCTTGTGTTTGAGGATTTCCTGAATCAGTTTTCGACCCAGTCCGCTTCGCGGCGGATCGACAATCAGGGCGGCCCGATCCGGTTGCTCCAACTCAAAATCAAGGATGCTTTCCTGGGCCGCCGCGGCTTTCCACCGGGTATTGTTGAGTCCCAGCTTCCGGGCATTGTGTTCGGCCGCCTTGATGCCCGGACCGTCCAGGTCAATCCCGAGAACTTTCGGAATGCCCAACGTCGCCGCCGCCAGGGCAAACACCCCCACGCCGCAATAGAGATCGATTACGGTGTCGGGCAGGTCGGCTTTCAATCGCTCCATAACAGCGGTCACCAGGTGGTCGGCCATTGCCGGATTCATCTGGAAAAAACTGTTTCGCGGCACGGAGAGTGGCCCGATGACCGAGGATTCCACGAGCCAGACATCCTTTTCCGACGCCCGGTTCCGCCACCACTGGGCGCCGTCCTTTTCCGTCCACCGGAAGGTGACGGTCATGCCGTCCCTCAGAGTTCGAAAAAAAGAAGGATCACATCGGCGTTCTTCCAGGATTGCATTCAACGGGGCTGCGGCAAGAGGACATGAGGGAACGTCAAGAATGGTCGTGTTGTCGGCCATGAAGTAACCCAGTCGCATGTCCTTTCCGTCGGCCTGCGCATGGAGCGCCATCTTGTTCCGGTAGCCAAGCGGTGAGGGGGCCGGAACGGGCGGGAGAAGCGTGGCAGTCTGTCTGGCAAGAAGGTTTCGGAGCTGTTCGTTTTTGATGCTCACTTCTTCCGTGTAATCAACGTGCTGGTAACAGCAGCCAGGGCAGCCTCCTTCGCTAAAGCTACGGAGGCCAAGGGAGGAGGCGAGGGGGCAGGCTGGCTGGATGCGGTGCGGGGAGGGGGTGAGGATTTCGAGGGGTTCGGCTTCCAGGAAATCGCCGCGATCCCGGATGATCTTGACCCGGACGGTTTCGCCGGGAAGAACGCCGGGAACAAAACAGACTTTCCCCTCCAATCGCCCGATGCCGCGACCGCCGTAGGGAAGGTCGGTGACGCTTAGGGTGTTGACAGGGTTCAGGATTCGGGGTTCAGGCGGGAGGCTTGAAGGTGATCCAATGGTCGGGGACATTATGGCGTCTCAGTAATTTCCTGAACCCTGAACCCCGAACCCTTCTCTTCCTCCCCGGACTTCTGCCGTTTTGTCCCGGTGTACAGCGTAAAGGCCAGAAGGCGACACTCGATATTGGCATTGAAGAAGAGGATTCGGCGGGAACTGCGGAGGCCGATTTTCTTTCCCAGAATGAGGTTGCCGGTGAAAACATAACCGGTGTAGCCCCCACACTTTTGTTTAAAGAAATCACCAATCCGGCGATACACGGGCTCAAGTTCAATTTCATCGCCCATGCGCTCGCCGTATTCCGGGTTGAACAGCACCACACCGCCGCCTTCCGGAAGCGGAGTATCGGCAAAATCACAGATTGTGAACTCAATCAATTGTTCCACGCCGGCTGTGCGGGCATTCTGGCGGGCGGCCTCGACGGCATCGGTGCGGATATCGGAGGCGATGATTTTTCCGGTGAAGGGCCGCTTGGGGAGAACCCGGGCTTCCTGCCGGATTTTCTGCCAGGCCACGTCATCAAATCCCTTGAGATGCATAAACCCGTAATTGCTGCGAAGCAGGCCCGGGGGCCGCCCCTGCGCCAGCAGTGCGGCCTCGATAGCGAGGGTGCCGCTACCGCACATGGGGTTGATGAAGTTGCCTTCCCCGGTCCAGCCCGTCGCGCACACGACGGCGGCGGCGAGCGTTTCGGCCATGGGGGCGGCCATGGGGATTTTGCGATAGCCCCGTCGCGACAGAGCCTCGCCTGAGGTGTCGATGTAGAGCTTGGCATCGCCCTGGTTCCAATACAGGAAGACAACTGTTCCACTCCGCTCATTGCCTGAGTCGGGCCGCACGCCCGTTTTGGCGCGGATCCGATCCACAATGGCGTCCTTGGTTTTGACATTGGCAAACCGGCTGTCCCGGATGGCCGGGGTATTGATAAACGAGGTGACGGTAAAGTAGCCGTTGTCGGGGATGATGTCTTCCCAGGGGAGAATTTGAATCCGGGCGTACAGGTCGTCCGGTTGGTGTGCGGTGAACCGGTCAAGTTCCAGAAGCACCCGGTTTCCGGTATGGAGCACGAGGTTGAGCCGCATGGCATCAGCTAGGGTGCCGGTGGTTTCGACACCCGCCTCCAGTTCAGCCTGGATGGGAAACCCGAGCGCGGTGAGCTCTGCCTTCAGGTAAGGAGGAATGCCCTTTGCACAGGCAATGAGGAGGGTAAATACGTTAGACGTGAGAGGTGAGACGTGAGGGGCGAGTGTCGTTCCGGATTCATCATTCATCATTCATCCTTCATAATTTCCTATGCGCCAGCGCAGGAATGCGGCGGCGGGTGTTTTCAAGCGTGGTTTTCTCGAGCGTCACCGTGATGGCTTGTTCGCCCTTCTCGAGACGTTCCATGATATCGCCCCAGGGTCCGACTACCATGCTGTTTCCGTAGCTGGCGATGCCGGTGTGGGGATTGGTTCCGCATTGATCAGGGGCAACCATAAAGCACTGGTTTTCAATGGCCCGGGCCCGTAGCAGGATTTCCCAGTGATCCTGTCCGGTGCGTTGCGTGAAATTGGAGGGCAGGAAAAACAGGTGTGCTCCCTGTGACGAGTAATGGCGAAACAATTCGGGGAAACGCAGGTCGTAACAGATGGCCATGCCGCATTGCCAGCCATCGACGTCGGCGATCACAGGGGTTGAGCCTGCCGTCCAGAGGTCGCTTTCGCGAATGACCTCGCCGGAGTCGAGTTCCGCCTCGAACAGGTGGATTTTTCGGTAGGTGGCGGCAATTTCGCCCCGGCGATTGAGCAGGACGCTGGTGTTATAGACGGCGGATTCACTGGTCTCGACGATGCTCCCGGCCAGTACCCACGCGTTGTGGCGGTGTGCCACCGAAGCAAGAAGATTCATGAGTGGACCGGTGAGCGGCTGGGCGGAGTCCTGATAGTCCCGGTCACTGCCCCGGATGGCGAAGACTTCGGGAAGGGCGATCAGATCGGTGGTGCCGACTCCTGTGAGGAGCTGCTTCAAGCGCCCCAGATTGGCTTGAATGTCACGGCTGGCATTGATTTGAACGAGGGTGACTCGAAGATGGTTGGATTGAGTTGTCATGAGTCTATACCGAAAACGCCACGGCCCCATATCCGACCACCCATTGCCCCCGGCTTTCAGGGAAATCATCGCCACTATTGCGATATCGCAAGAGCGTTCCCTTCGTGCTCCCCCGAAGTTGGGCGTACTTCATGACGGTGGTCACCGGCCCGATTCCGCAGAAAATCTGCTGGCTGTAATCCCAGTCATGCATCACGCCCATGGTGTCCATGGCAACCACTTTCCGTAATGTGGCCTGATCCGTCTTGCGAACCTTTTCGTAAGAGGAATCATGGAGCATATCAGAACTGGCGACCACCAGAATCTTTTTCTTTCCCGCCAGCGTGTGAAGCGCCTTGGCCAGCGCATCCAGCGTGGCGGAGTCACGCGACCCGATCAGCGCCATCACCAGGGAGGCGGAGGGAAGAACCGTTTGAATGAACGGAATCTGGTTTTCAAGGGAATGCTCGCCCATGTGGGGCCGATAGTCGGGCCGGATGCGCGGATCGGCGGCGATCAGGAGTGATGCCGCCCCGGTATCCATGGCGCTTTCCCCCAAGGGGGTAACGAACGTGGTTCCATCCATCAGCGCCACACCCTGTCCCTCGCCCTTGTGGCTGAATCCGAGGACAACGACCGTTTCAGGAGCCCCATGCGCGACGACATTTTCCCGAATGGCCCGATAGGTATAGCCTGCCACCTGGCCCGAATAGAGATAGCCAGCATGCGGAGAAATGGCGGCAACGATAGGGCCCGTTCCCTCGGGTACAAAAGCCTCCTCAATATACCCCTGAATCGCTCCCGCCAACTCGGTCCGATTCGATGCAAACCACTTCCCGGCACCGAGGGCACTCCTGACTACTTTATGTGCTTTGATCATACGCCACTTATTGACTCTCGTTATTGTCCTTACATGATCCGGGTAGGGAGGCCTCTCCGAGGCCTCCGCGGACGGCTCGGAGAGCCGTCCCTACCCATGTTCATATCATAACAATGCTCACTCCCGCTTCTGTAGTGTAGCGTAGCCGACCGGGTTGACAAGAGGGAAAACAGCCAAACTTGACATTTAAAGAGCAAACAGCCAGCATGAAAACACATGATCACTTATCCAAAAGCAAATCGCACAAATAAAGCGAACCGTGTAAAAGAATCACTCTCCAGTTTGGAATCCTTCAAGCCGGTTGAATTTCGGTTGGGCGAGTTGTTTTGTGGGCCAGGCGGGATTGCATTGGGGGCTCTTAATTCAACCGTTAAACAAAACGGGATCGTCTATAGCGCTCACCAAAATGGAGCCACCCGTGCTCACCAAAATAGAGCCATAGAGCAAGATAAGGGATCGGAAGTTTTCTTTTCCAAGTAGAACGATTTAGGTGGCAGCGATGGCGCCAGCCGGAAG
>Ga0194062_1000184_pt1 | contig 26205 bp, 27 predicted proteins | sample SepL2225m_MetaG_FD_155481 | JGI IMG/M metagenome (GOLD analysis project Ga0194062, IMG submission 155481) | Anoxic zone freshwater microbial communities from boreal shield lake in IISD Experimental Lakes Area, Ontario, Canada - Sep2016-L224-25m | ecosystem: Environmental > Aquatic > Freshwater >... | reverse complement strand
AATGTGGGCGGCCATGTCTGAGCGTGATGCTATTTATGCCAATATGGAAGCAACCGAAGACGATTATATGCATGCCGCTGAGCTAGAATCTGTGTTTGCTGAATACGGTGGTTATACCGCTGAATCACGCGCCAGTGAACTGCTCTTAGGCTTGGATATTCCTATTGAACAACATAATGGCTTAATGAGTGCGGTGGCTCCCGGATGGAAATTAAGAGTCTTATTAGCTCAGGCCCTGTTCGCTAATCCTGACATCATGTTATTAGATGAACCGACCAACAACCTGGACATCAATACCATTCGCTGGTTAGAAGACATTCTGAATGAACGGAATTGCACGATGGTTATCATCTCGCATGACCGGCATTTTTTAAACAGTGTGTGTACGCACATGGCTGACATGGATTACGGCGAGTTGCGTGTCTACCCCGGTAATTATGATGATTATATGGTTGCAGTCACTGAAGTCCGTGAACGCTTACTGGCTGGGAATGCCAAGAAAAAAGCTCAAATTGCTGAACTGCAAACCTTCGTTAGTCGATTCTCTGCTAATGCCTCTAAAGCTAAACAAGCCACTTCTCGCGCTAAGCAACTCGATAAAATTAAACTCGATGAAGTTAAACCGTCTAGTCGGGTTAATCCTTTCTTACGTTTCGACCAAACCAAAAAGCTACACCGTTTGGCACTCGAAGTCAGTGAGTTAAGCAAAGGTTATGGCGGCGAACCGCTCTTTAAAAATCTGAATTTAATGGTCCCTGTGGGTGAACGTATTGCGGTCATTGGCCCGAATGGGATTGGTAAATCGACCCTGTTAAAAACTCTCGTCGGCGAATTAACCCCTGACACGGGCGAAGTTAAATGGTCAGAAAACTCCGAAGTCGGTTATTTTGCTCAAGATCATGCCGAAGACTTTGCAGAAAATCTAACGCTTATCGAGTGGATGGGGCAATGGCGTAAAGACTCGGATGATGACCAAACTATACGGGGCACATTAGGGCGTTTATTGTTCAGCGCTGACGACATTAACAAATCGGTTAAGGTCATATCGGGTGGTGAACAAGGCCGTATGTTATTTGGTAAATTAATTCTCCAAAAAAATAACATCATGGTGATGGACGAACCCACTAACCATTTGGATATGGAATCGATTGAATCGCTGAATACAGCGCTTGAAAACTATCCGGGCACGCTGATCTTTGTCAGTCATGATCGAGAGTTTGTGTCTTCTTTAGCGACCCGTATTATTGAGTTAACACCTAATGGTATCGTTGATTTTAACGGTAATTATGAAGACTATTTAAATAGCCAGGCTTAATATGAAAACGCCAACGAAACTGTCTAGTGTTCAGCAGTTAAACTTTGATAATCGATTTATTGAAGCATTACCGGCTGATCCCGAGAGCCAAAACTTTCGTCGGCAAGTCTTGGGTGCCTGTTACTCTCGGGTTTTACCCACGCCTGTTAGTGCGCCAAAAACGGTTGCCTATTCTGCTGAGGTTGCTGAGTTATTAGACTTATCGCCTGAGTTCTGTGAATCCGATGACTTTACAGAAATTTTTGTAGGCAATCGTCAACTAGACGGCATGGAGCCTTATGCTACCTGTTACGGCGGGCATCAGTTTGGCAGTTGGGCAGGGCAATTGGGCGATGGTCGTGCCATCAATTTAGGGGAAATCATTAATCAAAATGGTGAGCGTTGGGCTTTGCAACTAAAAGGTGCGGGGCCTACTCCTTATTCCAGAACCGCAGATGGCTTGGCCGTGTTAAGATCTTCGATACGTGAGTTCCTATGCAGTGAAGCCATGTTTCATTTAGGCGTGCCCACTACCCGCGCCTTAAGTGTCATACTCACAGGTGAAAGCGTTATTCGGGACATGTTTTATAACGGCAATCCTAAGGCAGAACCGGGGGCTGTGGTCTGTCGTGTTGCACCTTCGTTTACCCGCTTTGGCAGTTTTCAAATATTATTGGCTAGACGTGATCATGACTTGCTCAAGAAATTGGTTGATTACACTATCCGTACGGATTTTCCGCACTTGGGTACTCCATCAACTGCAACTTATCTCACCTGGTTTAATGAAGTCTGTCAAAGAACCGCTAACATGATTGTCCATTGGCAGCGCGTTGGCTTTGTTCATGGCGTCATGAATACAGACAACATGTCGATATTGGGTCTAACGATTGATTATGGCCCTTATGGTTGGCTTGAGAACTATGACCCTAACTGGACGCCGAATACGACTGATGCCCAAGAACGCCGTTATCGCTTTGGTAATCAGGCACAAATTGCTTTTTGGAACTTAGGGCAACTCGCCAATGCAATCTATCCATTAATCGAACAGGTAGAACCACTTCAAAAAGCCATGGATACTTATACTGCAACCTTTGAACAAGGCTGGCAAAATATGATGGCAGATAAATTGGGCTTTAAAGCGTTTGAACCAGAAACGGACGACGCTTTGTGTTCAGAGTTATTGATGATATTACAAATAGTCGAAACTGATATGACGCTGTTTTATCGCCAACTTGCTAAAATCAATTGTGATACAAGTATTTCTCAATCAGAACATAATACCCAAGCTTTTCAATGGTTATCAGTGGCTTATTACGTGCCCGAACAAATCACGCCAAGTTATAGCAAGCGCTTAAATGATTGGTTGGAAAATTATCGGCAAAGAGTACAGAAAGACAGCACTTCAAATAGTGATAGACGTAAACACATGGACTCGGTAAATCCAAAATATGTTTTACGCAACTACCTGGCCCAACTTGCAATTGATAAAGCAGAAGAAGGTGATTTTTCGCTGGTCAATGAACTGCTGGAGGTTTTACGTTACCCCTATGATGAACAACCCGATAAAGCATTGTTCGCTGAAAAGCGCCCTGATTGGGCGCGTCAACGAGCAGGTTGCTCAATGCTATCGTGTAGTTCGTAGAAAATTCTAACTGGTTGGAAAAGCAGTATTTATAGTTTATCGACGTCCACCACCGCCATGACCGCCTCCAAAGCCGCCACCATGACCTCCACCAAAGCCACCGCCGTAACCACCCCGAAATCCCCCATAGCCTCCTCGATATCCGCCGCCATAACCACCACCGAATCCCCCTCGATAGCCATATCCACCGTAATAAGGCGTATAAGATGGATAATAACCATACCCACCTCCATATGGGTAATAAGCGCAAGAGACACTCGATATTAACAACAAAACCAAGAATAGTTTTTTCAATTCAGTAACTCCCAATTAAAGGTTGAAGTTTACCGAAAATTCAAAGGAAAGACTAGATTGATCCCTGGCGCTTGCTGTGGCAAGTACATCGGTCTTGGCACATAAACAGGAGGGGGCACGTATACTGGTTGCGCATAAGAATAAGGCTGAGGATACGCAGGTCGATATCCACCATAGCCACCACCGTATCCACGACGATAGCCATCATGATCTCTGTAGCCACGACCATCATGGTCACCATGATCTCCATGCCACTCTCGATTTTCATACTCACCATAACCGCCATAACCACCATCGTCTCTATCAGCCAAGGCAGTCTGTGAGAAGAGCATGCTAGTTGCTGAGACAAAAACAAGTGCCATCATCACTTTACTTAAAGCTGATCTGAAATATCTGTTTTTATTTATTAAAGTTTTCATATCTTCCTTTCTTATTTTTAGAGTTTTTCATACGATTACAAATAACTGACTAGAATCGCCCAACCACTAAATTATTGCGATACAATCATTTACCAACAGCCTTTTTATGGCCTTTCTTGTATTGAGGATCATGGAATAAGCTGTCCGCTGCTTTTTTCTGAGCATCAGATAGACTGGCATAGAGATCTTCAAAAACAGGAATTAGCGTTTTTATACCGTTTGCATGAGCCTCGGCAATGGCACTGTAAGACTTTAAATCATCGACTGCTGTCATATCTTTATCATGATCAATTCTAACTTGAGTAAGAGCATCCATCGTTTTTGCATCACTCAGCATTGTTTCGGCAACTTTGCTCCATTTCCCTTCCTGCTCTGAGGTGATTTTTAATTTACCGTGTAGCTCTTTAATTCGTAACTCTGTTTGATCTTCGTGAGCATCTTTATCAACAGCAAACGATATACCCGGTATAAAAGCAATAGTTGCTATTAATATCATCGAGTTAATAATCTTTGAACTTGTAAAAAGGAATTGATTGTTACTTAATTTCATAGTTGATCTCCAAGTTTTGATAGATTTTAGAGTACATTCCAATTTCGGCATGCACCCCTATAAGAGTCACTGACTATACTCTAGGTTGAGTGTTAACAAGTGTTTTACTTATTCCGATATACTATAAGCGCTACTGAGCTGAAAGTTTATCGTTTTGAACACTTTTTACCATGCGGAAGTTAAACAGGGCCTTAACAATTAAAAATAAATGCCCCTAAACCCTTATCCTCAGCTGCAGCAAGAGCAGAAGACATTAAGCAATGTAACAAGAAATAATTAGATTCTTTGCATATGATCTGTCAACTTGAGTGCGGATAGCCTATCAGCAGACAAAGGATAAATTCCAGGGAAAGTAATATCTCCAAAATTGGTATCATCAGAAAATATGATATTCAACTGAGTAGTGTTCCGGTCAGGTAATTTGTACCAAGGCACTAAACCTTCTAAGAGTTTGCCAGTCTCATCATCATCATGATGATTAAAAACCAACTTTCCTGTTTCATCGCAATAACTCATCAGAGTACAGGCATTAATTATAAATGATAGCCGCTTCCATCCCCTCAATTTTGCATGCCAGCGGGATTGACTGTACTCTCTATTTTCAAATAATGCCAAATTATTACTTCGGAGTTGAATCCGCGCTTTGACCTAATACAGACTCCACTTCATAAGCGAACGTTAACGCTTGACTAAAACTCCATTCAGCAGGAATACCAGCGTGAACGATGGTAAAATTAAGTTTTGAGTCGTGATGAATCAGACTTTGACCTCGCAACCATTTTAATAAATCATCCCGATCAGGTGCCTCAAGAATATTATTTAGCGTATCATCAGCTTTGAGTTTCTCAACACCAGCAGCTACCGTTAAAAGATGTAATTCCTCATTACCCAGCACTGTCACCGCACTTTTGCCCAGGCTCTTAACAAATCTCAACACCTCCAGAGACTCTGAGCCACCATTAACTAAATTACCAGTAAACCATAATCTATCATTACTTGGATCAAACCGTATTTTTGCAAGTAATTCAGTTAGAGATTGATAATCACCTTTAACACTACCAATGGCATAAGTCGTCATAAACTAATTGATGCTCATTTTTAAAGCCGCAGCGGTTGGCCAAGGAGCTAAAACCACGGCCATCACTAAAATAGAGATCAATATATTGATCTGTGCTGAAACGGGTAGACCCGTACTGGCTATCTCAACTGCATTACTGGCAAAGATTAATACGGGTACATAGAGCGGCAACACCAATAGGGATAAGATCATCCCGCCTCGACGTAAACCGACTGTTAAAGCGACGCCAATGGCTCCTATAAGGCTTAACACAGGCGTGCCGAGCAACAGGGTTAACAACAGGATTCCTAATGAATGTGAAGGCATCCCTAAAAAGACAGCCAGTAAAGGAGCAACAATCAATAAAGGCAACCCGGTAACTAACCAATGTGCTATCACCTTACCCAAGACAAGAATAGAAGCTGGATAACTGCTTAATAAAATCTGCTCTAATGAACCATCATCAAAATCTGATCGAAACAGGCTATCTAAAGACAGCATAGAGGCTAATAGTGCAGAGACCCAAATTATACCAGGGGCAATAGTTTGTAAAAGATGGGGTTGAGCACCAATTCCTAGTGGAAATAAGGTGATAACCAACACAAAAAACAAGATGGGGTTGGCGATTTCTGATCGGCGACGCAAAGCTAAAACGAGATCGCGTTTGATAATGGCAAAAAAAGCGTTAGATAAAGACATCAGGATAAATTAATACGTTGCACAGCCACATTGTGTAACTCTATATCGTGGTGCGAGGTTAAAACAATCATTCCGCCTCTGGCACAATGTTCAATCATTAAAGTTTCGATCAGCGCAATTCCCTGTTTATCCAACGAGGTGAAGGGCTCATCAAGTATCCATAGTTTATTTTCGGTAATCAGTAATCGTGCTAACGATAAACGCCGTTTTTGACCCGCTGACAAAGCCTGTACTAGGACATCATCATAGTTAGCCAAATTGACTCTGTCTAAAGCATCTATGATTGAGTAACGGCCAGGTCTCCCTAAAGCTAAAGAGACTTTCAGGTTTTCAAAAACAGTTAACTCCTTTTTTACACCATCCAGATGGCCGACATAAGCCATATCGGTTTGGTATTGACTGTCATTAATAGCATCACCACCCCATAAGAGTTCCCCCATATCAGGCTCTCGAAATCCGCATAAAATGCGTAGTAAAGAGGTTTTACCACTCCCATTCTTGCCTTCCAGCAGTAATATTTTTCCAGCACCTAGCTCAAAAGACAGTCCTTCAAATAACACGCGATCATCACGAATACAGCTTAATTGATTGGCCTGTAGCCAAACCACTTCATTTTCTTCCATTTACGACCTCGTCAATAATCTCTGACGCACTGCTTCATAAAGGAATACGCCAGTTGCAACAGATAAATTAAGACTCTCTACCTTCCCTAGCATCGGTATTGCAATTAACAAATCACATTGCTCTTTGGTCAGTCGCCTTAAGCCCTTACCTTCAGTACCCACCACTAAAGCCATTGGCACAGTAAAATCAGTTTTATAAACAGTTTGTGTGGTTTCACCGGCAGCCCCCATAATCCAAAGCCCCTGGTCTTTAAGCCAGCGTAAGGTGCGGGCCAAGTTAGTCACTTGATAAACAGGCACTGTCTCTGCCGCGCCACTCGCTACCTTACATACTGTTGGCGTGATACCCGTGGCATTATCCTTGGTGATAATAACGCCGTGCACACCGGTAGCATCGGCGGTTCTGAGGCAAGCGCCTAAATTATGAGGATCTTGTACATTATCCAAAACTAAAAACAAAGCCGTCTCTGTCAAATTTTCAACGGCTGTTTTTAAATCACTTTCTGATAACTCACCTGGCAAGTCAACTTCAATAACAATACCTTGGTGATTGTTATTATCGGCTAAACGATCCAGTCTTTTTCTATCGACTTTTTCGGGCTCAATGCCCAAGTCTAATAAATCTTCAACAGCCTTAGCCAGACGTTTATCATGTCGCCCATTATCAACCCAGGCTTGCTGGATTTTTTTAGGTGAATAATCAAGTGCAGCCTGCACAGAATGCAGACCAAATAATTTGCTTAATTTCATTTATTATATTTTTTAAGGACGACGCTGTCGTTATTATAAGAAAACACTGACACTATTAAACGCTCTTCTTCTTACGACGTCTCTTTTTAGGCTTATCAGGAGCAACGATTACTTTTTTGGCTGAACCCTCTTTTTGAATCAGTTCAAAATCCATTTTCTTCTCATCCAGATCAACACGTGCCACCCGGATTCTGACTCTATCTCCTAAGCGGAAGTTTATGCCAGAGCGCTCACCTTTTAACTGATGACTGGTGGGATCAAAATGAAAATAATCTTGCCCAAGATTGCTGATATGAACCAGACCTTCAACATAAATATCTGCCAATTCAACAAAGAAACCAAACGAGGTCACAGCAGCAATAATACCGGGAAATTCTTCACCGACTTTATCCAGCATGTATTCACATTTTAACCAACTGACTACATCACGGGTTGCATCATCAGCACGCCGCTCATTAGCAGAACAATGCTCGCCCAGCATAATCATATCAGGCACACCATAAACAAACGTTTCGGGCTTTTTACCCTGTAAACAATGCCGAATAGCACGATGCACTAACAAATCAGGGTAACGGCGAATAGGCGATGTAAAATGAGCATAAGCGTCTAATGCTAATCCAAAATGACCTTTCAAATCTGGACTATAAACAGCTTGAGACATGGAGCGCAATAATACCGTCTGAATTAAATGCGCATCAGGCCGGTCTTTAACGGCATCAACCAAGTGCATATAATCTAAGGGTGTTGGATTTACTCCGCCGCCGAATTTTAACCCTAACTCACCTAAAAAGGTTTTTAAGTTAAGTAATTTATCAGCGCTGGGGCCTTCATGGACACGTAATAATTTAGGTATTTTCTTTGCGTTTAAGTAACGAGCCGCCGCACTATTGGCCGTAATCATAAATTCTTCAATCAACTTATGCGCATCATTACGTTGCACCGGCACTATCTTTTCAATTTTACGGCCTTTACCAAATAGAATGCGTGTTTCCTGGGTATCAAAATCCATAGCTCCACGTAGTTCACGCGTGACCCGCATCACTTTATAAAGCGCATACAGTTCACGCAAATGCGGCATTAATAGCTTGTATTTTTCGATGAGTTCTTTATCACCCTCGACCAATATTTTAGCCACTTCCGTATACGTTAAACGTGCGTGTGAACGCATGACTGCTTCAAAGAAACGGGTTCTTAAAACTTTGCCCTCTTCATCAATCAGTAACTCACACACCATACAGAGACGATCAACATGGGGATTCAGTGAACATAAACCGTTTGATAATATCTCCGGCAACATAGGAATCACTTGTTCAGGAAAATACACTGAGGTACTTCGATTTTTGGCTTCTTTGTCTAATTCAGTATTAACTTGCACATAATGTGACACATCTGCGATAGCAACTAACAGTTTCCAGCCTTTTGGGGTTTTCTTACAATAAACCGCATCATCAAAATCTCGCGCATCTTCGCCATCAATAGTTACCAAAGCGGTATCGCGTAAATCAACCCGATTTTCTTTAGCTGCTTCAGGCACTTCTGATTTTAATGACTTGATTTCTTCCAGCAAGGCTTCTGGCCAGAGATGCGGTAATGCATGAGAACGAATCGCCATTTCAATTTCCATACCGGGCGCTAAATGATCGCCCAATACTTCAATGATCTTACCGATAGGTTGATGCAACTTAGTGGGCTGCTCAACAATCTCGGCAATAACAATTTGACCCTGTTTAGCCTTCCCGGCCCCACCCTTTTGTAATAAAACTGTTTGCGCAATATTTTTATTATCTGGCACTACATAAGTAAAGCCATCTTCTTTATAAAGCCTTCCAACGATTTGATGCGTATTTCTTTCTAATATCTCAACCACCGCACCTTCACGACGCCCTTTTTTATCAATCCCTGCGACACGTAACATCGCCCTGTCATTATGCAATAGAGGATTCATTTCACGGGGCGACAAATACAAATCTTCTGAACCATCGTCAGGCCTTAGAAAACCAAAACCATCCGGGTGACCAATAATTCGACCAACAATCAAATCCTTATTATTAACTAAACAATATTGCTGACCTCGATTAAATAATAATTGCCCGTCACGCTCCATAGCACGCAATCGCCGCCGTAAAGCTTCAAGAGTTTCTTCCTCTTCAATTTCAAAGATTTTAGCAATTTCAACGCGCGACAACGGCTTACCCGCATGCTCTAAGGCAGAGAGTATTAATTCGCGACTAGGAATGGGATTTTCATACTTTTCAGCTTCACGCTGAGCGTATGGATCATTTGTTGAGTTAAAATCAACGTCTCTTTTAGACTTCGATGGCATTATAAATAGTGAGATACAGAATGGTTGACATGATTAAATAATATAGTTATATCATACATCCTAAGCATAATGATTAGAATTGAAAAAATACCTTTTGTTCATTGGGTATTAATTCAACAATAAATTAGTTTTAATTATTCAGGATACCTAAGCTTTTTCCTTTATTAAATAACGGGCTAGTCTATCGATAAGTTCTATTTCTCATAGACTGAATAACAAAACTGCATGATTACCATTTCAGTCAATAATGCTAAAAACAGGGCAAAATCATCGGCAGTGATTGCGGCTTGTTATTGATCAATTTATGCATTAGTTAACTATAATTTACTTTTTGTTCTGTTGTTTTTTGGCAAAATCACAGCTCGACAGTTAATAATTCCCATGACATGCTTAATTTTGAGGCTCGCTTATTTAGCTCAACTCATCTTTAATTCCTGGATAAAATATCTGTTGTAGACGAGCAACTATGTGATAACCACATTAAAAATAATTATTGCCGAGGAAATAATTTGCTTGAATTGACAAATAATCAGGAGGAATATTATGCATTAATTCATATAACTAACCAGGATCAATCATGAAATTTCTTAAGTTTGTCATCTTAATTTCGTCTCTCTTTGCGATCGGTGGTGCTGCACTGTTTCAATTGATAGTCATGTTACCTACTCTATTATTTTCTAATCGACACTTTGATCATCAAGCCTTATAAAAGTGTAAAACAACATCCAAGATTGCCAATTTCAAAAGACGTTTTATAAAGTCTTTTACAGCTCTTAATATTATGGATACGCAAGAAATAGTAATGAACTCTTTAGAAGAAGCACAAGGAAGAAACCCTATTGAATTTCAGTTTGGATTTTTTTTGGAAGATGATAATGACCAGAGTTTTGGCGGCAGTTTCTTTTGGTATAAAACCGAAAGTGAAATGCAGCAGGTCTTACAAAATGATCTTATAGAGGCACTCTCCGATGGGGAACGTCAAGATATAGAAACAGCTAAAGCGGAGGTTGCTAGCCTCATTGAAAACTTTAAATCAAATACTCGTAATAATGAAGGCTCCTTGTTAGATAGCCTGAATGAGTTTTTAACTGGACTTGAGTTGCGTCTTCAGTTTATTGGATCTTTTGATGAACTCTGCAAAAATAAGGATGAGTGGTCAAAGTATCTCAGAGAAGAATTTAGAGAGGAGCTATTTGAAGATATCGAGAGATTTTCTACTAAAAAACTTCAGAATCCAATCAAGCAAAACGAGCAAGAAAAATTTGCCCAATTTGTCTCTGAATACTTAATATAGCAATAAAGTACGTGCTAAATAACATGTGGTACCGAGAAGAGGATTTGAACCTCCACGAACTTACGCTCACTAGCACCTGAAGCTAGCGTGTCTACCAATTCCACCATCCCGGCAATAATCTACAAACATGTAAAACAATTTGAATTAAATTAGTGAGCCTAATACTCATTCAATTTATTAATATTTTTGAATTATACAATGAATAACACCTAGTGACAACAACCTTATTAAATCGTAACTATTAAGAAATTGATAACATTGAATTTCATGATTAAAATCGAAACATTAGACATAAAGTGATAACATTATCACTCTGAAAAAACCACTCAAGATCAACCTTCTTTGAATCTAAATTTAACAAAAATGAATCCATTAACTATGCGTGTATTGCTGTTACTTACGATTGCATTATTAAATGCCTGCAGTAGCAATCCGCCTTTAGTTAAACCTGCTCCTTCACAGGTATACAAACCTGCTTACCCCAACAAAATTCAACCACCGCTGCATAATGGTGTTCCTCAAAACTACTATAAAGGCTCTATTCGTTCTGGAGCGTTTCAAAGACCTGCAGCACTCGAACCAGCGGTTGAGTTCTGGCGTAAGACATATACTTCATGGTATCGATCTCAAGTTGCTTTTCACGATGATCGTTACTTAAATGTGATCTATGAAGTTATGGTAATTCCTGGCATAGTCGAAGAAAGCCTAACCACTGAGCAAAAGGAAATAATTAAAAGTCGTCGTGATTTTTGGAGAGAACAGTTAGCGATACTTGACTATAAAGTGCGTACCAATTCTCCATTAAATTGGAATGACAAACAATTAATGGCTAAATTACAGACAAGTGGCAAGCAACTTAATACAGTTCTAATGGGTGCGGACAGTCGCGTTCGTTTCCAACGCGGAACCCGTGAACGCTTTGTAAAAGGCCTAGAGATCAGTCGTAGCTATGATAGACAATTTAGAAAAATATTTCATGACGCTGGTTTACCAGAAGATTTAGCCTTGCTGCCCCATGTAGAATCCTCTTTTCAACCCGATGCCAAGTCATCAGCTGGAGCAGTGGGTATGTGGCAATTTACAAAAGGGGCTGCAAAAACCTTTATGCCGGGTGGTGATAAAACAGATCGACGCCTTGACCCCATTGCTTCTGCGGCGGGCGCTGCCCGTTATTTAAGTTTCGCTTATAGTAAATTGGGAGACTGGCCTTGTGCAATCACCTCTTATAACCATGGCGTTGGCGGAATGAAACGCGCGCAAAATCAGGTTGGACATGACTTTGTATCTATAGTGGAAACTTATGACGGCCCTGCATTCGGCTTTGCCTCACGAAATTATTACGCTCAGTTTCTAGCCGCAAGAGATATTGCCAGTAATCCAATGCAGTATTTACGGTAAACCACACTGTAAATCTATTTGTTACTGATTGCCATCAATCGCTATGACTAACTAACGATTGATGGCTAACCTGCTACGAAGACTTATTGATCAGCCTTTGCTTGCTGTTTTTGATTATAGGCTGCAAGCTGTTCAGGGGTAGCTTCTTTTTGAAACTTTTCCTTCCACTCACTATAAGGCATACCGTATATCAATTCTCTTGCCTGTTCATAATCAATCGCTTCGCCCTGCTCTTCAGCTGCAGCAGCGTACCATTTAGCAAGACAATTTCTACAAAAATCAGCTAATACCATTAATTCGATATTTTGCACTTCAGTGTGGTTTTGTAAGTGATTAACAAAACGTCTAAATGTTGCGGCTTCTAATTCGGTTTGTATTTGTTTGTCCATCGGAAACCCTCCAAAATGGAAGTCATTCTAGCAGAAACAGAACCGCCTCGCCGAACTTGATCACTGAGTAACAGAACAACAGCTTAATGCTAAACCCTGAAAGCGTACCAGCTTGAGTGGATAGCCTTTTCTTTAAGCTTATGCTGAGTGGCGTCGCAGACATATAGAGCGTCGTGAAAGGTATGTAGAGCGTCAACAGTGTTAGGTAGAACGAGGTCACGGCCATATAGAGCGGCATTGGGTGTAGAGAGAGCGCCCTATCAGTCATTATGTGTGCATGTTCACCTTGGCTGTATGGGCTATGAACTTGTTGCGTCTCTACCTAAGCTTGATAGTGGGCCCCATGAGTCTGAGAGAGGGTCTTAAAAGAACGAGGAATAGCGCATGAGTCATAGCCCAATTCAAACGATCAGCATAATATCCCCCGCAAACCTGATTAAAGCTCCTTCAGGCTTTTTTATCGCAATAGATTCTACTTTGACTTACCAGAATTTAGAACCTGGCTGAAATAATTACGCAACTCTATTCGACAGTCAATATTAGTATAGCTTAAACTGACTCAAAATAGGCCCAAGCAGAAACACGATGACAAGCATGTACATTCACGATGAAAAATTCTACAATGCCCAGCATTTAAGATCCTATACAATTAAAACTAAACATAACTTATCCTTCGTAGTGATCTGATTGATCACTAGGGAACTTTAGGCGCTTATACCTACTCTTACTTCATCATTGTAATAATATGAAACAACTGTTTGAATTTATACCGATTATTTTATTTTTTGTCGCCTACAAGCTTTACGATATTTATATTGCTACGGCTGTAGTGATTGTAGCAACCATCATACAAGTGGGTTATGCCTTTATTAGGTACCGTAAAGTTGAAACAATGCAACTTATTACGCTGGGATTGGTCGTAGTGTTCGGTGGTGCAACTATTTACTTACATGATGAACAATATCTCAAATGGAAGTTTTCCATTATTGAATGGCTGTTCGGCATTGTCTTTTTAAGCAGCCACTTTATTGGTAAAAAAACCTTTATTGAAAGAATGATGTCTAGCAATTTGACACTTCCGGCTTTAATTTGGAAACGCCTAAACTTTAGCTGGGCAAGCTTCTTTATCAGCGTCGGTTTTATTAATGTCTATGTTATGTACAATTACAACACAGACGACTGGGTAACCTTTAAAACCTTTATAGCACCCGGATTAATGGTTGTTTTTATGGTAGCACAAATGCTTTTTTTATATAAATATATTCCAGACGGAGAGGAATAACCTGTGTTATACGCAATTATTAGCGAAGATGTAGCCGATAGCTTACAAAAACGGCTCTCTGTTCGCCCTGAGCACATTAAAAGACTGCAGACCTTACAAGATGAAGGACGGTTGATTATAGCGGGACCTCACCCTGCAATTGATGCTGAAAATCCAGGAGATGCTGGATTTACTGGCAGTCTGATAGTCGCAGAATTCGAAAGTCTTCAAGCGGCTCAAAACTGGGCCAATAGCGACCCCTATATCGATGCCGGTGTTTATGCTAAAGTAATCGTTAAACCATTTAAAAAGGTATTTCCTCAATGACATCTGAACAAATTAAACAACAATTGAATGACGCTTTAAAACCTGATTTACTGGAAATCCTTGATAACAGTGCGGCACATGCCGGTCATGCCGGCGCAAGCAGCGGTGGCGGTCATTATCATGTCACTATCATATCAGCCGTTTTTGAAGGAAAATCATTAGTTCAACGTCACCAACTCATTTATCAGGCGTTAGGCGACTTAATGAAACAACAAATTCATGCCTTAGGCATTAATGCTCTATCACCCTCTGAAGAAACTAAAGGAAGTTTATAAATGAAAAAAAAGATTATCCCCTTGCTAGTTGTTGGTACTGCATTGTTAGCAGGCTGTGATCAAAAAGCAAGTACTGAAAGCGTTACTGCTGCAGCACCCACCATTTCTAAAGCGGATGCCGTTGCTGTCGTAAATGGTCAATACATTTCAAAATCTTCTTTAACAGAACTGGAAAAAGAAATCGCTGAACGGGGTCACGGTCAATCTTTCCCTAAAGAAAAATTAATTGAAGAACTCATTCAGCGTGAAATCCTGGTTCAAGACGCTGTTCAAAAACAACTGGATAAGTCTGAGTCTATCGTTGCTCAACTTGAAAGCGCAAAAAAGACCTTATTGACCCAAGCTGATGTACAAGACTACATCAAAGCAAATCCGGTCACTGATGCTGAAATTAAAGCGGAATACGATAGCAAAATTTCTGCACTCAATGGCACTGAATATAAAGCTCGCCATATTTTGGTTAAAACCGAAGCTGAAGCTAAAAAGTTAATTGCTGAACTGGATAAAGGTGGTGACTTTGCTAAATTAGCTAACAAAAATTCATTAGACGCTAAAGAATCACAAAACGGGGGTGATTTAGGCTGGTTCACTGCTGCACAAATGGTTGCTCCTTTCTCAGAAGCAGTTGTTAAACTTGAAAAAGGTAAATACACTAAAACACCTGTTCAAACTCAATTCGGTTGGCACATTATATTAAGAGAAGATTCTCGCGCTCAAACTCCTCCTCCACTTGATTCAGTAAAAGATCAATTGACGCCTTACTTACAACGTAAGAAAGTTCAAACAATGGTGGAAGGATTGCGTAAAAACGCAAAAGTAGAAATATTAGTTTCTGTTAAAGACGAACCCGCTAAAACACCTGATGCAGCTGCTAATAAAGCAACTGAAGGACAGCCTGTTGCTGAAGGAGCCGTTAAAGAAGCTCCAGCAGCTGATAAGCCAGCTGAACCCGCTAAAGCTGAGACTCCGGCCGCTAAATAGTAAGACTTTTTAGTGTGACGCAAAAGGGCGGTTTATCCGCCCTTTTTTATGCCAGCTTTTCAAAATACTGCAGAATAAGTTGTATGCTGCGATTACCCCTAAATTCGTTAATATCTAATTTATAAGCGACTCTAATTTGTCTCAAACCTAACCAGTGCTCTGGCTGATCAACAAAAAAAGCAATCGCATCAATAGGTAATTGACCTTCTGGTTTTCTTAAAACCAATTTAAGATGGCGTTGCCCAACAATGCGTGCTTGCAACACATCAAACACCCCATCAAACAAAGGCTCAGGAAACTCTTGCCCCCAAATGGCCGCGTTTTGTAGTAAGTCCGCAGTTTCAAGCGTCATTTCTGCTTCAGTTAACTCCCCGTCCGACAGTATTTTTTGCTCCAGATCCACATCCGCTAAGCGCTTACTCACCATCTCATCAAAAGCTAATGCAAACGGTGGATAATCGTGCATAGTTATGGTCAAACCTGCCGCCATGGCATGCCCCCCAAATTTACTTAATAGCTTTGGATTAATAACGGCAATATCACTCAACACGTCTCGAATATGAATACCTGGAATAGAACGGGCAGAGCCTTTTATTAAATCCTTACCTGCAGGCGCAAAGGCAATCACGGGGCGATGTATTTGGTCTTTTATCCGTGCCGCTAATATGCCAATCACCCCTTGATGCCAACCTGAGTCAAATAAACAAACACCCGCTGGTAAGTGATTCTTATCCAGTGCCTTCATCTCACTCATTAAAGTCATGGCTTCATGCTTCATCTGCGCTTCAACGTCTCGACGCTCATTATTTAAACCGTCAAGCTGAAGCGCCATACTTTTTGCAGTCACTGGATCGTCAGAGAGCAAACAACAGATTCCCAAAGACATATCATCCATGCGACCCGCTGCATTTAATCGCGGGGCAAGAGAAAACCCCAAATCAGATGCAGTGATAGTTTGAACATTTTTACCCGCAACATCAATCAACGCATTAATGCCCGGATGACTACGACCTGTGCGTATTCTTAATAAGCCCTGATGCACTAAAATCCGATTAACCTGCTCCAGTGCAACCACATCGGCAACAGTCCCTAAGGCCACGTAATCGAGCAATTGTGCCAGGTTGGGTTCTTGACGTTGATGCTGTTCAAACCAGCCCATGTCCCGTAATCGGCTTCTTAAAGCCATTAACACATAAAATATCACGCCCACACCGGCAATGGACTTACAGGGGAACTGATCGTCAGCTAGACTGGGATTAACGATTGCATGAGCGGCAGGCAACTCAAATCCGGGTAAATGATGATCTGTTATGAGTACTTTGATTCCTAGCGCTTTTGCCGCTTCTACGCCTTCAACACTGGATATGCCATTATCAACCGTAATAATGACATCAGGATTTTTCAATTTAACCAGATCGACGATTTCAGGTGTTAAGCCATACCCATATTCAAAGCGATTGGGAACCACAAAAGACACCTCCTCTGCCCCAAGCAAATACAGACCCTTAATGGCCACTGCACAACTGGTTGCACCATCAGCATCAAAATCAGCCACGATAGTAATGTGCTGTTTCTCATTAATAGCCATAATTAAGTGAGAAACCATGGCTTCCATCCCTGATAGCAACCAGGGAGAAGGTAACTTTGCCAAGGTTCTATCCAGCTCAGTCTCAGACGTGATACCTCGTGCAAGAAACAATCGACTTAGCAACGGATGAATATTGCCTAACGACGCCCCTTTTTTTCTAACAGGCCGCTGTACGATGGTTTTTTTTACGCCTTGGTAATACATGGGATTTTCAGGAGAAAACTGATCACTCAGTTAGAAAAGAGAATGTTATTAGGTATATATGCAAGCTAATATAAAGTTAGTTTGCATACATTCCCAAACAAAAGCTTAAAGCTTAATTAACTGAGTTCTGATACTTAACAGTAAAGTCGTTCAAATTAGCCAGAACAAAGGGAATATCTGAACTCTTAGCCGGTAAAAATGCATTAACACCGACGCGTGACAAATAGAAAACCTGATCAGGGATATAGTGGCCAATCGCTCTAATTTCGTTACGAAAATTATATCGGCTTCTTAAAAGCCAAGCGTGTGAAAACAAACGACCATCAGCAAAGTCAGGAAACTCTAACTCAATAAGCTGGATATTTTCCAAATCATCGACAATACCATCAACACCGTCAGACGGGAGTAGTCTTAAGCCCACTTTACCCTTGTGATTGAGCAAGCTCTGTTGATCACTCTTCCACCGCGCCAAGGACACAGTGATATCACCGTCTCCAAAATCACCGTCATCAGGCACATAGCGCCAAGTATCATTAACAATTTCTTTATCTTTAACTAGTTGCATAAACTTGCTCTTTAAACGGTGTAATGCCAACACGGTTGACCATATCCAGGAAAGATTCATCTTCTAAGCGGTTTTTAATGTAGACATCCAGGATATCGACAATCGCTTTCGTTATTTGATCTTTTGCAACAGAAGGCCCTAATCGCTCACCAATGGCGGCTGCATTTTCAGAAGAACCACCTAAGGTGATTTGATACCATTCAGCGCCTTTTTTATCGACACCCAAGATCCCGATATGCCCCACACTTTGATGAGCGCAGCCATTCATGCAACCTGACATATTGATTTTAATATCACCAATATCGTGAATATAATCCATGTCATCCAAAACTTCATTGATCTCTTTAGCGATACCGATTGATCCCGCATTGGCTAATGAACAAAAATCAAGGCCTGGACAGCAAATCATGTCTGTGGCTGTACCAATGTTTGGCGTTGCCAGCTTTAATGCATCCAATTGCTGCCACAAAGCAAACAAATCGGCTTGCTTTATATCGGCCAAAACTAAATTTTGTCTATGAGTGACCCTCACTTCACCAAAACTGTATTGATCAGAAAGATCAGCGACTGCATCCAGCTGTGTATCGGTCATATCACCCGGTGGTGAATCAGGTGCTTTTAAAGACAAGAACACCGCTTTATAACCCGGCACTTTATGAATCGCTGTATTATGGTCAACCCACGTTGCAAAGGCTTTATTGGTCGCTTTGTGTTCTTCAAAGCTCGTATCATTCGCCGTATCACGCTCATAAGCAGGCGGTGTAAACTCAAGCTTCATGGCCGCTATACGCTCAGCACTTAACTCATTGGCATCACGTAACAACAGCCATTCTTTCTCAACCAGATCAGAGAAATGATCTAAACCGGATTCTTTAACCAGAATCTTGATACGGGCTTTATACTTGTTATCACGACGGCCAAAAAGATTATAAATTCGAAGAATCGCCTCAAGATAAGACAGTAAGTGCTTCTTTTCAAGGAAAGGTTTAATCACTTGTCCAATGATAGGGGTACGTCCTAAGCCACCACCGACTAACACCCTGAAACCTATCTCTCCAGCGTCATTTTCAACCAAATGCAAGCCGATATCATGAAACTGTGTTGCTGCTCTGTCATGCAAAGCGCCACTCACTGCTATCTTGAATTTACGGGGCAAATAATCAAACTCTGGATGTAACGTAGTCCATTGCCGAATAATCTCACAATAAGGCCGTGGATCTTCAACTTCATCCACACACACACCAGCTAAATGGTCAGTGGTTGTGTTTCTCATACAATTGCCGCTAGTTTGAATAGCGTGCATTTGTACACTGGCTAATTCTGCCAAAATCTCAGGCACTAATTCAAGCTTGGGCCAATTGAATTGAATATTTTGACGAGTCGTAAAATGACAATAGTTTTTGTCATAGTGACGCGCTATATAAGCTAATTTTCTTACTTGTTTGGAATTAAGTAAGCCATAAGGTCCAGCAACACGTAGTAAAGGCGCATGAGTCTGAACATAAAGTCCATTTCTTAAGCGAAGAGCACGAAATTGATCTTCGGTCAGCTCACCCTTTAAATACTGTTCGGTTTGCCTTTTGAATTGGGCTACGCGTTCATCAACAAGCGTTTGGTCGGTTTCGGTATACTGGTACATAAATGAGCAATTAAATTCTTTCTGGCTAATAGTCTAGGCGGTTAATAATATACTGTGAGTCATAAAATGACAAAATTTATTAGTTGATGATATTATTAACCATTAAAATTTGTTGTGTTTAATAACTATAGAGCTAAGTAGGGGGATATTTTTGTGCGATTTTTATTAATTTTGTTATCGATATTGCTAGTGCCGCAAATGGCAATGGCAGGCGGCTTTGAAAGCCTTGGAATGACAGGAACTGAACGGGGTATCTATACTGTTCTAATATTCCTGATCGCGTACGGTTTTGTTATGACCGAAGAATTTACGCATATGCGTAAATCTAAACCCGTTATTCTTGCTGCTGGCATTATCTGGGCACACGCTGCTATTTTAGCGTCGCAAAAAGGTGTTTCAGTTGAGGACATGCATGAAGCTTTCGAGTACAACCTGAAAGAATATGCTGAGTTAATGCTATTTTTATTAGTAGCGATGACTTATATCAACTCAATGGCCGAAAGAAATGTGTTTGAAGCATTGCGTTCATGGATGGTAAGAAAACAATTCGGTTACCGTAAGTTATTTTTAATTACTGGCGTCATTACATTCTTCTTATCGGCGGTGGCTGATAACTTAACGGCTGCATTGTTAGTCGGTGCTGTTGTTATGGCGGTAGGTGCTGATAATGAAAAATTCGTCAGTATCGGCTTCGTTAACCTGGTTGTTGCTGCGAATGCAGGGGGTGCTTTCTGTCCTTTTGGTGACATTACTACCTTGATGGTTTGGCAAGCGGGCTATGCAGAGTTCTTTGACTTCTTTAAATTATTTATTCCTTCTGCTGTTAACTATGCGGTACCTGCGGCAGTCATGTATTTTGCAGTACCCGATGAACAGCCTTTAGTCACTAACGAAGAAGCCGTGCAATTAAAATACGGCGGTTTACAAATTTGTGGCTTGTTTTTATTAACCATTGTAACTGCTGTAAGTTTTAAACAAGGCCTACATTTACCCCCATTCATGGGTATGATGGTCGGTCTTTCAGTATTAATGTTGTACGGATTTTATCTTAAAAAGAACCACCGTGCTGAAGGTGAAGCCGGTTTTGATGTCTTTAATAAAGTTAAAAATGCTGAATGGGACACCTTGTTATTTTTCTTCGGTGTTGTTTTCGCGGTCGGTGGCTTAGGTTATATCGGTTATCTGGAATTATTATCAGGCGCAATGTATGACGGCTTAGGCGCCACCACAGCTAACATTTTAGTCGGTGTTATCTCGGCAATTGTTGATAACATTCCGGTTATGTTTGCGGTATTGAACATGAATGTGGATATGGATTTATATCAATGGTTATTAGTCACATTAACCGCAGGTGTTGGTGGATCTTTACTCTCAGTAGGATCTGCGGCAGGTGTTGCTTTAATGGGCCAATCTAACCACAAATATACTTTTTTCAGCCATTTGAAATGGACCCCTGCTATCGCGGGTGGTTATGCAGCCAGTATCTTTGTTCACTATCTGATCAACGGCTAATAAAGCTTGTTAGTGCGTCGCACACCGATGCGACGCACTGCTCTCCGTTCTACTTCACTATCTAAGTGACCACCTTGAAAAATAATACAAACATTAAGCAGATATTATTCAATAAACGGATGCTTATTTGTATATTAACCGGCTTTAGCTCTGGCTTACCGCTCTACATTCTTATTGCGCTATTACCCGCCTGGTTACGCTCTAATGGCCTGGACTTAAAAGCGATTGGTTTATTTTCCCTGATTCAATTACCCTTTACCTGGAAGTTTCTATGGGCTCCTTTCTTTGACAGATTCAGTCCACCTTTAGGCCGTCGGCGCGGCTGGCTGATTATTTCACAATTAGCTTTATTACTAACAATACCAATATTTGGATTATTGCGCCCTACCCTGGACTTAGGGTTCATTATTGCCCTAGCTGGGACTATGGCCTTTTTTAGCGCTTCACAAGATATTGTTCTAGATGCTTATCGACGTGAACTTCTCATGGATGCTGAATTAGGACTAGGCAATTCGATTCATGTTAACGCTTACAAAATTGCAGGACTGATACCCGGGTCCTTATCACTCATTTTGGCTGATCACTTACCCTGGAACACTGTGTTTGTTATCACTGCACTCTTTATGTTACCTGGTATTGCAATGACTTTATTCGTTAGCGAACCAGCCTTATCCAACGGCTTACCAAAGACCTTAAAAGCAGCAGTCGTAGAACCCTTTCAAGAATTTATTAATCGTAATGGCTTAAAGTCAGCCGGATTAATTTTAGCTTTTATTTTCCTTTATAAATTGGGTGATAGCATGGCAACTGCGCTTGCAACCCCGTTTTATCTTGATCTAGGATTCAGTAAAACAGAAATAGGCTTAATCGCGAAGAATGCCGGCTTATGGCCCAGTGTTATAGGAGGCTTAATGGGAGGTATCTGGATGATTAAACTCGGTATTAATCGAGCCTTATGGCTTTTTGGTGCCTTTCAAATGATTGCTATTTTGGGATTCTATGGGCTAGCAACCTTAGGTCATAACCTACCTGCCCTGGCGATTGCCATCAGCATCGAAGCGCTGTGTGTTGGATTGGGTACAACCGCGTTTGTCGCCTTTATAGCGCATACGACAAACCCATTGTATACCGCAACACAATTCGCCTTATTTACCAGTCTTTCTGCGATTCCACGTACCTTTGCCAATGCAACCACGGGGTACCTGGTCGAATACCTCGGCTGGCAAACTTTTTTTATCTTTTGCTTCTTAATCGCCTTACCAGGCATGCTATTGTTAATAAAAATAGCACCATGGAATGAGCCTATAAATCATAATCCATAATTAACGGCGCATGATCTGAAAAACGCTCGTCTTTATAGACAGACGTAGCAGTAACTTTATCTTTGAGATTAGCACTAACAATCTGATAATCTATCCGCCATCCGACATTTTTTGCCCAGGCTTGACCCCGATTTGACCACCAGGTATATTGATCACACTCTTGATTAATAACCCTGAAGGCATCAACCCAATCACTAGAAAATAATTGATCTAACCACGCCCGCTCTTCAGGTAAAAAACCAGAGTTCTTTTTATTACCTCGCCAATTCTTTAAATCAATTTCTTTATGGGCAATATTCCAGTCTCCACAAATAATATACTCACGATGAGAGGCTAAACAGGATTCCAGATAAGGCATGAAACGCTCCATAAAACTAAACTTGAAAGCCTGCCTCTCTTCACCCGAAGAGCCTGAAGGTAAATAAAGAGAAATGATACTTAAATTACCAAACTGAGCCTCAATAAAACGGCCTTCCGAATCTATGTCAGTCAGCCCAATTCCATTAATGACCTTATCTGGGACTGCTTTAGTATAAATAGCGACTCCACTATAACCCTTTTTTTCTGCATCATGATAAAAGCAGTGATAGCCAGGAGGACAAAAAGTGTCGCTATCAAGTTGGTGAAGCTGGGCTTTAATTTCTTGTAAGCAAATAACATCAGCATTCTGCAGGCCCATCCATGAAAAGAAACCTTTGCGTTCTGCTGCTCTGATTCCGTTGACATTTAAAGTAATTACACGCATAAGTTAACAAAGGTTGCCAAAAGCCAATCAAATAAGTATTATACGGGGTTCTTTAATATGTATGTAGTCTCTTTGTGGGTAATGTGTAAGTACTATGAAACCAGAAATTCATCCAGAATATAAACAAATTACTGTAACCTGTGGTTGCGGTAATACATTTTTGACCGGTTCAGTATTAAGTAAGGATTTGCAAATCGAAGTTTGTTCTTCATGCCATCCATTCTTTACCGGTAAACAACGTGTTGTTGACACAGCAGGTCGTGTTGATAAATTCCGTAAGAAATACGGCAAATAATAAACACTGTTAATACATTCTGATTAACACTCAGTCTGTTATAAAGACAACTAAGCTATAGTTATCTTTAAACGTAAACAAAACGTACATTAGCTCTGGGGTCACTGCTGATGTACGATTTGTTTCGCATTTCACAAAAGATCACCCAGTGGCTCGTTCTACTTTTTTACCCCCGCTAAGCTTTAAAACCGCTCGTCTGGCTTAATACCCAAGAAAGTTAAAACAACAGGATCATCGATATTTCCATGATCAATTATCTAAGGACATCATGTGGCTCTGTTCGGTCTGAAACATAAAAGAGTTCTTAGTATTGATATCAGCTCAGTCGCTGTCAAAACATTGGAATTAAGCAAAAATGGCAATGGATATCAAGTCGAAAGCTTTGCTGTAGTACCTTTCAATCAAAACCTGTCAACAAGACCTAAAAATTCTGACATTATCGCCGACGCCATAAAAACTGCACTCATCCAAACCCACTCCAATCAAAAACAGGCGGCTGTCGCCGTATCTGGTTCCGCTGTCATAACCAAAGTTATTACACTCCCCAGCGCTTTGAATGAGTCTGAAATAGAAGAACAAATCCTGATTGAAGCAGATCAATATGTACCCTATTCTCTCAATGAGGTTAACTTCGATTTTGAGGTCCAAGGCCTTAACAATAACAACCCAGAAATGATCGATGTGCTATTTGTAGCCTCCAGAAGAGAAAATGTTGATGATCGTGTTGAAGCGTTATTAAAAGCAGGCTTAAAAACTCGTCTCGTTGATGTTGAAACATTTGCCGTGGAAAATGCGTTTGCATTATTAGACGACACGATTAACTCGAAACAAAACCAAACCGTTGCTATTGTAGACATCGGTGCAACGGTCACTGTTTTAAATGTTTTGCACAACGGCCGCTTCTTATACACCAATGAACAAGATTTCGGAGGCAAGCAGTTTATTGAAGGACTTCAAGAGCATCGGGGACTTTCTTACCAGGACATTTATTTACAGCTAAGCCAAGCCAGCTTAACTGACCCCTATAATGCTGAAGTACTGGCCCCCTTCAAACAATCAATGGTTCGGCAAACTCAACGCTTACTACAGTATTTTGTCTCTTCAAGCTCGACAGGCGTAGATTGTATTGTATTAGCGGGAGGTTGTGCTTCGATTCAGAATATTGACAAGTTAATAGAAGACAATACTGGCATTCCTGTTTATATTGCAAACCCTTTCATAAATATGAGTCTATCACCAGAAATAAACAGTAAAAGCTTATCTGGCATTGCTCCAGCCATGATGATTAATTGTGGATTAGCCTTAAGAAGCTTTGAGTTATGACCCGGATTAACTTACTGCCTTGGCGAGAAGAACGTTTTAAAAATAGACAACAAAATTTTGCTAACACTTTCCTGCTATCCATCTTAACTGGAATAATGCTGATTGTACTGATACATAGCTACCTTAAAGCGACCCAAGATTATCAGGCCAATAGAAATCAAATCATTTCCAAAGAAATTGCCCTTATCGATCAAAAAATTATTGATATTAACGGTATTGAAGAAAAAACAAACTATCTACTCGCTAAAATAAACGTTATTCAGCAATTACAAGCCAGTCGCCCGGAAATCGTTCATCTGGTTAATGAAATTCCGAAACTTATACCTGAAGGCGTCTACTTAACAAAATTCAGCCAAACAGGGACAGATCTGTTATTTGAAGGCAAATCTCAATCAAACAGTATGATTTCTACTTTTATGCGTGCTATTCAGGCATCAACCTGGTTGCAAACTCCAAAATTAAAAATCATTCAGTCCCAAGATACGACAACTCCGAAAATAAATGACTCTGAACAAATGAGTGACTTTATTTTAAGCGCGACTCAAACAAGCCAAGCCATTCAACTACCGAATAAATCCACCAATGAAACTATCAGACGTTAATTGGAACTTTTATACTGTCGATAACTGGACACTAGCCGCAAAGACTTGTGCACTCATCATTACTGGAACAGTCACTGTTGCAACGGGGATTTACTTTGACAGCCTTGATCAATATCAATCACTCCAAATTGCTAAAACACAAGAACCCATATTAAAAGAAGAACTTGAGAAAAAACAAAAAAAGGCGATCAATATTCAAGAATATCAAAAGCAATTAAATGAAGTAGAAAGTTCACTGGAAGGCATCATTAAACAAATGCCACGAGAAGAAGAACTCGCCGGTCTATTGATTGATATCTCTCAAACTGGGTTATCCAATGGACTTAACATTAAACTATTCAAACCCAATCCTCCGTTTATCAAAGGGTTTTATGTCGAATTACCCATTAATATCCAAGTCACAGGGCAATATAACGAACTAGGCTTATTTATAAGTGGCTTAGCCTCGTTACCAAGAATAGTTACCCTACACGATATCACGATTACGCCAGAGGGTAATGAGGGGGTGTTAATGATGACCGCATTAGTAAAGACGTATTACGAAACCACTGATACCACAGTCATTAAAAAACCTAGGGCCCCCAAATAGTGTTGCAGCCCAAGCTATTTTTATATAACAGCTATCACTACGTTATTACATCACTGTATGTTACTTTGTTGATTGTATTAATTAGCTGTGAAAATAATAGTCTTGATGATTTGACTCGCTATATTGAACAAATTAAAACAGAACAAAAGGGTAAAATAAAGCCATTACCTGAAATGAAACAAATTGAGTCTTATCTATTTGATCCTAAAGGATTGCGTAATCCCTTTATACCTTTTGTACCATTC